>Ga0182745_1005598_pt1 | contig 10243 bp, 9 predicted proteins | sample eDN3rd30CKraftBY_FD_128523 | JGI IMG/M metagenome (GOLD analysis project Ga0182745, IMG submission 128523) | Enriched backyard soil microbial communities from Emeryville, California, USA - eDNA 3rd pass 30_C Kraft BY (version 2) (version 2) | ecosystem: Environmental > Terrestrial > Soil >... | reverse complement strand
GCGGCTGGCGGCCCATGCTGCGGCCCTTCGCCCCGGTGGGGTTCGCGTCGCGGTGCAGCTGGAGGAGTCGCTCCACGATCGGGGCGCCGAACGCGATGGTCTTGCCCGAGCCGGTCCGGCCGCGGCCGAGGACGTCGCGTCCCACGAGGACCTCGGGGATCGTCGCCGCCTGGATCGGGAACGGCTCGGCCGCCCCCATCGCGGCGAGCTGCCGGACGATGTTGTCGCCGAGACCGAGATCGGAGAACGTCATGCCGTCGGCCGCGTCGGCCGCGATGGCCGATGCGTCGAGCCGGTCGAGGACGACGTCCTCGACCATGGGACGGGGGCTTCGACTCGCCTGCGGCTCGCTCAGCGACCGGGACGAGGAGTGCGGGGCGCGGTCCTCGAAGCGCGGACGCTCCGTGCGCTCTGCGCGATCGTTGCGGTCCGTGCGGGCGGGTCGGTCGTTCCACTCGCGGCGCGGGGCCTGGGCCTCGCTGCGCGGACGGTCGCTGCCGTAGCCGCTGCGGGCGGGACGCGCCTCGCGCGGCGACCAGTCGGGGCGCTCGCCCCGGGCCGGGCGGTCCTGGTACGGACGGGCGGGACGGTCCTGGCGGTCCTGATACGGACGTGCCGGACGGTCGTGGCTGTCACGAGCGGGACGGTCCTGATGCGGACGGTCCTGGTGGGGACGCGCGGGACGGTCCTGGTAGGGACGAGCCGGGCGGTCCTGGCTGTCGCGGGCCGGACGGTCGTTCCACTCGCGTCGGGGCGCCTGGCCCTCGCGCGGCTGCCATTCGCGGCGCGGGGCGCCGTCGCGGGCGGGCCGGGCCGCGTTGTCGCGCTGCGGACGGGCTGCCCCGTCGCGCTGCGGGCGCGCCGAGTGCTCGCGCGGCGGACGCGGCGACCAGTCGGGGCGCTCGCCCCGGGCCGGCCGGTCCTGGTAGGGACGAGCCGGGCGGTGATCTCCTGTCGCGGGACGAGCCGCGCGGTCACTTCGACTCGCCTGCGGCTCGCTCGGCGACCGGGAACCCGCGGGACGAGCCGGACGCTCGTCGCGCTTGCGCCGATCGGCCTCGGTCCAGCGGTCCTTGCCGCCGGCCGAGTTGTTGGACTTGGGGGTGTACTGCTTGGGCATTGGTGTTCTGCTCTTTCGATGCATACTGCATGCGTGCGCGCCGCAGGCAAGCGGAGACGCCGGTGATCCCGGGCGATCGTCGATCGGGGCCGTCACATACTGAGGTGATGGTCCGCGCGGGACTCCGCGCGACTCGGCCGATTCGACATACAGGGTGTGCCGTGTGAGGGCACCATCGAAAAGCCGACGTTCGAGTCTAGCGGACGCAACCTGTGCTGGCGAGTGTCAGTTCTCCGGGTCGCGCTCGATCGTGTCGCCTTCGACTGCCCCGCGCCTGGCTCGACGCGGCCCGGTCACGGCGTTCTGCGCGTCCTGCTGGGCCGCTCGCTCCTCCGCGCGCTTCGCCCGCCGCGCCGCGACGATCGGGGCCCGGCGCTCCTGCCGCCCCTCGACGAGGTAGTAGATGACCGGGAGGACGACGAGGGTCAGGAGCGTCGAGGAGATGAGCCCGCCGATGACGATGAGCGCGAGCGGCTGCGAGATGAAGCCGCCGTGGCCCGTGATGCCGATCGCGAGCGGGATGAGCGCGAAGATCGTCGCGGCTGCGGTCATGACGATCGGTCGCAGTCTTCGCGCCGCGCCCTGCTCGACGGCGGTCCTGGTATCGAGACCTCTGGCCCGGTACTGGTTGATGAGGTCGACGAGGACGATCGCGTTCGTCACGACGATGCCGACGAGCATGAGCACGCCGATGAGCGAGGAGACGCCGAGCGGGATGCCGGTCGCGACCTGCAGGACGATCGCGCCCGTCGCCGCGAACGGGATCGACACGAGCAGCAGCAGCGGCTGCCGGAGCGAGCGGAAGGTCGCGACCATGACGACATAGACGATGAGGATCGCGGCGAGGAGCGCGATGCCGAGGTTCGAGAACGAGTCGAGCATCTGCGACGCGACCCCGCCCATCTCGGTCGTCGTCCCGGCGGGCAGCTCGATCTCGGCGAGGGCCGCCTGGACGCCGAAGGTCGTCGCACCGACGTCCTCGGACGCGGGCGTGATCGAGACGGTCGCGGTGCGCACGCCCTGCTGGGTCGTGATCGAGGCGGGACCGAGGTCGCGCTCGACCGTCGCGAGGTCGGAGAGCGGGACGACGCCGATGTACGTCGGGATCTGGAAGGCGCGGAGCTCGTCGAGCGTCTGCGGCGCATCCGCGGTGGCGAGGTAGATCGACATGCTGCGATCGTCGACCGTGACCGAGCCGATCGAGCTCGGGTTCATGGCGGCCATGACGAACCCGCCGACCTGCACCTCGGTGAGCCCGTGCTCGGCGGCGGCCTGCCGGTCCACGACGACCGCGATGTACGGGCTCGACGCCGAGATGTTGTTCGTCACCTTCGCGACGGAGTCGAGGCCCTCGACGCCGTTCGTGACGATCTCGACGCCTCGCTCGAGGTCCGCCTGCGTCGCCGCACGCACCGTCACGTCGACGGTCGAGCCGCCGAAGCCGCTCTGCGACGAGAGGCCGAGCGTGCCCGCGCCGGTGATCCCGGCGAGCGTCGACTCGACGGCCGCCTTGATCTCGTCCTGGTCGGCCTGTTCGTCGGTGACGAGGGAGAACGTCGTCGAGCTGCCCCCGAAGGCGGCGCGGATGCTGCTGCCCGACGTCGACCCGACCGAGGCCTGGACGGTCTCGACACCGGGGGTCGTCATGAGCGCCTGCTCGACGACCTGCGCCTGCTCGTTCTTGACCGCAAGGCTCGCCGCGGGATCGAGGACCTGCGTCACGGTGAGCGTGTTCTGCCCCGAGTCGCCGACGAAGTTGAGCTTGAGCATCGGGGCGAGCGCGAGGGATCCGCCGAGCGTGAGGACCGCGAGCAGCAGGACGATGAAGGGGTACTTGAGCGTCCAGCGGATGATCGGGAGGTAGCCGCGCTGCAGCAGGTCGCCGCGCTCCTGCGTGCGCACCGAGCCCGTGATGGAGACGATCTCGCCGCCGCTCGGGGCCTCGGCGCCGGCGGCCGAGTGCCGCCCGCGCTTCGCGGCCCGCCCCTTGCCGAGGAACCAGTAGGACAGCACCGGGACGATCGTGAGCGAGACGACGAGGCTCGCGATGAGCGCGAGACCGACCGTGACGGCGAACGGCCGGAACAGCTCCCCGACCTCCGAGCCGACGAGCCCGAGGGGGAGGAAGACCGCGACGGTCGTGATCGTCGATGCGGTGACCGCACCGGCGACCTCCTTGACGGCGTCGATGATCGCCTGGCGTTTCTCCTGACCGGACTCGATGTGCCGCTTGATGTTCTCCACGACGACGATCGAGTCGTCGACGACCCGGCCGATCGCGATCGTGAGCCCGCCGAGCGTGATGATGTTGAGCGAGTAGCCGAACGCCCACATGCCGATGAAGGTGAGCAGCACCGACGTCGGGATCGAGACGGCGGTCACGAGCGTCGAGCGGATCGACAGCAGGAAGATCAGGATGACGATGACCGCGAAGACGAGGCCGAGCAGGCCCTCCTGCGTGAGCGCCTCGATCGAGCGCTCGATGAACGGCGCCTGGTCGAAGACGGGGGTGAACGTGGTCGCCCCGCCGACCGCGGCGGCGAGGCCCGGGAGCGCGGCGCCGACCGCGTTCGAGACGGCGACCGTGTTGCCCGAGGACGTCTTCGTGACGGCGATCGTCAGCGCATCGCGGCCGTTGACCCGCGAATAGCCCGTCGGCGCCTGGTCGACGACAGCGACCTCGGCGACGTCGGCGATCGTCACGACCGCGGGGGTCGGGACGCTGACCTCGCCGGTCTCGGGATCGAAGCTCGGCTGGAACGCGGAGGCGGGCGCGGGGAACGCGAGCGAGGCGATGTCGTCCGCGCTCGTCAGCTGCTGTCCCGCCTGGACGGTGAGCGTCTCGCCGTCCTCGGTGATCTGGCCCGCGGGCAGGAGCACGCCGCTCGCCTGCAGGAGCTGCGTGATCGATTGGGTCGTCAGGCCGTTCGCGGCGAGCGCGTCGGCGTCCGGCGTGATCCGCACCTGCTGGACGGACGCACCCTGGAGGGTGACGCTCGCGACGCCGTCGAGGCGCGACAGCTCGGGGATGACGATGCGATCGAGCCGGTCGGACAGCTCGATCGCGTCGAGGTCGCTCGAGACGGCGAGTTGGACGATCGGGAAGTCGGAGAGGTTGAACTGGATGACGTTCGGCTCGACGCCGTCGGGCAGCACGCTGCGGATCCGGTTGATCGCCGTCGTGACCTTCTGCTCGGCGGTCGCGAGGTCGGTGCCGAAGGCGAACGCGGCGGTGATGTTCGAGAAGTTCGCGTTCGACGTCGCGGTCGTCGACTCGAGACCGGCGATCGTCTGGATGGCGTCCTCGATGGGCGTCGACACGTCGTTCTCGACGACCGCGGGCGAGGCGCCCGGATAGGTCGTGACGATGAAGAGCTGGGGGAGGGACAGGGACGGGATGAGCTCCTGCTTGAGCTGCGTCAGCGTGATCCCGCCGAAGACGGCGACCACGATCGTGACGAGCGCGATGAGCGCGCGATTCCGCAGGCTGAATACCGAGAGCCGATGCACCGGACCCCCCTTCCGCGACGATGGTAGTTGACAAGCGGCAACGGTCGCCTGGGAACGGGTCGTGGGGGTTCGCGGACCCTCAGACGACCTCGGCGAAGTCGTCGACGACGTCCGACGGCGATGCGGTGCCGGCGATTCCGGCCCACGCCCGCTCGAGGACGTCGAGCGCACGGTCGGTCGTCTCGATCGAGAGCGAGTACGGGATGCGGATGAACCGTTCGAATGCGCCGTCCGCGGCGAATCGCGGGCCCGGGGCGATGACGAGGCCCGCGGCGCGCGCGGCCAGCGCGAGCTGCGAGCTCGCCGGCCGGCCGAGCCCCACCCACGCCGTGAGGCCGCCCGCCGGGACCGGCACCCGCCACTCGGGGAATCGGCGTGCGAGCTCCGTGACGAGGTGGTCGCGCCCGGCCCGCAGCCACCCGACGCGCTCCGCGAGCACGGTGTCGAAGTCGGGCAGCAGGCCCGCGACGACGAGCTGCTCGAAGGCCGGCGTCCCCAGGTCGCTCGCGAACCGTGCCCGGGTGAGCGTCCTGATGAACGCCGGGTCCGCCCTGACCCAGCCGACGCGCAGCCCGCCCCAGAGCGTCTTGCCGACCGAGCCGAGCATGACCGCCGGGCCGTATGCCGCGGCCGGCGGCCGCGTCGGACCGTCGATCGTGAGCTCGCCCATCGTCTCGTCGAGCAGGACGACGGTCCCCTGCGCCGCCGCGAGCTCGAGCGCGCGCTCGAGGAGGGCGGTCGGCATCGTCGCCCCCGTCGGGTTGTGGTTGTCCGGCATCAGGTAGGCGAGCGCCGGGCTGCCGCGCTCGATGATCTGCTCGAGCGCGGCGGCATCCCAGCCGTGGACGGCATCGACGGGGACGGCGACGAGCCTTCCTCCGGCGGCGACGATCGAGTCCATCGCGTGCGGGTAGGTCGGGTTCTCGATGAGCACGCGATCGCCCCGGCGCAGCACGGTCCGCGCGATGAGCGTGATCGCGTGCTGGGCGCCGATCGTCACCATGACCTGGTCGGGCGTCGTCGGCAGCCCCCGCGCGGTGTAGCGGTCGGCGATCGCCTCGCGCAGCTCGTCCCGACCGAGCGGGTCGAAGCCGAGGCCCTCGAGCATCGCCGGCACCTGCTCGCTCGTCGAGCGCATCGCGGCGGCGAGTCCCGAGTACGCCGGCATGACGGCCTTGCTGAGGTCGAGCGGACCTCCCGCGAGGTCGGGGATCGCGATGGGTCGGCTCGAGAGGCGGGCGATGCTGCCGGAGCCGCGCACGCTCTCGATCGAGCCGTCCTCGCGCAACGCCGCGTACGCCGCCGCGATCGTCGTGCGGCTCACGCGCAGCTCGGCGGCGAGCTCGCGCTCGGCCGGGAGCCGGGCGCCGGGCGCGATGACGCCGTCGAGGATGAGGAGCCGGATGCGGTCGGCGAGCGAGCGATAGGCTGGCGCCGCAGTCCGCCAGTCCTGCAGCCGAGTGGCCAAAGTCCGCGCACCGAGCGTGATCATCAGGCCAGATTATCCGGATTGGACCGTTGTCGGAATGCCAATTCTAGAATTGGATTGAACCATGTCCCGCCTGTCCATCCGTCGTGCCGTCCAGCTCATCCTGGGACTCGTCGCGTACGGCACGGGCGTCGGACTCATGGTCATCGCCGCCGTCGGCGTCTCGCCCTGGGATGTCCTCGCCCAGGGCGTCGCGCGCGTGACGACGGTCGACTTCGGGCTCGCCACGATCATCATCAGCGGCGTCGTCCTGCTGCTCTGGATCCCGCTGCGCCAGCGACTCGGCATCGGCACGCTCGCGAACGCGGTCATGGTCGGCGCGGTCGCCCAGCTCGTCCTCTGGTTCGTGCCCGCCCCCGAGGAGATCTGGGTGCGCGCGCTCGTCTTCGCGGGCGGCCTGGCGATGGTCGCCCTCGCGACCGGTCTCTACATCGGCGCCGAGCTCGGTCCGGGCCCACGCGACGGGCTCATGACGGGAATCGTCGCCCGCACCGGTTGGCCGGTCTGGGCCGTGCGCACCGGGATCGAGGTCACCGTCGTCGCGATCGGCTGGGCGCTCGGCGGGAACGTCGGAGTCGGGACGCTCGCGTTCGCCCTCCTCATCGGCCCGATGGTGCACGTCACGATGCCGTGGTTCTCCCTGCGGCGGCGGATCGACGCCGCTCGCGCCGCGAAGGCCGTGGCCGCATGATCGCGCTGCTCATCGCGCTCGCCGGTCTCGCCGTGTGGGCCTCGATCGCGACCGCGACCGTCGTCGCCCGCGACGGATACCGGCCGATCCCGACCGACTGGACCCGCGGCGGCGTGACCGGCTGAAGGGCAGTCAGGAGGCCGGGGCGAAGCCGACCGGGAGATAGACGTCCTGCACCCGGTCGGACGCCGCCGTGTGATCGTTGCGCGTCACGATCCCGCAGCGCTCGACGCGGCAGTCGAAGCCCTCGCCGACCGGCTCGCCGACGAGGAGGTACGCGGTGAACGCCCCGTCGACGACCGAGTCGTAGCTGCGCGAGCCGAAGAGCTTCCAGGCCCAGTCGTCGTTGATCCAGTTGCTCGCCGCATACTGCTGCGCGCCGGCGTTCGCCTCCGGGTCCTGCGTCTGCTGCGGCGCCCCGCCGATGCACGGCCCCGGCTTGACGTCGGGGGAGTCCGGGATGACGCAGATCGCGACGTAGACGCCCCGCGAGGCGTCGAAGCCCGAGCCGGTCACGACGAGCCGCTCGCCCACCGCGAGCGCGGACGGGTCGATCGGTGCCCCCTCCGCCCCGGCCACCGAGATGGTCCGGGTGCGCCCGTCGTCGCCGACCGCGGTCGCGGTCGTCGCATCACCGGATGGGAGCTGCTCGGCGAGTCCCTGATCGCGGTGCGCGAGGATCGGGATCGCCACGACGAGCGCGAGCACGACGGCCACGGCGATGACCCCGAGCAGTAGCCACAGCCACCACAGCCGACGAGCCTTCGACACCCCCACGAACGGTGAGTGTAGACCGGCCCTATCGTTGAGCGGTGACGAAGTTCGCCAGGGCGCTCCTGCCATGGCTCGCGGTCGCGGTCGGGGCGGCCATCGGGACCTCCGCCCGGTACGGACTCGACCTGCTCATCCCGCACAGCCTCGACGCCGTGCCGTGGTCGACCATCCTCGCGAACACGCTCGGCTCCTTCGCGCTCGGCTTCCTCGCCGCGGGCGCGTGGGCCGTCGTCACCCCCTGGATGCGCGCGGGACTCGGGGCCGGTGTGCTCGGATCGTTCACGACGTTCTCCAGCATCATGATCGTCGCCGTCGCGACGACGCAGGGCGGTCCGCTCGCCCACGGAATCGGCTCGGTCGAGCCGGGGTCGCTCGCGCAGGCGGCGGGCGTCATCATCGGCTCGATCTTCGCCGGCCTGCTCGCCGCGCTCATCGGCATCCTGCTCGGCCGCCGGTTGGCGGGGACCGGCGCCCGCGAGCACCCGACGATCGACGACGAGGAGGATGCATGAACGGCGGCGCCCTCTTCGGGCTCATCCTCGCGGCGGGCGTCGTCGGGGCCCTCGTCCGGCACGCCTCGGTCGTGCTGTTCGGCCAGAAGGAGCGCTTCCCGACGGTCATCCTCGTCGTGAACGCGGTCGGCAGCCTCATCGTCGGCGTCCTCTTCGGGCTCGCCTCGGTGATCCCCGCCGAGTGGCTGCTCATCGGAACGACCGGGTTCTGCGCCGCGTTCACGACGTTCAGCACCTTCGCCGTCGACACCGTGCGGCTCGCGCTCGAAGGGCGAGGGTGGGCCGCGGTTGGCAACCTCACGGGGAGTCTCGCGCTCGGCCTCGGCTGCGCCGCGCTCGGTGCGGCCATCGCGCTCGCGATCGTCTGAGCGGACAGAAAAGAATCTGCCCCGGACAGTCGCGGCATCTGGGGGCAGGGCGGGCTGTCCGGGGCAATTCTTGTGGCCGTCCCGCGGGCCCACCTCCGAGGGGCGCCCGATCCTGGGGATCGGAACGGAGATCGTGGTCTCGCGTGGACTGCGGCGCCCACGCTACCCGCATGGCACCCCGCCCGGTCAGGCGCGAGGACCCCAGAACGGGGGTCATCGAGCCGTCATCCGGTCGGTCGCGGATCAGCCCTTGCGAGCCGCCCGGATCCGACTGAGCGACGCGACGACCTGGCGTGCGACGAACCGCCCCGCTCGGTTCGCACCGATCGTCGATGCCTGCGGCCCGTAGCCGGCGAAGAACACTCGCGGGTCGCGCCAGGACGTCCCCTGCGCGACCACGACGCCGCCCGCCTGCTCGCGCAGCCGGAGCGGGGCGAGGTGGCGCAGCTCCGGACGGAAGCCCGTCGCCCAGACGATGGCGTCGGCCTCGGCGAACTCGACGCCGTCCGATCTCGTCCCCGGCGCCCAGCGCACCCCCGTCGGCTCGATCGACGTGAACATCGGGTGCGCGACCAGCACCCCCCGGTCGATGCCCTGCTGCACGCGGCGCGAACGCGGGATCCCGGTCCCGCTCACGATGCTCGGCAGCGCACGTCCGGCCCGCGCGGCCTCGTCCTGTCTCGCGACCGCGTCGAGCCTGCCCTCGAGGTTCGCCTCCGGCGTCTCGTCGGTCCAGTCGATCGGTCGGCGGCTCACCCAGGTGAGCTCCGCGGCGAACGGCTCGAGCTCGAGCATGAACCCCACCGCCGACGTGCCGCCGCCCACCACGACGACCCGCCGACCGTCGAACTCCTCCGCCGCCACGAAGTCGGCGGTGTGGACGTGGCGACCGAGGAAGTCGTCCCTGCCGGGGTACCAGGGGATGAACGGCGCGCCCCACGTCCCCGAGGCGTTCACGATGATCTCCGAGCCCACCGCGAGCTCGTCCCCGTCGGCGTCGCGGAAATGCGTCAGGAGGTCGGTCCCGTGGTTGACGACGCGCAGCACCTCGGCCGGGCGGACGACCTGCAGCCCGTAGTGCTCCTCGTAGCGCGCGTAGTAGTCGGCGACGATGTCCTTCGCCGGCGCCGAACGATCGGCGTGCTCGAAGCTCAGGCCGATCTCCTCCATCCCGGGGAGATCGGCGATCCGGTGCGCCGTGCCGACCCGCAAGGAGGCCCAGCGGTGCTGCCATGCCCCACCCGGACCGGGGCCGCGGTCGAGGATGACGAAGTCGTTGCCCGGATCGAGTCCGAGCCGCCGCAGGAAGTAGGAGACGGAGAGGCCTGCCTGACCCGCCCCGATCACGACCACCGGGGCGTGGGCGGTCGGCTCGTGCATGCGCCCCAGCCTAGGAGGAGCGGGTGACGTGCCGGGGTCGCGGTGGATCAGGGGAGATGCCTTCCGGTGATAGACTTTTGGCTAGTCTTTCCTGTCACGCAAAGGGGTGGCCAGATGGGCCGCGGCCGTCAAAAAGCAAAGCACACGAAGGTCGCACGCGATCTGAAGTACTTCAGCCCTGATACGAACTACAGCGCGCTCGAGCGGGAGCTCGCTGAGTCCGGCGGGCAGACTCCCGACTACGACGCAATCGCGGCGAAGTATGCGGACGTCGATGACGAGGGCGATGACCTCGAGGACGACGAAGAGGACTCCGACGCGGTTCAGACCGCGTAGTTCCCGACGAGCCTGACCGCCCCGCCGTCGACGCCCTTCGCGCCGACGACCCAGCCGTCGTTC
>Ga0182745_1005597_pt1 | contig 10248 bp, 4 predicted proteins | sample eDN3rd30CKraftBY_FD_128523 | JGI IMG/M metagenome (GOLD analysis project Ga0182745, IMG submission 128523) | Enriched backyard soil microbial communities from Emeryville, California, USA - eDNA 3rd pass 30_C Kraft BY (version 2) (version 2) | ecosystem: Environmental > Terrestrial > Soil >... | reverse complement strand
GGCCAGCCCGGCGCAAATACGCAAATGCCCGCGACATGCGCGGGCGCAATGCGTCGGCGATGACCGAAAACGCATACATTCCCCTGGAGCAATCCCCGATCTACATGGATCGGGGATTGCTCCAGTTTCCTTTGTTTTGAGCGAATTCTGATCGACCAGACGATTCCATCTGGTCGGAAAGCACTCCGGGCAGCGGCGTCAGTAGCCGTTGTAATTCCGGGAATTGGCGACGCGGCGACCATTGGCTCCAACCTCGGCCTGCTTCACGTCCTCGCCAATCAACTCGTAAAGCTGCGCGTCGGTGATCAGCGTACCGGCGAAAACCCCGCGGCCATCGGCTGCGGCGCCACAAACGCACGGTCCGGCGGACGCCGTCACGAACACGCGGCACCAGCGATGCAACGCCGCCGCGCTGAAACAGACGTTGCGCGGCGCGCCGAGCGGGTCATTGTACCGGGTGATCGCCCCGGGAAAATTCCAGGTCGCATTGGCCTGGTATGCGGGAAGCGACTGCGCCGAAGCCGCAGAAGCGACCGGGACCGCCATGCCCGCGACCACACAGAAGATCGCCCAACGCTTCATCCGTCGCTCCCCAAACACCGCGCCATGTTTCCAACTGCCTGCAGGCGTCGGACGCTCCCTGCGGGCAGGATAACAATCCCGGTCCCTGCTTCGGCCGCGAGCGCCGGAAGCTGGCCGGTTTGCCCGCCGATTTTCCCGAAGCGCCGCCTCTGACGGCGCTTCCCGCAATCACGCGGCTGGCAAATCAGCGCTTCACCAAATTGTGAAAACCTGGGGACAATAGTAGCGCGTCAACGGACCGGCAACATTTATTGCCGGCCGCCAGAAATTTCTGAACGCAAAACTGGCGGACCCATGACCTGGGGCCCGCACCTTACGCGAGCCTCCTGCCCGGAAGCCCGACGCCGGCGGAAGGACGCCGCATGCAAAACGCGATGGCGCCCCGGCAGCCGCCGTCGCGGCGATCAGTATTCCCACTCGGCGCCGATATTCACCGAGGTGTTGCCGGTCGCCCCAACGAGGCCCTGGACGCGGATGTGACGCGTGACGTTGACATTGACGCCAAGGCCAGTGGTTTCCGGCGAGGTGCCCGGCTTGACGCTGAAACGGATGCGCTTGCCGAGCGCCCGGCTCGCCCTGGCCAGGAAGCCCTGGTTGCTGTCGCCGTCCATGTCCGAGCCGCCGAGGCCAAGGGTCCGGCGCAGACTGTCGAATGCGCTGTCGCCGTCGCCCGAGAACTGGGCGGCGATCTGCGCCAGTTGCAGCGCCTCAAGACCGGACAGTTCGCCAGCCGACTGACCGAACAGGATGCGCGAGATCACCTCTTCCCTGGACATCGCCGGGCTGGAGCTGAAATCAAACGCCGGATCGCTGGCCGGACCGGATATCTGGATCCGCGCCGTCACGCCGCCGGCGATGGTCTCGGCGATGAAATCCAGTTCCGGGCTCAGCGAGCCGCTGAATGTGACCTGGCCCCGGGTGAAATCGAGCGTCTGCGAGCCAAGATCGAAGCTGCCGCTGCGCATGGTGAAGCCGCCCGTCGGCGCCGGCGCCGACATGGTTCCGGCGATGCGCAACTGGCCGCCCAGCACCGCGTTGATGCCCCGCCCGCTCACCTGAATCGTGTTCTGCGACGTCACAACCAGATCGAGAACCGCGTCAAACGGGGCGGAGCGGGCGCCCTGGACACGGGCGCGCTGCTCGAGCGCGAGGCGCGCCTTCGCCTGTGGGGTCGGCGCGATTTGCCGGACGTTGGCCAGCGGACGCAGCGAACCCGGCAACTGGTTGGGGACACTGATATTGAGCGAGCGGATGCTGATGGTTCCGCCAATGCGCGGCCGGGAGGCCAGCGGCCCGGCTGCGGTCATGTTCAGGTCGACAGCGGCGCGCGCCATGCCATCGTTCATCAGCAGGGCGTTGGAGCCGGTGATCCGGAACGAGCCGGGAAAACCGGCGGCCGGGTCCACCCGCACATTGCCGGTGACGGACAGGGAGCCGCCATTGGGCGTGGAGGCGGCGATGCGCTGCACGACGATTTCCTGGCCACGCGCGGTAATCTGGCCGTTGATATTGGTCAGACGCACGCCGGTGACAGCGTCGGAGAAAGCTCCGCCAGACAACCCGCCGCCGCCGGTTATCTGCGGGTGCGTCGCCGAACCGCCCACCCGGATGTCGAGGTTGGCCGCGCCCGTGAGACGCCGGCCAGCCGGCGCAAGCTGGACGTTGGCCACGCCCAGATCCACCCGCCCGCGGACGCCCACGTCAAGGCGGCCGCCCGGATCAAGCGGGGCGCTGCCGGATATACGCAGATCAGCGACCCGGCCGGCTGTCACCGTCGCATTCAGCGAGGTGCGCCCGGCGCCGTCCAGGACGCCGCTGGCGGTCATTGTCGCCGCCGGCAGGCCGGCCGAGCGCGCCGCTGCGGCCGAGACGCCGGTCAGATTGATCCGCCACCGCCCGGAAGGCGCCAGCGACGTTCCCCTGACCGTCGCTTCGCCCTCCAGCATGCCTGCGAGGCCAAGGCCTGGCGAGAAAATCTCGGCGACGGACAGCGGCACGGCCCTGGCGCCAATGTTGAGGTCCAGCGTCCTGCCCACCCTGCCCTGGGCTGTCAGCCGCCCACTGCCCAGCGCCACAGCCAGCTGGCGGATATCGACGCCGCCATCCACGACGACGAGGCTCGCCGGCCCGGCCAGGGCGATGCGGTGCGCCCCACGACGCGCGGTGAAACTGGATACGTCGACGCGCGTCTGGTCCCCCGGCGTCAACCGCGCCTTCGCGTCCAGATCGAAGCCTGCGGCCACCGCCGCCAGGGTGATGTCGGTGGCGGCGCCGGCGCCGCGCGCCTCCAGCCGGGCGCGGGACATGGGCTGGCCGCCGACGACGGCATTGTCGATATTGACGAAGCCATCCGCAGAGGGCCGGCGCAGAACGTCATTGGCCCGCAGATCAGCGTTCAGGCGATCCGCCCTGATGTCGCCAATGCGCATGCGCGCGCCATCCGCCCGCACGGCGACATTCTGGCCGCCATCGACGCTCTCCAGGGTCAGGTCGGCGTTGAACTGTCCGGCGAGCTGGCGCAGGGCGAGGGCTGAAACATCATCCAGGTTGGCGGCGCGCACGGTGAGCCGCCCCTTCGCCAGATTGGCGGCGTCGATCGCGACCGCGCCCTGGGCGGTGACGGATCCCATGGCGAAATCCAGCCCCCGGATGTCCCAGCCGCCGGCGGCAAGACGCGCCGCCTCGACGGCGCCCTTCAGCGGCTTGCGATCAAGCTCGCCGCTGAGGCTGGCGTTGGCGACCAGATTGCCGGTGAGATCCGTGGCCTTCACCACCAGTTGCAGCAGCGGCGCCGGACGCCCCAGCATGGAGCCGTCGCGGATGCTGAGCGTCGCGGCGGCGTCAGGCCGGGTCAGCGGTCCGGTCAGGCTGGCCTGAAGCTCGCCCTTGCCGGTCATGCGACGGTCGGCGTAGCGCAGGTCGGCGATGCTCGCCATTGCCTCGATGGCGGACTGGTCTTCCCGCGCCTGACCATTGACGCGCATGGTCGCGTGCGCCCCCGCAAGCGTCAGGTTGTCGAAACCGAAGCCGCCGCGCGGCGCCATCTCCACCGCGCCTGTGAGCGTCACGCGGCCGCCGCTCAGCCCGTCAACGGCCTCGATGCCCGTGCCCAGATCGCGCGCGCCGCCATTCAGTTCGGCGCGAATGCGGTTGAAGCGCGGCTCGCCGGTGAGTTTGGCGCCCAGATCAAGCGCGCCGCTGAGCCGCATGCCGGTGAGCAGGCGCAGGCGGGCCAGATCTGGAACTTTCGCCGACAGCAGGCCATCCAGCCGGCGACTGCCGGCGACGCCCTTGAAATCGACCGCGCCGGAGGCGGTGGCCACGTTGAACACGTCCACGTGAGCCGTGCCGTAACGCCCAAGCGCCGCCCGCAACGTCAGGGTGACCTTGTCGCCGATCGCCGCGTCCAGCCCCTTGTCGGCCAGGGCGACGCCGGCCGCAGTGGCGTCGGCCTGTACGTTGAGGCGCGTGCCGCGTTCGCCAATCACGCCGGTGGGCTCGGCGTCCAGCGTTGCCCTGGCGGAGGCGATGCTGCCTGTCGGCAATTTGGCTTTGGCCAGTTCAAGGCTTGCCTTCACCGTCGGCATGGAGGGCTGGCCGGTAATGCGCGCGGTGAAATCCAGCTTGCCGATCTCGGCGTTGCCGGTGCGCAGCACGCCGCCGTCATTGGGCACGGCGCCAGCCAACACCTTCACGTCGAGCTGCTTGCCGGAGGTCATGCCGCCAGTGATCGACAGGCGGGCCGCCTCGGCCTGCACCGCCAGGTCGTCAAGCCAGAAGGCGCCGTCGCTATTGAGGAAGATGCGCCCACCGAGCCTGGTGTCGCCGGCGAACACCGGCGCCACCGGCGCCGGAAGCACCCCCGAAACACGCGCCTCCATGTCCAGCGCCAGCACGCGACCACCACCTGAAACCTTTTGCTGATCAGGATCCTGCTGCGTCAGCTTTGCCGAACCGCGCGCGGACAGGTCCGGACCGCCGTCAAAGTTCAGATTGGCCGTGAAGCCGTCCAGCGGACCCGCGCCATCCACATCAAGTTTCATCGGCGGCAGGCCGGGGATGGAGGCCAGCCGCGCCACCAGGCCACCCGCGGGCTCGTTGGCGTGCAACTGCACTTTCAGGTTCTTGTCGGCGGGCGTGAACGTCACCCGCGCGTTGAATTGCCCCGGCGCGTCGAGACGCTTCGCTTCCAGCCGGAAGTTCAGGCCCTGGGCCGGATCGCCAAGCCGCGCCTCGCCATCGGCGCCGATCTGCGCCGCGACGCCGGCGAAGGCTTCGCCCAGGGACAGATCCTTGAGCTGGAACGCCCTGACAATCACTTCCACCGGCAGTTGCGGCAACAGCGGCTCATCGCTGGCCGGCGCAACCTCGCGCTCGGGGGGAACAGGCCGGCGGATCAGCTCCAGCTTGCCAATCTCCAGGCGGTCAATCTCCAGCCGGCCCGACAGCAGCGCCAGCCGCCGCCAGATCAGCCGGGCCTCGTTCAGACGCAGCCACGGCCCCTGGCGATCGGAAATCACCACGTTACGGATCGTCGCGTCAGACGAGAGCGCGCCGTCCACCGCTCCCACCGAGACGGTGGCGTTATCGGTCGACAGCACGCGGGAAATCAGGTCGCCCAGCACGGTGCGCTCGGAATCGTCCGAACGGACATCTTCCGGCGCCAGCACCCACGCCAGCGCGCCCAGCGCCAGCAGCACCACCGGAACCAGAAAAAGGGCCTGGCGAAACGACCGGATTTTGATGAACCGGATCATCAGAACGACTGCCCTATGCTGATGTACATGCTGACCGGCCTGTCACCCTTGCGCCGGTCGAGCGGGAAGGCGAAATCGGCGCGGATCGGGCCGATTGGCGTGTAATATCGCAGGCCGATGCCCGCCGATTTGTAAAGCTTGTCCTTCAGGTGCGGCGTGGTGCTGTCAAAGGCATTGCCCGCGTCGAAAAATGGCACGACGCCGATGGTGTCGGTCACCTTGATGCGCGCCTCCAGATTCATCGTCAGCAGGCTGCGCCCGCCGACAACAAAGCCAAACCTGCCGTCCTGGGGACCAAGCGAGTTCAACCGGTAGCCGCGCACCGATGAGGCGCCGCCAGCATAAAAACGGTGGTTCGCAGGAATTTCGCTGAGCCTGGGACCGCCGAGCATGCCGATGGTCACCCGCCCGGCGAGCACGATGCGCGCATCTTCATCGACCGCGTAGTAGGTGGAGGCCGACAGCTTTCCTTCGGTGAAATTCACCGTCGAGCCGAGGAACGACGGGTATGGCGTCGCCGAAGCCACGACCTTGAAGCCCCGGGTGGCGTCAAGCGGGTTGTCCGTGGAGTCATAAGTCACCGACACCGGCGTTCCGACCAGGGTGTAGTCGATTGACGACAGCACGTCGCTGGTCTGGCCGCGCTCGACCTTCAGGCCGCCCTGAACGGAAAACACGTCGCTGATGCGATGCCGGATCGACGCCGTCGCCTGCACGTCGCGCACGGTATAGCCGCCATAGCGGTCGCCGCCGGTGCGGTCGCGCTCGGCCATGGCCTCGACGATCAGGTCGTTGCGCGTGCCGCCCAGCGCCGGCTTGATGAAGGTGGCGCGGAAGCGGCCGCCGAAATCGCCTTCATTGAGATCCGCGACGCCCTTGCGACGGGTGCCGTCGTTGCGCGGCGCGACGAAGATGCTGCCTTCAAGTCGCAGTTGCTCGGCGCCGCCGAACAGGTTGCGGTGCTCCCAATAGGCGCGCAGGTTCGGACCGTCCACCGTGGAGTAGCCGGCGGAAAAACCAATGACGCGGGGCAGCCGCTCCGTGACGTCGACGAAAACCGGGATGCGCCCCTCAGCGTCGAGCCGGTCCGGCGTGGTGACCCGCACGCCGCCGAGTATGGGAAGCTGGGTGAGCGAACGGCGCGTGTCCGCCAGTTTCTTCGGCGAATAGGGCTCGCCCGGCTCCAGATAAATGAAGGAGCGGATGACGCGCGGATCAACCGTGGGGCCATCCCCAGGTCTGGCGCCGCCGGCGTTGCGCACCTCGACCTCGCCGATCGGGGCTTTCTGCCCTGGCGAGACGACAATCGTCGCCGCCATGGTGCGGGTGTCGTGATTGACGGTCGCCGCGATGTCGACGCCCTTTGCCAGCGGATACGACTGGCCGCGATACCAGTCGACCGCGCGGGCGCTGGCGGCGCGCAGATCGCCGGCCCGCGCAGGGCCGCCATCGCCAATTTTCAGCACGTTTGCGGGCAGCCCGGCGCGCGTCAGACTCTGCCCCTGGGCGTCTTTCACGTCCACTGACGACAGGGTGAATTGCTCGCCCGGATTGACGCTGACCGTAACGGGGACAACCTGACGGCCGCGCATGGCGCCGGCGGCGCGGCCGGCCGCCTGCAACGTCGCCTCGCTCACCGGCAATTGCAGCTTCACGCCTGCGATGTCGATGCTGACAGCGGCGTCGTAAAAGCCCTCGGCCCACATGGCGTCGACAATCGGCGCCAGATCGATGGCGGCGCGCTGCGCCAGCGCCATGCCGTCCGGCGGCGCATCCTTCCGCAAGCGGTAAAGCGTCGAAGCGCTTTGCATGGCGTTGGCCAGCGACCTGTGGTCATCCGCCTTGAATTTGACCTCATAGGTCACGGCGTCAGCGACCGGCTCCGGCTTTTTGTCACCGAACAGCCCGAAGAAATCGAAGGCGCGCGCATCCGACGCCGCAGCGGTCAGCCCGAGGGTCGCGACAGGCGCGGCGGCCGAAGCCAGGGCCGCGCCAAAAAACAGTTCCTTACACAGGGGGTTGCGCCACCGCCCCCGCGGCCGCCTCGTCATACATATCTCCGGCCTGTGAACCGCGTCACAGAAGATTCAGTTCGCATCTGCGCGGCATGGCGGATCCGGCAACGGATCCTGAACAGCAGCGGCAGGTCGACTTGCCTGTCCTTCCTGCCATTTTTGTCGCCATTCTGCAGCGTCCCATGCGCAACAGTCGCACCCATTGCGCGTTCCGACCATGAAAGCCGAGGTATGAGCGAGAGGTTTCTTTCCCGCGTTAGCAACCAAAATGTCCGCCGTCCGGCGCCACACGTTAGACTTATGGTTCACACAGGATGAACAGGATCGCATTGGCTCACAAATGCGCGAGCTTCGTCCCCGGCGCCGGCGCCCGGATTGCGGAGGCGCGGTTTTTTTCCGACGCCCTCCCCTTCCCGCGGCCCCGCGAGATCCGGCTGGATCCCCTCGCCCCGGTCCATGGCGGCGCCGGCAACGGTGGAAGGAAAACACCCGGGTTCCTTTCGTTGCCCGCCAGCGACGGCGGGCAACGGGTTCCGGGCGTACGTCCGGTTACTGCCCCGAGAGCAGCGACCCAAACGGCTTCCACTGGCCGCCGGTGAAGCGGGCCAGATAGCCGGAGCGCAGGGGGCGATAGTCATCCGGCGTCGTGTTGAGCGTAATGCCGTCCAGCAACATCGGCAGCGCCACGCCCTTCATTGTCGCCGCCTGCTTCATGACATTCTCACGCGACGGGTTATCGCCGGCCGCCTTGAGCACCTCGGTCATGGCGCCGGCGACAGTGTAGCCGTAGACGGCGTAGAAGTCCGTGGGATCGATGCCGGGCGCGTACTTCTTCATGAAGTCGAGGTAACCGGAAACCTTGCTGTCATTCTGCGAGTCCGCGCTCACGGTCCTGAATGACAGCATGGTGATGATGCCTTCCGCCTTGTCGAGGCCAGCCGGCTTCAGGATCTGGTCAGGATTGATACAGCTGCTGGCGAGAAACCGCATGGGCCGCCAGCCAATTTCCCAAGCCTTGCGGATGGCCTGGGAGCAGGCGCGCGGCGTGACGCCAAGAATCATGAAGGCTTCCGCCTTCGTGGCGGCCAGCGCCAGCACCTGGGAGTCGACTGTCGGCTCGGTCACCTCAAACGGCATGGCCGCTGCGATTACCTTGTCCGCGTCAGCCCCGAGCGCCTCGCGCAGCCCGCGAATGTATTCCTTGCCGCTGTCATCATTCTGGTAAAGCACCGCTACGCGCGCCTTCGGGTCGTTCTTGCGCATGTAGTCGAGGTAGATCCGGCCCTCGGTGCTGTATGGCGGCTGCCAGGGGAAGGCCATGGTCAGCGGGAAGTTCTTTGGATCGTTCCATTTCCCCGCGGAGCTGATCAGAAAGATCAGCGGCACGCCCTTGCCGCTGAGATACCGCTGGATAGCCGAGCTGGGCGCCGTGCCCATGGTCGCGAACATGAAAGCAACCTGGTCATCTTCGACCAGCTTTCGCGTCTGCTCCACTGTCTTTGGCGGCGAGAAACCATCGTCCATGGAACGCAGGTCAATCTTGCGGCCATTCACGCCGCCCGCGTCATTGATCATCTTGAAGTACGCGGAAATGACCTTGCCCGTATTGCCGAGCGCTGACGCCGGCCCGCTGTAAGGCATGGTGTTGCCAATGCGAATTTCCTTGTCAGTCACACCCGGCCCGGTGAACGTTTCGGCGCTGGCGAACGCGGACCCAAACAATACGGCAAGCCCTGCCGCCCCGGACAGCGCGCCCATGCGCAACCACTGGTTCATGATCATTCCTCCCCATTCGACGGAAACGCTGTCTTGTGTTTTCTTGCGCTTCCACCACCTGCGCGGCGCCTGCCGGCGGCGCCCTGCAAGCATAAGACCTCCACCCCACAGATTGAAACCAGATCATGAAGACGCTGACGCATCCACGATCTGCATCGCTCACGTTTTCCTGTCGCCATGTCCCACCCGGGCTTTTACAAGAGGCCCGCGATCAAGCGCAGCAGATCGGGCGCAGCCTGCAGGATCTTGCCAAAGGGCTCTTGCAAACGTTGGCCCCGTCTCGCCCTGCTCCCAGGGGGCAGGCGCGCCGCCGGACGAGACACACAGTTGCCAGGCGTCGACCTGAATAACCGGACACAACAAGAACATTACGCACGTAATATAATTTACGTAATAAAATTTACGCGCGTAAATCAGATTATCAAATATTCATCGCCTCACATAAAAAACAAATAAAATTCAAAATTAGACAAAATCCTTGTTGCAGCCCTCCAGAAAACCCACTAGCTTTCAAAAAGTTGCAACAATTAAATCATTCAAGCCCCCCCGATCCGTATACCGGCGCAATTTCGGGCGTTCGTGGCGTCTGTGTTTTTTGGAGCAAACTCATGTCACAAGCAGAAGCTGAAACAAGCCTCATCAATCTTACAGCACGTATCGTGGCCGCCTATATTCAAAACAATGCTATTGACCGATCACAAGTTACAGAAATCATTAGCTCAGTTCATGCGTCGCTCAACAAGATATCTGGCGCCAAAGTTGAGGCCCAAGAACAGCAAAAACCAGCCATTTCCATCCGAAATTCGATCACGCCAGACTATATTATTTGCCTTGAGGACGGCAAAAAATTCAAGATCATGAAACGCCATCTCACGACAGTGTACGGCATGACTCCGGCCGAATACAGAAGGAAGTGGAATTTACCGCCTGATTACCCGATGGTCGCGCCAAACTACGCAAAATCGCGATCTGAGTATGCACGGGAAAAACAGCGCCACACGGCGGTCATTCACAATCTCAAAACGGGAACGCGAGCCAGAGGAAGAGCTCTCGCGCGCGAGCATAGCTTGCCGGTCATCGTCAGGCCTGGCTGATATTGCTTACATGCAAGCCAGACG
>Ga0182745_1005591_pt1 | contig 10255 bp, 4 predicted proteins | sample eDN3rd30CKraftBY_FD_128523 | JGI IMG/M metagenome (GOLD analysis project Ga0182745, IMG submission 128523) | Enriched backyard soil microbial communities from Emeryville, California, USA - eDNA 3rd pass 30_C Kraft BY (version 2) (version 2) | ecosystem: Environmental > Terrestrial > Soil >... | reverse complement strand
CGGAGGCGGCACGCCCGCGCAGTCCTCGTCGGCGGGGTGCAGCGCGCACCAGCAGCGCGCCGACTCGTTGTCCGTCCAGTCCTGCCGCGGGTCGAAGGCGTAGCCGGACTCGACGGAGCGGTTCACGTACCAGGGCTCGTCGCTCGCCGCCTGCCACAGGTGGTTCGGCGCCCTGCCGTAGGAGGAGACCAGCAGCTCGGGGTCGCCGTCGCCGTTGAGGTCGCAGGACGCCACGCCCCAGGCATTGCTGTGTCCCCTCGCCTCGTCGAGATCCTCGACCGACCTCCACGGCACCGTCTCGAGTCCGGCGGCGCCGGTGATCTCCTCGAACCGGCCCTCGCCCAGGCCGCGGTAGAGGCGATCCTGCGTCGGCGCGCCGTTCACCGCGCCGTTTCCGACGAAGAGATCGACGACGCCGTCGCGATCCACGTCGACGAAGGCCGCGCCGCCGACGACCACCGAGCCCCTCTCCCGCCGCGGCGCCGCGTCCGCAGGCCCGAGGGCGAAGCGGCCCGTGCCGTCGTTCAGCAGAATCTCGGAGGACTCCTCGTCGGCGCCCGCGATCCCCGGATGGGAGGCGCCGGTGAACGCGTCCACGGAGCCGTCGCCGTCCACGTCGGCGAACACCGTCACCTCCGCGTTCCGGTTGGGGCCGCCGTGTCGGGGCGCGACGATCCCCGAGGCTTGCGTCACGTCCTCGAAGCGCTCGCCGGCGGCGTTGCGCAGCAGCCAGTGCGCGCGGGTGCCGCCCGGGGTGAAGTCGTCCACGCCGGCGCCGCCGCGGCGTACGAAGAGATCGGCGAGGCCGTCGCCGTCCACGTCGGCCACCGACAGCCGCACGCCCTCGACGCCGATGCCGTCGAGGCCCCACTTCGAGGTCGCCTCGCGAAACGCGGCCAGCCCGGGACTCCACGCGGAGCCCGGGCTGCAGCGATCGGGGAGCTGCTCGCGGCAACGGCCTGCGAGAGGATCGCAGGTCTCCGTCGCCTCGCAGCGGCGGTCGCACGGCTCGTCGAGAGGTGCCGTGGCGCGGGAGCAGGAGAGGACGAAGAACGCCGAGGCGAGGCCAAGGAGGAGGCGCATCCCCCTCCTTAGGCCCCGTCGGAATTCTCGGTCAAGACGCGCAGCGTGATCAGAACGTGAACTGCAGGTGGGCGCCGAAGGTGAGGAAGTCCACCGGGACGTCGGTGTTGATCAGGTTGTAGGCGCCCTGCGCACCGATGGAGACCGTGTTCGCGATGAAGAAGTCGAGGGCGGCGCCGCCGTCCACCGCGAACGCGTGCTGGCTGCCGAACTCGCGCTCGCTGGTGTTGTCACCGAAGTTGAGGCGGCCCCAGCCCGCATGTCCGAAGACGCTGGGCCGCACCACCTTGCCCGCCGAGTACCGCAGGCCGCCGACGATGCGGATCGCGTTCTGGTCCTTGGCGAAGTGATCCCACTCGAACATCACCTCGGGGGTCAGCATGGTGTCGCCGCCGGTCCAGAACTGGTAGCCGAGCCGGCCTGCCACACCGGGCTGAATCGGGTGGGTGCCGGTGTTGCGCAGCCGCACCACCGCGTTCGCGTCCGCCGCGAGCACGGGGCCGGTGTACCGACGGTGGTCCTGATGATGGCACTCATCGTCGCACCGTTCCGAGGCGCAGGCCCCTTCGTCACGGTGATTGTCGTCGCTGCGGTTGTCCTCTTGCGCCAGGGCAGCCGCCGGGAGCAGCAAGCCCATCCCCATCACGAGCCACAGAACCTTCGACATCCACGCCTCCCCAAGGGCCGCGCACCCATCGCGCGGATCGACTTCGCTCGTCGAACGATGGCAACTGCCGAACGAGGCGCCATCGCACAATTTGGGGGCGGGGCCGTTCCGGGGCCCCGAGGAGCTGCGCCGATCCCGAGTCCCCGCGCGGAGCGTGGTGCCGCGCGGGGACGCGTGCGGGTCACTTCTTGTGGAAGAGGAGCACCTGTCCCGGATCGAGGATCGCCTGGTTGCGAGAGTAGGTGAGCTCCGCCGCGCCGAAGGGCGCCTCGATCCCGACGGTGGCGGTCGCGCCGCCCTTTCCGGCCAGCGCCACCATCTCGCGGTTGGCGACCACGATGTCGCCGTCGCTCCAGAGCTGCACCTGGAAGGTGTAGTTGTCCGGCTTGAGGCGCCGCTGGAAGCGGGTCCACTGCAGGATCGTCACCTGCTTCGCGCCGACGGTGCGCCTCTCGAAGAGGAACTTCGCGTTGAGGTTCGAGGGGAGCTCGAAGCTCTCCCACTGCGCGGCCACCAGTCCGTCGCTCGGATCGCCCGGCGATCCGAGGAGCTTGGCGGTGGTGAAGTCGGTCGCGAGGGGGCCGAAGGAGACGAAGCCGCTGGCGGACGCCCAGAGGTCGGAGACCGTGCCGCCGAAGAACGGCATGGTGAAGCCGAGGCCGCCCGGCATCTGCCCGATCCCGCCGTGGGCGGTGAGCTGGTTGAGCAGCAGGCCCGTCTCCTCGATGTCGATGAAGGGCATCGTCGAGTGCCAGTCCACCACGTAGTGCTGCGACCTGCAGGAGCCGCCGTGGGCGCCGGGCGAGCCCTGGTCGACGCCGTCGTACGGCGTGTCGCCCAGGCACCAGCGCGTCGGATCGTTGTTCGAGAGGGTCCCGCGGTACTGGAACCTGGGATCGAGGAACAGCGACTGGTTGGGCTGGAACGGATAGGTCGCGTTCCAGGTCTGGCTCGCGATCGTCAGCGGCGTCACCGGGAGCGCGTCCGGATCCTCCGGAGGCGGATAGGGGAGCTTGAGCGTGATCCCGCCCGCGGCGGAGATCTCGACGTCGGTCCCGGTGATGACCGACGGCGTGAAGCCCTGCACCGCGGAGGAATCGGCGAAGGTCGCGTACCCGCCCGGCGGCATCGTCAGCGCACCCACCGTGAACGGCATGCCGCCCACCGACTCCACCTCCATGCCGGCGAGGTTCAGCGTGTCGGCGGTGAGATTGCGGATCTCGAACCACCTCGAGCCGAGGCCCGCCTGCGGCGCCGGCATCACCTCGGTGATCGCCACGTCGCCAGGCTGGATCACCACGATGCGCTGCGACTTGCACTCGACGTAGCCGCCGGCGCCCGTGACACAGACCCTGTAGGTCTTGGATTCGGTGGGCGAGATCGTCATCGTGCCCGTGGCGGGCGCGTTGGGGACGAAGTGGAAGCTGCGGCTGATCAGGCCGCCGGGGAAGGCGGTGTTGTACGGCGACATGAACACGCCCTGCGTGCCGGTGGGATCCTGGTAGCCGATCGAGGCGAAGGTCCCGTCCGTGGAGACCGTGGGGCCCGTCAGTGGTCCGTACCGGTAGTCGAACGTTCCGTCGCGGTAGAGGATGACCTGGAAGCTGATGTCACAGGGGTTCCGCGCGGCGCCGCCGGTGCTGTACTGCAGGTGCGACCACTGGATCACCACGAAATCCTCGACGCCCGTGTCGATGTGCTCCCAGAAGATCTTGCCGACTCGGCCGGTGGAGCCGGAGGGCGAGAGGGTGAACTGGCTCATGAACGGCGAGAGGTGCGCCTGCTTCTTCGACGGGAGGGGGAAGTCGGACGCCGTGTATCCGGTCACGTGGGTGGGATCGAACGAGAGGTAGCCGGGGACCATGACCCGGACCGAGTCGTGGAACTCGCCGAAGTACGGGAAGGAGAACGGGAGCTGGAGCGACAACGACCCCGTCCTCTCGCTGGACGTCGGCGACGTCGGCACCAAGGACGTGATCTCGGTGGCCGTGGCGCGGGCCTCCAGATCGATGAACGCCTTCGTGGCGGTCGTCTCGAGGGGCGGCGCCAGCGGGCCATCGGTCACCGTGACCTGATCCGTGCCGGCGGTGTTCCACGAGAGCTGCGTCGACTGTCCCGGCAGGAGCTGGGTCGCCGTCGCGGTCATCGAGTTCGCGAACGCGGTGCGCACCTGCACCTTGCGCGTCGCCGTCCCCCCGCGGCCTTCGCTCGTCGTGAGCGTGAGCACGTAGGTGGTCGGCACCTGCGGGTGCAGCACCAGCGAATCAGCCACCTTCGACCTGCCCGTGAGGTCGATCGGCGTGCCGTTCCCCGTCAGCGTCAGGGTCGCGGCGTTGGTCGTGGTCCACGACACCGTCACGTCGTCGCCGATCTCCACCAGCGCAGGCCCGGCCGCGAAGGTGTCGATCGAGAACGGCGTGTAGACCGGCACCTCGATCGTGCGCGAGGCGCCGTTGGCGGAGAAGCCGCCCTCGGCGTGGAGCGTGAAGACCTTGTCGCCGAAGGACGCCTCGGTGATCGAGCAGGAGCCCTCGTCGAGATCCTGTGCCGCCGCGGTGCAGCGCACGACGCCGCCGGCGTCCTCGATCCAGACGGACGTCGCGTTCTCCGTCACCCACTCGATCGTGAACGCCTGCCCCGGGGCCGGCGCCGGCGTCGCCAACGTCGCCGACGTGATCTTCACGGCAGGCCAAACCCCGAGCGAGGCGGTGGCGTCGTCGAAGCTGTGGGCGTTCGTGGCGTGCAGCCCGATGGCCGCGCCGGCAGCGGGCTCCACCGTCCAGCTCCCCGTGGTGGCCAGCGGGAACGACGGGAACCCGAAGGTCCGCCCCTGCAATCCACCGGCGACCGCCGCGTTGAACGAGAAGGACGCGCCGTCGCCGGCGCCCTGGAAGCCGATCGACGCCTGGCTGCCCAGCGCATACGCGGCGGCGCCCTGGGAGATCATGCTCCCGTAGCGGTAGTCGAAGCTCCCGTCGCCGCGGAGCACCACCTCGAAGTCGAGGCTCGAGGGCTGCGCCGCCGACGCGAAGAACGCGATCCCCTTCCACTGGATCACGACCGCGTCCTCGCCGTCCTCCTGAATCGCCGTCCACCACACCTCGCCCGTGGTGCCGTCGAGATCGCCCCAGAACGGCGCCAGGTGCACGAAGGACGCCGCGGTCGCGGGCAGCTCCGCCGGCGTGGTGGACGTGTTGGTGCTCGCGAGGTCGAAGGTGACGAAGCCGCTGGTTGCGACCCGCGCCCCGGTGCGGGGCGTGCCGGCGAACGGGAAGGTGAACCCGGCCGGGAAGGCGACCTCGCCCCACTTGCCGTGACCGCCGCCGCTGTTGAGGGTGAGCTTCGTCGCGCCCGCGACGCCGCTCGCGTCGATGAACGGCTTCGCCACCGGGAGGCCCGGGCGGCCGTCGAACGACAGCGAGGCCGACGTGGCTCGACGCGTCTGCCAGGAGATCGTCGTCTCTTCACCCTCGAGGACCTGGTCCGGCACGGCCGCGACGGACACGGCCTCCGCCGGCTCCACCAGGATCGTCACCGTGTCACTCGCCTCGCGTCCCAGCGGATTCGAGACCACCACCAGATACGTCACCGAAGGCGTGGAGGTCGGCTCCACGACGGCGCTGCCCGACGCCATCTCGGCGGGGTCGGTGGTGGAGTAGACCTCCTCCGGCGGATCCATGGAGGTGTCGAAGACCCAGAGGCCCGCGGCGTGGGTCGACGTCCAGGTCAGCGTGGTCTGGGGTTCGTCCGCGTCGACGACCGTCGGGCTGGCGGAGACCGAGACCGTCGGCAGCCCGTACACCGTCACGTCGACGAACGCCGTGGCCGGGGTGGTGCCCGGCGTCGTCGCGGTGAGGGTGTAGCGCTGCATCCCCTCGGCGACCGGGATCATCGCCGCCGTTCCGCTCGCGGGGAGCGACGTCAGCGGGTTCTGCAGGTTCTGTCCGCTCCCCGCGATCTCGACCGTCGGCTGGAGCCCCGCGGCATCCGAGAGAACGGTCCACGTGAGCACAACGGGGTCGTGGTCGGAGGCCTCGGCGACGGCGGACGCGAAGGCCTGGATGATCGGCCCGTCGGTCACCTGCACCGAGACGGTGCGCTCGTCGATCCCGCCACCCGCGTCCTGGACGCGGAGCTTGAAATCGACCGCGCCGAGGGTCGTCCCGGCCTGGACCAGGCAGGAGCCGCTCCAGATCCGGTCGAGGTCAGAGGTGCTGCACACGACGGCATCGTCGGGATCGAGCAGCTCGAGGGCGGTCCCGCCATCGGAGGTCCAGGTGAACTCCACCATCGAACCGGGCTGCGCGAGCGCGCGGTCGGCCTCGAACGATCCGATCATGGGCGCGCCGGTCGTGACGACGAGGGTCGACGAGGCGACCGCCCCGAGCCGGTTGTAGATCCGCAGCTCGTAGTCGGTGTCGGCGGCGATCGTGTCGGACCACGTGCCCTGGACGCTGGACGGGTCCGAGGCCTCGACCTCGGAGGTCTCGAAGACCAGCGCGCCGTCCCGGTGGATCTCGATCCGCTCGGCGGCCCGGCCGTGCCACTGGAGCTCCACGTCCTGCCCGATCCCGACGCGGGTCGGTCGCGCGACGAAGAAATCGATCGCCGGAGGCGGCAACGCGTGGGTGGAGGTCTCCTTCATCGTCGTCCCGAAGTCGTTGCGGGCGACGAGCCGGAACGTCGTGTCGGTCACGATCGACACCGTCGCGATCGACGCGCCGGGCACGACGGCCACCGGGCCACCTGGGATCGCCTCGAGCTCGACGGAGGTGGCGCCATCGACGCCCCACTGGATCTCGACCTGGGCAGGAGCAACGGGTCCGGCCGTGACCTCCGGCGTCGCAGCGAAGAAGGTGATGACGGGCGTGTCGGTCAGCGCGATCGTCGCCGTCGCCCTCGACTCTCCGCCGGCGCTCTTCGCGACGAGCTCGAACGTTCCGCTCGTGCCCACGGCGAGCGTCGCCGTACCCTCGCCGACGGATTCGGCGGGGACGTCCAGGAGGTTCGCGCCGTCCGCGACGATCCTGGCGGACGCGGCGCCGATCACGGTCCACTTCAGGTCGACGGAGAGGCCCTTGCGCGTCGGCCCCGGGGTCTCGACCTCGAACGCCACGATCTTCGGCCGGACGGCCACCTCCACGGAGGACGAGACCTGCCCGCCTGCGCCGGTGGCCACCGCCTCGTACTTCGTGGTCGCGACCGGATTGACGATCATCGTCCCGGCGGGGAGGGTGAGGGGAACGGTCCCGGCGGGCGTGCGCAGCTCGAGGGCGTCGGCGGCCTCACTGGTCCACGAGAGCGTCACGGGCTCGCCCGCCTCCGTCGCTTCGGGAGTCGCGGTGAGCTTCACAGAAGGTGTCGGCGCGATCGTCACCTTCACGTCGGCGCTCACCTCGGTGGTGCCGACGGCGGTGAGGGTGTAGGTGGTGTCGCGCGTGGGCTGGACCTGGACCTCCGTCTGCCCCGCCTCGAGGTCGAACTCCTTCCCGGCGTCGTCGGTCAGGACCACGTACTCGGCCCCGCGGACGATCCAGAACAGCGTCGTCTTGGCCCCCCTCGCCACCACGTCCGGCGACGCGGCGAACCGCTCGATCGTGGTCTTCCGGACCACCTCGACCGTCTTCTCCGCGGTGACCGTCTCTCCGTCCTCTCCCGTAGCGGAGAGCACGTACTTCGTCGTCGCGGACGGTCGGACCACGACCCGTCCCTCCGCGTCGCCGCCGATGGAGATCGCCTTCCCGTCGCCGTCGCGGAGGCCCAGCGACACGGCACCGGTGGTCTCCCACGAGAGCGTCGACGAGGAGCCGACGGCGATGCTGTCGGGGTTCGCCGAGAAGGCGACGATTCGGGCGGAATCCTTCGAATCGGAGCAGCCGGCGACGATCAGCGCCAACGCCGCTGTGAGGAGGGTGAATCGCATGGAACGACCTCGGGGAGTGAAGGCTGGGACGCCAACGCTGCCCGTTTTGTCGTTGCCGTGTCAAACGACCGTCCGATTTCGTACACAGCGGCCCTTCCGGCGCGCAGGGGGGCTGCTATGGTCCGCGGGGATCGGAGGAGACCGATGAGGACGCTCGCCATCGCCGCGCTGCTGGCCGGGTTCGCCTTCGGTTGCTCGGTGGCCGGCGCCGGCGCGCCCGCCCCGCAGAAGGAGCAAAGGCCCATGTCGAAGAAGACGTACACGAAGCCGTCCGACGACGAGCTGCGCGAGAAGCTCACGCCGCTGCAGTACGAGGTGACGCAGCGCGCTGCGACCGAGCCTCCGTTCCGCAACGCCTACTGGGACAACCACGAGGCCGGGATCTACGTGGACGCCGTCACCGGCGAGCCGCTGTTCTCGTCCCTGGACAAGTTCGAGTCTGGCACGGGCTGGCCGAGCTTCACGAGGCCCATCGACGACGCCCACGTGCACACCCGCACCGACAAGAGCCACGGCATGATCCGCACCGAGGTGCTGTCGGCGGCGGGCGGCTCCCACCTCGGCCACCTCTTCGACGACGGGCCTCCGCCCACACGACAGCGCTACTGCATGAACTCGGCGTCGCTGCGCTTCATCCCCGTCGACAGGCTCGAGGCGGAAGGGTACGGCGAGTACCGCGACCGCTTCTCGAAGGCGGGAGCGGGGGAGGCGCCGGCGTCGACGGACAACGAGTGCGTGACGCCGCCGCCTGGCGAGAAGGCCGGGTGCGAGGCCACCCTCGACGTCGCGATCCTCGCGGGCGGTTGCTTCTGGGGCATGGAGGACATCCTCCGCAAGGTGCCCGGGATCCTGGAGACCGAGGTCGGCTACACGGGCGGCACCACCGCCGATCCGACCTACGCCCAGGTGTCCACGGGCGCCACCGGCCACGCGGAGTCGATCAAGATCGTGTTCGACCCCTCGAAGCTCTCGTACGAGGAGCTGCTCGAGAAGTGGTTCTTCCGCATGCACGATCCCACCACGGCGAACCGCCAGGGCAACGACGTGGGCACGCAGTACCGCTCGGCGATCTTCTACACGAGCGACGAGCAGGCCCGGGTCGCGGAGCGCGCGAAGGCGAAGGCGCAGGCGCGGTGGAAGGCGCCGATCGTCACGCAGATCGTGAAGGCGGGGCCGTTCACCAAGGCGGAGGACTACCACCAGGACTACCTGGAGAAGCACCCCGGCGGTTACACCTGCCACTACATGCGCGACTGACCTCGAGCGCGCGGCGCCTTCCGCATCGTCGCCGCGAGCTGCCGCAGCGAGTCCCCGAAGGGCGAGCGGCGTCGCCACGCGAGCGCCACGGTCCGCCCCGGGGCCGGCGGGGGAAGCGGGCGGAGGGCCAGGTTCGCCCTGCCCTGCTCCGCCGCGACCGCGAGCTTGGGCAGCAACGTCACGCCAACGCCCGCGGTCACCATCTGCACCAGGGTGGGGAGACTCGTCGCGCGGAAGTCCGCCTCGTCGATCCGCTCGCGTGTGCAGAGACCGAGGACCTGTTCGCGAAAGCAGTGGCCGTCGTCGAGGAGGAGCACCTGCTCCCCCGCGAGATCCTCGAGCCGCAGCGCCGACTTGCCGCGTGCGAGGGGGTGCTCCTTCGGAAGCGCGACCACGAAGGGATCGTGAAAGAGCGCCTCGTGCTCCAGGTCTCCCAGATCGGCCTCCAGGGCGACGAGCGCCGCGTCGAGCTCGCCCCTTCCCAGCCGCGAGACCAGCTCATCCGTCTTCTCCTCGGTCCACAGCAGCGTGAGCTTGGGAAACTTCTCCCGCAGCGGCGCAAGGAGGTCCGGGAGGAGGTACGGCGCGATGGTGGGGATCACGCCGATGCGCAAGGTGCCCGCGAGCGGATCCATGAAGCGCCGCGCGTCCTGGGCGAGATCCCGCGCCTCCACCAGCACCTGCCTCGCCCGATCGACCAGGGCCTCGCCCGCGGGCGTCAGGAGCACGCCCGCGCGATCGCGCTCGAACAGACGCACGCCCAGGGAGGACTCCACCTCGGCCACCTGGGCGGAGAGGGAGGGCTGCGACACGTGGCAGACCGCGGCGGCGCGGCTGAAGCTTCGCGCCTCCGCGACGGCCACCACGTACTGGAGCTGGCGCAGGGTGAAGGGGAGTGGAGAGAGGTCCATGGCTCATAGCCTACAACTATCGAACCGATAGGTTCTATGTCTTGGCGCGATGGAGCCTCCACCGGCATCTTCGTGTGCGTACCGAGGCCCCGAGCCTCCCTCAAAGGAGACACAGATGCTGACCATCGGAGACAAGCTTCCCTCGTTCGACCTGCAAGCCACCGTGAGCCGGGAGCACGGCAAGGAGTTCGCGACCATCACCCACGAGAGTCATCCGGGGAAGTGGCGGGTCCTCTTCTTCTGGCCCATGGACTTCACGTTCGTCTGCCCGACCGAGATCGCGGAGTTCGGCCGCCGCGAGCGGGACTTCGCCGACCGCGACGCCCAGGTGCTCGGCGCGAGCACCGACACGCAGTACTCCCACCTCGCGTGGCGCAACAGCCACCCCGACCTGAAGGACCTGCCCTTCCCGAT
>Ga0182745_1005588_pt1 | contig 10256 bp, 6 predicted proteins | sample eDN3rd30CKraftBY_FD_128523 | JGI IMG/M metagenome (GOLD analysis project Ga0182745, IMG submission 128523) | Enriched backyard soil microbial communities from Emeryville, California, USA - eDNA 3rd pass 30_C Kraft BY (version 2) (version 2) | ecosystem: Environmental > Terrestrial > Soil >... | reverse complement strand
CGCAGGCGAGGAGATCTTCGCCGGCAGTTCATACTCGTTTTTTGCCAGCCATTCACTTTTGAGATGGACGGGGCTTCCACTCGGAGAAGAGGCAAACCGGAGCGGTGCGGCGGGTGAATACATGCGAATGGCCAGGGTGTGTCGCCCCGGGGTTACGGCCTTGGCCGGGATGTAAACCCGGTGCAATGAGCCCCGGCCGACATCTGTTTTAAAAGTCGTTCCCCCTATGCGATCCGCATCCCAGTAGATGGTTTCATAACCTTCAGGTGCCTTGATATCGACGCGAAGGGCTTGTCCTGCGGCATAAGAAGGAACTTCCACATCCTGGCGCAGCCAGATTGCGCCCGTCGCAGAAAGACCGGGCCCTTTGACGTCTCCCGGTAGTGTTACCGAAACCCAATCCTCCAGAGAGAGGCCCGGACTGGCGAAAGAGGCCGGATCGGCCGCGGTGCGGTCCTGGCGGTTTTCAGTTTCGAGCCACGCGGCGAACTCTTTCACGAAACGCGCCTTTGCGTTCGGGAAGGCTGCGTAAGCCTCCTTTTGGAGACGAAGGACGCGGCGAAGTTCAGGAACAGTGTTGAGGGCTTCGGCACTGGTCCAGGCTTCCGAGGCCGAGCCGCCCCAGGAACTATGGATAATGCCGACCGGCGTCTTCAGATCGCGCGACAGCGCCTTTGCGAAGTGATAAGCCACCGCGCTGAACTCCCCGGCGGTTTCCGGAGCGGCAACCGCCCATCGGCCCCGGCAATCCTCCTGTGGGCCGGCGGTGGATGCCCGCTCGACGGTAAACTGGCGCACTCCCGAGCTTGCCGAGTTTGCAATTTCCTGTGCGGCATCCACCGTTTGCCGAAGCTGGAAGGCCATATTCGACTGTCCGGACGCCAGCCACACCTCTCCCACAATCACGTCGTTGATCTCGATGCGGTTTTTTCCCTTGATCTCCATCCGGGAGGGTTCGCGGGAAGCCTTGCAGAGGTCCAGAACGACCTGCCAGCGCCCATTCCCGTCGGCAGTGGTGCTCGTCGATTTTCCCTCGAACTCCACCTGCACAGGCTCGCCGGGATCGGCCTTTCCCCAGACCGGGACCTTTTCCGCGCGTTGCAACACCATGTGATCGGAGAAAAGAGTGGGCACGGAGACTTCAGCCGAAAGAACACCGGGTAATAACATGAAAAGGAAAACGATGCGGGGGAAGGCGATGGTATTCATGGCAGTTGAGAAGATTCACCTTTTATTCTTCATCGTGGCCCGCGGCAAAGGACGTTCTATGCAATATGTTGCGCATTTCCCGGCTCGCTGTTGCGGTTTGTCGAAAGTATCACGACCGCCACTGACAAAGCGCTCCTCTTTCCTCCAGCGGATGGCTTTCGCCGCCGAGATTTCGCTTCTTGCCATGATTCCTCCACCAATCAATACCTCTGCGCCAATAGGGCAGGGATAAAGCAAGCCGTCGCCGCAGTTCCGGATAATGCCCGCGAGCGCTAACCCCGGGGCATTGCCCCGCCTTTCCAGTGGCTATTCCGGAGCGATATAATTCTCCGGCCCTCCGAGCTTTACGAACTGGCGATAAACAATAAGCCCTGCCAGCAAGGCAAGAATCGACAGAACGCAGCCAACCGCGAAGGTGTAGCGGTAAATGCCGCCTGTCTGGTCGATGAGCATTCCCATGAGCGGAGCCGCAACCATGTTGGCCGCCACGGTAAAGACGCTCGCCGCCGAGGCAAACTGTGCATACTTGGAATGAGGGAATAATCTCTGCCCCAACGACGCGGAGCAGGTGAAATGGCATCCCGACATGACGCCATGGCCGACCCAGGCGATGAGAAACGTTGTCGGCGTTGTTGCATAAAAACTGCCATACAACGCAAGCAGGCTATACCCCGCCAGCGTGACAATCGATACACGCAGGGGATGGAAAAAATCAGCCAGCCACCCCAGAAAGTAGGAAAGGCAGAGTGAGATCAAATACGTCAGGGCAAGATACTTTCCGTAAACTGTCATATCCACCCCCAGACTGCGCGCATAGGGAATGGCAAAGGTATTGACCGGCGAGAACGCCAGCGCCGATACCTTGATCAGAATGAAGATGGAGAGATAGTAGGGAGTGGCGAAACATTCCCGGCAGTAGAGGCGTACTTCCTTGAGAAACCCGGGAAACCACTTCATCATGCCAGCTTGAACCGTCGGCCCGGCAGCAGCAGGAGGCGGGTATTCGCCCTCTTTGATTTTCAGGCAAACCCACAGGAAGGCGAAACCATAAAAAGCGCCAATAGCCACGAGGATGACAGTGAAATGGGCTGGCACATGGCCGATGATCCAGTAGTTGAAGATCATTCCGTCAATCAGGCTCACTGCGCGAAACATGCCATAAAACCTCCCCAGCAAAGGTTTCGGCACGACATCGTTGACCAATCCTCCGAAGACCGAGTGCGCGGCAAGGCTTGCGAACTCATACGAGGTCCAGAACAGGCCGAAGCAGACGATGGATATGGTTATTTCGTCCTGATTCGGAAAGTGTCCATGCACCCAGGCCGCAAAAACGGGAGTCAACCCGAGCCCGATCATCCCGAACGCGGCAAGCGGCGTGGTGGCCAGCAGAAAAGGAATGCGCCGTCCCCAGCGGGAGCGGTGCCGGTCGGACTTCACACTGATGATCGGCCCGACAATGACCCCGATCAACGCAGGCAGCGAGCTCAACAGGAGCCCGAAAAGGACGTTGGGAACCTTTAAATGGCTGAGATACCAGGAGGCCATCGGCCCGACCGACCGCTCGCGCATCGACCAGGCAAAATCCCCCCACATGAGCCAGAGGAAGAGGACAACCAGCCCGGATGACGTGTAGACAAGCGTCCCGGCACTCCATCTCTTCTGAGGCTCGCTTTTGTGGATCCGCTCTTTCGCGGGCTGAACAACGGGCATCGGAGGGCTTTATTGAACGGCGGCTCTTTTGCTCATCTAATAGGTCGTTTCTACGAATCTGCCGCCCCTTGTTGGCAAATTCGCAGATGCCGGATACAAGTGTTTAGTCAGCACTGAAAAGCCGTATCGGACGCCGGATTTTTTTCTCAGGGCAAGGCGGAGGTTCAAGCTGCTATCCATCGATAACATCTTGTGACCGACAACGATGCCATGAGGAAAAAAGACAAGTTCCATGCGTGCTTTAGGGCGTGTTCACGAATTTGCCAAAAGCGGCTAAAACGCCCCCTTTTGGCTCAAAATGTGTCATTTTATCCATCTTTCTCAATTCGTGAACGCGCCCTAGTTCTTTTTGCAGAACCACAGGACGCCCAAACCACAGAGCAACGTTGTGCCGAGGAGACCAGCCTGACTCGGTTCAGGAATGGACGTCAGCGTCAACGACATTCCACTAATGGTAAGCCCGTTGGGGAATTGGGAATTTCGGATCGCCAATCCGATCGAATCGAACGAGGTATAGTGAAATAAGGCATCGGTGTAGCTATCGCTGACCGACCCGATCGTGTATTCAATTTTGGTTCCAGACTCTCCAAGATTGGTCAAGGAAAACACCACGTCGAATGTCGCAGCGGCGCCAAGATTCGAGCCAGCGGACTTAAATATGGTGGTATCATCCGTAATTAAATTGTTGCTATACATCAGCTCGGTTCGATCGAGACTTGGATCCCTTGCGACCACTGAGGTCGCGCCTGCAGCCGACGAGCGGAGGCTCGTCGCAATGAAATAGCCCGTATAGGAACTGGCGGCAAATGCTGAATTGGTGGTTTTCTGCCTCGCCGTTTCCTCGGAGTTAAACAGGCCGAAGCGGAAAGCGCCTCCTGCGTTTGCCATTCCAGTCGCGGTAACTGTAAAGGAAAGCGTGAGCGTCTGGCCGACATCCAGGGCAGCCACCTTGTCAGTGTCGGTGAAGTAGGAAATGATTTCCGTGGCACTGCTGGCGGATTTCAGCATCATGCCCGGCTGGTTGAAACTCGCGGTTAGACTCGAAGAATTCTTAATCCAGAGGAGATTATTCGGCAGCGACTGCGCATTGGATGTAAACTGCGTATTGAAAATGACCTCCGCCTTCGCCACGGAGGCTAAAAGCAGGAATGAGAGGAAGGCTATTGCGACTCGCGGCATAATATGAGGGAGAACGAGGGAGCGTTTCATACGCCGTCTCTTCTAGCGGGGATTGTGATCGTCTGCGAACCAATCATTGCGCAAGCTATTGCGCAAACTATCGCGCTCTGATTCTGATGAAAGCTTTTGTAAGCCTCTGTTTTAATCCTGCGGGCTTGACCCGAATCGCCCGGCAGGAGTGAAGTTGTTAAGGACGCGCTGATTAAATGAAGCCGACTCAAAAACTGACAAGATTGCTGGCAAGCTTGTGAACACGACAGCGCAAACTTCCCGCTGAGTTGGGGTTTTGTCCATTGTTTGGGAGAAAAACCTGTTCCTTGTGAATGCAATAGGAGTGCAATAGCTTGCACATCCAAAAGTGTAAATTGACATGCACGACGATCGCGTTGCTGCCATGGTGCTGCCATGAAGTTTTCCACGCTTTTTGTTTCATTATCATGTGGGCTTTTGACGACGGGCGGCCTCATGGCGGGCGCGGAGGAATCCGGCGAGGCAAGGCAGCCGCTTTCCCCGGAGACTTCGAGTGCCAATCAGCCCGCCCCCTGGATCTTCAGAGATCACTCAGGCAAGCTTCGCTATCGCGCTGATGAACTGGGCAATACCATTCCCGATTTTTCCCGGGCCGGGTACCGTGGTGGCAAAGTTGCCTTGCCGGAAATCGCTGTGGTCAAGACACTCGAACCAACCGGCGAGGGCGATGACGGAGAGCGCATTCAGGCCGCCTTGGACGAAATTGCCGCACGCACGCCGGACGCCGAAGGCCACAAAGGGGCACTGCTTCTCAGGCAGGGAACCTACCGGGTTGCGAAAAGCCTGCACGTGCCCGGCGGCGTGACTCTGCGTGGCGAGGGTTCCGGGGAGAATGGAACCGTCATTATCGCCACCGGAAAGGAAAAACGCACTCTCATCACCGCCGGGGCAATTTGGCCGCGTTACAAAAGCTGGACTGGCAGCACTCCCGAAAATATCGGTACCGTCCGGATAGACGGGACTCGACGTCAAATCACCGATGCTTACGTCCCCTGGAGCGCGCGAACAGTCACGCTCGAACATTTGGACGGACTAGCCATGGGCGACCGCATTGCGATCCTTCGTCCGGGAACCGCCGAGTGGATTTCCGTGCTGGGGATGGACCAGATCCCAAAAGCCAAAATACCCGTAAGGCCCCTGTATCAATGGCAACCCTCCGAGTACGACTTCGTGATCGAACGGTTCATTGTAGGCATTGACCCTCAAAAGAAACAGGTGACACTGGACGCACCGCTGATGATCGCTCTCGATAAAACGTATGGGGGCGGTTGGCTGTTCCGGGCGGAATCCCGGCGGGATCTCGAATGCGGCGTCGAGCGTTTGCGCCTTGTCTCTGAATACCGGAAGGGCGGGGAACTGAAGGACACTGAACACGCCAAAGTCGCCCTGCACTTCGCCGCGGTGGAAAATGCCTGGGCACGGGATGTTGTAGCCATGCATTTCAATATGGGCTTTCTGGTGGCGCGAACCTCGATTTTTGTCACCATCAAGGAGAGCAAAGTTCTTGACCCGGTTGGCCCGGTCAAAGGAGGTTATCGTTACGGTTTCCATCTCAATGGCCAATACAGCCTGGTAGAAGATGGATATGCGCGGAAAAATCGCCATGCCTTCTCCACCGGCTACCGCGCCCGGGGGCCAAATGTATTCCTCGATGGCGTCTCGGAGCAGGCTCAGACAGACTCGGGGCCGCACGAGCGCTTCGCCATCGGAGCGCTTTATGACAACATTGCCGACGACAACTCGCTGATCGTTCAGGATCGCGGAAATTGGGGCGGCGGCCATGGTTGGTCTGGCGCCCAGCAGGTTTTCTGGAATTGCGATGTCCGCACCTTGACCGTGCAGAAGCCGCCGACCGCCCAGAACTATGCTATCGGTTGCAAAGCCGAGGTCGTCTCTGCTGGACGTTTGCCGGATCGGCCCTCAGGGGTTATCGAGTCGTTGGGCGTTCCCGTGAAACCGCAAAGCCTCTATCGTGCCCAGCTGGAGGAGCGCCTTGGCCGCTCACGTGAACAGGAGAAATTGGAGAATTGACGAGATTAGAACTCTCTATTTTCCGAGAAGGCCGCAGAGACGCACTGCTCCCGCGGGAAAACCGGGAATGGACGGTGAGGGCAAGTTCTTGCATAACTCTGTCTGGAAAGATAGGCCATTCAACCCTGCGGCGCCACAAGCACAACGATGGAGATCGTCGGGCGAAGCCTATCCGGCTAACCCTTTCAGAGGTGCCTGAACCGGACTATTCTCGATGGAAGGGCTGCGGCAGGTCGAATTGGCAAAAAACAGCCAGCGGCGGAAAGGCTCATCCCTTGACCGCGCCGACAGTCAGCCCGCTGATAAAGAAGCGTTGACCGAGCAGGAAGAGGATCCCCACAGGCAAGAGCATCAGCAGCGCGGCAGCCATCATCAGATGCCATTCGGTACTGTATTGCCCCTGAAAGGCCTGGAGCCCAAGCGGCAGGGTACGCAGTTCGTCCTGATTGGTCATGACCAGCGGCCAGAGGAAGCTTCCCCACGCTCCCATGAAGGTGAAAATGGTCAGCGTGGCCAGACCCGGCAGCGAAAGCGGAAGAACGATGATGCGGAAAATCTTCCAGTAACCGCAACCGTCGATCTGCGCGGCCTCCTCAAGCTCCCTCGGCACGGAAAGCATGAACTGGCGCAGCAGGAACGTGCCGTAGGCCGAGAACATCGCGGGGATCGTCAGTGCAAGGTAGGAATCGAGTCCGATGAATCGGCCGACGAAGGGAACGCCCGCGCCGGTTCCCAGATAACGCATCGCCATCCAGTCGACCCACGGGAATGCCTGCTGGAGAAGCTCGGGAGCCATCTTCATTGCCACGAAGTTGGGCAGCATCGTCACCGAACCGGGAACCATCATGGTAGCCAGATAGCAGAGAAACAACTTGTTGCGCCCCGGCCAGTTGAGCCGGGCGAAAGCATAAGCCGCGCACGCACTGGTGAAGACCTGCCCCACAGTGACGACGATGGCAATGAAGAGACTGTTGAAGTAGTAACGCAGAAAGGGAACGGCTTCCCAGACGTGCATGAAATTTTCCCAATGCCAGTCCCGGGGAAAAAGCATTTCGAAAACGTTGTCGGTGGCCCGCAGCGCCCCCTCCGGAGCCGATAAGGCGGTCGTGAACATAAACGCCAGCGGAGCGAGCATAGTCGCTCCGGCGAGCACGAGGAAGAGGTGCCAAAGCCGGGAATCCTTTCGGTATTTCATGTGGAAATATTCTTGCTGCCGAAGCGCCAGTTGAGGGCGGTAATCGCGAAGATAATGACAAAGAGAACCCACGCGATGGCTGCTGCGTAGCCCATCTGGAAATTTTCGTAAGCCATCGTGTAGATATAGTAGCCGACCGTGGTCGTGGCCCCGAACGGTCCGCCCTGAGTCATGATATAGGCCATCTCGAAGCCGCCTTGGAGCTTGGCGATGACGCCCATTATGAGGATGAAAAAGGTCACCGGCATGACTCCCGGCCAGGTGATGGCCCGGAACTGCGCCCACTTGCCCGCGCCATCAATCTCGGCTGCCTCGTAGAGATCGACCGGAATGGCCTGGAGGGCGGCGAGGTAAAGGAGCATTCCCGTACCGCCCGCCCCCAGCCACAAACTCATGATAACGAGCGCGGGCTTGGCCCAGCGCACGTCGGTGAGCCAGTTCGGGCCGCTGATGCCGACCGAAGCGAGAGCCGCGTTGAAAAGCCCGTAGTCGGGGTTGTAGATCCAGCGCCAAAGATAGAAGATGGCCACGCCCGAGAGGATGCTCGGCAGGAAGAAGATGAGCCGGTAAGCGTAGGAAAAGCGGAGCTTTTTGTTGAGCACGATGGCCAGCCCCAGCGAGGCGGCCATCGTCAGAGGCAGGCCAAGCATGAGAAACAAGGTGTTGGCCAAGTACTTCCAGAACAGGGGATCAGACGCCCGCCACCCTTCCGGAGAATGGCTGAAGCCAAGCAGGTCGGAGAAATTGGTCAGCCCCGTCCAGTGCGGAGGTGTGAGTAAATCCCATTGAGTAAAGCTCAACAGAAAGGCGGCCACAACCGGCCAGAAGGTGAAGAGGAAAAAGCCGAGGATATTCGGCAACAGAAAACAGACGGCGGCAAGCGTTTCTTTTTTGCGGCTTGTCATAACTTCTCATTCTTCGTTCCGAAGGGCAGGCAAAAGGCGCTCCCTCTTTTCCAGCCATTGGCGGAGGTCGCGGGCCAGCCCGGAGACCACGGTCTCGACCGGCGTATCGGGCATGTTCTGGAGTTGCGAGATGCGGTTGTTGAAGATGCGGCTCACCTGCGCCTGCCCCGGGGCGTAAAGCTCGATCCGCGCCGCTCCCGGCAGCATTGTTTGCGAAAAGCGCACGACCGATTTCGGCGGATGCAGAGAGAGAAATTCCTCGCCGAAAGCGGCGTTTTGAGTAACCGGCACGTAGCGGCCGCCCTGCGTAACGATCCGCATCCCCTCCTGCGAGGCGTAAAATTCGACAAACCGTCGCGCGGCCTTTGCATGGCGCGATCCGCTCCAGACACCCAGCCCCGTGCCGCCATGGACGGTGACCGACCCCGCAGGACCAGCCGGAGCGGGAAAGACATCCCAGTCAAAATGAGTACGCCCGGCAAACTCCGGCATGATCCATCGCCCGCTCAAATAGAACGCCACCCGGCCATCCCGGAAAAGCTGATAGGTTCCCTCGGCGGTGGAAACATCCGGCGGGGTCACATACGGGCTTTGGTAAAACTCGCGTAGCATCCGAAATGCGGCAATGGTTTCGGGCGAGTCCGCGATAACCCGGGTTGGATGGGTGGGATCGTCGAAGAGACGGCCGCCGTGGGCGAAGAACATCAGGCTCCCGGGAGGAGGCAGCATCAGAAAATCGGTCGGCGCGCCGGTGCTCCCCCCCCGGCGGCCAAGCTTGGGGCCGAGCGCAAGAAGCTCGCTCCAGCTCCACCCGTCTTTCTTGATCTCGATCCCTGCTTTTCTCAAAGCATCCAGATTGACGTACAAAACGCTGCCGTGCGCGTTGACCGGAACGGCGCGGAACTTTCCGTTCCTCGAAAACGCCATCTTCGGCACCGCCAGAAGGGAATCGCGGGCTTCCATCCCTTCGATAATGTCGGTCAAATCAGCCAGCATGCCGCGGCTCGCCCATTCGTCGTAGCAGGACATTTCCACCATGATGACGTCCGGCGCGACATTGCCGATCATCATGGCCTGAATTTTTTCCATATACCGCGCGCCCACAGGAAGCTCCCGCACGCGGACATCGGGGTTGGCAGTCTCGAAGGCTGCAATAACCTGGCGCTCGACGACCTTCTGCTGAGTCGAACCCCAGAAGGAATACTGGATTTCGGTCACCCCATCATCCTTCCGCACGCACCCCGCCAGCAGCAACACGAGCACAGAGAGACCGAAATACCTCTTCATTCCCCTTCCTTTCATTTAAAGACAATTCCACCAATCAGGCTGACCGCCCGAAACAATCCGTAAAAGCGGCCATCGCCCCGATGGAACGCTCACGCGTCGGCGATGCGAAGTCTGCTATCAATAGCAAAAAACAAGAGGCCGACTATTCCTCGCCTGGGATCGCTGAGCGTACCCACCGTTCAGGTGTTGAACAGCGGCTTTTCATAATTCCAATCCTTCATTTGAGCATGAATCTGATGAGAAACTCTCCCCGGATCGACTCAAAGATTGAGGTGACCCGGGGCATCCCTACGAAATCGGCTTCGAGACCGTTTCGGCAGGTGCATAGAGACTGAGAGGCGTGGAGACGCCCTAAAACTTCATCGTATAGTCCAGCCGTTTCGAAGCGGGAATTTGAGCCACCACAAGCCGACGATTTGGAAGAGGCGTGCTCGATTCCACCAGCGTGATCGGACGATGTTCCGCGCCGCCCTTCCCGCGACTGATCGTAAGCAGCGGAGCCTCATGGCCCGAGCGGGTCACCATGATCGAATCGCCGATCACCTCTATTTTGTCCGTCGGCGCAAGAATCAGCGGGAATTTTTCCACGAACTCTCCGGTAAAGCTGATGGCGACTTTGATAACGTTGTCGGAGAAAGCGACGGACTTTCTCCCTTTCCCACCGGCCTTAAGCTCTCCTTTGATGCCGAGTGGATAGGCCACCTCCAATT
>Ga0182745_1005586_pt1 | contig 10258 bp, 5 predicted proteins | sample eDN3rd30CKraftBY_FD_128523 | JGI IMG/M metagenome (GOLD analysis project Ga0182745, IMG submission 128523) | Enriched backyard soil microbial communities from Emeryville, California, USA - eDNA 3rd pass 30_C Kraft BY (version 2) (version 2) | ecosystem: Environmental > Terrestrial > Soil >... | reverse complement strand
GGCACGCGCGGGACGATCCTCGCCTCCTATATGATCGCCCTCTATTCGGGGCAGGCGATCGGCCAGTTGCTGCTGCGCTCGGGTGGCGGCGCCGCGCCGCACGTGCCGTTCGAGCTTGCCTCGATCCTCATCTCGCTCGCGATCCTCCCGGTCTGCCTGACGCGCAGCGCCGCGCCGGCATTCGCGGAGGCCGCCTCGTTGCCGCTGCGCCGCCTGTTCGCCGCCTCGCCGCTCGGCGTCGCCGGAGCGGGAATCACCGGACTGCTGCTCGGTGCCTTTTACAGCCTCGCCGCCATTTACGCGCGGCGGCTTGGGCTCAGCCTTGCGGAAACGGCGACCTTCATGACGGTGGTGATCGTCGGCGGGGTGGCCCTGCAATGGCCGCTCGGCCACCTGTCCGACCGCTACGACCGCCGCCGCGTCATCGTTAGCGGCTTCGCGCTGACGCTCGGGGTCAGCATCGCGCTTGCGACGGAACCCACGGGCGTGCTGCTGCTCGCGCTCGGCTTTGCCTTCGGCGGGCTCAGCTTCGCGCTCTATCCGCTCAGCGTCGCGCACGCCAACGACCGGCTGCTGCCGTCGGAGCGCGTGACCGCGAGCGGGCAGCTCGTCCTTCTCTATTCCGCCGGCGCGGCGCTTGGCCCGATCGGCGCAGCGGCGGCGATGACGCGCGCGGGCCCGGGCGGTCTCTTCCTCTTCATCGCCCTCGCCGCCGGCGCGATGCTCGGCTTCGGCCTCTGGCGCCTCGCGGCGACCGACGCGGTGCCGGGCGCGGCGCAGCAGGATTTCCAGATTCTGCCGCGCACGACGCCGACCGCGGCGCTGCTCGACCCCGCCGGCGACCCCGACGATTCCCAGCAACAGGTGACGACATGACCATGGAAACCGCTTTGCCCTCCGACGCCGCGCCGGACTGCGCACCCGCCGATCCCTCGACGCTGCGTCGCGCGATCGCTGCCTCGGCGCTGGGCAATGCGACCGAATGGTTCGACTATGGCATTTATGCCTATGGCGTGACCTACATCTCAGCGGCGCTGTTTCCGGGCGATGCCGACGAAGCGGTGCTGTTCGCACTCGCGACCTTCGCCATCTCCTTCCTCGTCCGGCCGCTGGGCGGCCTGTTCTGGGGCCCGCTCGGCGACCGCATCGGGCGCAAGTCGGTGCTCGCGCTGACCATATTGCTGATGGCGGGCGCAACCTTCGGCGTCGGGCTCATCCCCTCCTACGACCATATCGGCTTCTGGGCACCGACATTGCTGATCCTGCTGCGCATGGTGCAGGGCTTTTCGACCGGCGGTGAATATGGCGGCGCGGCGACCTTCATGGCCGAATATGCACCCGACGATCGCCGCGGCTTCTTCGGCAGCTTCCTCGAGTTCGGCACGCTCGCCGGCTTCTCGCTCGGTGCGGCGCTGATGCTGCTCTTTTCGCTGACTCTCGGCGATGCGGCGATGCACGACTGGGGGTGGCGCATCCCCTTTCTGATCGCCGCGCCGATGGGGCTGATCGGTACCTATCTGCGCTCGCGAATGGAAGATACGCCGATCTTCCTCGAGGCATGCGTGGTCGAGGAAGCACGCCGCTCGCCCCGAATCGGCACGCTGATGCGCGACCACTGGCGTCCGCTGCTCGTCGTCGGCGGGCTGGTCGTCGCGCTCAATGTCGTCAACTATACGCTGCTGAGTTACATGCCGACCTATCTTCAGCGACGCATCGGCCTGTCGCCCGACCAGGCGCTGATCGTGCCGATCGTCGGCATGGTCTTCATGATGCTGTTCCTGCCCTTTGCCGGCGCGCTCTCGGACCGCGTCGGGCGGCGGCCGATGTGGCGCGTCTCGCTGCTCGGACTGCTGGTCGGTGTCGTACCGCTCTATATGCTGATGGGCACGGGCCTCGCGGGCGCGACCGTCGCCTTCATCCTGCTCGGCCTCCTCTATGTGCCGCAGCTCGCGACCATCTCGGCGACCTTTCCGGCGCTGTTTCCGACCCCGGTGCGCTTCGCGGGTTTCGCGATCGCCTATAATGTTTCGACGTCGATTTTCGGCGGCACCGCGCCGGCGATCGGCAGCGCCCTGATCGACTGGACGGGCGATCAGCTCATGCCGGCCTATTATATGATGATCGCCTGCGCCATCGGTCTCGTCGCGCTGCGCCATATGCCCGAAACCGCGCGCGGATCGCTCCGCGAAGACCCATTTGCAACGAGAACCGATCGCTGAACTCGGCCCGCCCCCAACGACAGGAGAAGGCCGACATCGCTATCCCTGACTTGCCAATGGCGACCCTGCCTCGACCGTGAAGGAGGCCAGCCGGCTGAGTGCACCGCTGTGATCGCTCACCTTGTCGACCTTCATCACGTCCGTTCGCCATTCTTTCGGACCGATGGTGAAGGCATGATAGCCGCGCTGCCCGTTGGCGAAGAGCAGGTTCGGGTTTCGCGCCACGATCGGCCGGAAGTCGGGTTTGCGGACCTTCACATCCTGTCCGTCGCCGAGCGAGCTGATCGAGGTGCAGACGAATTCGGTGGCGACCTGGTTGCGATCGGGCTCCTCGTCCTTCGCGGGAATATAGCCGACGATATTCTGGTGCACGTCGCCGGTCGCGATGATCACGTTCGACAATTTCCTGTCCTCGATCGCGCGAACCAGCCGCCGACGCGATTCGGGATAGCCGAGCCAGGAGTCGCCGCCCCCTGCGGTCTCGCCGCTCTCGGCGATCCGCTCATAGGGCATCACCACCACCTGCTGCGCGATGAGGTTCCAGCCTCGCGCCGGGTCGAGCCCATCGCCGAGCCACGCCTGCTGCCGGTCGCCGAGGATCTGGCCCGTCTGGAGCGTCTTCGGATCGCGGCAGTTCTTTTCATCCGCCCTGGTGCAGATCTGGTCGTCGCGATACTGGCGCGTGTCGAGCAGGTGGACGCGCAGCAGGCTGCCATAATCGAGGCGGCGATACATCTGGATCGCGCCATTCTTCGGAAATTGCGCGCGCCGGACGGGCATATTCTCGTACCAGGCCTGCATCGCGGCGAAGCGGCGGATCAGGAAGACGGCGGGATCGGTGCCGTCCTGATCCTTATCGGCGGCCCAATTATTGTCGACCTCATGATCGTCGTAAGTCATCAGGAAAGCGGCCGAGGCGTGCGCCGCCTGCAGATCGGGGTCGAGCTTGTAGAGCGCATAGCGCATCCGGTAATCGTCGATCCGCACCGGCTCCGGCCCGACATGTTCGCGCACCACCGGAATGTCGCCGCGTTTTCCCGCCGCTCCTTCGTAGATATAATCGCCATAATGGAAGATGGCGTCGAAATCCTCGCCTGCCATGTAGCGATAGGCGGTGAAGAAGCCGTGCTCGTAATTCTGGCAGCCCGCGACGCCGATGCGTAGCCGTTCGACCGCCGCCATCGCGAGCGGCGCGGTGCGCACCTTGCCGATCGGGCTCGCATGACCGTCGATCAGGAAGCGGTACCAATAGGGTCGCGCCGGATCGAGCCCTTCGAGTTCGACATGAACGCTGTGGCCGAGTTCGGGCAGCGCATCGGCAGCGCCGCGGCGGACGATGTTGCGGAAACGCTCATCGTCCGCGACCTCCCATCGCACGGGATAGATGGCGGGCGGCATCCCGCTGCCCGGCTGCAGCGGGTGCGGTGCGAGCCGCGTCCAGATGACGAAGCCGTCGGGCCAGGGATCGCCGGCGGCAACCCCCAGCGTGAAGGGATAGTCGGTGAGCGGCGCGGCGAAGGCGGGGACGCTGGCGACCGTCCCGAGCCCCAGAAAGCCCATGGCCTGCAAGAGATGGCGGCGTTCGAGTTCCATGATGAAATCCTCGGTTGATAGAGATCAGAGACGGAAGTTGGCGCGCAGGAACCAGCTGTTCCCGACCTCGAGCCCGGCGCGGTAATATTCGGCGTTCGGGCCGGTGTTGCGCTGGCGATTGGCGCCGAAGATGTTGCGCCCTTCGAGGCGGAGCTGAAGCCGCGGCGTCACCGCCCAGCGCAGCGTCAGGTCGAAGGTCGTGAAGGGTTCGATATAGATGTTCTGCCAGGGGTTGGCGGCATATTCCTCGAGATAGCGGCCCTGGTGGTTCATCGCGATCCGCACTTCGGACCCGCCGCCGAGATCATAGAAAAGCGCGGCATTGGCGGCGATATCGGCCTGATACTGCAACCGGTCGCTGTCGCGCCGCACGCCATTGTAGAGATAGGCCGACTTGCCCTTCACCCACACAAGGTTCAGCGACGCGCCAACCTTGTCCAGCAGCGGCGCGACATTGCCGAAGCTGTTGTTGACGATACCGAATTCGATGCCCTTGTAGCTGGTGCTTTCGCCGTTGATCGGCTGCGACACCTCCCATTCCTCGCCGTCGATCAGTTCGGTCGTGGTGATGGTCAATATATCGTCGCTGATATCCTTGTAGAAGCCGGTCAGGGTCACCATCCCCGCGCCCCGGTTGAAATAATATTCGAGGCCGAGGTCGAGATTGGTCGCCTTGCGCGGCTTGATGAAGGGATTGCCGCGCGTGATCGTCCGCTCGGTCGTGTCGGTCTGCTCGACCGTCGCGATCATCTCCGGGTTCGGACGCCCCAGCGTCTGGCTCGCCGCCGCCTTCACCCGGAAGGCATCGCTGAGGAAGATGTTCGCGGTCGCATAAGGAAGGAGATGCGTATCCTTGCCGGTATAGCGCACCTGGTCGGGCTGCAGCACGCCGCCGAGCACCTGCGCCATGTCGGCGGTGAATTCGGCGCGATCGAGCCGCGCGCCGAGGTCGAGGCGGAAACGGTCGGTCGTGTAATTGCCGTTCACATAAGCGGCGAGAATCTCCTCGCGATATTCATAGTCGTTGATCCGCGAATTGCGGTCCGAAAGTGCCGCGTTAACCGGAATGCCCGGCACCACATCGTTCCAGAAGCTCTGCTGGTCGAGCCAGAGCGCCGGATGGCTGTAGCCCGGCGTCGCGAAGTCGGGAATGAAGCTGAGGCCGGTGAGCCGGACGGTTCCGGTCTGATAGTTGGTCGAACTATTGTCGCGCTCGAGATCGAGGTCGCGATAGGACGCCCCCAACGCAAAGCCGAAGCCGCGATCCTGCTGCCGGTTGTTGAAGCCATAGTCGAAACGCGCTTCGTAGACATCCTCGCGCGCGACCCGCGCGTCCTTGTAGAGGTCGCTGGTCTTGTAATTGGCTGGATCCAGATAGGCATCGCCATTGTCGAGAACGAAGGGGCGATCCTTGTTCGCGAGATCGTAGGTCAGGCGGGTATTGGGATTGTAGACGAAGGAGACGAAGGGCCGGACCGACCGGAACCACGCATGGCTGTAACCGCCATCGAACGACAGGGTGCCGCGCTCGCCGACCGTCATGTCGTTGAGCCATTGCACGCCCCACTGGTCGCGCTCGAAGCTGTTGTAGCGCCACTGAATGTCGGCGGCGCGAACGCGCATCGTGCCGGTGGTTTCGGTCTGGTCGCGCGCCTGGTCGAGGCTGTAGACGCGGTTGGTGTTGCGCGTTTCCTGCTCGTCCGAGAAATAGGCGAAGCCGAACAGACTCGACCGGAAGCTGTCGCTCGGGCGATATTCGAGCCGCGCGGTGCCGCCATATTTGGTGAACTTGTTCGTGTAATTGTGCGACACGAAGCTGTTCGGCGCCGCAAAGCCGTTCCAGTCGTCGGCTTCCGGCGTGGTCGCCTGGCCGGCATCGTTGAAATAAAGGCGGTTGGTGATCGCGTCGTTCGACTGGGTGCGCGGACGCACCTCGTAGATGCCCGTTACCACCAGACCCCATTCGTCGTCGGCACCGAAGCGCGGCGCCAACATGATGCTGGCTGACGGGCCAAAAGGCGAATCCTTGGCGTCGCCCGCGCTGTTGCCATCGGGCACCTTCATGTAGCTCGTATAGCTGACGCCCGCGGTGGCGCTCAGCAGCGACCGCGAGCTGTCGAAGGCGCTGGCAGTGACAATGTCGATCAGGCCGCCGAGCGCGCCTGCATCGAGATCGGGTGACAGCGACTTGTACGCACGAAGCTGCTGCACCGCCTCGCCCGGGATCACCTGCAGATTGACCTTGCGCGTTCCTTCGCCAAGGTCGCCGGTGGTCGCGATCGACAGGCCGTTGATCGTCACCGGAATGAAGTCCGGATGCGTCCCGCGGATCGACGCGAACTGGCCGATGTCGTCATTGTAGATGGTGGTGACGCCGGTGATCCGGCGCAGCGATTCGGCGATGGTGATGTCGGGCAGCGCGCCGATCTCGTCGCGCGACAGCGTATCGACGATCGCGGTCGTGTCGCGCCGCGCTTCGATCTCCTCGAGATTCTGGAACGCCGACCCGCTGACGACGATTTCGCCGTCGCCGTCCGCACCGTCCGCCACCTCTTCGGTCGCGAATGCCGGGCTGGAAACAAGAGCTATCGCAGCAGCGCTGGTGGTGAGCAGAAGGGAGCCCGCGCGATGCGCGCGGGCGACAGCATGGGAGAGTTGCATTGGTGCCCCTTGGAAAAGCGTGACCCGGCGGATCGGATTCTATTGTCCGCAAGCGCCCGCTAGGGGCCCGGCATGTCAGGCTGGCGTCACGGAGATGACAGATTGGACAAATATTTGTGAAGCAACGGTGTCGGTGCGAACCGCTGCGGAGTTCGTTGCGCACGCTTCAAAGCCAAGGGCCGCCCGACTGCGGACCGTCAGCCCAGCGACGAGGATTGCATAGGGCGCGGGATTGCACGACGGCGAGCGCCTGATCCCATCACAACGGGTTAGGCTCCTTTTGATGGCCGGCCGCGTCCGGTCACCTAGCTGTCACAAGCCCGGAATAGGGAAAACGCCTCTCATGTTGGAGATGCGCGAGTGACCGCTACGACTGCCGACGCTATCGATTCCGCCCCGTTCGAACGGCCCGACCTCGACAAGGGGCTCGGCGCCGCGGGCAATCTCGGCTTCGGCGCCGCGATCCTCGCTGCGATCGCCTATGTCGCTTACAGCGTCTATGCCGACGCCGCCGCGGCCGGGGTCCATGCCACCGCCTTCCTGCCTTTCGCGCTGCTTTTCATCGCGCTGCTGATCGCGCTGGGCTTCGAATTCGTGAACGGCTTTCACGACACCGCGAACGCGGTCGCGACCGTGATCTACACCAATTCGATGCCCGCCAACTACGCCGTTGTCTGGTCGGGCTTCTTCAATTTCCTCGGCGTATTGCTGTCGACCGGCGCGGTCGCTTTCGGCATCGTCTCGCTGCTCCCCGTCGAGTTGATCCTGCAAGTGGGGTCGAGCGCGGGCTTCGCGATGGTCTTCGCGCTGCTGATCTCGGCGATCGTCTGGAACCTCGCAACCTGGTATTTCGGCATCCCGTCGTCGTCGTCGCACACGCTGATCGGCTCGATCATCGGCGTCGGCGTCGCCAACGCGCTGCTCCACGGCAAAAGCGGCACCGCGGGGGTCGACTGGAGTAAGGCGAGCGAGATCGGCTATGCGCTCCTCCTCTCGCCGCTGCTCGGTTTCACCGTCGCGGCCCTGCTTTTCTTCGCAATGAAACTGCTGATCCGCAACAAGGCGCTCTACGAAGCGCCGCAAGGCGACACGCCGCCGCCATGGTGGATCCGCGCGCTGCTCATCTTCACCTGCACGGGGGTCAGCTTCGCGCACGGTTCGAACGACGGGCAAAAGGGTATGGGGCTCATCATGCTCATCCTCATCGGCACCGTCCCCACCGCCTATGCGCTCAACCGCGCGGTGCCCGAGAAATATGTGCAGGAATTCGTCGTGAGCTCGAACGCGGCGGAAAGCGCCCTCGCCGCCCACGCCGGCGCGGCCCCGCCGCGCGACGCCACCCGCGCGGTCACTGCCTATATCGCCGACAAGACGCTCGTGCCCGAGACGATTCCCGCGCTCGGCGCGCTCGTCGACCAGATCGAAAAGCAGGTCAGCGGCTATGGCTCGCTCGCCAAGGTTCCCGCCGCAGCGACCGAGAATATGCGCAACGACATGTATCTCGCCTCCGAAGCGATCAAGCGGCTCGGCAAGGAGAAGGCGCTCACCTTCACCGACACGGAAACCAAGGCGCTCACCACCTACAAGGCCTCGCTCGACAGCGCGACGCGCTTCATCCCGACGTGGGTCAAGGTCGCGGTCGCCTTCGCCCTGGGCCTCGGCACGATGATCGGGTGGAAGCGCATCGTCGTCACCGTCGGCGAAAAGATCGGCAAATCGCACCTCACCTATGCGCAGGGCGCCTCGGCCGAACTCGTCGCGATGGGGACGATCGGCGCCGCCGACATGCTCGGCCTGCCGGTGTCGACCACCCATGTCCTCTCGTCCGGGGTCGCGGGGACGATGGCGGCAAACCGCTCCGGACTGCAGATGTCGACGATCCGCAATCTCGTGATGGCGTGGGTGCTCACCCTGCCCGTCTCGATCCTGCTCGCGGGCACGCTCTACGCGATCCTGAACGCGATCTTCTAGGGATCGGCGTCACGGCCAGCAGGGACGAACCGCCCACCCCCGACTTCGGAGCGATCGTGATGCAGCCCGGATTGATCTGGGGCTGCGCGCGGTCGGCGGGCGGCACGGTGCTGATCGACGACTGCGACGATTGCGGCGACGCGAGCTTCCGCTGGCTCCACCTCAACCTCGCCGACGAGCGCACCCAGCGCTGGCTCGAACGCAGCGCGAAACTGCCCGAGCCGCTCCACGAGCTGATGCTCGCGCGCGACACCCACCAGCAGGTGCTTGTCGAGGACGGCGTCGTCGGCCTCGTCCTTCAGGATTTCGAGCGCGAGTTCGACATCGCACAGACTGCACAGATCGGCGCGCTGCACATCGTCATTACCCCGGCGCTGATGCTCACCGGCCGCTATCACCCGATGCGCGCCGCCGACCTGATGCGGCAGCGGATCGCGGCGGGCTTCGCCATCGGCGACGGAGCCGACGCGCTCGACCTCGTCGTCGGCACGATGGTCGGCGGGCTCGGCGCGCAAATCCACGCGCTCTCGGCCGACATCCAGACCGCCGAGGACGAGTTCCTGAACGAGCGCCTCAGCCCCGCGACGCGCGATCTCGTCGCGGTGCGCCGCCGCGGGGCGCGGCTCCACCGGCTCGTCGCAGGGATGCGCGCAGCGCTCGTCCGGCTCGAACGCGACCCCGACCTTCCCGCGCTCCTCGCCCCCGTCGCCGAACGCCACGTCCAGCGTCTCCACGCGCTCGACACCGACGTCGCGAGCACGCAGGCGCAGCTTCGCCAGCTCCGCGACGAACTCGACCTTCAGGCGGCGCAGCGCACCAACCAGAATCTCTATTTCCTGTCGGTGATCAGCGCGCTGCTGCTTCCCGCGACGCTGGTCACCGGCTTCTTCGGGATGAACACCGGCGGGCTGCCCTTCGCGCACACCCCGGCCGGCACCTTCGTCGCCGCGCTGGCGGCGGTGGCCTCGTCCGCCGCGACCTGGCTGCTGCTCAGACGGCGAACCTAATAGCGCTCCGGCACATGCATCTCCGACGGCACCGGATGGCGTTCATAGTCGGCGTGCCGGACCCGGTCGGGCAGCACCACCGCCGGCTTCACGACCTCGCGATAGGGGATTTGGCCCAGCAGATGGCTGATGCAGTTGAGCCGCGCCTTCTTCTTGTCGACCGCCTCGACGACCCACCACGGCGCCTCGGCGATATGCGTGCGTTCCAGCATATCCTCCTTCGCCCGCGTATAATCCTCCCAGCGTCGCCGCGATTCGACGTCCATCGGCGACAGCTTCCACTGTTTCAGCGGATCGTGGATGCGCATCTGAAAGCGGAACTGCTGTTCCTCGTCGGTGATCGAGAACCAGTATTTGACCAGGATGATCCCCGACCGCACCAGCATTCGCTCGAACTCGGGAACCGAGCGGAAGAATTCCTCGCACTCATCCTCGGTGCAGAATCCCATCACCCGCTCGACCCCGGCGCGATTGTACCAGCTGCGGTCGAACAGCACGATCTCGCCCGCCGCGGGCAGGTGCGGGACATAGCGCTGGAAATACCATTGCGACCGCTCGCGCTCGCTCGGCGCGGGCAGCGCAACGACGCGGCAGACGCGTGGATTGAGCCGCTGGGTGATGCGCTTGATCGCACCGCCCTTGCCTGCCGAATCGCGCCCTTCGAACAGCACCGCGACCTTCAGCCCCTGCGTCTGCACCCAGTCCTGGAGGACGACGAGTTCGTGCTGCAACCGGAACAATTCGCGGAAATAGAGGCGCCGGTCGAGCGATTCGCGGTCCGGATGGTCCGCCATGTCGGCAAGGATC
>Ga0182745_1005582_pt1 | contig 10262 bp, 8 predicted proteins | sample eDN3rd30CKraftBY_FD_128523 | JGI IMG/M metagenome (GOLD analysis project Ga0182745, IMG submission 128523) | Enriched backyard soil microbial communities from Emeryville, California, USA - eDNA 3rd pass 30_C Kraft BY (version 2) (version 2) | ecosystem: Environmental > Terrestrial > Soil >... | reverse complement strand
AAGAAGGGCCTTAGCCGCTCCATCTGCGCCTCGCTCAGCCAGAAAAAATTGCCCATCGGTCAGTTCTCCTTGCGGAGCCTGAAACACGCCAAAGGCACGAAATCAATGGGTCTGGAGCCTGGGGCGGCAATCGCAGCAAGGTCGAGAAAGTAGCTGTTCGGGCGTTCAGCGGAAACGGCGCTTCAAGACCGGGCGAATTTCACCTCGACCTAGCCGCAGCAGCGGGATTGCGGGCAGGCTTTCCAGCGACCTGCCTGCCGGTACGCCCACCGTTACTCAAAAATGGAGCGGCCCGTTAATGGCACCCGGTTGATATCCAGCCTCGCTCAACTGGGGGAGTTTTACATTGCCCGTTTCGAGGATTGCGACACTGCCATTGACATACGTACCGAATGCCGCTGATGCTCGGACTCCGGCGCCAACAAAGTTGCGACGGCCCAAATGCCAGCAGTGGAGGCAACCTCATGGTCTGGGGTGCAGCCAATACCGGCTACTATGTAGACGTTCCCGGCGGGCAGGTGCAGTGCCAGCCGCGTATCGTCGTCTACCCCGGCAGCATCACGGCAGATCTTGATCCGGGCGAGAGCATGATGGTGGTCGGGAGCGAATACATAAAGGCGCGCTGCCGCGTGATTGGCGTGCCACGCCCCGGTTATATGGCATCGTTCCGCGCCTCATTTGCGCGCAACTTCGGCGGCGCCGAAGTGGTCGTGGGGTTCATCCAAACCCTGACCTCGAGCACGCGCGTCGCATTCTATGGCGAGCAGCCTTCGCGCATGAAGATGTGGCGCAACCCGGCGCCGATCGGCACCGGCCTGCTTGATTGCGGGACGACCGACCGTCCGTGGTTCCAGGGCTCAACCGCACACCTGCTGCCCGCCGTTCCCGGCCGAACATCGCCGCCCGCTATGGTGGACTGCGGAGACAACCCCCGTTGGAGCATTCCAAACACGGTACGCTCACGGGACATGCAGTCGGCGGAGCTGTCGCTTTCGACGGTTGAGCTGCGCAACAGCTTTCTCTTGTTCGCGGTGGCGTGTGTGGGCCAGCAATATTTCCCGATTTGCCGCACCCGGTGGGAGACAAACATTGCCTGGCACTCGGTTGACGGCTTGCATGCGTTGGTGACGAACAGCGTCCGATGGGGCGCGGTATCAGCGCAGGACAGGGCGCTACTGATCACGGATAAGCATTCGCGGACTGCAAACGACACGCTGACCGACGCGCTCGCGCCTGGCTGACCGAAGGACATGATGCCGGACAGAACAAGAAGTGTTCTGTCGGGAGGATCTACCGGCCCCGTGGCTGGCGGGCGGTCGATAACCGGTGACGGAGCCTCGCCCATGCCGGGGCCGCATTCATCGAAATAGCCGTTCGACATGGCGCGGTTACTCCTCGTCAAAGAGGGATCGCGGTGCGGACGGAGCAGGCAAGCAGTGTGAACCCGCCTTGTCCGTTGCAGAGCGTCCGTTTTTTCAGAGGCGCCTTCGCTTGCGGTCACTACGCAAAAGGCGGGCTAAATAGGAATCCTAGAAGGAGACCCCGCCTATCGCTGCGGGCGGAATTGCCTTGGCGGAACGCCATTTTCGCGGCGGAACGCCCGTGCGAGATGCGCTGAAGAGGAATAGCCAAGCAGCGCCGCCACCGCGGCCACCGGCATCGCACCGTCGCGCAGCAGTTCAATGGCACGTTCGTTCCGCAGTTTGCCGACCACGCCACGATAGCTCACCCCCGCTGCGTTCAGTTCCCGCTGAAGGCTGCGGACGCTCATGTCGAGGGCCCTGGCTGTGCGCTCGACTGAGGCCGATCCCGCCAGGACCTGGGTGCGGATCTGTGCGCGGATCACCCCCTCGGCCCCTTCGCGAAGGTCGGGCTCCTGACGGGCGCGTGCCACGTCCTCGATCGTCGTCGGAGACCATGCCGGCACGACGGTCCTGTGGCGATCGAGGGCGCGGTGGTCGAAAACGAGCGCCAAGTCCGGGGCGTCAAACATGACCGGGCAATGGAAGCAATCGGCCAAATCCCGGCCATCGACCGGCCTTGCAATATCCAACTCGATACGATGCGGTCGCCATGGCGGCGGCAGATAGGCTTCGCACAGGCTCAGCATCACTCCGATGGTGGCCACCGCGATATGGGCATAGCCCGGAAATCCCCGCGCGGCGCTGACATAGCTCAGCCGTGCCATGCCGTTCGCCAGCACCAGCGAGACTTGATCCCCCTTGCTGTGATAGCCGATGCTTCTCTGCGCCCGCCGAACGGCGTCGCCCAGATTCTCTGCGCCAAGGACATATCGCCCCCAGATCCCATAATTGGCGATCGGCAGTTCCGACGCCAGCATGAGCCCCAGATCGGTAAGGCCCGAACGCCGCGCGATGGTGTCGATGAAGTTCGCCATACTCAGATGCGGGATGAAGCAATCAAGATTCTCGATCCGTTCCATATCCAGAAGCGCGGCGCGATTGGCCTCGCGCAGGACGCGCTCGCCGCAGGCGGCCCGCACCCATGCGGGAACGCCCGCCAGAGCCGCGACACTGACAAGCGTCATGGAATTTCTCTGTCTAGCGGCGAGTTTAGCCACTTTTGGCGCGAAATGGGTGTTTGGAACGGGCATGCCGCGCTGTATGGTTGGGAGGAATAAGAAATCTTAGCGTAATCGCCCCGTCCGAAACAAGCTTTGGGTCGGTATTGGGGATGCGTGCCGCGACATTCCGAACGGTTCTGGCGACGATCATGGCCACAGGGGAGGCGCGATGGGATTACCGATTAAAACCCTTCGCTGGCAGCCGCTGGCCGACCCGGCAATGGCTTTTCGCAAGCCACCACGCCGGATAATGGGCCGCGCGCATGGCGGGATCTGCGCATCGGGGCCCGCGGATTACCCAAAACATATCTGGCACAAGGTGAATTCCATTCCGTGGGAGAGAGGATCCATGTCAAGACTGGGTAGAATGATAACCGGATGGGGGGTTGGCACCACCATCCTATTCGCTGCGGGCGGGGCCATGGCGCAGCAAGCGTTGCCATTTCCGCCGACGCCCTCGGGCAGCAAGGCTGGGCCAACCATCGCTGAATCCACTTATAGCCCGTTGGCGCCACAATCGCACCTGCCAGCGGACGCGCCCAATATCGTCATCATCATGCTCGATGATGTCGGTCCGGCTCTGCCTCATACCTTCGGCGGCCCAATCACCACTCCGACGCTTGACGCATTGGCCAATGAGGGCGTTGCCTATAACCGCTTCCACAACGCGGCGATGTGTTCGCCCACCCGGGCCGCGTTGCTGACCGGGCGCAATCACCACCGCGTCGGCAGCGGCCAGATCGCAGAACTGGCGAATGACTGGGACGGCTATACCGGTCGCATTCCGCGCAGTTCGGCCTCGGTCGCGAAGGTGCTCGGAGGTTATGGATATGCCACTGCCGCTTTCGGGAAATGGCACAATACCCCGGCGAATGAAACCACGGCAGTAGGCCCCTATACCGACTGGCCCGCAGGCGAGGGCATCGGCTTCGATTATTTCTACGGTTTCCTCGCCGGGGAATCCTCGCAATGGGAACCGGCCGTAGTTGAAAACACCGTGCGCATCGATCCCTCCCACGGTAGGGAAGGCTATCATTTCACCGCGGATATGACGGACAAGGCTGTTTCCTGGATGAAACAGGTTCATGCCCTGACGCCGGACCGGCCCTTTCTGGTTTACTGGGCACCGGGCGCGGCGCATGGCCCGCACCATATCTTCAACGAATGGGCGGATAAATACAAAGGCAGGTTCGATGCAGGCTGGGACCGGATGCGCGAGGAGATTTTCGCGAAGCAAAAGGAAATCGGCTGGATCCCGGATAACACCGAACTGACCGCGCGCCCCGAATCTTTGGTGGGCTGGTCCGATATTCCTGAAGACGAGCGCCCGTTTCAACGCAGGCTGATGGAGGTCTTCGCCGGCTATACCGAACATGCCGATACGCAGGCCGGGCGTCTGCTGACGGCATTGGATGAAATGGGGATCCGCGACAATACGCTGATTTTCTATGTCTGGGGCGATAACGGATCCAGCGCTGAAGGGCAGAACGGCACGCTTAGCGAGCTTCTGGCACAGAACGGCATCAAGACCGAGATCAAGGACCATATCAAGGCAATGGACGATCTGGGTGGTCTGGATGTCCTCGGCACGCCCAAGGCGGACAATATGTATCATGCCGGTTGGGCTTGGGCCGGATCGACCCCGCATCGCTCGACCAAACTGGTGGCCGCACATTTCGGCGGCACCCGGACTCCGCTGGTGATTTCATGGCCCGGCCATATCCAGCACGACACCACTCCCAGAACGCAATTCCATCACGTCAACGACATCGTGCCGACAATCTATGACGTGCTGGACATCACGCCTCCGCAAACCGTGGACGGGATCGCGCAGGACCCGTTGGATGGGATCAGCATGGCCTATAGCTTCAACGCCCCCGATGCGCCGGGACAGAAGAAGGGCCAGTATTTCGAGATCATGGGCAGCCGGGCTTATTACAAGGACAACTGGATCGCGTCGGTCTTCGGGCCGCGCACGCCATGGACGCCCGGACTTGATCCCGCGATCTTCAAGTGGTCACCAGAGAACGACGTCTGGGAGTTGCACGATCTTGGCCAGGATTTCTCTCAGGCGCACGATCTCGCTGCCGAAAACCCGGATAGGGTCAGGGAAATGAGTGCGGCCTTCCTGGAGGATTCCAAGGAGAACAAGGTATTCCCTGTCGGCGGCGGGCTGTGGTCGGTGGTCTTCCACCCCGAAGATGCGCCCTCCAATCCGGCGAAGGAATTCACCTATACGCAAGAGGTGACCGGCGTCCCCGAATTCGCCGCCCCCAAGGTCGGCGCGCGCAGCAATCTGGTGACAATTGAAGCCGAGTTGAAACCGGATTCAGCGGGTGTTCTTTATGCTTTGGGCGCTTTCTCGGGCGGGCTGTCGCTGTGGGTCGATCAGGGAAAGCTGACCTATGAATACAACCTGTTCGAGATCGAGCGCACGCAGATCGCGACCAGCGGCGCGCTGCCCGAAGGACAGGTGAAAATCGAGGTCGAGACCAAACGAACCGGTACGCAACATGACGCGCCGCTGGATGTGGTGATCCGAGTGAACGGTACGGAAATGGCACGGGGGACGGTTCCCCGCTCGGCTCCGCTGGCATTCACGGCGAACGACGCTTTCGATGTTGGGAGGGACAGCTATTCCCCTGTCTCCGAAGCCTATTTCGACCGGAAGCCCTTTGCCTTCAATGGCAGGATTGGTCAGCTCAGGGTCGCCTATCAATGAAGACCGCACGGGTGGAGATTTTCCCGCCCGTGCCGTTTTCCCTGCGGACATGAAAGAACAAAGGACCAGCTCGATGAAGAAGAGTGCGATCTTGGCGTTTTGTGGCCTGATGCCCATTTCGGCGATGGCGCAGGATCAGCAATGGGAATTCTCGGGCTCGATCTATGCCTGGGTGCCGGGCCTGAGCGCGGCGGTGGACACGCCCTACGGCGAGTTGGAAAGCGATTCCTCGGGCGGGAATGTGCTGGACAATCTGGACATGGCCTTCATGGGCACGTTCGAGGCGCGGCGCGATCGCTGGAGCGTGCTTTTGGACCTGCTTTACGCCAAGCTTTCCACCAGCAAGGACACCCCCTTCGGGGCGCTGTTCTCGGAGGCGGATGTCAAGGCCGAGGTCACGGCGCTCAGCGGCTACGGGCTCTACCGCGCGTATGAGACTGACCGCCTGATTGCAGATGTCGGCGTCGGTCTTCGGGCCTTCAGCCTTGATCTCGGGACCGAGCTTCGCGCGGCGGGCGCGGCCGGCAACCGCAGCTTCGACGGCGACAAGCGGTGGGCGGTGCCGCTGGTGGCGGGCCGCTTCATCCTGCCCTTCAACGAGAAATGGTTCGCCACCGCAGTCTTCGATTATGGCCGGACCAGCAACGACGTATCGACCTGGCAGGGGCTGGCCACGGTGGGCTATTTCTTCAACGAAGCGTGGTCGATGCAGGTGGGATACCGGTATATGGATATTCAGCACGAAATCGGCGGGCTGGATGCCGATCTCGATCTCAGCGGCCCCGTCATTGGTTTCAGCGCGCGTTTCTGAAGCGACGGGCGCACCGGCTGCAAGTCTGCCCACGCACGGCTCCACGCGGCCGCCGTCGTCGAGCGGGAAGGCCAGAAGAACAACCCCGTCGCTTCTGCTTGCACAGGCGGGCGGCACCGCTTTGCAGCCCCTAGACCGGTTTCCAAGTCTCGCCATCTTCATCGCGCATGTCGGTTTGCATGGTCGTGGCCGCAATTGCTGCCTGCCCCATGGCGACGCTAAATGATCCCGATGAAAGCACAAATGCAGAGCTTGACGCGGGGGTCTGACGAGAGAAGCTGCCATTCTGCAATGCAGAATATCGCCTTGCCTTCTACATAAGATAGGGTATCCCCCTATGTTATGAGTCACACAACAAAGCACAAAGCCAAGCTTCTGGCCCGCGTCCGCCGCCTCAAGGGGCAGATCGAAGCTGTTGAGCGCTCTCTGGAAGCCGACGCACCCTGCGGCGACGTCTTGAACCTGGTCGCGTCTATCCGCGGCGCAGTTGGCGGCCTGACGGCTGAACTGATCGAGGATCACATCCGCGAGCATGTCTCGAACCCCGACCGGGATGAGGACACCGAGCGCGCCAACGCCGCGGGCGAACTGATCGACATTGTCAGGACCTATCTCAAATGAACACCGAAGCCTTGCACCTGACCAGCCCGCACGAGCATGTCTACCTGGGCGACAATCACGAACGGAACGAACGCCGGACCTGGCTGGTCATCGCCATCACCACCGCAATGATGGTGGCCGAGATCACTGCGGGCAGCATCTTCGGCTCGATGGCGCTGATCGCCGACGGCTGGCACATGTCGACGCATGCGGGGGCCATGCTGATTGCCGCGCTCGCCTATCGCTATGCGCGCCGCAATGCCCGCAATGCCCGTTTTACCTTCGGCACCGGGAAGATGGGGGATCTGGCGGGGTTCGCCAGCGCCGTGGTCCTCGCGTTGATCGCGCTGCTGATCGGGTGGGAAAGCCTGATGCGGTTCTACAACCCGGTTGCAATCAGCTTCCATCAGGCCATTGCCGTGGCCGTGATCGGTCTGATCGTCAATCTGGTTTGTGCCTGGCTGCTGCGCGAAGATCACGGCCATCACCATCATGGTCACAGCCACGGACATGATCATCACCATGAGCATGCGACCGACAACAACTTGCGCGCCGCTTACCTGCACGTCCTGGCGGATGCCCTGACCTCCGTTCTGGCCATTGCGGCGCTGACGCTGGGCAGCCTCTATGGCTGGAATTCGCTGGACCCCATGATGGGCATCGTCGGCGCGCTGGTGATCTTCCGCTGGTCGTGGGGTCTGATCCGGGACAGTGGCCGGGTGCTTCTCGACTATGTGCCCGATGACGAGGACCTGCCAGACGAGATCCGGGCTGCGATTGAGACGGGTACCGATCAGGTGACCGATCTGCACGTATGGCAGCTTGGGCCCGGTCACCACGGCGCGATTTTGGCGATCCGCTCCAGGGAGCCGCTGGAGCCCGCCGCCTATCGCGCCAAACTTGCGCATATCCACGACCTCTCGCACCTCACGGTCGAGGTGGAGCGGGCAGCCTGAATGAGCAAAAGGGTGAGGAGAGGGTCTCATAAGCCCTCTCGTCATGGCATCAGCGATCCATGCTGGTTGTCCGACTGGCTCAAGTCTCACCACATGACATGTGACGGCTTGACGTTCGCCTCTTCTCGATTTTAACTCATGTCCATGGGGCCTGCGACCGCCCCACGAGGCGCCAGCCGAAGTTCGCGTTCCAGATCGATCATGATCAACCTTTTCAGGGGAGGAACGCCCATGCCGGCCCCCAATGCGATATCGCCCGACAAGCTGGTCCGATTGATCGGCACGGCCCGTGCGCCAGCCATTCTGGACGTCCGCTCGGACGAAGACCTTGCCGCCGATCCCCGGCTGCTGCCGGGCACGATCCGCGCCGACGACCGCGCACTCGCGGACGCGCTCCCAGCCGGGACGATCGTGGTCCTTTGCGAGGGCGGGCATCACCGCAGTCAGGGCGCTGCTGCCTGGCTTCGGGCCGAGGGGCGGCAAGCCGAGTATCTGGAGGGCGGCTTTGCTGTCTGGCGTGAGGCTCGGCTGCCTTTGATCAATCCTGCGGCGTTGCCATCCCGGGACGCCCATGGCCGCACGGTCTGGGTCACGCGTGCACGGCCCAAGATCGACCGCATTGCCTGTCCTTGGCTGATCCGCCGCTTTGTCGATCCCCGGGCGGTGATCCTGTTCGTCGCTCCTTCCGAGGTAGAGGGCGTGGCTGAACGTCACGATGCCGCGCCATTCGACATCGAAGGGGTCTTATTCAGCCATCGGGGTGAGCTCTGCAGCTTCGACGTGATGTTGGCCGAGTTCGGCCTGTCCATCCCGGCATTGGACCGACTGGCAACCATCGTGCGGGGCGCCGATACCGCTCGGCTCGATCTCGTCCCCGAGGCCGCAGGGCTGCTGGCCGTATCGCTTGGTCTGTCGCGAATGTATGCCGACGATTTGGAACAGCTCGAAGCCGGGATGTTGGTTTATGACGCCTTCTATCGCTGGGCGCGGGACGCAACTGGCGAGACCCACAACTGGCCCAGTGCCAAGGCGGGGACTGCGTCGTGACCGCGGGAGGGATCATCCCGGAACGACGGCGTTCCTGCGACCCTGCTGGCCCGGTCCTGCGTGCCGGGTTTCCCTCGCTGGCCGAGGCGAGCCGCGTCTGGGCGCGCATCGCGCTTCTCTCGTTTGGCGGCCCTGCCGGCCAGATCGCCGTCATGCACCGCATCCTCGTCGAGGAAAAGCGCTGGATCGGAGACGGGCGGTTCCTGCACGCGCTGAATTTCTGCATGCTTCTTCCGGGTCCCGAGGCGCAGCAGCTGGCCACCTATATCGGCTGGCTGATGCACGGAACGCGCGGAGGCCTGATCGCGGGCGCGCTGTTCGTGCTGCCTGGAGTTGTCGCGATAATGGCCTTGAGCTGGCTCTATGCCCTCTTTGGCGACGTGGGGTTGGTGGAGGCACTGTTCTTTGGCCTAAAGGCCGCCATCCTGGCCATTGTGCTTCAAGCGGTGGTCCGCATCGGGCGTCGGGCCCTGAAGAACGATGCAATGCGCCTGCTGGCTGTGCTCTCCTTCATTGCGATCTTTGCCTTTGATGCGCCTTTTCCGCTGATCGTTCTCACCGCTGGTCTGATCGGCTTTCTGGGTGCCCGAACCGGCCTACGCGCCTTTGCGCCCGGCGGTGGCCACGGGTCGGTCGGAAGCGTCCACGTCGATGATGCCGATACGCTCCTTGGCGAGGAGATGGTCGAGATGCCGCTTGCGGCGCGGCGCGGTGCGCTCCGGGCGGGTGCCGCGGCGATCGTGCTCTGGCTGGCACCGGTCGCGGTCCTGCTCGTAACTGTGGGTAGCGGCAACGTTTTTGCCGACATCGCCCTCTTCTTCTCGAAAATGGCGGTGGTGACATTCGGCGGCGCCTATGCGGTTCTTGCCTATGTCGCGCAGGAGGCCGTCGGGACCTATGGCTGGCTCCGGGCTGGCGAGATGCTGGACGGTCTTGGCATGGCCGAGACAACGCCGGGGCCGCTGATCATGGTCCTCCAGTTCGTGGGTTTTCTTGGTGCCTTCCGGGACGCCGGATGGGACAGCGCGCTTCTGGCGGGCACTCTGGGCGGGCTGCTCACCACATGGGTTACCTTCGCGCCCTGCTTTGCCTTCATCTTCCTGGGCGCTCCTTACATGGAGGGTCTTCGCGCCAACCGATCTCTGTCGGCAGCCCTGACGGCCGTTACGGCCTCGGTGGTCGGCGTGATCCTGAACCTCGCAATCTGGTTCGCGATCCATGTCATCTGGCGCGAGGTGCAGCGGATCGAGGCCGGGCCTCTCTCCATGGAGCTCCCGGTCCTCGGCTCCATAGACTGGCTCGCAGCCGGGCTGTCAGCACTTGCGCTGGTCGCGGTGTTCCGGCTGCGGTTGGGAATGACCACTGTCCTGGCGGGAGTGGCGGTTCTGGGCATCGGTCTCTATGCTGCGGGTGTGATCGCCTAGGCTCCAGACCCATTGATTTCGTGCCTTTGGCGTGTTTCAGGCTCCGCAAGGAGAACTGACCGATGGGCAATTTTTTCTGGCTGAGCGAGGCGCAGATGGAGCGGCTAAGGCCCTTCTT
>Ga0182745_1005580_pt1 | contig 10264 bp, 10 predicted proteins | sample eDN3rd30CKraftBY_FD_128523 | JGI IMG/M metagenome (GOLD analysis project Ga0182745, IMG submission 128523) | Enriched backyard soil microbial communities from Emeryville, California, USA - eDNA 3rd pass 30_C Kraft BY (version 2) (version 2) | ecosystem: Environmental > Terrestrial > Soil >... | reverse complement strand
CGGCGATCACATTCGAGCGCCGCGTGATCAGCGAACGGGCCAGCGAATTGGGCGTATAGCCCAGCCGGTCGGCAACCGCCAGCACATGCGCGCGCGTGATTTCCGAGATGTTGCTATCGGGTTGGAAGCAACGGGACACCGTGGATTGCGCGACGCCAGCGGCAGTCGCGACATCATAGGAAGTAACGCGAGGGCGAGGGGATTTTGGGATAGGCGACATGGCGTGATAAGTAGCGCCCGCTCGTGGCGCCTGTTTTGATTTAGCTATTGTGCATTCGAATGCAATTGTTTTACAACCGAATCGAGGATTGCTCATGAAAGAAGTCGTACTGGACTCGGCCACAGCGCAACGCCGTGCCATTCCCCATAACGCGATGGTGGCCTGCCAACTGGCTTTTATCGACTGCAAATTACCGGGTTCCGATCAAAAAGAAAACTACTCGATCATCGGTGCCGGCGTCACGCAGTCCAAGGATCAGGTCGTCAATCTGACGGAGGCTCACGGTTTCAGCCTGGGTGCGGCCGCGATGCCGGGCGGCGTCACCAACAATCTGCATCTGCATTTCACGGCCGAGGTCTTCGTGATCTACAGCGGCCAGTGGAAATTTCGTTGGGGCGTAGGTGAGAACAAGGGCGAAATCGAAGGCGGACCCGGAGACGTATTGAGCATTCCGACCTGGATTTTCCGCGGATTCTCGAACGTTGGCCAAGAGCACGGCTGGATTTTTACCGTTCTGGGCGGCGACGATACGGGCGGCATCATCTGGCATCCCGACGTGTTGCAGGCCGCTGCGGCCCATAACCTGTATTTGGGCCAAGACAACAGCCTGATTGAAAGCGCGCCGGGCCAAGTGCCGCCGGGCCGCCTGGTCGAGCCGTTGGGCGATGCGGATATCGCGGCATTGGCCATTTACGATGCGCAGGCCATGCGCGGGCGGTTGCTGCGCGGCGAGGACCGTGATTGGTCGACGCAGGCGTTGCTGGGTGGGTCATCCGGATGCGCCGTTGCACCGGTGATCGGGTATGGAATCAGCGAAGACCGCCGCCAACGCGCGCCCATGCTGGATCCGCACGGCTTTTCGGTCGACTGGCTTCGATTGGAAAAGGGCGCGTCGACGGGGCGCCACCTCATGCATGAAAAGCTCGTGTTGCTGGTATACGAAGGCGAGGTGGAAATTGTGTTGAACCGACCGGATCAGGCCGTCACGATACGGCTGCAAGAGCAGGGCGTCTATTCGATACCGGGCGACGTGTGGCGCGAGGTCCGTCAAGTCGGCGATCGCACTGCAGTCGTGTCGCTGATCGCCAGCGGCGACGTGCGCAAGCGGCTGGTCTGGGATGCGGAGGTGTTGGAAACGGCGCAAGCGAATGGCATCACGCTGGACCCTGGTGGGTATCTCAGCGAACAACGCTTGCTGCCCGAGACGGCGTATGGAGTAGGCATTGCACGCTGATCTCACGAACGGCTTGCCGCTGGTGCTGTTGCCTGGCACCTTGTGCGATGAAACACTGTGGTCGGATGTGTTGGCACATGATGCCAGCTTGGCAGCGCGTGCCGTGTCGCTGCCGCTGGCAGGCGACAGCGTCGAGGAAGCCATCACGCGACTGGAACCACAGTTGCCGCCGCGGTTTGTCGTCGCGGGTTTTTCGCTTGGCGCGATTGTCGCGCTGACGTTGGTGTCGCGGCTGTCTGCGCGGGTTGCCGGTTTGTGCCTGATCGCAGGCAATGGTCGAGGCGTGCCGGCGGCGCAGATACCGGTGCGTCGCGATGCACTGCGTCTGGCGCGTCAGACAGGATTGGGGGCTTATGTGCACGAGCAACTGTGGCCCTTATACGTGGCGCCGCATAACAGCGGCGATCGGGCGATGCTGCAGCACGTCGTGGCGATGGCGGAAAACGCAGGCCTCGAGCGTTATGGCGAACAGCTCGAACTCGCCATCAACCGTCGCGACAGTTTGCCCGTTTTGCACGCCATACCGCAACCCGCCTTGATCGTAGGTGGCGCGCACGATGTGATCAACGGGCCCGAATTGCAGCAAGAATTGGCAGAAGGCCTACCGCATGCCGAGCTGCATATGGTTCAACGCGCCGGTCATTTTGTGCCCTTGGAGTCGCCTGCCGAATTGGCCATCGCTTTGAGCGGCTGGCTGCAACGGGTCGACGGGTAGACAGGTCGATACTTTCAATCATCAGGTGGAGACGATATGAAAAACAAACTCTCGAGAGACTGGTTTCAGAAACTGGCGAGCGTGGACACGCCGACCGTATGCAATGCGCTTGAGTTGGCTTTGGGACGGCGCGAGTCCACCGGATTTACCTACGGCACGCCGATAGCCGCACCCAAGCCGCTACCCTCGATGGTGGGGTATGCCCGAACGTCACGTATTCGTGCATCGTCGCCGTCGCAATCGAGTGCCGAAGCCAGCCTGGCGCAACGTGTCAATTACTATCGCTACGTCGCGCCAGACGGCGACGAGCCCGTTATTGTGGTCCAGCAGGACATGGACTTGACGCCGGGTCTCGGCTCGTTTTGGGGCGAGGTCAACTCGACCGTGCATCACGCACTGGGTGTTAAAGGTGTCGTGACCAACGGTTCGGTTCGTGACCTGGATATGCTGGCGCCGGATTTCCCCATCATCGCCGGCAGCGTCGGGCCATCGCATGCCCATGTACATATCGTGGATTTCGATCTGCCTGTCATGGTGTTTGGACTGGAAGTGCGCCCCGGCGATTTGATTCATGCGGATCGTCACGGCGCGGTGGTCATTCCACAGGAGCTCGCAGCGGAAATGCCGCGCTGCATCGATCTGATGACCGCCAAAGAGGCGCCGATATTGGCGGCCGCGAGCAAGCCTGGTTTTTCGGTTGCGGACATCGAAGCGGCGCTTCGCGAGTCGGCGGATATCCATTAAAGCGATGTGCGCGTCGATCCAGTCAATGGGGACACTGTGCATGCATTGAGGAAAACACGATCTTGACCTACCGCCCGAAATTCGTTTAAACCTGAAAAGATTGAAGGGAATCAGAGGACATCGCGACGCTGATTCTCCATGTTGAATCCGAGTATTCCAGCAGAATTCACGTCAACCGATATTGACCTGCCCGGAGGACTGCACGGCCATGGATATCTTCATCCAAACTCTGGTGACAGGCCTTCTGATCGGTGGGTTGTATGTGGCGATCAGCATGGGCTTTGCACTGTCGTTCGGCGTGCTGGATGTCGTCGACCTCGCGATAGGAATGTGGGTCGTGCTGGGCGCCTATGCCGCAGTCATCGCCCAGCAGGCATTCGGCATAGAGCCACTGCTCATGTTGCCGGTCGTTTTTTTATTTTTCGGGTTCATCGGTTGGCTGATAGGCCCTTTTATCTATCGCGTCCGGACCAGCAACTACGCGTTGCCGGCGTTGATGGCGCTAGCCTTTACGTTCGGGATTGAAACGGCCATACGTGGTGGCCTGCTGGCCACATTTGGCTATACCCCCAAGGCCGTGCAAGCCGATTTCCTCCAGGGCGTTTGGCATGTGGCGGACATATCGATACCCATCGTGCGTGTTGCCGGGTTCGTTTTTGCCGCCGTGTTGGCGCTGGCGCTGCTCATCTTTCTGTATTTCACGCGATTGGGTCTAGCTATCAGGGCGATGGCGCAGAGCAAGGACTCCGCGGGCTTGATGGGAGTCAACGTCAAACGCCTGAGCACCTTTGTCTACGCGCTTTACGTCGGTGTCACCAGCATGGCGGGCGTTCTGGTCGGCGCGGTGTATTCCACGACGCCGCAAGTCGGTCTGCGCTACACCTTGTTTGCGTTCTTTGTCGTGGTGTTGGCCGGCATGGGTTCGGTCATGGGTGTGATGGTATCGGGGCTCATCCTCGGTATTCTGCAGGCGTTCGTGACGGTCTATGTCGGCGCCGACTACACCTTGATGACCGTGTTTTTGGTGCTTTTCCTGATTCTGCTGTTGCTACCCAACGGCCTGGCTAGGAGAACCGTGTGACGTCGAATCAATCCACCGGCCGACGTGGTCCGCGTGCGAGTGGCTGGGTGGCGGTCATCATTCTGGCGGGTATTTGCTTGTCGTTGCCATTCTGGGCGAGCCCCTATTGGATGCGCATTGGCACCGGTATCATCATGTGGGCGGGCCTGGCATTGTCCTGGAACGTTATCTGCGGGTATGCCGGGTACATCAGTTTCGGGCATGTCGCGTTTTTTGGCATTGGAGCCTATAGCACGGCCATTCTGATGCAGCCGGAGTACAACTGGAATTTCTTTGCGACGCTGCCGGTAGGTGCGCTCATCGCCGGTCTGTTGGCAGCGATAGTGGGATGGCCGGTATTGAAATTGCGGGGCGCCTATTTTGCGATCGGCACGTGGGCGCTGGGCGAGGCTATCCGTGAATTCGCGACGGTCGTGCCGTTCACCGGCGGCAGCTATGGGTTGTCGCTGCCGCCCAACACCAGTTCTGCTTTTTTCTATTTCACCATGCTCGGGGCGACGGCCATAGCCTATCTCGTCTGCTATGTGCTGCTCGAGCGTTCGCGGTTCGGCTATCGCGTCAAGGCGGTACGCGACAGCGAAATCGCGGCGCGCATGCAGGGCATTGACGCCGATCGCGTCAAGATTCAGGCGTTTGTGCTCAGCGCCATCATCCCTGCCGTGCTGGGTGGTATCAACGCCTACTGGATTACCTTTATCAATCCCGATAGCGTGCTGAACACGATCTTCACGGATCAAATGGTCGTCATGGTGCTACTGGGCGGACTCGGTACCCTGTGGGGGCCCGCGTTAGGGGCAGCGGTGCTGTATTTCCTGAGTCAGCAATTTTCGGCGCTGTTCGGCAGCAGCACGTGGTATCTGGTGTTCATCGGCATACTGGTCATGGCTGTAGTGCTGGTGTTGCCGAATGGTTTGGTCAGTCTGTTGCCAGGCGCTCGAAAGCGAGGCGTGCTCAACCAAGTCATTGGCGGCGTAGTGGGCGGCATGCAACACAGCGAGGCGCGTTCCGATGGTGCGACATCGAAGGAGGCGCGCCATGACAGTCCTTGATGTGAAGGCACTGCGTCGCACATTCGGCGGCCTCGTGGCGGTGCATGGCATTGACTTCACCATCAACGCGGGAGAAGTCGTCGGCTTTATCGGCCCGAATGGCAGCGGAAAAAGTACGTTGTTCAATTTGTTGACCGGGGTTCTCAGGCCCGACAGTGGGAACATCCGATTGTTCGGCGAGGACATCGTGGGGCGTCCCACACATCTGATCGCCCGAGCGGGGGTGGCGAGAACGTTTCAGATACCGATGCTGTTCTGGAATATGACGCTCCTTGAAAACCTGCTGGCCGCTACCGTGGAGGAAAACTGGACCACCGCGCAATCTCGTGCCGAGCAAGTGTTGGAGCTGCTCGAACTGCAGCATATGACACATCATCAGGCGCGGGATCTATCTGGCGGGCAGCAGCGTCTGCTGGAGATGGGCCGCATCCTGATGCGCGACCCCAAGGTCGTCTTTCTGGATGAAGTCGCGGCCGGCGTTCATCCGCGATTGCGGGAGATCATTCTGACCGCCATACGCAAGCTGCGCGAGCAGGGGATCAGCATCTGCGTCATCGAGCACGACATGGAACTCACCCAATCCATCTGTGACAGGATGATTGTCATGGACGCCGGAAAAGTGATCGCCGAAGGTCCCTTCGACGCGGTAACGGCCGACCCCACCGTCATGAAAGCCTACTTGGGAGACATAACCCTATGACTTCCCCTCAGATTGAACGTCCGGGAAAGGTGACCTCATGACATCGCTTCGGGTCAAAGATCTTGATTCTGGTTACGGGCGTATTCAGATACTGTCCGGCGTGTCACTCGAGGCCAAGGCCGGTGCGGTCACGTGTGTCTTCGGACCCAATGGTTGCGGAAAAAGCACGTTATTGCGGGCCATTGCAGGCGCCGTCGATGTCTGGGGTGGTTCGGTGCGGCTGGGTGATCAGGACCTCACGGGCTTGCCATCGCATCGTGTCTTGCGGCATGGGGTGACCCTGATGCCTCAAGGAGGCGGGGTCTTTCCCGGATTGTCCACCAAGGAAAATCTGCTCATGGGGGCGTACGTCCTGCACGAGCGCGCGCAAAGGCATCAGGCCGTCGAGCAACAGCTCGAGAACTTTCCTCGGCTGCGCGAGCGGCTATCGACCAAGGCGGGGCAGCTCAGCGGCGGCGAGCAGATGATGTTGTCGATCGCGCGATCGCTCATGCTGAATCCCAAATTCATTTTGTTCGACGAGCCTTCCGCAGGACTGTCGCCGAAGCTGGTGGGCGAGGCATTGCAGCGGGTATCGACGCTCGCAAAGGAGGGCGTTGGCGTGTTGATGGTTGAGCAGAATATCCAGCAGGCACTGCGGGTAGCCGACTACATCTATATCCTCGCCAATGGGACCAATCGTTTTTCGGGAACGCCACAAGAAATCCCGAGCCAGAAAGATTTCATGCAGCTGTATCTAGGAGTGAAGCACTCATCCAACCAAGACAAGGAGTTGCATCATGGCTAAACAATTGTCGCGCAGGGACTTCGTTGTTCGATCCAGCGTATTGGCCGGTGGCGTGATCCTGGCGCCACGTGTATTTGCCGCCAGCGCCGATAAATTCAAGGTGGGTGCGGTTCTCGAACTATCCGGTGCGGCTGCATCCGGCGGGCAGGTCGCCAAGCGTGGTTATGAGCTATGGGCAAACACAGTCAATGCGGCCGGCGGTATCAAAGTCGGCGAGAAAACTTATCAAGTCGAACTGATTATCCAGGATTGCCAGAGTCAGCCGGCCCAAGGCGCCAATGCTTGCGAGCGGTTGATCATAGAGGAGAATGTCGACGCGCTGTTTGGCGCCTATACCAGCGGCGTGCAGATCGCCATGAATCCCATCGCGGCGAAATATCAAACGCCATGTATTGCCGGCTCTGCCGAGTCTCCGGGCAACTGGGTCTCGCAGCCGGCATTCACGTACGGCATCATCCCCGCCGTCGACAAGACGGCAGGCAAGTCCATCGCCGAGATCATCAAGGTTTCCAATCCCAAGGCCAAAACGATTGCCGTGGTCGGCGTGAACGAACCGTTCTCCAAGGATACGGCCGTGGGCTTTCGCGAGGGCGCGGAGAGTGCGGGTCTGGAGGTGGTGTACTACACCTTGTTCCCCAAGGATGCGGATTTGACGCCTATCGCGACGACGATTGCGTCCAAGAAGCCGGATATCGTTGCGGTCGGTGGGCACGACGTATTGTTGTCGGATATGGTCAAGGCGTTGAAAGGGGCAGCCTTTACACCTGCTGCGCTGATTGAACACTATGGCATTACCGACGCGGCGTTTGTGGATGCGTTAGGTAAAGACGCCGATGGCGTGATGGGTATCAGTGTCTGGCTGCCGAATGCGACATACAAGGACGAGCTCTTTGGTAGTGCGGCGGAATACGCAGAGGCATTCAAAAAGGCCTATGGCTCGGAGCCGGACTATACCGCTGCCGGCTGCAGTGCGGGCGGCATCGTGCTGATGAAAGCCCTGCAACAACTGGGCGCTGCCCCAGGGCTGGATAGCGATGCGAAGGGCAAGCTGAACGAGATCATCGCGAAAACCGATATCACCGCGTTTTATGGCCCGATCAAGTTCGAGTCCAGCGGTGATCACTTTCACAATAATCTGGCGCCCAAGCCGTTCCTGGTTCAGATCCAGGGAGGCAAGGTCACAGCCATCGCGCCGTCCGATGCCGCTCAGGCCAAGGTGGTGTATCCGATGGTGGCGTGGAAGGATCGTTGATATTGAGGAGCGGGCTGGGTGCGGTGATTGTCAGCCCGGCCTGGCGTGCTGACAATCCTGAAAAGCCCGTGCGTCAAGCACCTCATGCATTTCGATAGTGAGCACCCTCACTCCGCGTCAGTTCAACGCGATGTTGGAACGCTTCACTACTTCTTCCCATTGCTTGACCTCGCGGTCGATCTGTTGCGCCAGCGCTTCGGGTGTCGTGCCTTCCAGGTCGAAGCCGTAGCCATTCATCCGCTCGCGTACCTCCGGGATCTGCAGCACTTTCAGAATCGCGGCATTCCAACGGTCCACAATGGGACGCGGCGTGCCTTTGGGCAGAAAGAACGCCTGCCATAGCGATGCATCGACATCCACGCCCGATTCTTCCAGCGTCGGCGTGTCCGGCAGAGATGCATTGCGCTTGCTGGTGGTGACTGCCAGGATTTTCAGTCGACCATCCTCGGCCAATGCCCTGGCGCCGGGGATGGTGTCGAAACCCACTTGGATTTCGTTGCTGAGCAGTGCTTTCACCACGGGACCATTACCCTGGTACGGTACATGCGTCATGTTGATGTCCGCGGCATGACCGAAAAGTTCCGTCAGCAGGTGCAAGGGTGACGCCGTACCGGCAGTGCCATAGAACACTTTGCCTGGGTTTTCCTTCACGTAATCGATCAGTTCCGGGACGCTGTTGACGGGAAATTTCGTGCTTACCACCAGCAGGTACGGCCCAGAGGCGACGAGGCTGACGCTCTGCAGGTCAGTGCGCACGTCGTATCCGGCAATTTCCTTCATGGTGACAGGATGCAGCGATACGCCATTGGGGGCGAACAGGATGGTGTAGCCGTCAGGTTTGGCGCGCGAAACATACGCGGCGCCGATGGTGCCAGACGCACCCGGACGGTTCTCTACCACCACGGGCTGGCCCAGTTCGTCGGCCAGGTGAGGCGCCAATAGTCGCGCCACGGGATCCATCACGCCGCCCGGCGGATAGGACAGCACCAACCGGATAGGTTGCGAGGGAAACTTATCGTCGGCCTGGACGGGCAGTGACAGGCCGATCAGGCCTGCCACGATAACGGCGGCGCATGCTTTCATCGTTTTTAGCAACATGGTTGTCTCCATTTTTGACTGCCAAGTGATTCTCTTATGCAGCCGGATCTCGCGGCGCTTCAGCCGACAGGCCTCCCGTGAGGCCGTGGCGCGCCCTTGCAACGAATCGTTCAGATCGTCCATGCGGGCGGACGCTTCTCACGGAAGGCTCGCAGGCCTTCCATGGCTTCGTCACTGCCCAGCGAGTCGGCCGCTACCCGAGTGGCGCGTTCGAGGCCTTGCATAAAGGGTTGTCCGTCCAATTCGCGCATCAATGCTTTGCTGGTGCGTAAGGCTACGGGGCCACAGCGACGCACGTCTTGAATCATGACTTCCAGGGCGTGCGACAGGGCGGCTTCGTCTTGGCACGGTTGTGGAATCAGGCCACAATGCCAGGCCTCTTGCGCTCTGACCGTGCGGCCGCGCAAGACCCAGTCGGCTGCGTTGCGTACGCCCACCACACGGGCCAGCGACCAGGCAGTCATGCTGGGCGGAATGCCCAGGCGAGCTTCGGGCACGCTGAAACTGGCGCTCTGGTCTGCGATCGCCAGGTCGCACCACACAGCGATGCCAACACCCAAGCCGATGGCACGGCCAGACACTGCCGCCACGGTAAGCACAGGGCAATTCAACAGCGTGTCGGCGAGTTGCTTGGCAGGACGTACCTGTTCCATGGCAACGTGTTTAGCCCCGGGTGCGTGAGTCTGCAGATCCGACACATCTCGGCCGGCGCAGAAGGCCCCCTGACGGCCACGTATGACAATCAGGCGCGTTTCTGGCAGGGCAGCTTGATATTGGATGTCGCCGATCAGCTTGCCCAGCATTTCTTCAGTCAAGGCGTTGTGTTTGGCCGGATTGTCCAGCCAGAATGTCACCGCACCATGCGCGTCGGCCTGGACTTCGATCTCGGCCATCAGATGACCTCCTGCGCGCGCAATGCGGCTAGTTCCTGGCGCGATAACGAGACCAGCTCTTGTAGAACCTCGTCAGTGTGCTCTCCCAGGCGCGGCGGCGGACGGCGGGCGAAACTGGCCGGACTGCCGATTTTGAATGGCATGCCCAGCAGGCGCAGCGGTTTGCCGTCCTGATCAGTCATCTGCATGACCATCTGGTTGGCCAGCGATTGTTCATGCGTCAGGGCATCGGCCACTGTGTGCATGGGCGCCACGGGTACGCCGCGCTCACCCAGCCTTTCGGTCCAGGCGGCCGCGGTATCCTGCCGGAAGGCTTCGGCGAAAATGTCGATGACTTCTTCGCGTCGTTCCAGCCGTTGTGCGTTCGTTGCCAGGGATGGATCGTCGCGCAGATCCGGGCGACCAATGGCGTCGCACATGCGGCGCCAAGTGGCGTCGTTGAGTGCGCCGGTGGCCAGTTCTTTGTCTTGGCACTGGAAGGCTTGGTAGGG
>Ga0182745_1005578_pt1 | contig 10265 bp, 6 predicted proteins | sample eDN3rd30CKraftBY_FD_128523 | JGI IMG/M metagenome (GOLD analysis project Ga0182745, IMG submission 128523) | Enriched backyard soil microbial communities from Emeryville, California, USA - eDNA 3rd pass 30_C Kraft BY (version 2) (version 2) | ecosystem: Environmental > Terrestrial > Soil >... | reverse complement strand
TCCTTCTCCTTCTCCTTCTCCTTCTCCTTCTCCTTCTCCTTCTCCTTCTCCTTCTCCTTCTCCTTCTCCTTCTCCTTCTCCTTCTCCTTCTCCTCGGGCTGATCGTCGCCCGTGGGCGGCTTCAGCACAAAGGCCTTGGCTTCGGGATCGAACCGGACGTTCGAGGCGGCGAGGGTTGTCCCGTCGACCCGTTTCAAGCTGAGGCCATCCGGCTGGACACCTCGGACCGTTTTCCCGTCCCAGTTCAGCACTTCGAGCCGGTCGAGCCGAAGCTCCCCCCCTTGATTCTTGAGGTGGATGCCCGGCAAGGCGCGTGGCGTCTTCTCCGCCAGGGTCAGGCTCGCCAGGGGTTGTCCGGTACTGGAATTCACCTGGATTCGCCCTTGCTCTTGGTCGAGATAGATCCAGAGTTGGATCCGACCGTTCCCTTCCTCAAGCTGGGCCACGGAGGCCAGGTCCGCTTCCTCGGTCTCGCGCTGAATGACCAGATCCTTCTCCCAAACCTCGAAGCGGAACGCGGTTGTAATGGTCGCTTCGTCCTCGTTCACTCCTAGCGAGAGCACGAAGTCGGGCTTGCCTTTCCATGCGAGGCTCACCTGTAACGCGGCGCGGGGGGGGAGAGCCAGGTCCTTGTAAAGAGTCGCGCCTCGCACCTCGGTGACGAGACCGCCGGCGACGCTTTGCCACGCCGCCGCATTGTCTCGAGGCTGCCTGACCCACTGGTCCGGCTGACCGGGACCAAGGTAGAGCAACTCCCGCTTGCCGCTCCAACGATCGACCCGGAGCAACTCGGTGCGCGGAAGCCGCAGAATTCCCAGGTCTTGCAGCTTGAGTTCCACGAAGGCGTCGTCGAGCGCGACCAGGTCTCCATAGACCGACCCCCCTCCAGCCAACTGAAAGTGAAACTCTCCCGAGGGCGTGGACGGTGGCTTGATTTCGGGGTAGTGGATAGCGCCGAGCCGGTCCAGGCGGAACTCGAACGGACGTGCAAAGGCCTGGCCTTGCCATCGGATCCGGCCCGGCTGATCGCAATCGACCAAGGAGCCGGTCACGAAACCGCTCGGCTCCAGAAAGAGTGTCGGGGCCTGCTTAACGGCCTGAGACGCGGGTTTCGCGTTTTGGCCGGGCTCGTCCGCCAGAGTGAACGAGGGCCAGGCCGCCGCCAAGGCCCCCAACACCATGCCCCACAGAATGGCCGGAACACAATTCCCTGACGGTGGCCCTTCGCGCTGATCGCTCATTGGAATTCATTCCCGGTGGGTAAGGACGGTGTTACGGCCTAGCGCTCGTAGATGGGCAGAAAGCGGTAGTTGAGGGCCAGGGCCAGCAACGACATGGACGTTCCCAACGGCTTCCCGTAGGAACCCGAGAAGCTTCCATCCGGCTGCTGCGACTGTTTCAGGTAGCGAATCGTCAAGGTATTCCACTTTTCCCAACTCGCGATGTCGCCCTGGAAGAATGCCTGGGCCTGATAGTAACGCCCGTATTCTGGATAACCTTGAACCTGCGACTCGATCGTTTCCTTGATATGGTCGAGGGCCGCCTTGAATTCCGGCAGATCCTTTCGGCGGGCGATGGAGTAAACGAGCGTCGCGATGGAGGAGCGAGCCGTCGATTCCCCAAAGCCGCCGAGCCCTCCGGAGTAACCGACGAAGCCGGACGGAGAGGTCATCGACTTGAAGTAGCCGATGGCCCGATCGATCGCCTCGTCGGGCACCTCGATCCCAGCGTTACGCGCGGCGAGCAGCCCAACCAGGACCGCGCCACTGACCGAGGTATCCGCGTCGGTGGCGTCGGGAGAGTACCGCCAGGCCCCGTTGGGGTTCTTCTTCTGCGAGGTCAAGGCCGTGCGGACCGCCAGCTCCAGAGCCTGGCCGATCGACGGTTTCCCCTTGGTATCCGGCCAGATCGTCCGTTCGTCCACGGCCCCATAGGCTTCGGCCAGCCCCAACATCGCGAACCCATGTTCATACATACTCGACCCGATATATCCGGTCGAGTCATTCTGAGCCTCAATGAGCGATCGAACGGCCTTGCGAACCTGAGTGTTGTACGCTCCGAAGTTGGGATCCTCGCCTGATGCCAGCAGGGCCATCAAGGCCAGGCCCGTGATGCCGGGGCCGGAAAAGCTCCCTTGATTTTGCCAATCCCCTTTCTCGGTCTGCGTCGAGGCGAGATACTGGGCCCCCCGGTCGTACATCTCCCGCACATCGCGCGGAACCACCTCCCCCGTGTGAATCAGAGGCGATTGCGCGTGGGCCTGACCGCCAAGCATGATCCGTATCGTGAGGCATAGCATCAAGCATGGAATGATCCATCTCATTTTCATGCCTAAATTTAATAACCTCCAGAGGCTGTAATTATTTGACGTTGTGGTGGTCGAATACCGGATATTCATCATGGTACCGTCAGGTTTGAGCGGGCCGAGGTAGGATCAGGAAAGTCCTTATCGAGGTCGCGCGTTTCGTTGGGAGCCAAGTCCATGACGTGAAGAGTGTGCAAGAGCGCGGCATAGAGGTCGCCACGCGGTAAACCGATCCATCTCTTCTTTTGGGCGACCGTGAGTATGGGCACCACCAGAAGGTCGGGAACCTTGGGGAGATTCGGGTTGGGATACGCCAGAGACGGAGCCCTAAGTCCTCTCCCCCAGGTCTCATCCCAATGCGACGCCAAGGATTCCAACAACCAAGATCGTTGAAGCTTCGAGAGTTCAAGGCTGTAGCCCAAGAACACGACGAACTCTTCGATCGAGGCGAGCCGTTCCTCCTGGTCACGCGCGGAGGCCTCGCGCTCAAACGTGCGCCATTGATCCTCGGTGAGGCAGGCCTTCAGATCCTTGCGAAGATCCTCCCGAATCAACGCCCTCAGGTCGGGAACCTCGGGGGGATTCCCTCGCACGCTCCGAAACTGAATTCTCCAGTCCATGAGGACCTCGGCCGCCCTGTCGAGCGCAAGGAGGCCAGCCCGGGCGATATCGACCCGCTGAGCCAGGGTAGGACGGCATGCCGCGCGAAGAAACCGGTACTCCTGTTCGAGCAAGGGGCGTAGCAAGCGGACATCCGGGACGGGCTTCACTGGAGCCGGGCGAGAATATTTTAAAAGCTCCTCTCGTGAGAGCTTATCAGACGGGAGGATCGGCCTTCCTAGCGGTTCAGGATGCCGTTGGCGGGCGTAGAGCTCAGCGGTGGCTCGTAAGATTCGCGCTTCAAGTGGCTCCCACTGCTCGTCAAAAAAGATGGGGCGAAGGCGATCTTCAGGGAGCAGAGCCATAATCGCCATAGTCCTACTTGGGACGAACACACTCAGGAACCGCGTTGGAACGGCTTTCGATTCCTTGGACAAGATATCCTTCAACTGAGTGCGTTGGGCGGAATTGAGGCCAACCGTCTGGTCGACCCAAAACACATAGTGTCTGAGCACCACCATATGAGTTTGCAATTCTTCCGCTTTGACAGCGGCTTCTTCGTAGACCTGGAGTTGGCCAGGTTCGAGGACAGACTTCAAAGATTTATCGAAGAAGGTGACCCCTTCCAACAACTGTAAGTTCGCATATTCCGTTCTAATCTTTTCCACACGTTGAGCAAACTCAGGCGAATCGACCATAGCTGGGTCGGAAGACGATTGAAATTCCTCTCGTTCCTGCTCGAAACGGGAAATGAAGCGGCGAATCTCACCGAGCGCAGCCAATTCGAGCTTCTTCCTTTGAATGGGACTTAGGTGGACGGCTTGATCCAGCAGTCGAATTCTCACCTCCGCAACCGATTTCAACTGGTCCTGCACTTCCTCCATCACGGCTGTCTCACCCAACACAGATCGTTCCAGGAACTTGGCCAGGTCAGGGGCAGGGGGTCTGCCCATTAGATTTGCTGGGAGGGTTGAGGCGTTCGCCGGTTGCTTGACCACGTCGTCCTGGATCGGCCCCTGGGCCCTCGCTTCACGACAACGCCCATCGCGCATCATCAACAGGACAGACAACATCAGCATCCACACAAACCATTTCCGAGCATAAACCCACGGAAGCCAAAACGAAGGTGGCCCGGGAGTACCCGCGGCGGGGTGCGCGTGCCCCTCGCGAAAAACGTCGGTCTCATCCCGAGTGAGTGATGACCACCCCTGGAACCGCAGGTGTTTTGCAATCATGGAATCAATTCCCAAGAGTCCCCGCATGAGTTCCGATCGACCACGCTCTCAATCCTTTCAATTGGCATAATCACGATTTAATATTTCACTTTGTTTTCTCAGTTTTCTCTTGAACCTGAACTTTCTTAACTTCAGGTCGAGGCTCGAACAGCCGATCCGCTTCATCCATGTCGGCCGGAACGTCCCACGCGACTTCCTCGGGCACGACCGCCGAAGAGGCCGTTCCATTCGCGTTCTTTTGTTGAGCCTGTGGAACGACTCTTTGCCCAAAAGTCTTGAAGTATTGACTGACTCGTTTCCACTGAAATGGAGACAGGACGGGTTTGAGACGGGCCTCGGGAATCTGCAGGAACTGATTGAGGATTCCCCGAGCATTCAGAAGCGTCGTGGAGTTCGGGGGAGATCGCGTTTCCTCAACGATCAAGGCCCAGACCTGCTTCCGCTGCTTGGAGTTCAATCCGAGCGTTTCACACAGGCTTTGCATCCCCATTTTCAGATACCTGTACTCAGTCGCCTGCTTGTCAGCGTGTCGATATTTCTGGTAGACCTCGAGTTGATCGCGATCCAAAACCTTGTCGAGTGTTTTTTTAAAAAAAATGCCACCCTCAATACTGGCCATGTTCCTATACTCATTCATAAGTTTTCCTGCATTTTGTGAATACAATTCTTGATATTTGTTTTGATCCTTCGCCACGGATGCCAGTACCTCGCTGAATTCATCAACTTTTTTGAGAAATCGCTGCTGGTCTCCCTTCAACGCGAGCTCAAGCTTCTGTTTTTGGTCATCTCGAACCTCAAGTTTTTCGTCGAGGGCACGCATGGCCGCTGAATTAAACATGTCAAACCGCAACCGCACTTTCTCAATGGTATCCAATCCCTGGAAGACGGTCCGATACAGATTGCTGACAACATGTTGTTCATTCGCCATGAAGACCATTCGAGCCGCCATGGGCGTGGGTTGTGTCTCCTCAATGTCGTCCTGGATTTGCGCGAAGCCCTGATTCGTGATGCCAATCAGAAGGAGCGTCATCGGCAGCAGCCGCCACTCAGTCTGGCGGATCCGGATCCTGGATCGCCGAAAGCATCCGCTCATCGGAATCCGAGTGGCCAGCCGAATCACGATGGTTGATCCGTATCCCATGGGACCCTCGAAAATCATGGCTTCCCCTTGACGTCGGACGGACGATCCACCGTTTCATCCTTAAACTCTTCGTCGAGATCTTCCACCGGCAATCCTGACATTAAATTGCGAACACCAAAACTGTAATAGGCCTCATATTTTTGGTTCGAATTCAACAATTCCCATTGTTTCTCACTCAGAATCGGCTTCACGATTTCTTCAGGAAATTTCGGCATATAATAGTAACTCATATTCATATTGATCCGCAAATCGGCTCTCCACGGCTCCCGCCAATGCTTGACCATGTCCGTTCTGAGCTGGTTTTCCTGAGCTTGGTCGAGAGCGACCGACGATTTTAGGAGCGAAGCCAACTGAAGAATCAGGCTCTCTCGTTCTTCCAGATTCCTTGCCTTGATTTCCTTGGCATACTTGTCAACCTGTCGTGGTGTCAAACTCTGCTTGGCCGCCACCATTAAATCGGCTCTTAGCATGCCGAGCAGGTCTGGTGGGCTGGGCCTTTCCTGCCTTTGCACCACGCCGTTAACGACTTGCGCCGCTCTCGGCATAAACATCCATTCACCGTAAGCCACCTCCATTTTATCAAGACATTGGAACGCCGCCTTGGCGATGGGAACCCTCTGATCCTTGGTCGGGTCACACGCGGCGCGAAGGAACCAGTATTCCGACTCGACCATGGGACGGATTTGCGACTTCAAGTTCATCTGGCGGACTTGGTTGAGTATCATGGCCTTTCGCTGAACCGCGAGCGCGTCGGGGGCCACACCTGGCGGCGCCGGCACAGCCACACCGACACCTGGAACGGGGACCGCGGGCTTCCTCAGGAGCGCCTTCAATGTATCCAACGCCCCCTTGATCGGATCTGCTGGAGCAGACGGTCGACCCTTTAGTCGCTCGGGTGGGGGAGCAGGGGCAGGAGGCACCGCGGGCTTCGCCGCCTCGAGCACGACCGCCGGTTGCTTCGGCAATTCCCCTTGGGCCCACAACATCCCCGGCAGGCAGACGAGCATCCCTACCAGACAGGTAACGATCGTCTGGCGGACAAACCAACCGAGTCCCCCGCGGTCGAAGCATCTCCGAATCCGGTTGCTTGGTCTTCGCCCATGCCGCGATTCACAGAATTTGCTCATGCAATCAGGTTTCCTCTTCATTCCGTGGCCCGCCGCCTTTCAAGGTGTCGTCACGATTGGCGAGCGACGGACACCATACGAACGGTCCGCCTCCTGCATGTCTGCTGGAAGGCTCCAGCCCACTTCCGCCGCCGTGCTGCCCGAGGCCTGAGCCTCCGCGTGATTTGCCGGTTGCGCGGGCGGAGCATTTCTCCCACCATACATTTTTGAATATTGATCGAACATTTTCCACTGATACGATTTCAAGACCGATTTGAGATGTTCTTCAGAAATTTGATTTAACAAATTGATGGAAGTCGTGGGGTAATAGGTCATCGGACCATGATCGGGAGGTTGTGTCTCCTGGATAATGAGCGTCCAGAGTTCTCTTTGTTGTTTAAGACTCAACCCAAAAAGCTCACTGAGAAATTGAAACCCTGTTTTGAGGTAGCGATATTCCACTTTTCCTTTCTCAATCCGCTGAAACTCCTTGTACGATCGCAACTGTTCCGGATGCAGCGTTTTCTTGAGCAACTTCTCGAAAAAGGAAGCCCGGTCATGGTAGATCAGTCGTGAAAACGCTTCGCTCAATTCCTGCACGGATTCCATATACAATTTCTGATATCGAGCTTGATCGCCATGGACCGAAACCAGAGACGCCTCCACTCTCTCCAACTTCTTCAAGAAGTTGAGTTGTTGCCCTCTGAGCGCGAGCACAAAACTCCGTTTTTGCTCATTGCTGATGGGGGTCGCCTGTTCCAAAGATTCAATCGTTGAGAGAATCAACGTCTCAGAAAACCTTTCAACCGATTCGGCCGTGGTCAATCCACTGAAAGCCGCTCGATAAAGAGACGACCTAATCTGCGACGCATTCGGCCGATTCAGCGGCGGTTCGACCTGGAATCGTAATTCCTGGCCCACTCGCGGCACGTCCTGATTCACCACCTGGTCATCTTGAATTTGCGCGGTCACCCGGCCCAACATGCCATCCAGCACAAACCACATGACCAAGATGCAATACCAACCACAACGCGAACGACACGCGTGATTTTGCGCATTCGAACACCAGCGTACGAAAGGACCTAGCAAATTCGTCGCTTTACAAATGGTCGTTGTATCCCTCATGGCTGAGCTTTGACCTCGAAGGCCTGATCGACCACGCTATCTTCAAACTCCTCGTCCAGACTTCCTAGCTTTTTGGCGATAACTTGGCGAGAAGCGCTAACAATACTAGTCGTGTATGTATACACTCCCGTTTGCAACAGTTTCCATTGTTGCTCACTCAGAATCGGCTTGACAATCTCTTCCGGAAACTGCGGCATATACATGTGATGACTTTTAAAATTCTGCCGAAGGGCCAGTCTCCACTCCTCTTTCCAGTTCTTCATCAGCTCCTTCGTCAACGATTCTTCCTGGCTATTGTTGAGGTTTACCTTGCGATTCAAAAGCCAGACGAGGTGGAGAATCAGACTCTCCTGTTCCTCTTCATCCCTTGTCTTGAGTTCCGCTAGGTAGTCTTCCAACTGTTGTGGAGAGAGACTCCGCCTGGCGGCCGTCAGCAAGTCGGCGCGAAGCTGAGCCACTAAATCCGGCGGGCTGGGATCGGAAAGACCTTGTCCAGCACCATTCATCGAACGTGGCCGCTTTGGCTTCCTCAGCCAATCGTCATACGCCACGACCATTTGATTCAGGCTTCGGAATCCCGCCTTCGCGATGGGAATCCTCTGTTCCTTGGTCGGATCGCAAACCGCACGCATCAGCCAATATTCCGCTTCGAGCAAAGGGCGAAGTTGCGTCTTTAAACTTGCGTGACGCGCGGGGTTGATGACCACCGCATTCGCCAGGCCCCGACGTGCAGCGGGGATCGCCGCTTCATGCACCTGGGTCGGGACGTTCGCGGGTTCCTTCCGGATAATCGTACCGAGAACCTTCAGCCCTTCCTTGATCGCCTCTTTCCGATCAACTGGCTCAGGCTTCGATGCCGAAGACTTCCCAATTTTCGTCTTCGCCGTCTCATGTTCTTGGGCCGACAAGGTTCCAAGCAGGCAGACCAGAAGCGCAACGACCGTTCCCACTGTAACGCTTAACTTGCGAACAGGTTGATTCCGGACCATCGAGTCAACGCGGCTTCGCGGCGGAGCTCCGGCTCTCACCTGATTGTTTCTTGTCTTTTGGGGCATGTCCATAATTTAACCCTTCCCGCACGCTACGCGCTCCCTTGAGTCGCTCGCCTTGGGCCTGGCTTCACCGATTAGAGCGGTTTCACCGCCGCTTGGCACCTCGATGGATCGATCCGTATGGGTGAGCATCGCCAACCACGCCAAGGCCGATGCCAAAAGGGGAACGACTTGACCCAAAGCCAAACGAGTCCGTGAAAGTCTCGGCCCTGGAGTCCTGCCGGTAGGCGATGCCTACCCTACAAAATTTGAGAATATCAAGATTGACTGCAGTGAGGTGGGACGGGGCAGGGCGTCCCACCTTCGATTCGCCAGGTGCCTTGACCTGAATCAGCGCGCGGAAGGCCCGCCCTCCAGCTTGTTGAAATACTCGTCGAGGCCGGCTCGGAACTCTTCCGGCAGCGACGCACCCGACTCTCCGGTGGCCTGAGAGACCCCGTGGTCTTCGCGCACTTCCTTCTCGTTCAAGCCCTTGCCCAACAGGGCCAGGGCCGAGTCGTTGGTGGTTCCGGTCCCGCCGCCACCTGGGTTGGGACCTCCCCCCCCACCTGCCTTCGGGTTGATGCGTTTGGATCGAAGCAGGAGCTCGATCGCCTCGGTCTCGGCGCCCACGGCGGGGTTGCCGGTCTCGGGCCGTTTCAAGATGCCGGTCGCCTCTTGCATGACCGACCCAACCGCGGCCAGCAGGGCGAGCTCCTTGCCGAACTCCTCCTGCGCATCGGGAAGCTCCTCGATCCGGTCGATTACCTTGCCGATCCGATCAGTAAGCTCGTGCTGAGTCCCCGCGAGTTTCAAGGCCTGCGTCTCATGCTCGATCGGCCCCGCGACTTCCCGGGCCTGCTCGGTGACCCGCGTCTCCTCGCGGAGGTTCATCTCCCCTTCCAGGATTTGCAGAACCTCGAGGATGACCGACGGGGGTAAGCTGCTCTTCGACTTGCTACCAGGGCATGTCCCTTTGCATGCGGGATCGACCAGGTCTTCGGCCCATCGGTCCAGGGTGTCGGACCAGAACTCGCACTGAGCGATCGACATCCCTTGTTCTTTTTTGAGGTCGGTGCCGAGTTGGCGAAGCCCCCCCACGACGTCGGACTGCTTCATGTCGTCGAGGACAACCTTGAACTGCTGAAGTTGCCGGCGCTCGAGGTAGGCTTGCAGGTCGTCCATGATCAGAGAGACCTTCTGGCTTCCCTCGGCCTCCTGGTCGGAGAGTCTGGAAAGCCCTTGCGCGGCCTCGTCGCTCACCCGAGCCTCGGCGAGCCCGAACACGTCGCCGACGAGGTTGCCGATCTCGTTGCCGATCTTCAACTGGGCGCGCGACGCGGCCTTGAGGCGCTTGACCAGGGTACTCCCTTCCAGATTCGCCAGGACGCGATTCAGCTCGTCGGCGATCTTGTCAAACTCGGCCAGCAGGTCTTGCTGGACCTTGAGCGCCTCGTCCAGCTTCTGCGCGGCGGGCGGTGGAGGCGGAGGCGTCTCGCCCGGCTTCCCCATGACGGTAGTCGTGGGGAGCGTGAGCCGGGGCGACGATGGGTTCTTCGAAGCGGGCTTGGCCGGTTCGCCGGGCTTGCCGGGGGAGTTCTGGCTCGACTCGCCATCGGCCAAGGCGGGCACGGCGCTGGGGGGCGCGGCCTTCTTCATTTCATCGGGGGGACCGTTCGCCCCCCCCGCGCGAAGGTTGCCGGCCACGGGCCCTCGGTTCCC
>Ga0182745_1005577_pt1 | contig 10266 bp, 9 predicted proteins | sample eDN3rd30CKraftBY_FD_128523 | JGI IMG/M metagenome (GOLD analysis project Ga0182745, IMG submission 128523) | Enriched backyard soil microbial communities from Emeryville, California, USA - eDNA 3rd pass 30_C Kraft BY (version 2) (version 2) | ecosystem: Environmental > Terrestrial > Soil >... | reverse complement strand
ACCTTTCCACCTCATGCGGCGATTCTCGTTGACCAGCTTCGCGATCATCAGCGGTGTGGCCATTGGTCTGGCCTGGTTCTCGACGCGTTTTCTGGTCAATGAAAGCCTGGAGCGCGATGCGTTGCTTTCAGCACAGTTCATTCAGTCGATTGCCATTGGCGAAATCCGTCACCACGATCTGACCGGGATGAAAATGGGCGATGTACTCTCCGCTGAACGCTACGGCATGCTCGATGCGCAAACCCTCGCTAATCGCCACCGGGCGCGCACGGAGTTTCTCGACCATTTGGCCAACCTGCCGGATCTGTTGTTGGCGAGCATCTTTTCGGCGAATCGCGAGGTTATCTGGTCAACCAACCCCCAGTTGATAGGGCGCAAGGTGCAGGAAGAGGGTCCACTGGAGACCGCCTTCCGTTCAGGCGGGCGTGTCAGCGCCCGGTACGATGAAGTCGACCCTGAACGCACCGAACAGCAATTCACCCGACCGGCAAAGATGTTCTTCGTGGAAAACTACATTCCGCTGCTGGACGACCAGGGCAAGGTCCTGGCCATGGTGGAAATCTACAAGGAGCCAGTCGACCTGATCGAGCGCCTGGAGCGGGGGCGCAGGCTGATCTGGATCGCCACGGCGATCGGGGGGCTGATCATTTATCTAGGGCTGTTCTGGATCGTCTTGCGCGCGTCGCGGCTCTTGGCTCAGCAACAGGACCAGTTGGTAGCCAACAAGACGTATGGCGGACTGGTGGAGATGTCCACGGCTGTCGCCCACAGCCTGCGCAATCCATTGGCCAGTATCCGCAGCAGCGCTGAACTGGCACAGGCCACGCCCGGCCAGCCTGCGGTGCGTAACATCACCGACATCATTGCTCAGGTCGACCGGATGGCGGACTGGGTTGGCGAGCTGCTGCAGTGCCTGCGTCCGTTGAAAGGCGAGGCGGAAACGGTTGACCTGGTGACCAGCATCCATGAGGCCCTGAGTGTGTTCTGGCCCCGACTCGAACAACTGCGTATACAGACGGTGCTGGATATCGATGGACCGGTTGCGGTCATCAGCCACCGATTGCTGCTTGGCCAGGTCCTCAATAGTGTGCTGGCCAACGCCATCGAGGCCATGCCCGGCGGCGGCACGTTGCACTTGACGATGCAGCGCAACGGCCCTGATGTGTTGCTGTTCATTGACGATTCAGGCCCAGGGTTGACGCGCCAGCAGCAGATGGCGGCATTCAAGTCGTTCTACTCGACCAAGCAAGGAGGGCTGGGGATCGGCCTGGTCATGGTCAGGCAGGTCATGGAGCATTTTGGCGGGCATGCAACGCTGCAGAACCTGTCGCCCAAGGGAACCAGGGCCAGCCTGCGATTTCGTGTTGAAGTTCAACAGTTCAACAGGCGAACCGGTTGACCCTTATCTTCCGGGCTCGGTCTTTTGCGGGCAGTGGACTGTCATCGGAGGTTCATTTACATCGCGCAACATTCCTGACAATCAGGCTCGGCGCGAGGCTTGCCTGGTCGCTCACCAGCATTACCGGCATGACTCATTCGTTGAGGAGTGCGCCACCTTGACTGCGAGCCCGCATGAGCCTTACCGGATACCCAGCGCAACAGGAGCATGACCTCTACGGCCTGTTGTATGGCTTTGTCTTCCGTGCCGGTGAGCCCGGCCGGGAAATCGACTCGGCCCAGGCCTTGCGTTGGATGGCGGCGCCTCGCGAGCCGGATGAATTTCTCTGGCTGCACCTCAATCTTGCCCATGCCGCCTGCGAACGCTGGATGAAGTCTCATCTGGGGCTGCCAGAATCGTTCTTTGAAACCTTGCGCGAGGGCTCCCGCTCGACACGCATCGAGTACGTCGACAACGCACTGTTGGCGGTGGTCAACGATGTGGTGTTCAACTTCGGCATGGTCTCTTCGGATGTGTCGACAATGTGGGCATGCGCCAGTAATCACCTGTTGGTGAGTGCTCGACTGCAACCCTTGCATTCGGTGGACAAACTGCGCACTTCGGTGAAACTGGGTGAGCTGTTCCATTCGCCCATAGAGCTGCTGGTGCATCTGCTGCGAGACCAGGGCGATCTTCTGACGCAGATCGTGCGCCAAACCAGCATGAGCGTCGACCGGATCGAGGATCAACTGCTTTCCCAGCGCTTGAGCGACAATCGCGCGGAGCTCAGTGCCATGCGCCGTGTACTGGTGCGGCTTCAGCGGCTGCTGGCGCTGGAGCCGGGGTCGTTGCTGCGGTTGCTGAATCGGCCACCGGAATGGCTGCAGGAGCAGGACATGCGCCAGCTTCGCGCTGCCACGGAAGAGTTTTCGCTGATCATCAGCGACCTGGTTGCCTTGGGGGAGCGCATCAAGCTGCTGCAGGAAGAGATTGCCGCCAAGCTCAATGAACAGACCAACCGCACGCTGTTCACCCTGACTGTCGTTACAGTCCTGGCGTTGCCTATCAACATTATTGCGGGCTTTTTCGGCATGAACGTCGGCGGTATCCCCTTGGCCGATGACCCTCACGGCTTCTGGGTTCTGGTCGCCCTGGTCGCGACCTTCACCGTGCTGGTGGGGCGCTGGGCATTTCGCAAACGTTCGGAGTACTGATTCGCAGGGGGGGCTGGCGCCCGTTGCGTTTCTACACGCAACGGGCGCCAGTGGCACGACTCAGGCTTGAACGACCGGGATGTTGGCGCTTGCCGCCACTTCACGGTACTCGGCGATCTGGTCGAAGCTCAGGTAGCGGTAGACGTCGGCCGCCATGCTGTCGATGTCGTTGGCGAACGCCATGTACTCTTCGACGGTCGGCAATTTGCCGATGATCGAAGCGACAGCGGCCAGCTCCGCCGATGCCAGGTACACGTTGGTGGCGTCGCCCAGCCGGTTCGGGAAGTTGCGGGTCGAGGTGGAGACAACGGTCGAACCGGTCTGCACACGTGCCTGGTTACCCATGCACAGCGAGCAGCCTGGCATTTCCATGCGCGCACCGGCTTTGTCGAAGATGCCGTAGTAGCCTTCTTCGGTCAGCTGGTGGGCGTCCATCTTGGTGGGCGGGGCCAGCCACAGACGGGTCGGAATGCCGCCTTCGACCTTGTCCAGCAGCTTGCCGGCTGCGCGGAAGTGGCCAATGTTGGTCATGCACGAACCAATGAACACTTCGTCGATGGCCTGACCCTGAACGGTCGACAGCAAACGGGCGTCATCCGGGTCGTTCGGCGCGCAGAGCACAGGCTCCTTGATCTCGGCCAGGTCGATTTCGATGATTTCGGCGTATTCGGCATCGGCGTCGGCCGACAGCAGCTCAGGCTTGGCCAGCCAGGCTTCCATGGCTTGGGCGCGGCGTTCCAGGGTGCGGGCATCGCCATAGCCTTCACCGATCATCCAGCGCAGCAGGGTGATGTTCGAACGCAGGTACTCGGCGATGGCTTTCTCTGGCAGCTTGATGGTGCAGCCGGCGGCGGAGCGTTCGGCCGAGGCGTCAGACAGCTCGAAGGCTTGCTCGACGGTCAGGTCGTCCAGGCCTTCGATCTCCAGGATGCGGCCGGAGAAGGCGTTGATCTTGCCTTTCTTCTCGACGGTCAGCAGGCCTTGCTGGATGGCGTAGTAAGGGATGGCATGGACCAGGTCGCGCAGGGTGATGCCTGGCTGCAGTTTGCCCTTGAAGCGCACCAGGACCGACTCAGGCATGTCCAGCGGCATGACGCCGGTGGCGGCGGCGAAGGCCACAAGGCCGGAGCCTGCCGGGAACGAGATGCCGATCGGGAAGCGGGTGTGCGAGTCGCCACCGGTACCCACGGTGTCTGGCAGCAGCATGCGGTTCAGCCAGCTGTGGATGATGCCGTCGCCAACGTTCAATGACACGCCACCGCGGTTACGCATGAAGTCCGGCAGGGTGTGATGGGTTTTCACATCCACAGGCTTTGGATAGGCCGCGGTGTGGCAGAACGACTGCATCACCAGCTCGGCAGAGAAGCCCAGGCACGCCAGGTCTTTCAGCTCGTCGCGGGTCATCGGGCCGGTGGTGTCCTGGGAACCCACGGTGGTCATCTTCGGTTCGCAGTAGGTGCCCGGACGAATACCGGCCACGCCGCAAGCCTTGCCAACCATTTTCTGCGCGAGGGTGAAGCCCTTGGTGTTTTGCACCGGAGCTTCAGGCTGCTGGAACAGGTCCGAAGGTGGCAGCCCCAGTTCGGCGCGAGCCTTGCCGGTCAGTCCACGGCCGATGATCAGCGGAATACGGCCGCCAGCGCGAACTTCGTCCAGCAGCACCGGCGTCTTCAGCTCGAAGGTGGCGAGGACCTCGTCGGTGCCGTGCTTGCAGACTTTACCGGCATGGGGGTAGACGTCGATCACGTCACCCATGTTCAGGTTCGAGACGTCGAACTCGATCGGCAGGGCGCCGGCGTCTTCCATGGTGTTATAGAAGATCGGGGCGATCTTGTTGCCGAAGCAGAAACCACCGGCGCGCTTGTTCGGCACGTAGGGGATATCGTCGCCGAAGAACCACAGCACCGAGTTGGTGGCGGATTTGCGCGAGGAACCGGTACCGACCACGTCACCGACGTAGGCGACCGGGAAGCCTTTGGCCTTGACTGCTTCGATCTGGGCCAGCGGGCCGACCGACCCAGGCTGGCGCGGCTCGATGCCGTCGCGGGCCATTTTCAGCATGGCCAGGGCGTGCAGCGGGATGTCAGGGCGCGACCAGGCGTCCGGGGCAGGGGACAGGTCGTCAGTGTTGGTTTCGCCAGGCACCTTGAACACGGTCAGGGTGTACTTGTCGGCGATGGCCGGGCGCGAGGTGAACCACTCGCCGGCAGCCCAGGCGTCCAGCACGGCCTTGGCGTGGGCGTTGCCAGCCTTGGCTTTTTCAACCACATCGTGGAAGGCGTCGAACATCAGCAAAGTGTGCTTGAGCTGTTCGGCCGCGACGGCGCCCAGTTCGGCGTCATCCAGCAGCGCGACCAGCGTCTCGATGTTGTAGCCGCCTTGCATGGTGCCCAGCAGTTCGGTGGCGTGCTGGCGATCGATCAGCGGCGACTGGGCTTCGCCCTTGGCGATGGCGGACAGGAAGGCGGCCTTGACGTAGGCAGCTTCGTCCACGCCTGGTGGAACGCGGTTGGTGATCAGGTCTACGAGGAAGGCCTCTTGGCCGGTTGGCGGGTTTTTCAGCAGCTCGATCAGGCCTGCGGTTTGTTCGGCGTTCAGCGCGAGGGGCGGCAGGCCTTCCTCGGCGCGCTCTTGGACGTGACGGTCATAGGCTTGGAGCACGGTAATCTCCTGCAGGTAGCGCGCTTGGCGGTGGGCACGCGAGGTGAGGTAACGGAGGGCCGTTACCTGGATAAAACAGGTGCAAGGTTCCGGTTCCGAGGGTGACCACCCGAGGTAGCACCGAGAAACCCTGCTCCTGAAAACCTTTTGAATTCATTATTGTTGACACATTCGCACTACGTTGCGAAATCTAAAAGCAAATGTCGCTAAATGCAACATGATTGTTGACACATTGATGAATTTGTCCGGGCGCAGAAGCGCTCATTGGGACTCGGAGTTCACCAGCAGATCCGCTACGAGAGCGGGCGGTGCAAATGGGGGAAAGCTCTGTCTGGTTGGCCGAGATTACTGACGGCACCTCTCTTGAGTACAAAACCGAGGACCAGCCAGATTGGTTTATGGAGGCCTACGTGGACAAGGTCATCAACGGCACCATCGAGTAGCCGTAGCAGCATGTCGAAAGGCCGCTCTCGAGCGGCCTTTTTCATGCGTGTCACGTTTAAGCGGGTTACTGAAGAGGGTGGAGTACAAGTGTTCTCCATTGGCGCCGCATGCAGGGGTATAAGGGAATCGAGCCACCGCCGGTGTGCGCGAGATTGTTGGACCCATTGGCATAAAGCACTATTCTTGTCGCGCCACGCCGCGCTCAGCGCCGGATGGTGCTTACTTTACCCCCAGGAGATTCACCGACATGAACGTCTCGTTCCGCCCTAAGTGGCTGCTTGCCCTTGCCCTGCCTCTCGCCCTCGCTGCCTGTGGCGACAATGAACCCAAGCAACGCGCTGCCTTCAGCGAATTCCTGCAGACCCGTATCGTCGACAAGCCAGGCGTACACGTGCCCAAGCTGACCAAGGACGAGACGCAGGCGTTCGGCCCCTACAGCGATCACTATGCGGTCATCACCCACTTCAACGGCGCGATGGATGCTGCTGTCAAACCGTTGGGCAACCTGATGCAAAAAGGCGCGGTGCGCTCGCTGAACGATGTGACCGCCCGCCGTGACGACATCAAGGCGGTGCAGACCGGTCTGAACGACATGGGCAGCCAGCTGCAGGAGCAGAAGGCCAAGGCCGACACGGCTCACGCCCAGCTCAAGCAGCCAGAAGACCTCAAGGTGGTCTACGACAAGGCCTTCGAGCGCACCGTCAGCGTACCGGCCGATACCTTCCTGGAGGTGCTGCCGCAGATCAATGGCACCCTCGACAGCAGCCTGAAAATCGCCGACTACGTGGACGCGAACAAGGCCAAGATCGAAATCAACGGGCCGATCGTGAAGGTGTCGGATCCCAAGGTTCAGGCTGAGCTCAATGCTATGCTGGCGGACCTGAACACCCAGGCCCAGACCGTCCAGCAGGCTCAGGCGCGACTGAAAACAGTCATGCTCGGGCGCTAACGCCGCACCAGCAGGAGCGGGCGGTCCGGTACCTCGGTAAGCCCGCTTCTGCGCAAGCGCTGGTTTTGAACCCTCAATCGTAATTTGAAGAATGAATCGTCCGCTGTTTATTTCGCTAGATGGGCCCAAGGGCACCGGCAAGACCACGCTTTTGGAAGCCGTTACGGCAGTACTGAGGGCGGACAACAAGAAGGTGATCCGGCTTTGTGAGAAAAAGAGCGATCCCTTCAGGGGTGAAACCATGGCCCTGGTCAATCAACTCGTCAGACATCCCAGCCGGGCTCTGGAGTTGGGGGTTTGTGAGCGCTTTGCTGATAGCCGTACCTGGATTTCCCAGCACGTGCTGCCTAAACAGCCAGCCGATAGCATCATCCTGATCGATCGCTGGTACCCGTCAGATGCCGCGTTTCGCCGCATGCTCCCGTTTGCAGAGATCCTGCAGCTGAACATTGATCGAAACGTGCGAGTGCCCGACCTGCATGTCGGGGTTGTCACCGACCCGGAAATTTCATGGGCGAGGGCAGCGGCACGAACGCGTGGGCTGAGCAGTACGGTGATGTACAAGCTGGAAGAACAAGTCGCGAGTACCCTGGCGTTCGAGCGAGCGGTTGCAGAACATGGCTGGGTGTTATGCCGAAATGAAGGAACGATAGAAGACGCAACGATGCAGATTGTCTCCGAGATCTATAGCGTCCTGCGCTGAAGTACCTCATTCAGTGCTCATGGGCATGAGAGTGAAGGGTGAGGGCACCCGGCACCTTGGTTCGTTCAAGCCCACCGTGCTCCAGCCATCGAAGCGTCTGCTCATAGGCACGCTCCAGCAGTGATTCGGTCTGCTCGAAGTTGAACACGGAGACATCAACAGGGCACAGGGGCGGAACGATGTGCAGGCTGGTGTGCGTGCAAAAGTGTTCGATGTCACTCACCAGCTGACGCATGCTCATCAAATTGACGGTGTGCAGGGCCAGGGCAACCAGCCCTCTCGGCGGCCGTGTCAGGGCGCAACTGACACCGGTGGGGATGACCACGACCTTGCTGGCGCCTAGTGCTACGGCAGTCGAAATGGGCGTATTGCTGGCCACTGCGCCATCCACCAGAAACTGGTCGCCGATCTGTACGCAAGGGAACACCAGCGGAATGGCCGCGCTGGCCAGTAACGCTTGCTCAAGTTCGCCACTGGATAGAACGGTCTCGGCACCACTGAGCAGATTGGTGGTGACGATGTGCAAGGGCAGTTGCGCATCCTCGATGCGATGAATAGGCAGAGCGTTACCCAGTAATCGGTGCAATGCTGCCGGCTGCAGCAGAAAACCACGTCGGTTGATCAGCCCCCTACAGGTATCGAGCCAAGACAGGGGGAAGATGTCAGTTCGACTCAGCCCTCGCCAGAATTCGGCCAACGTCTCGACACCCTGGGCGTTGGGGCGTGCCGCAAAATAGGCACCGTTGATAGCGCCTACCGAAGCGCCAATCACCCTGTCGAATTGAACATCGGCCTCGACCAAGGCCCTCAACATGCCTACCTGCACCGCTCCCAGGCTGCCGCCACCAGCGAACACGATTGCGGTTTGCGTAGCCATGGCGACTGTCTCTGTGCAGACATGTGTCGACTGAGTGTAGCTGGCGGGGTGGCGTCACTCCTGGCGAACAACGCTCAGGGCGTGTATCCCGTCTTATCTGCTTCGGTAATTGCTCGGATTACCCTGCAAGGCACACCGGCTGCGATGACGTGCGCTGGTATATCCGAAGTAACGACACTGCCGGACCCGATGATCGATCCCTCACCGATGGTCACGCCTGGGTTGATGTGCACGCCTGCGCCCACCCAGACGCGATTGCCAATACTCACGGGTCGGGCATAGCAACCTCCCGCTGCGCGCTCGGCGGGGTCGATGGCATGGTTGGAGGTGTAGATGCCGACGCGCGGACCCAGTAGCACGTCATCACCAATGGTGATTCCGCCTCCATCGAGCATGACGCAATCAAAGTTGGCGTAGAAGTTGTTGCCGATGTGAATGTGCCGGCCAAACTCGCATCGAAAGGTCGGTTCAAAATGTACAGAGGTACCCAGGCTACCCACCAACTGCCGGAGGATATCCTCACGCTCGCTAGCGGGCCTGGAGAATGCGCTGTTGTACTGATTCGTCAGCAGCACCGTCTGCTCCCTGGCCGCTACCAGTTCGGGCGTCAGGTCGTTGTACATCTGACCGGAGCGGATCCGGGTCAGTTGTGATTCAAGGTCTGGCATCTGTTCCTCAACCAAGCTTGGGCGTTGCCCACCCTACGCACGGAAGCTCCTACGCATCAACTGCGCGAGTCGAGCACCGATTTCTGTCGCGAGCGCTGAAAGCGGGTCACTGCTATTTGCACGACAGCAGCAACCAGACACAGCAATCCGATTTTCCAGTTGCCCTCCAGGCCGAAATGCTCGGATACCTTCCCAGCGATGATCACGCTAACGAAGATGGCGACAGGCAGGATCAATTTATTCATCAGGTCTTCCAACGGTACACGACAAAAGGGGAGTAGCTTACACAGTCCGGGCAGCGCGCAGGACAAGCATGCATTGCCAAGCAGCGAAGTCGCATCCAGGGAGCACGATTCGGGTCATACAGCCTGGACATCCATGGCTTGATCAACTTTACGCACGATCACATCGATCCGATGCCAGTTCACCGTTTCGGAATCGATGACCATAGGGGTTTCAGTTTCACGCAACAAGAGCATTTCGAGTCCGCAAGCGAGTTTCTGAACGGCCTGTACGCTATGAAATGACATGTTTTCCTGTCTGGCCCAACTGTGCCTCGATCCAAAAAAATGACCCACGAAAACGCCCCCAGGCAGCAGGGCTTGGCGCACTTGACTCCAGAGATGATCGAATCGGTCAGGACGGCAAAAAGGCAGGGCAAGCCCAGCATGGATCAAGTTGGAAGGCGGCAGATCCGCGAGGTATTCAAAGTCTGCAATTTTGACGTGTAGCTTACGGGCATCGTCCAACGAGCATTTCCTTACCGTCCGGGCGATGGCTTCAGGCTCTTTGTCGATTGCCAACACCTGCCAGCCTGCCTGGATGAGTTGCCATGCCTCATTTCCAACGCCACACCCCAGGTCTACCGCCTGAAGGGGTTGCAGGTCTTTGACGTAACCCATTGCATGACTGAGAAGCGGCGAGGGGGCACGCTCTTCCGTACGTTCATAGAAAGCTTTCCAGCTCGTCATGGATAAAGCGTCCTTACCAGTCCATATTCTTACAGGCTATTGAAGAAAAGCCTTCCATAAACGCCAGATCATATCCCAGGAAGGATGGAGGCCTGACGACGGCAGTATTACCACACATTACTGAGCGCCACCTTTCATTGAGGTCCCGACAGGGCACGCCCAACCGCTCGCTACAGGGCCTTCAGCATCCGTTCAAGGCATTGATGCTCCCAGGTAGATAACAGAGCAATCGGATCTGTGCGATTGCCTGGATCGAAATCCCAGCGCTTCCCATCCGGACCCACACAGTGCTCGCAGTAGTCGAGTTCATCGCAATCGTTATAGAGCGTGACTCGCCACCCTTCGATGTCCACATCAAAGTGGCAGGCGTACACCTCGCCCCAGTTCTGGTTGCCTACCTT
>Ga0182745_1005576_pt1 | contig 10267 bp, 11 predicted proteins | sample eDN3rd30CKraftBY_FD_128523 | JGI IMG/M metagenome (GOLD analysis project Ga0182745, IMG submission 128523) | Enriched backyard soil microbial communities from Emeryville, California, USA - eDNA 3rd pass 30_C Kraft BY (version 2) (version 2) | ecosystem: Environmental > Terrestrial > Soil >... | reverse complement strand
GGTCGCCGCAACCATCGCCGCAGATGCTACATTGGCTGTGGTGCAAGACGCGCGTTTGTTCGACGTATGGCGCGACAAACCTCAAGATGGCAAACCCGTCACCGAGAAGAGTCTTGCTTTCCGTTTCTGGCTACAGGACACTGAAATCACGCTGGACGAAGCCCGTGTCGCCGATTGCCTGGCACGCATCACTCAGGCACTCGTCAGTGCGCACGGCGCGCGTCAACGCACTTGATCAAGAGGTATTCCATGCTTGCTGAGCCGCGTACGTTGACCAAAGCCGAACTCGCCGAACTGTTGTTCGAGCGAGTCGGCCTGAATAAGCGCGAAGCCAAAGACATCGTCGATACGTTCTTCGAGGAAATCCGCGATGCCTTGGCGCGCGGCGACGCCGTCAAACTATCGGGATTCGGCAATTTTCAGGTGCGCAACAAACCTCCCCGTCCTGGGCGCAATCCCAAGACGGGCGAGACGATCCCTATCGCTGCCCGGCGTGTGGTCACGTTTCATGCCAGTCAAAAATTGAAAAGTGTGGTCGAGAACATCGAGCCTACGCCTGCGAACTCCAACGAGGAGTGATACGCTTTGTCGGCAATTGTTATCGGCTTAACGTCCATCACGGCATAAAATCAATCCATGACTCGTCCCGAACCCACTGTTGCGCTTCCGCCCATTCCCGCCAAACGCTATTTCACTATTGGCGAGGTCAGTGACCTGTGCCTGGTCAAACCGCACGTGTTGCGTTACTGGGAACAGGAGTTCACGCAACTCAGTCCGGTAAAGCGGCGCGGCAACCGCCGCTATTACCAACATCACGAAGTCCTGTTGATACGCCGTATACGTTCGTTGCTGTACGAACAAGGCTTCACGATCAGTGGCGCGCGTAATCGCCTCGGCGACGCACGCGACGTACCGCATGACCAGGATGCCGCAGTTCGTCTGAGTGGCGCAGAGATTCAGGCGTTGCGCACGGAGTTGGGCAACATCTCGACGATGCTGGCGCAAGCGTTGAATCCCTCATCGGACGGCGCGGCATCGACCGTTTCGGCCGGCCGCGCGGACAGCAACGTCTGAGGTTGTACTCTCATCGCGAAAGCTTAAAAAATATTTCGCATTTTCATTAAAAAAAGCCTGCATTTCGATGCAGGCTTTTTTTATCTCTGCTATACTCTTTTTCTTTCGGGGCGTAGCGCAGCCTGGTAGCGCACTTGCATGGGGTGCAAGGGGTCGCGAGTTCGAATCCCGCCGTCCCGACCAGCAGTTTAAAGGCCGTTAGTGATCAAATCACTAACGGCCTTTTCCATTAGCGGCCTGTTCACTAAACCCGCTCAAAGCGACGACGCAACGTCCGTGATGAGCGATCTCAGCCATCGATGTGCGGGATCATTGCGATAGCGGACATGCCACGCCATCTCTAGCGGAAAGGTACCCAGATCAACCGGTGCGGGGACGACCTTGAATCGTGGGTCTTTCTCAAGCTTGCGACAGATGAGGCTGGGCAATGTTGCGCAGTAATCGGTGACCGCGATCATCTCGGGCACGGTGAGAAAATGCGTCACTGACAGAGCGACTTCGCGCCGCAGATTCTGCCGCTCCAAAGCCTGGAAAAGTCCCACTCGTAGTCGACCGGACGGGAGGACGTTAACGTGCTTCAGGCTTTCGTATTGTTTTCGCGAGAGGCTGGTTCCCACATCCGGATGATCTTTACGCACCACACAGGCGATGCTTTCGTCCATGAGATGCTGGACAATCAGATTGTCTGGCGGATCGACAATCCGACCCAAAGCCAACGCTGTGGTGCCGGAGATGACGCCGGTTTCAGACAGGTCGTTGCCAAAGGCCGTGAAGCGTAGCTTGAGAGCAGGTGCTAAATCACGGAGCTTCGCGACAACTGCCGGCATCAGCGTCAGCTCTGCATAGCTATTGGGTGCGAGGGTGAACAAGCGGTCGGTGTCTTTCGGCTCAAAGTGCTGCTGATTGACAATCAGATTATTCAATTGCGCGAGCGCCGCTTCGATGCTTGGGGCGATGTCTTCGGCAAGCTGTGTGGGCTTTATGCCGTACCGCCCTCGAATGAACAACGGATCTTGAAGCGTGTCTCGCAGACGGTTCAGCGAATTTGATAGAGCTGGCTGGGTAATACCCAGCCGCACGGCGGCTCTCGTCACGCTTCGCTCTTCCATAAGTGCCAGGAATACGGGCATCAGGTTCAAGTCGTATTTCATGCATTTATTATCCCAAATCAATATCTAGAATAAGAGAAATAAATTTCTCTCATATATTGGGGGATGTCATCATTTACCCGTTGAGTCACCAAAGTGGCTTTGTCCAAAACGTATTTCGGAAGCCTGGCTTATCCGCAAATACCTCAAAAGGGTCAAATCGATGAAAGTCCTCATAGTACTCACCTCGCACGACACGCTCGGCGACACCGGTAAGAAAACGGGCTTCTGGCTCGAAGAGTTGGCTGCGCCTTATTACCTGTTCAAAGACGCGGGTGCCGAAATCACTCTTGCGTCTCCAAAGGGCGGGCAACCGCCGATTGACCCCAAGAGTGACGAGCCGGCGAACCAGACTGAAGCGACGCGCCGTTTCAGCGCCGACCCGGCTGCCAAGGCTCAGCTGGCTGAAACAGTCCGGCTGGATACTGTGGATCAGAAAGACTTCGACACAGTTTTCTATCCCGGAGGCCACGGGCCATTGTGGGACCTCGCCGAAGATCGGCACTCGATCCAGCTGATCGAATCCTTTATTGCCGCCGGCAAGGTCATTGGCCTGGTTTGCCATGCGCCGGGCGTTTTGCGCCACGTCAAGAACGCCGATGGCTCGCCATTCGTCCAAGGCCGACATGTCACGGGCTTTACCAACGGAGAGGAAGATTCCGCGGGGTTGACCGAGGTTGTGCCGTTCCTGGTCGAGGATGTGCTCATTGACCTCGGCGCCACCTTTTCCAAGGTCAAGAACTGGGGGGTTCACACGGTGCTCGATGGTCAGCTCATCACCGGTCAAAATCCGGCGTCATCAGCCGAAGCCGCGCAGGCCTTGATCGCCAGCCTGACCGCAAATAAAGCCGATTGAGTATTGATCAAATCTGCTGGTGACGAGCGGCTCGCTCGCTGATTGCTTTTCGTGAACAAGAGGGCTGTCATGCCGTGCCCTGATTCATTCAACGCCGCTTACCCTGCACGCATTGCGAAAGGAGAGTTCCTCATGAGCACACTAAAGACGAAGGACGGCACTCACATTTTTTTCAAGGACTGGGGACCCCGCGACGGCCAGCCCATCGTATTCGCGCATGGTTGGCCGCTATCGTCGGACGCCTGGGACGCGCAGTTGCTCTATTTTGGCCAGTTGGGTTTTCGGGTTATCGCTCATGACCGCCGCGGACATGGACGATCCGATCAGCCTTGGGATGGCAACAATATGGATCAATATGCAGATGATCTGGCCGAAGTGATTGAAAAGTTGGATCTGCAGAACGCAGTGTTGGTTGGTCATTCGACCGGTGGTGGCGAAGTCGCTCACTATATCGGGCGCCACGGTACCCAGCGCGTGGCAAAGGTAGTCCTGGTCGGTGCCGTGCCGCCTCTGATGTTGAAGACGGCGGGCAATCCGGAAGGCACGCCGGGCGAGGCATTCGATGGTATCCGTGCTGGCGTGGCTAACAATCGTTCGCAGTTCTACTACGACCTGACGGTGCCTTTCTACGGCTTTAACCGTGATGGCGCTACGATCAATGAGGGTTTTCGGGAAAGCTTTCGATTGCAAGGTCTCGCCGGTGGCATCAAGGGCCAATATGATTGCATCCGTGAGTTCTCCGAAGTCGACTACACGGCGGACCTGATGGCGATCGATAAGCCGACGCTGATCATTCACGGTTCCGACGATCAAATCGTTCCCATTGCGGCCTCGGCGCTCAAAGCCGCCAAGCTCGTCAAGCATTCCGAACTGAAGATATACGAAGGTGGCAGCCACGGCCTGGCGCAGCTGGACGCCGAACGCTTCAACGCGGATCTACACGCCTTTATCAGCGCTTGAGATTTGCGTGGCATGCAAGGCGTTGCGAGTTCGAAGCCCGGCGTCCCGATCAGCAGTTTAAAGGCGGTCAGTGATCAAATCGCTGGCCGCATTGTGGGCCCGATTGGAGCGAACCTCGCAGAGAACGCGGCCGTTGCCCCTACAAGCCGTAGTGATTCTCTACGCGGCCAATGTGTTCAGACATGGCAATACGTGCTTTCTCGACGTCTTTTGCCTTGATCGCCGCCAGTATCCGGCGATGTTGTTCGTTGGATGCGCGACTGCGTGTCTGGTCGTTAAAAAAAGCGACGCGACGATTTTCCGACATCAAATAAAAGGGCGTGACGAGCTGTGTAAGCACCAGGTTATGGGCTGCTTGAAAGATGGCCATATGGAACTGGTAATCGAGATCAGCAACGTCTTCCATGCCATGCTCAATTGCATCGTCAAAATTCTGGATAATTTTTTCGATGCTTTTTAAGTCATGGTCCGTGCGCCGAACGGCGGCGAGCATGATGGCTTGGACTTCCAGGATGCGGCGCGCTTCCATGACCTCTGAGAGACGCTGCTTTGACAAGCTCACGTTCAGGTTTGAGAAAAGTGTCAGCGTTTCCAGGCTGATGCGTTCTGGTCTTTCATTGAGGTAGATACCGGAATTTCGTTTGCGCTGCAGGTAACGCATGCCTTCGAGTACCGAAAGTACCTCTCGCACGACGCCCCGGCCGACTTCGAAGCGCTCTGCCAGTTCTCGCTCTGAAGGCAGGCGTTCTCCAGGGGCGTATTTCCTGTCTTCGATCAAACGAATCAAGGCTGACATCGTCCGCGCTGTGATCTGCTCCTGGTCTTTTGTCATGCTGTCTTTGGCGCTCCCGGATATCTTTCCTGGACTGCGCCGCTGTATTCGGCGCAGTCCAGGAATCAGCTCAAATTATAAAGGCGCTTTCCGGAGCAAGGGCCGCAGCGAGCTAAGGGGAGGCGCCAAGGCGAGCAAGCCGGCGGCTAATGGCTTCGGACGAGTCGCGATTGACGAGATGTTGGGGCAACTTTCCCGACAGCAATGCCAACGTTTGTTGGATAACGAGTTGGCCTATGAGGTCCAGGCTTTCGTCGGTTATGCCGGCAACGTGGGGAGAGAGCAGAACGTTAGGCAGTGCGAGCAATTGGGAGTCGCTAGGCAACGGTTGGCTGGTGAAGACGTCCAGCGCGGCACCACCTAGTTTGCCTTCCTCAAGTGCATGAACAAGCGCGTTTTCGTCGACGACAGGGCCGCGCGACACGTTGATCAGCCATGCACCGGGTTTCATCAGACCCAAGATCCGAGTGCTGATGAGGTGACGGGTCTCGTTCGTCAGCGGGCAGGCCAGTACGAGAGCATCGGCCTGCGAAGCGGCTTCTTCCAATGACGCCGACGCGAACTGACTGGCGTTGCGTGAGTTGGGGCGCCGGACGGCGATGACCTTCATGTCAAAGGCTGCCTGGCATTTCTGTGCCAACAGCCCACCGATATTCCCCATTCCGACGATGGCAATGGTCTTGCCACGCAGTTCGGAGTTGGATGGTGCCAGTGCGCGAGCAGCATGCCATCCGGTTGCGCGCGCGATCCGGTCGACTTCCGACAGTTTGCGGGCTAGGTTCAACAACTGACCGATGACATATTCGACAACGGCATTTGAATTGGCATTCGGAGCGTTGGCAACGGCGATGCCGTGCCTGGAAGCCTCTGCGACGGGGATCATGTCCACGCCTGCGCCGTAGCGTACGAAACCGAGGAGTTTCTGTGCCTGGGCAGGCAGTGACTCAGGAATAGGGGAGCGCACAACAATGATGCTGGCTTCCCGAGCCGCTTCCAACCAGTTGGTGCCGTTGACGGAAACCACAAGAACGCTCGCCACTTGGGACAAGCTCTCCTGGGAGCGGGCGTCTATAGGGTCTGTCAGCAGCACCAGGGGTGCCGTCGCAGGGCGTGTGCGATTCGTCATCAGATTTTTACGTCAAAACCCAGGCCGTCCACGACGGGATAGTCCGAGAAAATCGATTCATCGATGTCCAGGCCGACGCCAGGCTTCTCTTGAGGCGCAACGCAACCATCGGCGCCGATCTCGAAAGGCTGTCCGAACATATCGCGTAGCGGGTTGACCTTGGACACGCAGGCTTCGAAGTATCCTCCGTTGTCGATCGCGGCAAGGAAATGAATCGTCGCCGCCATATTGATCCCGCCAGCCGAGCTGTGAGGGTTGATCGGCAGTCGCCAGGCCGATGCCATCGCAGCAATACGCATGGATTCTGTGATCCCGCCAGTTTTCGAAAGATCTGGCTGCAGGATTGTGACCGCGCGATCTTCGATCATCCTGGCAAACTCATAGCGTGTGTAGTGGTTCTCGCCGGCCGCGAGCGGCACCAAGGGGGTGATCTGGGCCGCCAATCGGTACGATGCAAAGTCATTACACGGGAATGGTTCTTCGAGCCATTTCACTTGCAGTTCGGCCAGCGCGGGCATCACTTGGCGCACGTCGGACAGCGTGTACGCGGTATTCGCATCCACCATGATCACGATATCGTCGCCCAACGCTTTGCGTACGGCGGTAACCCGCGCGATGTCATTCGCCGTCGTATCGCCGACTCGCAGCTTGATGGCACGATAACCTTGTTCAACGCAGGCCTGCGACTCATCTATCAGGCTGGCGGGAGGTTGATAACCGAGTGCTACGCCACCCGCATACGCAGGGATACGTCGGGCCGAGCCGCCCAGCATCCGATAAAGCGGCATATTCACCGCCTTGGCGCGAATATCCCAGAGCGCCATATCGACGCCACTCAGCGCCAGCGCCGCGCCAGCGCCCAGACCGTGACTGGCCAATTGCATGCGGTGCACGATTTCCCATGCGCCGACCACATCGTTTGCATCTCGTCCTTGCAAGAGCGGTGCCAAGGTATTGTTTATCAGGCTTGCCACGGCGCCCGGGCTGCGCCCAGGGTGCGATTCACCGTATCCGATCAGCCCGTCGGAGGTCTCGATCTTGACAATAATGACGTCGCGTTTGCGAGCGGTACCGATGCCCATCGCTACCGATTTTCCTTCTGGAAAACGAAAGGAGAGGGGGATGGCGGTGATTCGATCTATTTTCATTTCTTCTGTCCTACAGGTTTTCATTCGACCTTGGCGCCGGACTCCTGGGCGACCTTTTTCCATCGGGCTGTCTCGGCAGCCAGGAACTCCTGGAATTGCTCGGGTGTGCTCGGCATGGCGTCTACGCCCATGGAGGTCAAGCGCTTGGCAAAGTCGGGGTCTTTCAAAATTTTGGTCATCGAGGCGTTGATCTTGTCGATCACAGGCTTTGGAGTGCCGGCCGGTGCGACGAACCCGAACCACACGTTGACATCAAAGTTGGGCAACCCCTGTTCGGCCAGCGTCGGGATGTCGGGAGCGCCGGTGGAGCGGCTTGTGGTTGTCACGCCGATCGCGCGAACGGTGCCGGCCTGCACCTGCGGCAGCACGGCCGGCACCTGGTCGAACAGCATCGATATTTGATTCGCAAGGAGGTCCTGCATGGCTTGCGAGCCGCCTTTGTAGGGCACGTGAACAAAGTCAATGCCTGCCTGCGATCGCAACATTTCTCCTGCCAGGTGGCTTGATGATCCGTTTCCGCTGGAGCCTTGCGACAGCTTGCCGGGATTGTTCTTCGCGTATTCGATCAGTTCCGACAGATTGTGGATCGGCAGCGTGGAGCTCACCGCCAGGATATTGGCAACACCGCCATACAGACTGATCGGTGCAAAGTCCTTGATAGGGTCGAAGTTGAGCTTCGGGTAGATCGCCGGGTTGATGGCGAGCCCGATCGGGCCCATCAATAGCGTATAGCCATCGGGCCGCGCGCGCGCGACATGATCGAACGCGATATTGCCGCCTGCGCCTGGTCGATTCTCGACGATGAATGGCTGCCCCATCTGCTGCGCCAATTGATCTGCCATCAGGCGTGCCAACGTCGTTGTGGTGCCACCCGCGCCAAACGGTACGACCACGGTAACGGGACGGGCAGGGTAGGTGTCTTGGGCGGCGGCTGTCGCGCTGAATGCGCAGGCCACGAAGCAAAGGCTGCTGATTACCCGGGCAGGGAATGAGGTTCGCATGTTGTCTCCGGCGTTTTGGGGTTATGACTATTTTGGTATTACCAAATTGGTATTACCAAAATGTACCGGGCATCGCTTGCGCCGTCAACAGGTGACGCGCACTTCATGACAGGCGCGCTCCTTTACTGGATCTTGCGAAACGGAGCGTAAAAAATTAGACGGCTAACATCGCAAAAGGCGTGCTTTCCGGATCTTTTACAACCCCGTCTCTGTTACATCTGGCAAGGGTAATCCCCGTCTAACATGACGTTCGATGTGCACTACAGTGACTTAGACAGTGAAAAACTGTTCACATTCGAAACAACCAGGAGACAGAATTATGTCCGACAGCATTACCAAAACCTGGAGTGAATACAAACCAAGTAAAACGATCTGGCTATGGTCCTGCGTGGGGGCCGCCGTGCTCACGATGGTCGTGGGATTCAGCGCCGGAGGCTGGGTGACAGGGAAGACCGCCACAGAACAGGCCGAGGCATCCACCAGCGCTGCCGTGGCGCAACTCGCGGCGAGTATTTGCGTACATCGCTTTATGGCGGCCCCCGACGCGCAGACCGCGCTGTCGGCACTGAAGGCCGCCGACTCGTGGAAACGCGACTCGATGATCGAAGACGGCGGCTGGGTGACCTTTGCCGATGCCAAGGCGCCCGTGGATGGTGCTGCGGATATATGCGCCAGCAAACTGATGACGCCTAGCGGTTCGGGCGCTTAGGCGGTTCTGTTGCGCAAACGAGGCAAGCCTGAGCGGATTGCCTCGTTTATGGATGGATCCGTCTCGATTCGGATCAAGGGATCACGATGGCGCATCGGCGTCACATGCGCCGCGAGCTTGCAGGCGTCGTCAACACCGAATCACCGGGAGTTCAGCGTCGCACGACAGAAGGATAGACAACGGCGTCGCCGCGATCAAACATCCATTTCATTTCCGCATCCGTCAAATAATCGACAGGGGGCGCATCGGCACGGTTGGCCAACGTCTCGGCGATGATGTTGCGCTTGACCTCAGACACCAGCACATTGGTGCGGTGATAGGCCTCGGATACGTTGCGGCCCAGCACGGTGAAGCCGTGCCTACGCATGATGATGCAATTGGTGTCCGCAATGAACGTTTTGATCGGCGCCACGTCTTCTTCGACGTTCAAGCTGGCCGAAAGATAATGCGCCGGCTTTTGCATCAGATATGAAAAAGTCAGCGAGGTGCTTTTGATTTCTTGGTAGCCCGCGGCCAGAAACGCGATGGTTTCGTCGTGGTGTAGGTGAATGATGCAGTTCACATCGGGACGCAGCCTGAGAATTTCCCGATTCATCTGGTGGCCGACGGTGGTAGCTCGCTCACCGTATAGCAGCCGCCCCGTGGGAATGTCCGTGATGACCAAGTCTTCGATTTCCACCTCTTCCAGTGAAATGCCCTGCGGTTTGGCGTAGCACACGCCATCATCGTAGTCCACGTGCGGCGCACGGACGGCGATGCCGCCCAGACTGCTTTGAACATAGCCGCGTTGCGAAAGCATGCGCGCATACTTGACATATTGCGCGGCGATATCCTGGTCGAAACGAACGTTGGGGTCGGGTGTGTATTCGTTGACTTGGTAGGCACCATTGCTCATCTGAAATCTCCTGAAAGGCGCGGTGCGCCGAAGACGGTTCGTGTGTGGTTCGATCACGCTCGCAATCGGGCCGCAACATAATGCGATGGCCATGAAGGTCGGCCGAGACGCGCGCTCCTTAGCGCCATTCTTTGAGCTTGACGACAAACCGGTGGCGGTCGGCGCGATAGAAACTGCGCGTGAACAACAACGGCTTTTGGTCAGTGGAAAAATACGTGCGCTCGCCCTCCAGCACGGGCGCGCCAACGTCGACCTTTAGCGCCGTAGCGAATGTCGGGTCCGCCAACGCGGCGGAAATCGACTGCTGGACCTCGGCAACTTCTACATTGAATTTTCGTTCGAGCTGCAGAGCCAGGCTCAGGTGCGTAGTCGCTTCCGCGTCGTCCAAAAGTTGGGCGCCGTACTCCATGGGCAGGTAGGTGTAGATATAGAGAAGCGGCTTGCCTTCCATCAAGCCCAGACGTTCAAAGTAAACCACCTGTTGATCGCAGGGAATGCGCAGATGCTCGGCGACTTTG
>Ga0182745_1005572_pt1 | contig 10272 bp, 12 predicted proteins | sample eDN3rd30CKraftBY_FD_128523 | JGI IMG/M metagenome (GOLD analysis project Ga0182745, IMG submission 128523) | Enriched backyard soil microbial communities from Emeryville, California, USA - eDNA 3rd pass 30_C Kraft BY (version 2) (version 2) | ecosystem: Environmental > Terrestrial > Soil >... | reverse complement strand
TGATGCTAGTCTAAAAAGTGGACACGGTAAAATGAGATTTAGTTTATAATACAATCATCATTTAACATTTAAAGGACGTGTTCATGTTGGGGAAACATTATGATCAGGAGTTTAAAGATATTGTTGCAAAATTAGTTGTGGAAGAAGGAAGAAAAGCATCTGAGGTTTCTTATGAAATGGAATTATCACCTAAGACAGTTAGCCGTTGGGTGAAAGATTATCGAACAAGAATTAATGGTGATAAGCCCAATGCAACTTTAGTTACATCTACAGAACTAGAGAAACTTAAAAAACAACACGAAAAAGAATTAGAACAGTTGAGAGAGGAAAATGAAATCTTAAAAAAGGCCATGCACATCTTCACCAAAAACCAAGCGTAGTTTATACCTTTATCCAAACCCACTCAAATGAACACGCAATTTCGAAGATGTGTAAAGTCCTGAATGTATCAACGAGTGGATATTATAAGTGGCTTAAACAAAAATCTAGTCCTCCATCAGAAAGAGAAACCTACCGGTTAGAGATCCAGCAGAAAATTTCCAAGTCGCACCATGAGAGTTTCGGTACCTATGGAAGCCCGAGAATCCATGATGACTTAAGCGACTGGGGATATACGACTTCACTAAAGACCGTAACTCGAATGATGAAAGAAATGGGTTTAAAAGCTATCCCAAAAGAAAAATTTGTCGTTACAACGGACTCCAACCATGATTTCAAAACGTATCCTAATCATTTGAATCGCCAATTTAACGTGGATAAACCTAACCAAGTATGGGTAGCTGATATTACGTATATTTGGACGCTTGAGGGCTGGGTTTATTTATCGTCCGTGATGGACTTATTTTCAAGAAAGATTGTAGGCTGGAGCCTGGCATCCCATATGAAAAAAGAGTTAAGTATTCAAGCATTAAATCGGGCGCTTATAACAAGACAACCTGAGGAAGGTCTACTTCATCATTCCGACCGTGGTTCACAATATTCTTCACAAGACTATATTCATATTTTAGAAGAGAATGAAATGGTTATAAGTATGAGTAAAAAGGGCGACCCATATGATAACGCCTGTATTGAATCGTTCCATTCCACAATCAAGAAAGAGTGGATACACCGAAAAAAATATAAGACAAGAGAAGAGGCTATAAACTCGATCAACTATTACATCAGCAGCTTCTATAACGTGAGAAGAAAACACTCAACTTTAGGGTATCTCTCACCAGCCGATTTTGAGAGACGGTATCACGAAAATAAAGAAGAATTAATCTCATAATTTAGCCATGGGTGTTCGAAATGACCAGTCAGGTTTTTCGACTGGTCATTTCGAACACCGGACCAAACGAAGTGCGGTAGGCTTTTACTTTTTTAAAGTCTCAAATTCTATTGTCCACTTTCTTGACAGAAGACCAAATAGCATCTGTCTATGGAACAAAACAGAGCTCCAGTCAGTCAAAAGGGTGTAATAGAATCCTTCATATCCTATAAAAGGGTTATAATTAGGCGTCTCACTGCCACTTTTCATGGAAAGCAGCGTGAAAGTGGCGTTAAGAAGGCGTCTCACTGCCACTTTTCATGGAAAGCAGCGTGAAAGTGGCGTTAAGAAGGCATCTCACTGCCACATTTCATCGAAAGCAGAGCCAAAGTGGCATTAAGAAGGCATCTCACTGCCACTTTTCACCGAAAGCAAGGTCAAAGTAGCGTTAAGAAGGCGTCTCACTGCCACTTTTCATGGAAAGTAGAGCCAAAGTGGCGTTAAGAAGGCATCTCACTGCCACTTTTCATGGAAAGCAGAGCCAAAGTGGCGTTAAGAAGGCGTCTCACTGCCACATTTCATCGAAAGCAAGGTCAAAGTAGCGTTAAGAAGACGTCTCACTGCCACATTTCATCGAAAGCAGAGCCAAAGTGGCGTTAAGAAGGCGTCTCACTGCCACTTTTCATGGAAAGTAGAGCCAAAGTGGCGTTAAGAAGGCGTCTCACTGCCACTTTTCATGGAAAGTAGAGCCAAAGTGGCGTTAAGAAGGCGTCTCACTGCCACTTCTCATGGAAAGCAGCGTAAAAGTGATGTTCATAAAACGCCTCACTGCGACTTTCATCGAGAACAACACCAAATTTACTTCATCCGGCTTATAAAAAAATATTTTTCTACCAGAGTCATCACTAAAATGTATTCACATTAGTAATAGCAGTCACCCCAAAAATAATCTGAGCCACATACCTCAAAAATTTTCAGCATAAACCCAAACGTCCTATCATAAATACTATGTATGAAAAAAATTAAAAATTATCGAAACCCAATAATGGTCGTATCAATTATTTGTTTTGTTTGTGCTCTATTTTTCTTTCCTTTCCTATTTAAAAAGTCCGATCAGAAATCTGAAGCAGCTGAAACGATGGGAATTTTTCCTAATGGGAAAGCTTGTGAAGTAACAATTACGGTGAGTGGGAGCAATGTTCCGATTAATTTAGAAGAATATGTAATCGGAGTAGTAGCTGCGGAAATGCCTGCTAATTTTAATGTCGAGGCTTTAAAGGCACAAGCAATAGCAGCAAGAACCTATGTATTGAAAACGACGAATTATGGACAAACCCCAATCGAACCTACCGTTGCTAAACAGGTTTTCTATGATGAAGACACAAGGAAAGAAAATTGGGACAAGTCCTATGAGAATTTTGAAGCAAAAGTTCGCGATGCTGTTGAAGGTACTCGAGGTGAGGTAATTGAGTATAATGGCGAGCTGATTACAGCGATGTTCCATTCGATGAGTAATGGGATGACAGAGAGCTCGGTGAATTATAGCGGTACGGACTTACCTTATTTACAATCGGTTGCGAGTACGGATTTTCAATATGCCGACAATTATGAAACCACTACCACGTTTACAATTGAAGAATGGAACAGTAAATTAAAAATCAATTCGACAATCGACGAGGTTAGTCAAATTCGCTTGCAAAAAAATAATACGGGGAGGGTAGAAAAAGTTGCGATGAAAAATCACGAATGGACAGGCCGTGATTTTAGAACCCTTTTAGGCTTGCGTTCTACTGATTTCCAGGTTACGGTGCAAAATGGACAAGTCAACGTAACAACAGAAGGTTATGGCCATGGGGTTGGAATGAGTCAATATGGTGCAGATGCAATGGCTGATACTGGCTCTACCGCTCACGAAATTATCGAACATTATTATAAAGATACAAGCATTGAAAAAATAAATTGTGAAAAATAAGGATTTTTTTCCAAAAGGTGATTAAAAATGTAAAATATTGTTCACACTTCCAATAGAGGTGATGAACATGAGAGAAGAAAAACAAATCAAGACTTCTCCTAATAAAAACAGTTGGCAGAAAAAGCCATGGTTTTGGCCGTCAGTTTATGCAGCAATTGCTGTCGTATTAATCGGTCTAATTTTCAGTTATAATGCACTCATTGGTGATGAAGAAGAGAAAGAGGTTGCCCAGAATGGTACAGCTTCTGAAGATTCAACAGTCATTGAAACTAATGCTCGTACTGAGACATTGAAATATCCTTTCGATGAGGCGGCATTAGACAGCGTACAGGTTTTACAAGACTTTTATGATGTAACGGCTGATGCAGAAACTAGAGAAAAGGCACTTTTAGTGTTTAATCAAACATTCTCTACTTCATCAGGAGTATCTTTGTCTGTGAATAATGAGCCATTTGAAGTACTTGCTGCAATGAGCGGTGAAGTAACTGAAGTCAAACTTGATGCATTTACTGGAAACGAAGTTGTGATTAAACATGCTAATGGAATGGAAACACGTTATAGCTCTGTATCAGATATTCTTGTAAAAGAAGGCGATACAGTTGTTCAAGGCCAGCCATTAGGAAATACAATTGAAAATGAATGGAATCCTTCAGCAGGAAACCATCTCCACTTTGAAGTATTACAAGATGGAGAACATGTAAACCCAAGAAATTTCTTAGCTTTCTAATGAAAGTCCTTTGAGCATCTTCGAATGAAGATGTTCAATATGCGAATGATGCACTATTCTCTGGAAAAAGGTGATAAAAAGTTGCACACTTATTTATCGCTATATTTGTTACAGCGGCAGATCGCTTAAAGGTTCGAGCATTTGCCTAGTAGCCTAAGCAAAGATCAATGATTTTGTACAAGCAATGATGAACGTCCAATTCCACTCGTAAGTTGAAGCTTTAACTTGCAAATGGGTGAATTGGGCGTTTTTTACTGTTGCTTAATATGGATGTCTACTTAAAAAAGATACCGACTTGACCTAATTTACAGTCGAGTTGTGTTTTTCTAATAGTTTTCTTGCGGAAACTGGTTCTGAATTTTTAAAATAACTCATATTGTGAATAAACGTTAAATCGCTAGTTGCAAACGTCCATGAAACACTCACAATATGAACACGTCGAAAAAAACACCTCTCGTTAGCAAAACGGCACATTCTTATATCCGATAGAAAGGAAGAGAACGTGCACGAGCACATTCGGCATCGCTGCGTTCGACTCGGAGAGCTGCTTATTGAAACAGGTGAAACGGTTCGTGTCCTTGCGAAAATGACGGGTTATTCTAAAAGCACAGTTCATAAAGACTTAACTGAACGATTATTCTTAGTTAATGAACAATTAGCAAATGAAGTGAAAGAAATCTTAGCATATCACAAATCAATTCGTCATTTACGAGGAGGCGAGGCAACACGTAAGAAGTGGCAGACTCGACAAAATCACTGAAAAAGCATTTAGTTTGGCTTGCAAGAGTCAACTAAGTGCTTTTTTACTATTTGTGGATATATTTACACATAGAATTTTTTCTTTAGTAAAGACTGAATTAAACAATGAAAAAAACGTCTATGACAAAAGAATTATCTATCGTCATTTGAAAAAAGCATCATAATTTTGAGGTATTTATACTTATTTACCATTATAAATAAAGATGTAATTGCTATGCGAGTATGATAAAATAGTCTAGATAAAGATACAGACAAGAACGTGTATTATGTTGGAATGGCAGGAAGGAGAAATTATTACATGTTTTCTAAAGATATTGGGATTGATTTAGGAACTGCAAATGTGCTCATCTACGTTAAAGGAAAAGGGATTGTTTTAAATGAGCCATCTGTAGTTGCAATCGATAAGAATACTAAAAAAGTACTAGCAGTCGGAGAAGAAGCTCGTCAAATGGTCGGACGTACACCTGGGAATATTGTGGCAATTCGTCCATTAAAAGATGGTGTAATAGCGGATTTCGATGTGACCGAAGCTATGTTAAAATATTTTATAAATAAGTTAGACGTGAGAGGATTCTTTTCAAAGCCACGTATTCTTATTTGCTGTCCAACTAACATTACAAGCGTAGAACAAAAGGCGATTCGTGAAGCTGCTGAAAAATCCGGCGGCAAAAAGGTATATCTTGAAGAAGAACCAAAAGTAGCTGCAATCGGTGCAGGAATGGATATATTCCAGCCTAGCGGAAATATGGTTGTTGATATCGGTGGTGGTACTACTGATGTTGCGGTTCTTTCTATGGGTGATATCGTTACAAGTGAATCCATCAAAGTAGCAGGTGATGTTTTTGATAACGATATTTTGCAATACATAAAAAAACAATACAAACTTTTAATCGGGGAGCGTACTGCAGAAGCGATTAAAATTACGATTGGTACAGTTTATCCAGGTAGTCGTGAGGAGTCGATGGACATTCGTGGTCGTGACATGGTTACAGGATTACCAAGAACAATAACGATTCATTCATCAGAAATTGAAAAAGCTTTACATGAGTCAGTTTCGTTAATCGTACACTCAGCAAAAAATGTTCTTGAAAAAACACCACCTGAATTATCGGCGGATATTATCGATCGCGGTGTTTGCATTACAGGTGGCGGTGCTTTACTGCATGGCATGGATCAATTATTAACAAAAGAGTTAAAGGTTCCTGTATTTGTTGCGGAGAACCCAATGGATTGTGTTGCTGTTGGTACAGGCTTAATGTTAGATAACATCGATCGTTCACCAGGTTCTCGTATTTAAAAGCATCAATAGCATGTTCGGATTTTGTCAATCAGGTAGAAAAGAAAGTGTAAATGGTCAACATCTGGCTTATTACCAAAATAATTTATGAGGTGAGAACATTGTTTAAAGGATTTTATACTGTCGCAACTGGTATGGTGTCTCAGCAAAGAAAAACAGAAATAATTACAAACAATATGGCAAATGCCAATACACCGGGTTTTAAGTCAGATCAGTCAACAATTCGCTCTTTTCCTGATATGTTGATCTCTGCTGTAGGTAAAACAAATATTCCAACTGAAAATAATTTAAGCATTTCTCAAAATGATCAAATTGGTTCAGTAAATACAGGTGTATATTTGCAAGAAACATTAGCGAACTATACACAGGGCTCAATATATGAAACAAATCAAAATACGGACGTTGCATTAATTGATGGAACGATGCCGGTAGACGAAGAATCCGGCCAAGCAGGTGCAATCTTTTTCCGATTACAGCACGCTGACGGTGGAGAAGCCTATACACGCAATGGGAACTTCACATTGGATGGAGAAGGTTACTTAGTTAACGCTCAAGGGTTATACGTCCTTTCAGCTGAAGGTGAACGCATTCAGTTGCAAAATGATCAGTTTCAACTAACACAGGATGGCAATATCCTAGTAAATAATCAGGTAGCCGCATCACTAGGGGTGTCGTTCTCTGCGAACCCAAATACATTAGTAAAACAAGATAATGGATTATACCGCACTGTAGATGGGGCCAATTTGCCAACAGCTTTTGGACAAGATGGTGTTACTTTTTCAATGCAGCAAAGCTACCTGGAAGGTTCAAACGTTGACTCTGCTCAATCGATGACAGATCTCCTAACGGCATATCGTGCATTTGAAGCGAACCAAAAAGTGCTGCAAGCTTATGATAAAAGCATGGAAAAAGCCGTAAACGAAATCGGAAGAGTGTAGAAAAGGGAGGATAATTTATGCTACGTACAATGATCACAGCAACAAACACATTAGGTCAGTTGCAAAGTCAAATTGATACTATCAGTAGTAATATTGCAAATAGTAATACAGCTGGTTATAAAGCAAAAGAAGCCACTTTTTCTGAACTGCTTTATCAACAATATAATAATGATAAATTAGATTCTACTGTTCGAAACTCACCGGTTGGTGTTCGTTATGGTGTTGGTGCTTATCTTGGTCAAATTCAAACAAACTATGCTCAAGGGTCTTTGCAGGCAACGAATCGTGATTTAGATCTTGCCTTCACAAAGGAAAGCCAATATTTTAACATCCTAATGCCTGATGGTGTTAATGGGCAAAGAACAGTTTATTCACGTCAAGGTGATTTCTATGTTTCGCCAACGGAGAATGGACAAGTTATGCTAGTTAACGGAGATGGCTATGCCGTTGCGGACTCAGATGGAAATGCGATTAATTTCCCTGATAATGTTAGCAGTTTTAGCTTATCGGAGGATGGAACATTAGCGGTTAATTATCCAGATGGGGACTCATTAAATTTTGAACTAGGAATTACTGAATTGCAAAAAACTCAAGTGATGGAGCAAGTATCTGGTACTTATCTAGGATTACCATCTAATATGAATGAGCTAGGATATAACGAGGCTGATATTCTTGTAGATTTACAAGGTGCTGCCCGTACTGATGTTGGTTTAACAAGTGGTTCCTTAGAAAATTCAAACGTGGATCTATCAACTGAAATGTCGAGTTTGATAAACGCTCAACGTAATTATCAATTCAGTTCTCGCGCAATTAGTATTGCCGATCAGATGTTAGGTTTGATTAACGGAATTCGATAAGAACCTTTAAATTTTTACAAAGGGAGGAGAACGGCCATGACAAACGAGTTGAAAAGTGAATCCGTTCAGCCGAAAGTTCCTCAAAAAGAAAAAAAAGTAAAACGAAGTGAAAAGCAACATATCGAAAAGCCTGTACGCTGGTATAATTTTCGACTTATTCCAATTTGGTTAAGAATTGTTCTGGTGCTTCTTTTATTGACTGTTGCTGCTGTTTCTGGACTAATTGTCGGTTTTGGTATACTTGGAGCTGGTGAGCCATTAGATGTACTTAAACAAGCGACATGGCAACATATTTTAGATATTATAAAAGGGAAAGAATAGAGAATAATATTTCAGGTACATCTTAAAGGTTATACGATAGGTTGGCTTGGAGTATTCTTTTCTATTCTCACTTTTATGTGTTTTTTACAAAAGGGATTATAGGGGGATTTAAAAATGTTAACAGCTGAACAAATACAAGAAATTTTGCCGCATCGCTATCCATTTTTATTGGTGGATCGAATCTTAGAGGTTGAAGAAGGAAAACGCGCGGTTGGCATCAAAAATGTTTCAATCAATGAAGATTTCTTTAACGGGCATTTTCCAGGGTATCCAGTAATGCCTGGTGTCTTAATTGTTGAAGCTTTAGCACAAGTAGGTGGAGTTGCTTTGTTAAAATCAGAGGAATTCAAGGGGCGCCTAGCATTTTTAACAGGAATCGATAACTGTCGTTTTAAGCGTCAAGTGGTTCCTGGTGACCAGTTAAAATTAGAGGTCGAATTTGTAAAGCTACGTGGGTCTATGGGTAAAGGACACGCTATAGCAACAGTGGATGGCGAGCTTGTTTGTGAAGCGGATATCTTATTTGCCATCGGTCCGGTTCAACCTAAATAGTATTAATCAGAGCTAACATCGCTTACATCATCATGTAAAGCGAAAGTAAATGTTTATAAATGAAGACTGAACTGCTTTTAGTTGTAAGGATTTTGTAGAATAGCAAAAAAGCGTTCAGACTTTTTTCGGATAGTTCTTTTCCTTCTCGGGTACTCTATGACTAATCACAATCCTTATGTGATGGAGTAAAACGAAAAGGAGGGAACTATTTTTATGTGGAAAAAACCAGTCTTTACGGTTATGCTCGGTGCAGCCTTATTAGTTGGGTGTAATAATAATGAAGAGGATGCAGTGAACGACGTAGAGGATGTTGGAGAAGATGTAGAGCAAGACATTAATGAAGGTGTGAATGATGTTCAAGAAGGTGTAGATGATGTTCTTGAAGATGATAGCTCTGACACTCTAAACGATGACGTTAATAATGATACGGGCACAAATGATCTAGGTGAAGATTTAAATGGTGATAACGGTACCCTGGATAATACAGAAACAGAAGATGAAAATGGTGTATCTAACAGCAACGGTGCCGGTCAAAACGAAACCGGCAATGTCGACAACAACGACGAAATGGTTGACAGCGAAAAAAATAACCAATAACACACCTTATTTGGCATAAACTTCATAAAGCCAAAAACCGCAAAATCGCCTCATACTAATGGGGCGATTTTTTTAGTTTCCGGTTTGATGGGTCCCCCGTGAGTGTAGCGGAATTAATAGAGGAATTTGCAGCGGTCTCTAACAGGATGGATGAAAGACATCACAATGAGAGTGGGCAAGTGGAAAATGTCTTACATAGGCGGAATGAAAGACATTTCGCTAAGAACCCAGGAGTAAAATGTCTCTCATAAGCCAAATAAAGCACATCTATGTATCCCAATATGGTTTTAGTCTTCTTATTAAGGGTAATTACTTACCAAAATAAAAAAGATTAGGCATGTACATGCATACCTAATCGGTTCAGGATTCTTTCAAGCGCGGTCTTTCACGCATTCCTTTTTCGAAATTTGTCATTAACTCATCACCAGCTAAATTTTCATTCAATAATGCTTTTAGCAAGGCCTCTGCATATTTGCTTCGACGTGCTTTAATGGAACCTTTCAATAACACCGTTATTTTTTCTCCTATTTCACGTATCTCACTTACAATTACTTTAAATGGAGCTGGCTCGTTATCAGGGAAAGAAATAATTACATGGACTTCAAACTCTTCATTCGAATTTTGGAGGTTTTCAAAAATTGAACGATGGTCTTTTGAAAGAAATAGTTCTAAAATCCATGACTTACGGCTATTTTCTTGATTAATCACAATTCCATCGATGATTGGGATATTGAGTCCACCCTCTTCGTTAATAAGATCGAAAGAAAGCATTTTAAACGTCTTCACAGCGCTCCCCCTAACATTTTTTTCATTAATTTAAGTATAACATAGTAAAACTGCGAAATTTAATATTTCACCCTTCCAATTTTTTGCCGCTCAACCCATGAGCCACAAAGCTTTCGGGGAAAAATGATATTTTTTTGATGTGTCCAAAAAAGAAAATTCGAGTTGAAAAAAGGGGAATTTGCCATTTTTCTGATTTTGCCAAATTTATGCAGTTTGGTTT
>Ga0182745_1005569_pt1 | contig 10273 bp, 8 predicted proteins | sample eDN3rd30CKraftBY_FD_128523 | JGI IMG/M metagenome (GOLD analysis project Ga0182745, IMG submission 128523) | Enriched backyard soil microbial communities from Emeryville, California, USA - eDNA 3rd pass 30_C Kraft BY (version 2) (version 2) | ecosystem: Environmental > Terrestrial > Soil >... | reverse complement strand
TCGTCGTCGGCGTTGAGCACCGCGGTGCCAGTCGGCGGCAGGGCCGCGATCAGCTCGCCCTTGCCGGTGGCGACGTCGTCGATGCTGCCGAACGCCTCCAGGTGGACGCCGGCGACCACGGTGACGACACCGACGGTGGGCCGGCCGATCTCGCAGAGCTCGGCGATGTGGCCGATGCCCCGGGCGCCCATCTCGAGGATCGTGCACTCGGTGCCTTCCGGAGCGTTCGCCAGCGTGAGGGGCACGCCCAGCTCGTTGTTGAACGAGCCGATGCTCGCCGTGGTGGCATGGGTCGTGGCGGCCACCGAGGCGAGCAGGTCCTTCAGCGAGGTCTTCCCGACGCTGCCGGTGATGCCGACGACCCGGTCGCCCAGGCGTGCCCGGGCGGCGATGCCGAGGTCGCGCAGGGCGATCGCGGTGTCGGCCACGCGCACGGCGGTCGCGGCCTCGATGGGCCCCGACGTCAGGTACGCCGGTGCACCGGCGAGCACGGCGGCGCCGATGAAGTCGTGGCCGTCGCGCTCGGCCACGAGCGGCACGAAGAGCTGGCCGGGTCGCACGAGCCGTGAGTCGATGGTGACGCCGTCGACCTCGGTCTCCCGCCCGAACACCTCGCCACCGGTGGCCTCGGCGACCGCCGACGTCGTGAACCGCATGCGCCGGACCGTACCCGAGCCCGCCGAGCCCTCCCGCCACCGCACACCGCACTCGTATGCTCGGGCGCCATGAGCGAAGCGCCCAAGCCCGTCCGGATCGTCCTGCTGTACGGCGGGCAATCGGCCGAGCACGAGGTGTCGCGGGTGTCGGCAGCGAGCGTGCTCAAGGCCATCGACACCAGCCGCTACGACGTCGTCCCCATCGCCATCACGCCCGACGGCCGCTGGCTTCGGTCCGACGAGACGCTCGCCCTCCTGGCCGAGGGGGTGCAGGCGCTGCCCGAATCGCTCGACGCCGGCGGCACCGACCTGGCCCCGCTGGCCAGCGTCGCCCCCGCCCACCCCGACCAGCAGGTCGTGGTCTTGCCCATCCTCCACGGTCCCCGGGGCGAGGACGGCACCGTGCAGGGCCTGCTGGAGCTGGCCGACGTCGCCTACGTGGGCACCGGCGTGCTCGGCTCGGCCCTCAACATGGACAAGGCCACGGGCAAGGTCGTCGCCCAGGCGGCCGGCATCCCCGTCTGCAGGTGGCTCTCGGCGCGAGACAGCGAGCTGGACGACGCGTTCGTCGCCCGGGTGGGCGCGGAGCTGGGCTGGCCGGTCTTCGTGAAGCCGTCGAACATGGGCTCGTCGGTGGGGGTCACCAAGGCCGAAGGCCCCGCCGAGCTGCGCACCGCCCTCGCCGAGGCCGCGGCGTACGACGAGTGGGTCGTGGTCGAGGAGGCCGTGGCGAACGCCCGGGAGCTGGAGGTCGGGGTCATCGGCAACGAGGCGCCCCGGGCCTCGGTGGTGGGCGAGATCATCCCGACCCACGAGTTCTACGACTACGAGGACAAGTACGTCGACGGCGCCTCGCAGATGGTGATCCCCGCCGACGTGCCCGACGAGGTGGCCGAGGAGATGCGGGCGCTCGCCGTGCGCGCCTACCGGGCGCTGCGCTGCGACGGGCTGTCGCGGGTGGACTTCTTCTACGAGGCCGGGGGCCGGGGCCTGCTCTTCAACGAGATCAACACGCTCCCCGGCTTCACCAAGTACTCGATGTTCCCGTCGCTGTGGGCGGCCAGCGGCCTGCTGTACCCCGAGCTCATCGACGAGCTCGTCCGCCTCGCCCTCGCCCGCCACCAGCACCGGTCCTCCCACCGCCGCCTCCGGTAGCGCCACCGTCCGCCCACGCCGAGCGGCCTTCCGACCGCTCGTCGGCCGATCTCCTTCGCCGCCGCCCGGCGCGCCTCGGTACGGGTCGCAGCCGTGACGTCTGCTGGTGCCCGCTCCCTGCCCACCCTCGAGGTCACGGAGGTCGGCGGGGCCGTCGTGGTCGTCGACGTGATCCGTGCGTTCACCACGGCCGCGGCCGCGTTCGAGGCCGGAGCCGAGGCGGTTGACCTGGTGGGAACCGTCGAGGAGGCGCTCGCCCTGAAGGCCGCCCACCCCGGCTGGTGGGCGATGGGCGAGGACCGCGGGCTGCGACCGGACGGGTTCGATCTGCCCAACTCGCCGGTGCTCGCCGCCACCGCCGACCTCGCCGGTCGCACCCTGGTGCAGAGCACCTCCGCCGGCACCCAGGGCGTCGTGGCCGCCCAGCGGGCAGAGCGCCTGTGGTGCACGGGGCTGGCGACGGCCTCGGCCACCGCCCGGGCGGTGAACGCCGCGGGCCTCGGCGCGCCCACCTACGTGATCACGGGCTGGCTCCCCGACCGGCCCGACCGGCCCGGCACCGACGACCTGCTCACGGCCCGGCACATCGAGGCGATCCGCACCGGGGCGGCCGGGCCCGATGCCCACGACCAGGTCGCTCGGGCCGTCGCCGCCTCCGACGAGGCGGCCCGGACCCTGCAGCTCGGCTCCGGGCACGTGCATCCCGACGACATCGCCTTCGCCGCCGATGTGGACCGCGCCGGCTTCGCCATGGAGGTGCGGCGAGACGACACCGGCCTCCGGCTGGAGCGCACCGCGGCCTGATCAGCGGGCGGGACCCGGACCGGTGCCGGGTCGGCCGATCAGCGGTCGACCGACGCGCCGACGAAGGTCCACTGGTCCTCGTGGAGCCCGAACGCCCGGGCCGAGCGGGCGATCACCGACAGCTCGTCGATCGTGATGGCGACGTCGTGGTCGCGGATGGCGGCCGCGAGCAGCGACAGGGCCGTCGACTCACCGCCCTTGCTGGCTCCAGACACCGCCGCACGCACCCGATCGTCGAACGACGAGCCCTCGGTGGCGTCGCGTCCCATCAGGCTGGTGGCGAAGGTCATGAACGCCTGCCGGTCCTCCGGCGTGATCGGCCGCTGCTTCTCCTCGCCCGCCCGAGCCACGCGCTTCTTGATCCACCCCACTGGGAGCAGCCTAGGGAACCAGCGTCTGGGACAGCGACGCGATCAGGGACCGGCGGCGCTCCCGGAGCCAGGCCAGATCGGCCGGCAGGCCGAGATCCTCACGCACCTCGGCCTCCGTGGCGATGCCGACGACCCGGGCGCCGGCGGCGAGCAGCACTGCTCGGATCCGCTCCTCGTCGAGGCCACCGGACCGGGCGAGGACCGACGACGCCGTGGCGACCAGCGGCTCGGACGCTCGTGCCAGGTGGGTGGATGCCGGGGGGCCGAGCCGGGCGACCTCGCGCACGACGGCGAGCAGCTCCGGGCGGATCGACCCGAGGCGGAACGTGGCGTCGACAACCGCGGTGACCTGGGCGACGACATCGCTCCCGCCCGCGAGCGCGGCCTGCGACAGGACCCGGCCGAGCTCGTCGACGGCATGGTCGACCACCCCGAACAGGAGCTGCTCCTTCGACGGGAACCAGTACAGGAGCGTCTGCTTCCGGACACCGACCCCGGCGGCCACCGAGTCCAGCGATGTGGCCTCGACGCCCCGCTCGGCGAACGCGCCGAGCGCCGCGGCCAGGATCCGCTCCCGGGTGCTGGGTGCCTCGGCGGCGCTCGCCCTGCTCACGGACGACATGCTCGCACAGTTCTCTACCATCTGGTAGACAGATCCGGTGATCGTTGACGACCTGGCCGGGAAGCGCATCGCCGTCACCGGCTCCACCGGTTTCTTGGGCACCGCCCTCGTCGAGCGCCTGCTCCGATCGGTCCCCGACTGCGAGCTGGTCCTGCTCATCCGCGCCGGGCGCATGCGCAACGTCGAACAGCGCGCCCAGCGGGAGATCTTCAAGAACAACTGCTTCGACCGCCTGCGCGAGGAGCTGGGCGGCAAGGCCCCGTTCGACGCGCTGGTCGCCCGCCGGGTCCAGGTCATCGAGGGCGACGTCGGCACCGACGGCCTCGGCCTCACCGAAGCCGGCAGGGCGACCCTCGCATCCTGCGACACCGTCATCCACTCGGCGGCCACCGTCAGCTTCGACTCCCCGCTCGATCTCGCCGTCGAGGTCAACCTCCTCGGCCCCACCCGCATCGCCCAGACGCTCCAGTCGCTGGAGGTCACCCCCCACCTCGTCGCCGTGTCGACCTGCTACGTCGCCGGCAACCGCCGGGGCGACGCACCCGAGATCCGCGTCGACGACAGCCCGTTCTGGATCAGCGACATCGACTGGAGGCGCGAGGTCGAAGGGGCCCGGCGGGTCCGGGCCGACGCCGAGGCCGACAGCCGCAAGCCCGACCAGCTCGCCACGTTCATGGTCGAGGCCCGCAAGGAGCTGGGCGGCGCCGGTACCCCGCTGCTCGCCGCCAAGTCCGAGCAGCTCCGCCAGGAGTGGGTGAAGGCCCAGCTGGTCGACGCCGGACGCGCCCGCGCCACCAGCCTCGGCTGGCCCGACGCCTACGCCTACACTAAGGCGCTGGGCGAGAAGGCCCTCGCCGAGAACCGGGGCGACGTGCCGGTCAGCGTCGTGCGGCCCGCCATCATCGAGTCGGCCTGGGCCGAGCCGGTGCCGGGCTGGATCCGCGGCTTCCGCATGGCCGAGCCGGTCATCATCAGCTACGCCCGCGGCCTGCTCAAGGAGTTCCCCGGCGTGCCCGAGGGCACCGTCGACGTCATCCCGGTCGACCTGGTGGTCGGCGCCATCATCGGCGTCGCCGCCCGCGGCCCGGCCAACGAGGACGGCGCCCCCGACATCACCCAGGTCGCCTCCGGCTCCGCCAACCCGCTCAAGTACGAGCGCCTGGTGGAGCTGGTGCAGGGCTGGTTCAGCGAGCACCCGCTCTACGACGCCTCCGGACAGCCCATCGCCGTGCCCGACTGGGGCTACACCACCCGCAACCGGGTGCAGGGCCAGCTCGGGCGGGCCAAGGCCGTGCTCGAGAAGACCGAGTCGGTCATCGGCGCCCTCCCGCTCCGGGGCAAGCAGGCAGCGTGGTCCGCCAAGGTCGAAGAGCAGCGCGACACGGTCAGCCGGGCCCTCACCTACGTCGAGCTCTACGGCGCCTACACCGCGTGCGAGGCCATCTACGGCGTCGACCGGCTGCTCGCCCTCCAGGAGTCGCTCTCGGCCAGCGACCAGGTCGCCTTCTCGATGGACCCGCGGATCGTCGACTGGACGCACTACGTGCACCAGATCCACCTCCCGTCGGTCGTCGAGCACGCCCGGGTCCGCACCGACGGCAAGAGGGGCCGCAGCGAGTCCCGCGAGTCCCGCCTGCGCCGCCAGGTCCTCTCGCCGGACCGCCAGCTCGCCGCGTTCGACCTGGAGAACACGCTCATCGCGTCGAACGTGGTCACGTCGTACGCCTGGCTCGCCTCCCGCCGCCTCGACCGCGACGACAAGCTCCGCCTCACGGCCAAGCTCATCGGCGAGGCGCCCGGCCTGCTCAAGATGGACCGCGCCGACCGCAGCGACTTCCTCCGGTCCTTCTACCGGCGGTACGAAGGCGCCTCGGTCCAGCAGATCCACGAGGACTCGGCCGAGATGCTCTCGCAGCTCATCTTGACCAAGAGCTTCCCCGCCGCCATCCGCCGGGTGCGCGAGCACCGGGCGCTCGGCCACCGCACGGTGCTCATCACCGGGGCCCTCGACTTCGTGGTCGAGCCGCTGAAGCCGCTCTTCGACGACATCGTCTCTGCCTCCCTCGCCGTGGGCGACGACGGCCGCTACCTCGGCCAGATGGTCGACGTGCCGCCCACCGGCGAGTCCCGGGCCTCGGCGCTCTACGAGTACGCCGCCACCCACGGCATCGACCTGGCCGAGTCCGTGGCCTACGCCGACTCGTCGAACGACCTGCCGATGCTCGAGGTGGTCGGGTTCCCCGTCGCGGTGAACCCCGAGACCCGCCTCGCCAGCCTGGCCCGCAAGCGCGGCTGGCTCGTCGAGCAGTGGTCCAAGGCCCCCGGCTTCAAGCCGTCGCCCATCCCGCTCGCCCCCAAGCGCACCGTCGCCAAGGCCGCCCCCCGATGACCGCCCCCGCCCTGCCGACCTCCGACCGACCCCCCGCCACCAACTTGGAGCCTCGCGGTCGCCAGACGACGCGGATCCTCCAACTTGGAGCCTGCGGGCCGCATCCGGCCCCGGCCGTCAAGGTGGAGGATGTTGGTCGCTCAGCGACCAACATCCTCCAACTTCTGCCGACTCCCCCCAACTTGGAGGATGTTGGCGGTATGCGACGCGGATCCTCCAAGTTGGAGGTCCTGGGCGGGGTCCGACGCAGACCCTCCAACTTGGAGGATCGGGGCGGGGTCCGATGAAGGCGCTGCGGTTCTCTCGGAAGCCGGGGAAGTACGTCGCGGCCGGGGTGGCCGGGCGGATCGCCGCGGGCAAGGGCGCATCGGTGGGGCCGCTGAAGCTGGTCGACGTCGACGACCTGAAGCTGCCGGCCGACGACTGGGTGCGGCTGCGGCCTCGCCTCGCGGGGATCTGCGGGTCGGACCTGGCCACCATCGACGGGCACTCGAGCCGCTACTTCGAGCCGATCGTCTCGTTCCCGTTCACCCCCGGCCACGAGGTCGTCGGCGATCTGGAGGACGGCTCCCGCGCCGTGCTCATCCCGATCCTGTCGTGCGTGACCCGGGGCATCGACCCGGTGTGCGGTGCGTGCGCGGCCGGACGCACCAACCTGTGCGGGCGCATCGCCTTCGGCCACCTCGAGCCCGGGCTCCAGAGCGGGTTCTGCGAGGACACGGGCGGCGGCTGGTCCGGCGAGATGGTCGCCCACCCGAGCCAGCTGCTCCCGATCCCCGATGACCTGAGCGACGAAGCGGCTGTCATGGTCGAGCCCCTCGCCTGCGCGGTCCACGCGGCCCGCAAGGCAGCAGCGTCGGGTCCGCACCAGCGCATCGCCGTGATCGGCTCGGGCACGCTCGGGCTGCTCACCATCGCCGCCCTCCGCAGCGAGGACCCGTTCGGCACGATCATCGCCACCGCGAAGTACCCCCACCAGCACCCGCTGGCGAAGGGCCTCGGCGCCGACCAGGTCGTCAGCCCCCGCACGCTCCCCCGGGTCGTCCGCAGCCTCACCGGTGCGTTCGTGCTCGACGGTGGCCAGCTCACCGATGGCGTGGAGCTCGTGGTCGACTGCGTCGGCAGCGAGGCCAGCCTCAGCCAGGCCCTCCAGGTGGTGGCCCCCGGCGGACAGATCCTGGTCGTCGGCATGCCCGGCCACACCACGCTCGACCTCACCGGCCTCTGGCACCGCGAGAGCAGCATCAGCGGCTGCTACGCCTACACCCGGTCGGACTTCGAACGGTCCCTCGAGCTCGCCCACGAGCACGACCTCGGCCGCCTCGTGAGCGCGACGTACCCCCTGAGCCGCTACCAGGAGGCCATCGAGCACGCCGCGAACGCCGGCCTGCGCGGCGCCGTCAAGGTCGCCTTCGACCTCCGCAAGCCCGCCAAGGCCAAGCGATGACCCCCGCCGCCCTCCACCCCGTCCCAACTTTTCGTGAAGTTGGTGGCTCAGCCACCACGATCACGAAAAGTTCGGATGGTCCGCCACTGAGCCCCTCCCCTGCTCTGAACGAGGAAGCCTCCTGATGCCCCGTCCCGGTTTCGTGCTCGACGTCGACAAGTCGACGCCGCCCATCCTGTTCCACCACGGTGAGGGCTTCCGCTTGGAGAAGCTCCCCGCCGACCGGTCGCGGGTGATCTACCCCGGAGAGCCGCTCGACGCGCTCGACGACGTCGAGCAGAGCATCCAAGACGCCCTCCTGAACCCGCTCGACATGGATCCGCTGCCGACACTGCTGAAGCCGGGCATGAAGCTGACCATCGCGTTCGACGACGTGTCGCTGCCCCTTCCGCCCATGAAGCGGCCCGACATCCGCCAGCGGGTCATCGAGGCCGTCCTCGACATGGCCGCCGCCGCCGGCGTCGACGACGTCCACCTCATCGCGGCGCTCGCCCTGCACCGCCGCATGACCGAAGACGAGCTGCGCCACGCCGTCGGCGACCGGGTCTACGACGCCTTCGCCCCGCAGGGCGCCCTCTCCAACCACGACGCCGAAGACCCCGACAACCTGGCGTTCCTGGGCGAGACCAAGCACGGCGAGGAGGTCGAGATCAACAAGCGGGCCGCCGAGTCCGACCTGCTGGTGTACGTCAACATCAACATCGTCTCGATGGACGGCGGCCACAAGAGCACCGCCACCGGCCTGGCCAGCTACCGCTCCATCAAGCACCACCACAACGTGCACACCATGGAGCACTCCAAGAGCTTCATGGACCGCCACAACTCCGAGCTGCACCACAGCAACTGGCGCATGGGCAAGGTCATCGCCGACGCCGGGGTGAAGGTCTTCCAGATCGAGACCACGATCAACAACGACACCTTCGGCGATGCCCTCCCGATGTCCGTGCTGGCCAAGCGCGAGTGGGAGTGGACGGCGAAGGACCGGGTCTCGTTCATCGGCATGCAGCAGGGGCTCAAGCGCCTGTCGGGCCCGACCAAGCGCAAGATCTTCCAGGCCCACCGGGCGCCCTACGGCGTCACCTCGGTGACCGCGGGCGCCATCGAGCCGGTGCACGAGAAGACGCTCCGGCACTGCTTCGACCAGCACATCGTGGAGGTCGAGGGCCAGACCGACATCCTCACCATGGGGCTCCCCTACATCTGCCCCTACAACGTGAACTCGATCATGAACCCGATCCTGGTCATGTGCCTGGGACTCGGGTACTTCTTCAACATGTACCGCGGGAAGCCGCTGGTCCGCGAGGGCGGCGTGCTGATCATGACGCACCCCACGCCGTGGGAGTTCCACCCGGTCCACCACCCGAGCTACATCGACTTCTTCGAGCAGGTCCTGGCCGACACCACCGACCCGAAGGTCATCGAGGAGAAGTGGGAGAAGCAGTTCGCGGAGGACGAGTGGTACCGCCACCTGTACCGGACGAGCTACGCGTACCACGGCGTCCACCCCTTCTACATGTGGTACTGGGGCTCGCACGCGCTGAAGCACCTCGGACGGGTGATCGTCGTCGGCGGCGACAAGCGCGCCGTCCACCGCCTGGGCTTCAAGGCGGCGTCGACGCTGAACGACGCCTTCGAGATGGCCGAAGACGTCGTCGGCCGCCACCCCACCATCACGCACCTGAAGAACCCGCCCATCGTCATGGCCGACGTGAAGTGACGGTGCGCTGATGAGCGACAAGAAGGGGCTGGAGAAGCTCGCTGCTTCGGTGCAGAAGGCTCGTTCCAAGGTGCCGCCGGTTCGGGCCGTCGTGGCCCAGACGTCGTTTCCGTACCGGGCACCCACCACACCGCTCACGGTCGAGCCGAAGGTCGAGAAGCCGACGCTGCTCGGGCACTACGACTCGGACTGGGCCCGCAGGCTGCCCGCCCGGTACGCCCGCTTCTTCCTCACCGAAGGGCTGGTGCGGCCCGTCATCGCCGGGCTGGCCCAGCCCGAGCGCAAGGGCCTCGACCGCCTGGCCGACCTCGACGGCCCGGTGATCTTCGCCGCCAACCACCACAGCCACATCGACGCCGGGCTGCTCATCACGTCGCTCCCCGAGCCGTACCGCCACCAGGTGTTCGCGGCCGCCGCGGCCGACTACTTCTTCGACACCCGGGTGAAGGCCACCGCCTCGGCCCTCGTGCTCAACGCCATCCCGATCGAGCGCACCAAGGTGGGCCGCCGCTCCGCCGAGCAGGCGGCCAGCCTCATCGACGACGGCTGGTCGATGATCATCTTCCCCGAGGGCGGCCGCTCCCCCGATGGCTGGGGCCAGCCGTTCCGGGGCGGCGCCGCCTACCTCGCCATCAAGTGCGGCGTGCCCGTGGTGCCGATCCACCTGGCCGGCACCGGACGCATCCTCCCCAAGGGCAAGAACCGCCCGAAGCCCCAGCGCACGGTGGTCACCTTCGGCACGCCGATCCGCGCGAACGAGGGCGAGCGCTCGCAGGCGTTCTCCGATCGCATCGAGTCCGCCGTCGCCGCTCTGGCCGACGAGGCCACCACCGACTGGTACTCCGCCCGCCGACGGGCCGCCACCGGCGAGACCCCCACGCTGGCCGGCCCCGGATCCGGCGCCTGGCGCCGCAACTGGGCCCTCACCGCCAACCGCAAGAAGCCCTCGACCGCCAAGCGCTGGCCCGACCTCTAGGTGTGATCCGCGTGGACGTTGTCCTCGGTTAGGCGGTGCAGGGTGTCGGTGGGGGTTGCCCAGTCGAGTGCGCCGTGGGAGCGGTGGTGATTGTAGAAGTGGATGAAGCCGTCGTAGGCGTGGCGGCGTTCGTCGT
>Ga0182745_1005567_pt1 | contig 10274 bp, 7 predicted proteins | sample eDN3rd30CKraftBY_FD_128523 | JGI IMG/M metagenome (GOLD analysis project Ga0182745, IMG submission 128523) | Enriched backyard soil microbial communities from Emeryville, California, USA - eDNA 3rd pass 30_C Kraft BY (version 2) (version 2) | ecosystem: Environmental > Terrestrial > Soil >... | reverse complement strand
TAGATCAGCACGCGGCTGGGATCGGTCAGTGCGCTGGCGACGAAGGTCTTGCCGTCGATGTCGACGCGGTCGCCGCCCTTGATGCTCATGCCGGTCTGGGCGACTTCGCCGTTGACCTTGACCAGTCCGTCGGCAATGCGCTGTTCCAGCGCGCGGCGCGAACCGAGCCCGGCCTGCGCCAGGACCTTGTGCAGGCGCTCTTCCAGCCGCGGGCTGTCGCTGCTGTTGTCGGTGCCGCGCTTCAGGGAAAGCTTGCGGCCGCTGCCGTTTGAATCACTCATGTCTTGCTCCGGGTGCTGTCGCCTTCATCGGCGAGGGCATCTGCGTTCGTGTCGTCTTGCGACGGGTCGGGGTTGGATTGTTCGACGTTGTCGGCGTCGGGACTGGTGTCGGTATCGGTATCGTTCCGGGCGTCGGTGACCGGGTGCGCGTCGGTTCGGGCATCGGCGTCCGCTGCGGTGGCTTCCTCGTCGCCCGCGCCGGGTTCATCGGTTCCAAGGTGGGCTTCGCTTGCCGGCCCGTCCATGTCGGTAGACGCATCGCCGGCGTCATCGATGGCGCTGCCGTTAACGTCGTGCCTCGCATCGTCACCTTCGGCGGACGCGGCTTCCGCGCCGTCGGCACTGATGTCGCCGACCGGCATGGCCGCGTCGGGCTTGCCGTCGAACTGCAGCTGCGGGTCGAGCTCGCCGAAATCCTTGAGCTCCGACAGCGGCGGCAGTTCGTCCAGGCGCTTGAGGCCGAAGTAGTCGAGGAAGCCGCGCGTGGTGCCGAGCAGTTCCGGGCGGCCAGGGATGTCGCGGTGGCCGACGACGCGGATCCACTCGCGTTCTTCCAGCGCCTTGATGATGTTGCTGTTGACCGCCACGCCGCGAACCTGCTCGATCTCGCCGCGGGTGATCGGCTGGCGGTAGGCGATCAGGGCCAGGGTCTCCAGCGTGGCGCGGGTGTACTTGGTCTGGCGTTCGGTCCACAGCCGCGCCACCCAGGCGTGCACGTCGGCCTTGACCTGGTAGCGCCAGCCGGAGGCCAGTTCGACCAGTTCCACGCCACGTTCGGCGCATTCGGCCTGCAGCGATTCCAGCGCCTGGGGGATGCTGCCGTCGGGCGCGGGTTCGTCCAGCGGGAACAGTGCCTGCAGCTGCACCACGGTCAGCGGCTGGTTGGCGGCGAGCAGGGCCGCCTCGACGATGCGTTTGATGAGTCGTTGATCCATGAAGTCTTGTTCGTCAGCGGTGTGGTTTGCGCCGTCGTGGCCGCGAATGCGGGAACGAGGGCGATTTTTGCCAGTGGTGCGTGGAAGTGCTCGTCGTTATTCCAGGAACCCGTGAGAACCGGGCGTGTTGCCGGCATGGGCTGTAATCCCGGCGGGTTCCCGCCTTCTCGGCCATGACAGGCGAAACGCGGGGCGTCCTATCGCTCCGCATCGTCATTGGCCGCGCCGTCGTCCTCGTCGAACTCGCTCGACAGCTCCAGCGCGGCGATGTCGCCGTCGCGGGTGGCCAGCGACTTGAGGTAGATCGGGCCGAGCGCGACTTCCTGCACGATCTCGAGCAGGCGTTCCTTGGCCAGTTCCAGGATCGACAGGAAGGTGACCACCACGCCGAGCCGGCCTTCGCGGGCCTCGAACAGCGACTCGAAGCGGTGGAAGCTGCCGTCCTCAAGCCGGGTCAGCAGCTCGCCCATGCGCTGGCGCACGCTGAGCGCGTCGCGCTTGATCGCGTGGCCGGTGAACAGCTCGGCGCGCTTGAGCACGTCGTGCAGTGCCAGCAGCATCTCGCGCAGGTCGACCGGCGGCGGCAGCTTGACGCTGGCGCGGTCGGGCACGAACGCGGCGGCCGGCGTGGTGTCGCGGTCCTGGCGGGGCAGGGCGTCGAGGTCTTCGGCGGCCTGCTTGAAGCGTTCGTACTCCTGCAGGCGCCGGACCAGGTCGGCGCGCGGGTCGTCCTCCAGCGCTTCGTCCTCGGTCGAGCGCGGCAGCAGCATCCGCGACTTGATCTCGGCCAGGATCGCGGCCATCACCAGGTACTCGGCGGCCAGTTCGAAGCGCAGGTCCTGCATCACCCCGATGTAGTCGACGTACTGCCGGGTGATCTCCGCGACCGGGATATCGAGGATGTCCAGGTTCTGGCGCCGGATCAGGTACAGCAGCAGGTCCAGCGGACCCTCGAACGCATCGAGGATGACTTCCAGCGCGTCCGGCGGGATGTACAGGTCCTGCGGGATCTGCAGCACGGCCTGGCCATGCACCACCGCCAGCGGCATTTCCTGCTGCTGCGGGTGCAAGGCCGCCTGGTGTTGCACAGGCACGGCGGACGCGGTGTCTTCGGTCATGCGGTTCGCAGCCCCCTTGGGCCACATGATGGGCGTTGGCGCGCGGCGGGGCCGCGGCCGGTTTGCAGCATTGCGGCGATGGGAGTCGCCAGTTCGAAGCGGATGGCAGCCGGACGCCAATGTGCGGCTCGCGCCGCGCGGTGTCGCGGCGTGGGACGGTGGAAGGTCGTCGGACTGGACCGGTGGGAACAGCGGGTCGGGCGTCCGGGGACGGGCCGCTGCAGGATCCCGGTCATGAAACCGGAAGCCAGAGTACGGGCTCGCACAGATCGTGTCCAGCGCGTGGCTGAATGCAGGCAGCTACAATTCGAAGCCTCCTCCAGCCCAAGGGAAACGCACCGCATGTGGTACGCGATCGAAGGCCATGACGGCAGCGACGTGCTGGCGCGGCGCAAGCAGGCCCGCCCCGAGCACCTGGCGCGGCTGGCCGCTCTGCGCGACGCCGGCCGCCTGCTGGTGGCCGGTCCGTGCCCGGCCATCGATGCGCTGGATCCGGGGCCGGCCGGTTTCAGCGGTAGCATCGTGATCGCCGAATTCGGATCGCTGGAACAGGCGCGGGCCTGGGCCGACGCCGATCCCTACGTCGCCGCCGGCGTCTACGCCCGGGTCGACGTGCGCCCCTTCAACGCGGTGCTGCCGTGACGGCCGCGGGGCCGCTGCCGCGCGACCGGCGCGTCGCCGCCATCCGCGCAGCCCTGCAGGCGGCGTTCGCGCCGACCGCGCTTGAAGTACGCGACGACAGCCATCGCCACGCCGGCCATGCCGGTGCCCAGGACGGCCGCGGGCACTTCGACGTGGAGATCGCCAGCGAGGCGTTTGCCGGCCTGTCGCCCCTGGCCCGGCACCGTGCGGTCTATGACGCGCTCGGTGACCTGATGGCGACCGACATCCACGCCTTGTCCATCCGCGCGCGAACGCCGGCAGGCGATTGACTCACGGCAGCGGTGACTGCTGCGTTGCAGCATCCGAAAAGCCTTTTTTTGCGGCGTATCGCGACCCGGCGGAACCAAGGCACGCTGCCGTTACATCGGCTTTACATTGATCGATGGAAACGATTACAGTCCGCCGCAGTGAACCGGCGCGGGAGGGCGGGTGAGCGTCACGATCAAAGACGTCGCGAAGCAGGCGAACGTATCCGTGGCGACGGTCTCGCGGGCCCTCAACGGCCATGAGAACGTGGCCGAGGCCGTGCGCGAGCGCGTGCTCAGCGTCGCCAACGAGCTGCGCTACAGCCCGCACCACGCTGCGCGCAGCCTCAGCAGCCGCCGCACCCACACCATAGGCGTGGTGCTGCCGGACCTGTACGGGGAGTTCTTCTCGGAGCTGATGCGCGGGATCGACCAGGGCGCCCGCGAGCGCGGCCTGCACCTGCTGGTCTCCAGCTACCACGGCAACCCGGCCGAACAGGGTGCGGCCTTGCGCGCCATGCGCGGGCGAGTCGACGGCCTGCTGGTCATGTCGCCGTTCGTGGGCGACACCGGAATGGTGCGCGACAACCTCAGTCCCGGGATGCCGGCGGTGCTGATGAACAGCAGCGTCGCCGAAACCGGCCTGCGGGCGGTCAGCATCGACAACTACGGGGGCGCGCGCGAAATGGTGCGGCACCTGGTGGCCGCGGGCCATCGCCGGATCGCCTTCATCGCCGGCCCCGACAACAATTTCGACGCCTCCGAGCGCCTGCGCGGCTACCGCGACGAGCTCGCGGCGAGCCTGCCCGATGCGCGGCCGTGGATCCTCGAAGGCGACTTCCACGAGGCCTCCGGCCATCGTGCCGGCGGCGAACTGCTGGTCGGTCCCGAGCGGCCGGACGCGGTGTTTGCTGCCAACGACATGATGGCGCTGGGCTGCCTGTTTGCGCTCAACCACGCCGGCGTCCAGGTGCCGCGCGACATCGCGATTGCCGGTTTCGACGATATCCCCCTTGCACGCTACGTGCACCCGTCGCTGACCACGATGCGCGTGGACATCGCCGCGCTCGGCGGCCGTGCGCTGCACATGCTGCTCGACAGCATTGCCGGGACACGGGCGGAGCCGGGCGATGGCATGGAGCAGGGGGAACCACTGGTTCCGGGATTGATGGTGCGTGACTCCAGCGTCGCCGGAGCAGGAGGAAGCATGGCGCGCGCGTCCGCCGCTGCCGCCGAGGCCTGAAACGGCAGGCGGCATCTGGACGCAGAAATCACGGCAACTACAAAAAGATCATCGTTGGCAGATGTCCCACATTGACCGGCCCTGGGAGGGGAGACGTCATGAAGTCCACGCATCGTTCCACACGCAGACACAACCGCACGCTGCTGGCCTGCGCGCTGGCCAGCTGCATGCTGCTGGCCGCGCCGCAGGTCCTGGCGCAATCCACCTCGGCCACGATCCGCGGCCAGGTGTCCGCCGACTCGACCCCCGCGAGCGGCGCCACCGTGAAGGCAACCAACCTGGCCACGGGCCTGACGCGCAGCGTGCAGAGCTCGGGCAGCGGCAGCTACTCGCTCGGCGGCTTGCCACCGGGCACTTACCGGCTGGATGTCACGGCCAACGGCCAGACGAACACGCAGAACATCACCCTGCAGGTCGGCCAGACCGCGACCTTGAATCTCGGCGTCGGCGGCGTTGCCGAAACCGCGCCGGCGGGCGAGGCGACCACGCTGGAAGCGGTGCACGTCACGGCGCCGCTGGCGGTGGAGACCAAGACCTCCGAAGTCGCGACTTACGTGTCGCAGAAGCAGATCGAGGCGCTGCCGCAGGCCTCGCGCAACTTCCTGGCCTTCGCGGACACCGTGCCGGGCATGATCTTCGAGACCGCGGCGAACGGATCCAGCAAGCTGCGCAGCGGCGCGCAGAACTCGAATGGCATCAACGTCTTCATCGATGGCGTCGGCCAGAAGAACTATGTACTCAAGGGCGGCGTGAGCGGCCAGGACTCTTCCAGCGGCAGTCCGTTCCCACAGCTCGCGATCGGCGAGTACAAGGTCATCACGTCCAACTACAAGGCCGAATACGACCAGATCAGCAGCGCGGCGGTCACGGCGGTGACGAAGTCGGGTACCAATGAGTTTTCCGGGGACTTCTTCTGGGACCGCACCAGCGATGGGTGGCGAGACCCGACTTTCTCGGAGGAAATGCGCGGCAGCAAGGTGCCCTCGAGTGAAGAACAGTACGGCGCGGCACTCGGCGGGCCGATCATCCCCGACCGCCTGTTCTTCTTTGCGACCTACGAGCGCAAGGAGATCAATCGCCCGCGTGAGATCCGGTTGGGAACGAACAACTTCGACCCGGCCTACATCACGCCGGAAATCCTGTCCTACCTTGGCTCGGCCAACGCCGCCTTCGAGCAGGACAACTACTTCGGCAAGCTGACGTGGCAGGCCAGCGACGATCACCTGATCGAACTGTCGGCCAAGAAGCGCGAAGAGAACGAAGTCACCAACGTGGGCGACGGCCCCAACGTGCCCTCGTACGGAACGAGGAAGGCCAACGACAGCACTCGCGTCGACCTGCGCTGGCAGTGGAGTGGTGACACTTGGCTCAACGACCTGCACCTGACGTCGGAAGATGACTTCTGGAGCCCGCGTCCGATCACCATCGGCCCGGGCAAGTCGATCCGCTCCACGCTGAGCAACTTCAACGACGGCGATACGCTGCTCAATATCGGCGGCGGGCCCGATTACCAGGACAAGGGCCAGAAGGGCCAATCCCTGCAGGACGACTTCACCTTCACCGGGTTCGACAGCCACACGATCAAGGCCGGCATCAAGTACAAGTCGGTCAAGATCAACGCATTCGAGCAGCAGCCATACAACCCGTTGTTCCGCTATGACCTCGCCGAGAACATCGACGACGGACGGACGGCGATCGCGGACTTCCTCCCGTGGCGGGTGGAATTCGGCGCGCCGCTGCCGGGCGTCGGTGATCGCGATGTCGAATCGCGCAACAAGCAGTACGGGATCTACATCCAGGACGACTGGGCCGTCACCGAAAAGCTGATGCTGAACCTGGGCGTCCGCTACGACTTCGAGAAGACGCCCGGTTTCGAGAACTACGTGACCGATCCGACGCTGGTCGCTGCGTTGCGGAACTGGAGCAACATCCACGGACCGAACGTGGACTACGACATCGAGGACTACATCAGCAATGGCAGCAACCGCGACGCCGACAAGAACAATTGGGCACCGCGGCTGGGTTTCTCGTACGACCTGTTCGGCGACCAGCGCCACGTGATCTTCGGCGGTGCCGGCCGTTCCTACGACCGCAACCTGTTCGACTACCTGGCGCTCGAGCAATCGAAGAGCACGTTCCCGCGCTACACGTACTTCTTCGGCACCACCGACCACCCCTGCGCCGCGGGCGCCGCGAACTGCGTGGCGTGGGATCCGGCCTACTATGACGTGGCGAACCTGTATTCGCTGGTGGCGGCCAATCCCAACCTCGGTTCCGAGGTCAACATGATCAAGAACGATCTGGAGACGCCGTACTCGGACCAGTTCAGCCTGGGCATGCGCAACACCTTCACCGTGTGGGAACACGACTGGAATACTTCGGCGGCGATTGCGCATGTCAGGAGTTACGACGGCATCGTGTTCTCGCTGGGGAATCGCTGGCCGGATGGCAGCTTCCGGGATCCGGCCAAGCCGGGTGCGACCTGGGGCAGCCAGCCGTGGGGCTTCCCGATCCCCGGATACGGCACGCTGATCCTCGCCGAGAACGGGATCGAAACCAGGCTCAACCAGTTCCTGCTGTCGATCGAGAAGCCGTATACCAACTCTTCGCCCTGGGGCGTGACGATCGCCTACACCTACAGTGATGCCGAGGAGAACCGCCTCAACGCGGCGAACAGCGACGAGCACTACAACTTCGACTATCCCAACCTCGATGGACTGCCGTTCATCACTTCGGTCGGAATCCCGAAGCACCGCCTGGTCGCGACCGGATTCGGCGACTTCTGGGGGATGACGTTCTCGAGCAAGCTCACGCTTGCCAGTCCCAACCCGAAGGATTCAACGAACTGCTACAACACGACGAGCACCGATAATTGCTACTTCGATTCCTTCATCCCGGACGGGACGATCGGATTCAAGCAGCTTGATGTTGCGCTCCAGAAGACCTGGAACACGGGTACCGACCTGGAGTTCTATGTCCGCGGCGACGTGTTCAACGTGTTCAACTGGAAGAACTACACCGACTACGACACCTGGCGTGGCGTCCCCGGCAACGCGAACCCGAACTTCGGGAACCGGAACGGCGTTGGCACGGTCTGGCCGCCGCGCATGTTCAAGTTGTCGTTCGGCCTCCACTGGTAAACCCATCGCCGGCCACGCACGCATGCGTGGCCGGCCTTCATCCGACCTGATCGAGGTACTGGCCCCCGATGTTCCGCCGCAGTTTCTCCGCAATCTTCTACCTGCCCGTTTGCCTGTTGCTGGTCCTGTCGGCATGCAAGAAGATCGAAGAGCCCGAGCGGGCACCGCCGCCACAGCAATCACCCGCATCGGAACCCGCGGTGCCCGTGGCCGACCGGCCGGCGTCGGAGCCGGAAACCGCCGGCCAGCCCGCGCTGCCGCCGTTGTTCAAGGACATCGAGAAGCGCACGTTCCAGTTCTTCTGGGACACCACCAACGAAGTCAACGGGATGACGCCGGACCGCTTCCCGTCGCGGCCGTTCGCGTCCATCGCGGCGATCGGGTTCGCGCTGACCGCGTATCCGATCGGCATCGAGAACGGGTGGGTGAGCCGGCGCCAAGCGGTCGACCGCACCTTGACCACGCTGGAATTCCTGCGTGACGCGAAGATGGGGCCGCAGAAGGAAGGCACCTCGGGCCACCGCGGTTTCTACTACCACTTCCTCGACATGCAGAAGGGCCAGCGCTACGAGCCGTGGGTGGAGCTGTCGAGCGTGGATACGGCGCTGATGATGATGGGCGTGCTGTTCACGCGCGGCTACTACGACCATGACGACCCGCGCGAGGCGGAAATCCGGAAGATCGCCGACGAGTTGTACCGGCGCGTCGACTGGCCGTGGCTGCAGGTGCGCTCGCCGCTGATCTCGATGGGCTGGTATCCGGAAACCGGATTCATCGAGCACGACTGGGAAGGCTACAACGAGGCCATGCTGGTCTACATCCTGGCGCTGGGTTCGCCCACGCACCCGATCGAGCCGGACGCCTGGGCCGCGTGGACCAGCACCTACGACCGCGGCTGGGGCCAGTTCGAAGGCCAGGAGTACCTGAGCTTCGCGCCGCAGTTCGGCCACCAGTACAGCGAGGTGTGGATCGACTTCCGCGGCATCCAGGACGAGTACATGCGCGCGCGCGGCATCGACTACTTCGAGAACAGCCGCCGCGCGACGCTGGCGCAGCGCACCTACGCCATCGAGAACCCGATGAAGTGGAAGGGCTACGGCGAGAACGTCTGGGGGCTGACCGCTTCGGACGGGCCGCAGCGCACGACGCAGCTGTACAACGGCGAGGAGCGCGAGTTCCGCCACTACAGCGCCCGCGGCGCGGGCCTGCGCGATGCCTATGACGACGGCACCATCGCGCCGACCGCGGCGCTCGGTTCGCTGGTGTTCGCGCCGGAGGTGGTGATTCCGGCGGCGGTGGAGATGCACGAGCGATACGGCGACTTCCTGTACTCGAGCTACGGCTTCCTCGACTCCTTCAACCCCAGTTTCGACTACGACATCCCGCTCAAGACTGGCCGCCTGGTGCCGGGCAAGGGCTGGGTGGCGAGCGATTACATCGGCATCGACCAGGGCCCGATCCTGGCCATGATCGCCAACTATCGCAACGAGTTCGTGTGGAACGTCATCAAGCGCGACCCCTACGTCCGCCTCGGCCTGGAACGCGCGGGTTTCACCGGAGGCTGGCTGGAGGCGGGCAAGGACGGGACGCAGGCGGAAGCGGAGCCGGGCGCAAGGACGCCCGCGCAGGATGTCGGCGGCAAACCCGGCAGCCACGCGCCGGCGCCGGTGAGGCCGCCGCTCAAGGCGCCGCCCGCGCCGCAACCGAACCTGCAATCGCTGCGGATACACTGCCAACATGCGCCAAGCCAAGCCATCGCCACGACGCTGCATCCCTCATGCGCCGCGGATGCTGGCCGGCTGGCGCGCGCTCGGATGCCTGCTGGCCATCGTGCTGCTGTCGGCCTGCGCACGGCAGCAGGCGCCGGCGCGCGAGACCATCACGTTCTGGGTCATGGGCTTCGAGGGCGAGCAGGTCGCGCGACTGCTGCCGGAGTTCGAGCGGCGTAATCCCGGCATCCGTGTCGAACTGCAGCAGATGCCGGTGCTGTCGGCGCACGAGAAGCTGCTGACCGCGTTCGCCGGCGATTCGTTGCCGGACGTCACTCCGCTGGGCAACACCTGGATCCCTGAATTCGCGCTGCTTGGCGCGCTGGCGCCGCTCGACGACCGGATCGCCGCCACGCCCGGGTTCGACGTCGCCGACTATTACGCGGGTGCCTGGGACAGCGGCGTCATCGATGGCGTCACCTATGCCGTGCCTTGGTACGTGGAAACACGCTTGCCGTTCTACCGCGTCGACCTGTTGCACGAAGCCGGGATCGACGGGCCTCCGACCGACTGGGACGAATGGCGCACGGCGATGGCCGCGGTCAAGCGCGAGGTCGGGCCGAAGCGCTACGCGATCCTGCTTCCGCTCAACGAGTTCGAGCCGCTGCTCAACCTCGCCATCCACGATCCGCTGCTGCGCGACGGCGGCCGCTACGGCAATTTCCGCAGCGCGGGGTTCAGGCGCACGCTGGCGTTCTACAAGGAAATCTTCGACAAGGACTGGGCGCCGAGGGTCGGCAATACCGCGATCTCCAATGTCTGGGACGAGTTCGGCAAGGGCTACTACACGTTCTACATCAACGGTCCCTGGAACATCGCCGAGTTCAGGAAGCGCCTGCCGCCCGAGCTGGCCGATACCTGGATGACGATGCCGCTGCCG
>Ga0182745_1005564_pt1 | contig 10280 bp, 9 predicted proteins | sample eDN3rd30CKraftBY_FD_128523 | JGI IMG/M metagenome (GOLD analysis project Ga0182745, IMG submission 128523) | Enriched backyard soil microbial communities from Emeryville, California, USA - eDNA 3rd pass 30_C Kraft BY (version 2) (version 2) | ecosystem: Environmental > Terrestrial > Soil >... | reverse complement strand
GGGACAGTTGGGACGACGACGCCTTCATCGCCGACAAGCAGGCCGGCCGCTTCGTGCGGCCGGGCAGCCTCCACGTGCCGGCCATCGAGGGGAAGTACTTTTCGATCCAGGGCGCCCTCAACGTGCCGCGCCCGCCGCAGGGCCATCCCGTCCTGATCCAGGCCGGTTCCTCCGGCCCCGGCCAGGCGCTGGCGGCCCGCATCGCCGACGTGGTCTTCACAGCGCAGAACGAACTTGCCGAGGCGCAGGACTTCTACCGCGCCGTCAAAGCCCAGGTGGTGGCCAACGGCCGGCCTGCTGGCGCCGTGCTGGTCATGCCGGGCGTGATGCCCGTGGTGGGCCGGACCGAAGGCGAAGCCCGGGAGATCTTCGCCGAACTCAACCGCAACATCGACACCGCGCAGGCCTTCACCGTCCTGTCGGAGCGGCTGGGCGCCGACATGTCGATCCATCCGCTCGACGGCCCGGTGCCCGACGTGCCCGAAACCGAGCATCTCAAGAGCCGGGCGGCCCTGCTGCTCCAGATGGCACGGCGCGAGAACCTCACCCTGCGCCAGCTCTTTCATCGCGTCGCGGCAGCGCGCGGACACCTTCTCCCGATCGGGACGCCCGTGCAGATCGCCGACGTGCTGGAGCGCTGGTTCAGGCAGGGTGGCGCCGACGGCTTCAACGTGATGCCGCCCTTCTTTCCCGGCCAGTTCGACGCCTTTGCTCAGGGCGTGGTGCCGATCCTGCAGGAGCGTGGCCTGTTCCGCGCCGACTACACCGGCGCGACCCTGCGCGATCATCTCGGCCTGGCGCGGCCGTCCGATCAGCGACCCTCCCGATAATTGTTGAAAAACAACAAGTTGCGGTTCGCTTCCAAAGTCGTTCACAAGCACCTCACTCGGCCCTTGCGCCGGGCGCCCCGACTCCTGATATAACCCCCTCGAGGGGCCGGTGTGGGCGGAGCAGTCGCCAACCCGGTCAGATCCGGAAGGAAGCAGCCGTAACGAATTCGCTTCGGGTCATGCCGGTCTCTCACCCGTTCCCCTGCGCGCGCCGCCGCGGAGGGCGGGCGGCCCGGGCGCGACGACCGCCGGGCCTTAAGAGGGGCCACGGCGCAGAATGACGGGTGATCGCCATGGCTGAGGCCAACCCGGGCTCGGACCCGGCAACACCCTATCGCGTCCTCGCCCGCAAATACCGTCCGGTCGATTTCACGACCCTGGTCGGCCAGGAAGCGATGGTGCGCACCCTGCGCAATGCCATCGCCACCGGCCGCATCGCCCATGCCTTCATGCTCACCGGCGTCCGCGGGGTCGGCAAGACCACGACGGCCCGCATCATCGCCCGCGCCCTGAACTGCGTCGGGCCCGATGGCAGCGGCGGCCCGACGGTCGATCCCTGCGGCGTGTGCGACAACTGCAAGGCCATTACCGAGGACCGCCATGTCGACGTGATCGAGATGGACGCGGCCTCGCGCACCGGCATCGACGACGTGCGCGAGTTGATCGAGGGCGTGCGCTACCGCCCGGTCTCGGCGCGCTACAAGGTCTACATCATCGACGAAGTGCACATGTTGTCGGAGAAGGCCTTCAACGCGTTGTTGAAGACGCTGGAAGAGCCGCCGCCGCACGTGAAGTTCCTGTTCGCCACCACCGAGATCCGCAAGGTGCCGGTGACGGTGCTGTCGCGCTGCCAGCGCTTCGACCTGAAGCGCGTGCCGCAGGAAACGCTGGTCGAGCATTTCGGCAGGATCGCCCAGACCGAGAAGGTCGAGATCTCGCCCGAGGCTCTGTCCCTGCTCGCACGTGCCGCCGACGGATCGGTACGCGACGGTCTGTCGATGCTCGACCAGGCGATCGCCCATGGCGGCGGGGTGGTCGATGCAGGGCAGGTCCGCGACATGCTGGGTCTGGCCGACCGCAGCCGCGTCCTCGACCTCTTCGAAAAGACGATGCGCGGCGACGCGCCGGGCATGGTCGCGGCGCTCGGCGAGATGCACGATTCCGGCGCCGATCCCGTGGTCGTGCTGCAGGACCTGCTTGAACTCACCCACTGGGTCACACGCCTCAAGGTGGCGCCGGACGCCGCCGCCGCGACGGCGGACAGCGAGAGCGTCCAGGGACTGGCGATGGCCGGCAAGCTCTCCATGGCCTCGCTCACGCGGGCCTGGACGCTGTTGTTGAAGGGCCTCCAGGAGACGCTGGCCGCGCCCTCTCCGCTGCGCGCCGCCGAGATGGCGCTGATCCGGCTCTGCTACGTCGCCGACCTTCCCTCGCCCGGCGATGCGATCAAGATGCTGCAGAATGGCGGCGGCGTTGCCGTGCCCGGTGCAGCCGCTCCGGCGATGCCGAGAGGCAATGGCGGCGGCGGCGCGGTGGCACGCCTCGCGACCCAGCCTGTCACGGCGGTTGCGCCCCAGCCGGCGCCGGCCATGCCGGCACCGCGCACCTTCGCCGAGGTCGTGGCCTTGTTCGAGAGCCGTCGCGAGGCGCGGCTGGTCCACAGCCTGATGCATCACGTGCACGAGGTGCGCTGCGAGCCCGGCCTGATCGAGTTCCGCCCGGAGCCCAAGGCGCCACCCGACCTTGCCCCGCGCCTCAGCGAGTTGTTGAGCCAATGGACCGGTCGCCGCTGGATCGCCTCGGTCTCTAACGCCGAGGGCAAGCCCACCCTGATCCAGCAGAAGGCGGCCAAGGCCGACGACCTGCGCAGTTCGGCCGAGAACAACGAACTGGTGATGGCCATACTCAAGACATTCCCCGGCGCGAAGCTCGAGGCGGTGAAACGCAAGGGCGAGCAGACTTCCATGCTGGGCGAGTTCGTCAGCGACGAGCCGCCTCCCGCCGAGGAATACCCGGCAGACGACGACATCCCGGAAAGCGAGTTCTGAATGTTCGACAAACTCAAGGACCTGGGCGGCCTGATGCAGCAGGCCCAGCAGATGCAGCAGAAGATGCAGGACCTGCAGGCAGCGCTGGAGCGCCTGGAGATCGTAGGCACCTCGGGCGCCGGACTGGTCAAGGTCACGGTCAACGGCAAGAACGAGACCCGCAAGATCGACATCGACGCCTCGCTGTTCAAGCCCGAGGACAAGGGCGTCGTGGAGGACCTGATCGTGGCGGCCGCCAACGACGCGCGCGCCAAGGTCGAGCAGACCGTGCAGGAGCAGATGCGCGGCATCACCGGCGGCCTGCCGCTGCCGCCAGGCTTCAAGCTCTAGATGAAAAGGCGCCGATGAACGGCCCGGAGATCGAGCGGCTCATCCAGCTTCTCGGCCGCCTGCCGGGCCTGGGGCCGCGCTCGGCCCGCCGCGTGGCGCTGCATCTCCTGAAGAAGCGCGAGACGCTGATGCAGCCGCTGAGCACAGCGCTGGCCGATGCGGCGCGCGCCATCCGGGCCTGCAGCATCTGCGGCAACCTCGATACGATCGACCCCTGCTCCATCTGTTCCGATCACCGCCGCGATGCTGGCCTGATCTGCGTCGTCGAGGATGTCGGCGACCTGTGGGCGATGGAGCGCGGCCGCATCTTCTCGGGTCGCTATCACGTGCTGGGCGGGTCGCTGTCGGCACTGGACGGGATCGGTCCGGAGGAGCTCAACATCGGCAGCCTGGTGAAGCGCGTTTCCGCCGGCGGCATCCGCGAGGTGATCATGGCGACTAATGCAACCGTCGACGGGCAGACGACGGCGCACTACCTCGCCGAGCGTCTGTCCGAGCACGACGTGCCGCTGACGCGGCTGGCGCACGGCGTGCCGGTGGGCGGCGAACTCGACTGGCTCGACGACGGCACGCTCGCGACCGCCTTCAAGGCGCGCCGCGCCCTGTAGCGTCGTCCCATGAGCGCCGAAACCCTCGCCGCCATCGCCGTCGCCCTGGGGGCCGGCTGGGCCAGCGGACTGAACGCCTACGCGGCCGTGCTGGTGCTGGGGGTGGCTCAGCGGCTCGGCCTGGTTGCCCTGCCACACGACCTGCAGGTCCTTGAATCGCCCTGGGTGCTGGGCGTCGCCGCCATCCTGTTCGCGCTCAACTTCCTGACCGACAAGATCCCCTACGTCGACAGCATCAACGACGTGCTCCAGACGTTCGTGCGCATCCCTGCGGGCGTGCTCCTCGCCTACGGAGCCGCAACCGGCCTCAGCCCGGAAATCTCGATCATCGCCGGCCTGCTGGGCGGGACGCTCGCGGCTGGGACCCACATCGCCAAGACTGGATCGCGCGCGCTGATCAATACCTCGCCAGAGCCGTTCACCAACGTGTTCGCGTCCCTTGGAGAGGACGTCACGGTCCTTGGCGGGCTGGCGCTCGCGATCGCGCATCCGATCACATTTCTGTGCCTGCTGGCGGTTTTCGTGGTGATGCTGATATGGCTTCTGCCCAAACTCGTGCGGTTGGCCCTTGTGCCGTTTCGCCGACTGGCTCGGGGTCGGCAGGGGCCATGATCGCCATCCCCCTCCTCGACCTTTGGCGGAACAACTGAGGCTTTCCTTCGTCGGCCCGAGGCGTACACTCACAACGGCAAGCACATGTTCATCCGCCAGAACATCCAGTCCCTTCGGTTCTTCCGCACGACGCCGGCGATGCGCTGCCCGTATCTGCCGCATCGCCTGGAGACCAAGCTCGTCACCGAACTGAGCGGGCCGGACGCGATTTCCCAGCACGACACGCTGACCGATGCCGGTTTCCGGCGCTCACACCACTTCGTCTACAAGCCGCTGTGCGACGGTTGCAGAGCCTGCGTACCGGTGCGCATTCGCGTCCGAGACTTCGAGCCCAGTCGCGCCCAGCGCCGTATCCAGCGCCGCAACGAACATGTCCACGCGATCGAGACGCAGGCCCTGGCGACCGGCGAACAGTTTTCGCTGTTTTCACGCTATGTGCTGACGCGCCATCGCGACGGCGACATGGCAGACATGGACTTCGACGACTATCGCGCCATGGTCGAAGAGAGCCCGGTCGAGACGGCGATCATCGAGTTCCGGGACGATTCGGCCGATGGAAGGCTGGTCGGTGCCTGCCTCGTCGACTGGCTTTCGAGCGGCGTATCGGCCGTCTACAGCTTCTTCGATCCGCAGGACCCGCGGCGGGGGCTCGGGACGCACATGATCCTGTGGCTGGCGGCGGCCGCCGCCAAACGCGGCCTGCCCTATGTCTATCTCGGCTACTGGATCGCCGATTCGAGCAAGATGGCCTACAAGCGCCTGTTCCGCCCACTGGAATTCTTCGGCCCCGAGGGCTGGACCGAGCTGCCTGCTACATAGGCAGAGATAGCACCCCGCCCGCTGTGCGGGCTCTGGCACCGCACAGCAAAGCCCGCTAAGAGGGCGCATCCGTCAGCGAGAACGGATCTCGACAAAAAGAACTCGCGAACAGGGGGAGTGGGATGCGCCTACTGCTGTCATTCAGCACGCTCATCGACGCGTTGAACGAAAAAATAGGAACCGTCTGCAACTGGCTCGTGCTCCTGGCCTGCGTCGTCAGCGCCGGGAATGCCATGGTACGGTACGCCTACGATACGAGTTCGAACGCCTGGCTCGAGATCCAGTGGTACATGTTCGCCGTGATCGTGATGTTCGGCGCTTCCTATACGATGAAGCGCAACGAGCACGTCCGCGTCGACCTGCTCTACATGAACCTCGGCCGCCGCGGGCAGCTCTGGGTCGACATTCTGGGCACGCTGGTCTTTCTCCTGCCGACCTGCACCATCCTGGCCTGGCTGAGCTGGCCGTTCTTCATGCAGTCGTTCAACGTCTACGAGCACTCCTCGAATGCCGGCGGCCTGGTGCGCTGGCCGATCAAGCTCGTGCTCCCCGTGGGCTTCGCTCTGGTCGCCCTCCAGGGCCTCTCGGAACTCATCAAGCGGGTCGCCTTCCTCAACGGATATGCCGTGGACAGCCTCGAGGCTCACTACGAGAGGCCCACGCAATGATCCCTCTCGAGTACATGCCGCCGGTGATGTTCGCCGGCCTCGTCGTCTTCATGATCATCGGTTACCCGGTCGCCTTCTCGCTCTGCGCGGTAGGCTTCTTCTTCGGGTTCCTGTCGATCGAGATGGGCTACTTCACGATGGCCTTCATGCAGGCCATTCCGGGCCGCGTCTTCGGCTCGATCCTGTCAAACGAGCTGCTGCTCGCCATTCCCTTCTTCACTTTCATGGGCGCCATCCTGGAGAAATGCGGGCTGGCCGAGGACATGCTCGAATCGATGGGCCAGCTCTTCGGTCCCATCAAGGGCGGGCTGGGCTATTCGACCATCATCGTGGGCTTCATCCTCGGCGCCATCACCGGCACCGTGGCCGCGCAGGTGATCGCCATGGCGCTGATCACCCTGCCCGTGATGATGCGCTACAAGTACGACATGCGCTACGCGACCGGCGTGCTGGCCGCGTCGGGTACGATCACGCAGCTCGTGCCGCCCTCGCTGGTGCTGATTGTCCTGGCCGACCAGCTCGGCAAGTCCGTCGGCGACATGTACCTCGGCGCCTGGGGCCCGTCGCTGCTGCAGATCGCGCTGTTTGCCGGCTACACCTTCTACTTGACCCTGGTGAAACCGGAGGCCCTGCCGCCGGTGCCGCGGACGCTGTTCGGCAAGGCGCTGCTGGTCAAATGCGCCTGGGGCATCATTCCGGCCGCCGTGCTGATCTTCCTGGTGCTGGGCACCATCATGATGGGCCTGGCGACGCCCACCGAAGCGGGCGCGATGGGCACGATCGGCGCGATCGTCCTGGCCGTGGTGCGCAACGCACCGCTCACGAAGTTCGACCGGATCATGTTCTTCGGCGGCTGCGCCGCCGCGATCATCGGCGCCCTGATCGGCACCGTCGCCTTCAAGTCGCTCGCCTTCCAGATCGCCTTCACGATCATGTTCGCCGCGGTCATCTGGCTGTGCTGGCGGGCCTGGCAGGTGAAGGATCTGCGCAACCTGATCGTGCAGGCCTTCCAGGCGACGATGCGCATCACGGCGATGGTCGCCTTCATCCTGGTCGGCGCGACCTGCTTTTCGATCACCTTCCAGGGGGTCGACGGCAACCAGTGGGTCGAGCACCTGATGTCGAACCTGCCCGGCGGCGTCTGGGGCTTCCTGATCGTCGTCAACCTGTTCGTCTTCTTCCTGGCCTTCTTCCTCGACTTCTTCGAGATCGCCTTCATCATCATCCCGATGCTGGCGCCGGTCGCGCAGAAGCTTCTGGCGCCGGTCGTGGGGCCCGAAGCCGCCCTCATCTGGTTCGGCGTCATGCTCTGCGTCAACATGCAGACCTCCTTCATGCACCCGCCCTTCGGATTCGCGCTGTTCTACCTGCGCAGCGTGGCGCCCAAGGAAGTGAAGAGCTCTGACATTTACTGGGGATCGATCCCGTGGGTGCTGCTGCAGCTCATCATGGTGGCGATCGTGATCGCGGCGCCGGAGTCGGTGACCTACTTCCTCGACAAGCCGTCCGGCATCGATCCCAGCACGATCACGATCGAACTCCCGCCGCCGCCGGTCGAAGACTCGGCCCCACCCGTCTTCAAGTAGTAGGTCGAAGACGCAAAAAAGCCCCGCCAACCGGCGGGGCTTTCGCTTGGTACGGGTCGCTCAGCGGCCCTGTGCCGACATCGCGAAATTGAAGTTGTCGAAGGTGTTCTCGGCCACGCGGAACCACAGGTTCTCGTCCGACCGGAAGGTCTTCAGGCTGTCGTAGATCTTCTTGAACTTCGGGTCCTTGGCAGCCAGTTCGTCGTAGAACTTGTAGGCTTCGAGGAAGCACGGCTCGAGGACGGCGCGCGGGAACGGGCGCAGTTCGGTACCGGCCGCAACGAGACGACGCAGCGCCGGCGGATTACCCGCATCATACTTCGGGACCATCCAGGAGGTGACGCGGCCAGCCGCAGCCTCGACCATCGCCTGGTAAGGCTTCGGCAGCTTCGCCCAGGCTTCGTTGTTGATGTAGAGCGAGCCGACCGAGGCGCCTTCCCACCAGCCCGGATAGTAGTAGTACTTGGCGACCTTGTTGAAGCCGAGCTTCTCGTCGTCGTAGGGACCGACCCATTCGCAGGCGTCGATCGTGCCCTTCTCGAGCGCTGGATAGATGTCGCCGCCCGCGATCTGCTGGGGCACGACGCCGAGGCGCGTGAGGATCAGGCCGGCGAAGCCGCCGACGCGGAACTTCAGGCCCTTCATGTCGTCCATCGACTTGATTTCCTTGCGGAACCAGCCGCCCATCTGGCAGCCCGTGCCGCCGAAGGTGAAGGAGCGGAAATTGTACTCCTTGTAGAAATCGTTGATCAGCTCGTGGCCGCCGCCGAACTCAAGCCAAGCATAATACTGCCGCTGGTTCATCGAGAACGGCAGGCCGGTCTCGAACACGAAGTTCGGATGCTTGCCGAAATAGTAGTAGGCAGCGGTCTGGCCGGCCTCGACGGTGCCGTTCTGTACTGCGTCGGCCACCTGCAGGCCGGGTACGATTTCACCGGCGGCGAAGGGGCGGATCTGGAACTTTCCATCCGACATTTCACCGACGATCTTCGCGAACACCTCGGATCCGCCGTAGAGCGTGTCGAGCGACTTGGGGAAGCTCGAGGTCAGACGCCATTTCACTTCCGGCATGCTCTGGGCAATGGCCGGTGCGGCGACCGTGGTCGCTGCTGCAACTCCTGCGGCACCAATGCCCGCGGTCCTGATGAATTTCCTGCGCTGCATTTTTCGTTTCCTCCCGTGGTTGCCTTGATGGCCCCCTTCAGCGACTGCAACACTGGCATGCAGAATTGAATTTGAAAAGCGTCCGACTACCGGAATTTCCTTAAATCTCTGCAATGTCTGAACGGGGGGAAGGATAGATTGCGCAATAAAAAGCCCCGCCGAAGCGGGGCTTTCGACCGGATGAGCCGGAGGTCCTAGAGCTTATTGGCGGCGGACTGACGCGCCATGAAGTTGTCGAAGGTGTTCTCGGCCACACGGAACCAGAGAACTTCTTCGTTCCGGAACGGCTTCCAGGAATCATAGACCTTCTTGAATTTCGGATTCTTGGAGATGGTCTCGGCATAGAGTTCGTTCGCGGCGCCGAAGCACGCCTCCATCACAGCCTGTGGGAAGGGCAGGAATTTCGTTCCGGCTGCCACGAGTTCGCGCAGTGCGCGAGGATTCTGGGCGTCGTACTTGGCGACCGACCAGCTGACTGTGTCACCCGACGCGACCGTGATCGCTTCCTTGTACATCGGCGGCAGGGACGCGAAGGCCTTGTCGCCGCAGTAGAGCGAGAGAGCCGCACAGCCTTCCCACCAGCCGGGATAGTAGTAATAGGGAGCGACCTTGTTGAAGCCGAGCTTCTGGTCGTCATAGGGGCCGACCCATTCGGCGGCGTCGATCGTGCCCTTCTCCAGCGCCGGGTAGATGTCGCCACCCGCGATCTGCTGCGGCACCACGCCCAGTTTCGCCATGACCTGGCCGGCGAAACCGCCGATGCGCATCTTCACGCCCTTCATGTCCTCGGGCGTCTTGATCTCCTTGCGCCACCATCCGCCCATCTGGGCGCCGGTATGGCTCATCAGGAAGGAGACCATCTTGTACTCCTTGTAGAACTCCCGCATCAGCTCGAGGCCGCCACCGAAGTAGACCCACGCATTGTGCTGTCGGGTGTTGAGACCGAACGGCAGCGCCGTGTCGAAGGCGAAGGTCGGGTCCTTGCCGACATAGTAATAGGCTGCGGTATGGCCGCACTCGACGGTCTCGTTCTGGACGGCGTCCACGACTTGCAGGCCGGGGACGATTTCGCCGGCCGCGAAAACACGAATCTGGAACTTGTTGTCGGTGAGAGCGGCGACGCGCTTGGCGAAGTACTCACCAGCGCCATAGATCGTGTCGAGCGACTTCGGGAAACTCGATGCCATGCGCCACTTCACCTCGGGCATGGACTGGGCGACGGCCGGAGCCGCGAGGGCGCCAGCTGCAGCCACGGTCGCACCGCCGACACCGGCCGTGCGCAAGAATTTGCGACGTTGCATCTCGATTATCTCCCTAAGTCTTTTGCTTGCCGAACGCGCGACTTCTGCCATGCGAACAAACTTTGTTGGCGCGGTTATCGCACAGCGCAACGGCGATGAAAAGCAGTCGCCCGATGCCTGCAGGCAAAGAAAAACCCCGCCGAAGCGGGGTTTCCCAGGTGGCACAGGGACCTGGCCCTAGAGCTTGTTGGCCGCGGACTGGCGCGCCATGAAGTTGTCCATCGTGTTCTCGGCGACGCGGAACCACAGGACCTCCTCGGCGCGGAAAGGCTTCCACGTCTCGAAGATCTTCTTCCACTTCGGGTTCTTTTCGT
>Ga0182745_1005563_pt1 | contig 10281 bp, 10 predicted proteins | sample eDN3rd30CKraftBY_FD_128523 | JGI IMG/M metagenome (GOLD analysis project Ga0182745, IMG submission 128523) | Enriched backyard soil microbial communities from Emeryville, California, USA - eDNA 3rd pass 30_C Kraft BY (version 2) (version 2) | ecosystem: Environmental > Terrestrial > Soil >... | reverse complement strand
GTGATCCACCACCTGGACGAAGTAATAGAGGTCGTTGAGGTCTCTCATCGTCCTATTGATAGGACGCAGCGAGGCGATTTCGCAATCTGCACAGGCCGGCGTTCCAGGGCCATAAAGTCTTCAATGCGATCGGCCCTGCCTCCAGCGGCCGATCCAACGAATGGAGACTAGACCATGAAGAAGGTTCTGGGCCGTTACGGCAACGACCGCGGCCACTGGGTCGGCGACGGCTTCCCCGTCCGTTCGCTGTTTTCCTACAACGCCGTGGGCAAGCAGGTCAGCCCCTTCCTGCTGCTCGACTACGCCGGCCCGTACAACTTCGAGCCGACGACCGAGCGGCGCGGCGTGGGCCAGCATCCGCACCGCGGCTTCGAGACCGTGACCATCGTCTATGACGGCGAGGTCGAGCATCGCGACTCGACCGGCCAGGGCGGCGTCATCGGCCCCGGCGACGTCCAGTGGATGACGGCGGGCGGCGGCATCCTGCACGAGGAGTTCCACTCCCCGGCCTTCTCGCGCACCGGCGGGCCGTTCCGCATGGTTCAGCTGTGGGTCAACCTGCCCGCCAAGGACAAGATGACCCGTCCCGGCTACCAGTCGATCCTGAACGCCGACATTCCGACCGTTTCCCTGCCGGATGACGCAGGCACGGCCCGGATCATCGCCGGCGCGATGGACGGCTCGAAAGGCCCGGCCAGCACCTTCACGCCCATCAATGTGTGGGACGTGCGGTTGAACCGGGACGCCGAGACGACGCTGGACCTGCCCGAAGGCCATACGGCCATGGTGGTGGTTCTGTCAGGCCATGTCACCGTCAACGGCGACCAGCCGGCCGGCGCCGCCGAAGCCCTGCTGCTGGACCGTCAGGGCGACAGCGTGACCCTGAACGCCGATGCGGACACGACCCTGCTGATCCTGACCGGAGAGCCCATCGACGAGCCCATCGTCGGCTACGGCCCGTTCGTGATGAACAGCGAGGACGAGATTCGCACCGCCATCACGGACTTCAACAGCGGCCGCTTCGGCGACATTCCGGCCGCCTGATCCCCCTCGCAGAAACATAAGGCCCGGTCTTCGGACCGGGCCGCAACCCCCGCCCCGAACGGACATTTGTCCGAGCGCGGCCCCCTGCCTGAAAGGAAAGACCCAATGGCCAGCGAACCGATCCGCGATCCGAAGTCGGATCACCTTCTGAACCCCGAAAACTCGGCCTTCGTCATCATCGACTATCAGCCGGTCCAAGTGAACTCCATCGCCTCGATGGACCGCCAACTGCTGGTGAACAACATCGTCGGCACGGCCAAGGCCGCCGTCGCCTACGGCCTGCCGATAGTCCACTCGACCGTCAACGTCGAGACAGGGCTGAACAAGCCGCCGATCGGTCAACTGCGTAAGGTCCTGAAAGACTACCCGACCTATGACCGCACCACGATCAACTCCTGGGAAGACGTGGAATTCCGCAAGGCGGTCGAGGCGACCGGCCGCAAGAAGCTGATCATGACGGCCCTGTGGACCGAGGCCTGCCTGACCTTCCCCGCTCTGGACGCCCTGCGTGAGGGATATGAGGTCTATGTCGTGGCCGACGCCGTCGGCGGCACCTCGGTCGCCGCCCACGAAATGGGTCTGCGCCGCATCGAACAGGCCGGCGGAAAGATGATTTCCGTGCCTCAGCTCTTCTGCGAGCTGCAGCGTGACTGGAAACGGTCGGAAACCGTCCCCGCCTTCATGAACCTGTTCATCGAAACCGGCGGCACGGCCGGAATCCAATTCTCCTATGACAAGGAGGACTGACCTTTCGGGCGATCCGGGCCATAGTGCGCGGGTCGCCCCCGTGCGTCGTTGCAGCGTTTCTTACTCCAGGAAAATCAATATGATCGAACTCGTCATCGACCAGCGCCGCAAGGATCTCGGCGGCTTTGAGGTCGGCCGCGTCCTGCCTTTCGCCAAGCGCCGCATGGTCGGCCCCTTCGCCTTCTTCGACCACATGGGGCCCGTGGACATGCCGGCGGGCCTGCCCAAGACGGTCGACGTGCGCCCCCACCCGCACATCGGCATCTCGACCCTGACCTATCTGTTCGAGGGCGAGATCACGCACCGCGACAGCCTGGGCGTGCAGCAGGACATCCGACCCGCCGAGGTCAACTGGATGACCGCGGGCAGCGGCGTGACCCACTCGGAGCGTTTCGAACGCGCTCGCCGCGAAGGCGCGCGTCTGGAAGGCATCCAGGCCTGGGTCGCCCTGCCCAACGGTCAGGAAGAGATCGACCCGTCCTTCCAGCATGTCGTCCCCGGCGATCTGCCGACCTGGGTCGAGGGCGGGGTCAAGGGGCGCCTGGTCGCGGGCGAAACCATGGGCATGAAGGCCGGAGTCAGCACCTTCTCGCCGCTGCACTACCTGCACCTGGAGCTTGAGCCCGGCGCCCGCTTCCAGACTCCGACCGATCATTCGGAAAGCGCCGTCTATGTCGTCCAGGGCCTGGTCGAGATCGACGACGGCAAGCCCCTGGGTCACGGCCAGATGGCAGTCCTCTCCTCGGGCGCGCCGTCCGTGATCCACGCCCTGCAGCCGACCACCGTCATGGTGCTGGGCGGCGAGCCGGTGGGCGAGCGCTTCATCGAGTGGAACTTCGTCTCGTCCTCCAGAGAGCGCATCGAGCAGGCCAAGGCCGACTGGCGCGCGGGCCGCATCAAGCTGCCCGACATGGATGATCAGGAATTCATCCCCCTGCCTCCCGATCCCACGCCGCCCGCGCCGCCCATGTCCTAACCGGGGACTGGGCGCCAGGGACAAGGCCAAGGCCGACGCAGGCGATCCTGCGTCGGCCTTTTTCCTAGGCGGCGGCCGGCGCTGCAGGCGGCTCGTCGGCGTCGGTATCCTCTTCCCCGCGCGAAACCACCGCCGCGACGACCAGGTCGCCGGTGACGTTCAGCGACGTCCGGCACATGTCCAGGAAGCGATCGACGCCCAGGATTAGGCCGATCCCCTCCGGCGGCACCCCCACCATGGCCAGGATCATGGCGATGACCGGCAGGGAGCCTGCGGGCACGCCCGCCGTGCCCACTCCGCCCAGAATGCACACCAGCATGACGATCACCTGCTGGCCCAGGGTCAGGTCGACGCCGAAGAACTGGGCCAGGAACAGCACCGTCACCCCCTCGAACAGGGCCGTGCCGTTCTGATTGGCGGTGGCGCCGACGGTCAGGACGAAACGAGCGATCTTGCGCGGCAGACCCAGTTCCTGTTCGGCCACGCGCAGCGACACCGGCAGGCTGGCGTTCGAGGAGGCGGTGGAGAAGGACACCACCATGGCCTCGCGGATGTCGCGGAAGAACTTCAGCGGCGACATGCCGCCGAACAGCCAGATCACCAGCGGATAGACCACGAACATATGGATCGCCATGGCGCCCACGGCCACGGCCACGAAGGCGCCCAGACGGATCAGCAGCTCCCAGCCGAACAGGGCCGCCAGGTTGAACATCAGGCAGGCGATGGCGATGGGCGCGATGCGGATGACGAGGTTGATGAGCTTCATCATCACCTCGAACAGACCCTCGATGGTCTGTTGCAGTCGGTCAGTGGCGGGGCTCTTGGTCATCACCAGGCCGACGCCGAAGAACAGGGCGAAGACCATTACCGGCAGGATCTGGTTCTCGGCCGCCGCCGTGAAGACGTTCGACGGAATCAGGTCCAGGAAGAAGTCGCCCGCCTGCACCGAGGTCGGCGCGCTGCCGACGATGGATGCGGCGCCCGCACGCCCCTGATCCAGCAGCTGTTGCGCCAGGGCCGGATCAACGCCGTCGCCCGGACGGAAGACATTGACCATCACCATGCCGATCAGCACGGCCACGGCCGAAATGAAGACGGTGAAGCCCAGGCTCTTGGACCCCGCACGACCGAGAGCCTTCAGGTCGCCCATCTCGGCCACCCCGATGACGAGGGCCGAGAACAGCAGGGGCAGGACCAGCATGAACAGCAGGCGCAGGAAGATCTGTCCCGCCGGGCCCGTGATGTTGGAGGTCAGCCACTGCACCCAACCGACGTCGCCCCCGACGGTCAGATTGACGATGAGGCCGCCTGTGAGACCGACCAGAAACCCGATCAGCATCAACACATGAAGCGGCAGTCCGCGCTTGGCCGTGGTCTCCATCCGGTCCCTTCCCTATTCCCTCATCCCCTTGGACTAACGGACAGGAAGGCCATAGATCAACCCGCCAGGTCGTGATGACCATTGAGCATTCAGCCCGCGCTCCAGATCAAGCGACGACTGAGAGCCCAGATTCCGACTGAATATCTCACCGTAGTTTCCACCTGCGGAAACCGCGTCTTTCGCCCATGTTCTCGATAGATCAAGGCTGGGTCCAAAGTCACCTTCGTCGCCCAGAAGGCGACGCACTCTGGGGTCAGCGGAATTCTTGGACAGGTCTGCGACATTTGCGCGCGTCACGCCCAATTCCTCAGCCAGAATCAGAGCGTTGAGCGTCCAGCGGATCACCGCTGTCCAGCGATCGTCGCCGCTGCGCACCACAGGGCCCAGAGGCTCCTTGGAGATGACGTCTGGCAGGATGACGTGCTGCTGCGGGTTCGGCAGGGTCGTGCGGGCCGCCGCCAGGGCCGAGATGTCGGCGGTGAAGGCGTCGCATTCCTCTCGCGCATAGGCCTGCCGCGCCTCGCCCTCGGTCGCCACCACGACGGGTCGATATTCGATGCCCCGGCGACGGAAATAGTCCTCGACGTTCAGTTCGGTGGTCGAGCCCGACTGCACGCAGATGCGCGCGCCGTTCAGTTCGGCCGCGCTGCTCAGATTGAGCGAGCGCCGCACCATGAAGCCCTGGCCGTCATAATAGTTGATCCCGGCGAAGCTGAGTTGCGCGCCGGTATCCCGGCTCATGGTCCAGGAGGTGTTGCGCCACAGCACGTCCACCCGCCCGTCCCGCAGGGCGTCGAAGCGCTGCTCCGTCGTCAGCGGCACGAAGCGCACGGCGTCCGGATCGCCGAAGATAGCCGCCGCCGTCGCCCGGCAGAAGTCGACGTCGAACCCCCGCCAGGCGCCCCTGTTGTCCGTATAGGCGAAGCCGACCAGTCCCTCGTGCACGCCGCAGTTCAAACGCCCGCGCTGACGCACGGCCGCGAGAGTGGGGCTGGGCTCCGCCTCGCCGGCGGCGACCGGCGCCTGGCGGGAAGGTTCGCGCGGCTCGGGCGCCTGTGGTTCAGCCGTCCTCTGACAGGCTCCTGTCGCCAGGAGCGCCGCCACGCCCGCCGCCGCCGCTCCGCCTCGCCATTTCCGCATCCGTTCCGCCGCTCCGTCTTGCACCCCTGAACAGTTTAGAGCCCTCTAGGCGCCGAACCGCAACCCGCCGGAGCCGCCATGCCGCCCATTTCCGACCGAACCCGGCTGATCGCCGGCGCCACCCGGCGCGGCCAGGGCCGCCGCCCGGTCAATCCACCGCTCGAACGCGCCTCGACCATGCTGAGCGACGACCCGGCCCGGATGCAGGATGGTTCGGACGGACCCGTCTATGGTCTCGACGGCACGAGCGCCGCGCGCGAACTGCGCGCCCTGCTGGCCCAGATGGAGGGGGGCGCCGACGCCTTCCTGGTCCCCTCGGGCCTGGCCGCCGTGACCGTGCCCCTGGTCGCCCTGCTCCGGCCTGGCGACGAGGTGCTGACCACCGACGCCGTCTACGGCCCGACGCGCCGGTTCCTGACGCGCCATCTCGCCGCGCGCGGCATCAGCGCGCGCTTCCACCCCGCCGACGCCTCGATCGAGACCGTCCTGGCCGCCCTGACGCCCCGCACACGGCTTGTGTTGATCGAGGCGCCCGCCTCCCTGACCTTCGAGATGACGGACGTCCCCGCGCTGGCCGCCGCCTGTCGCGAGCGCGGCGTCCTGACCGTCATGGACAACACCTGGGCGGCCGGGCTGGCCTTCCGACCTCTGGCGCACGGCGTCGACGTCAGCGTCCAGGCCCTGACCAAATACGTCGGCGGCCATTCCGACCTGCTGATGGGCGGCGTCGCCGCGCGCGCGCCCGAGATCGTTCGCGCCATCGCCCACGCCATCGAAGACATGGGCTGGCACGTATCGCCGGATGACGCCTGGCTGGCGGTGCGGGGCGTCCGCACCCTGCCCTTGCGCTATGAAGCCCAGGCCCGCTCGGCTCTGGAGATCGCCCAATGGCTGAAGGCGCGGCCAGAGGTCGCCGACGTCCTTTATCCGCCCCTGGCCGGCTCGATCGGCCATGACCTGTGGCGACGCGATTTCGAGGGCGCCGCCTCCTTGATGGGCGTGATCATGAAGGGCGGCGACACGGCGGCCGCCCACGCCTTCATGCGCGCGCTCAGCCTGTTCGGCATGGGCTATTCCTGGGGCGGCTTCGAAAGCCTGATCACCTTTGAGACCCCGCAACTGGCCTATCGCGAACACGCGCCCGACCTGCCCGGCCAGTTGCTGCGCCTGCATATCGGATTGGAAGACCCCGCCGACCTGGTCGCCGATCTCGAGAAGGGTCTGGAGGCGTGGCGCGCCCTGCAGGACTCGAACCTGCAACCGTCCGCTTAGAAGGCGGGTGCTCTATCCGGTTGAGCTAAGGGCGCCGGGGGGCCGCAGTCGGACTCAGTGGGTCCAGGACTGCTTGCGGTTGGTGGCGAAGTTGTCGGCGTAGGCCTTGATGATGACCGGCGCCTCGTTCGGCTCATGCAGGCGGAAGGGGATGCCGTGGCGTTCGGCGTACTCGATCGCCTCTTCTCTGGTGTCGAAGGACAGGCGGACCTGGCCGTTCATGTCGGTCGAGCTGGTCCAGCCCATCAGCGGATCGATCGTGCGGGCCGAAGCCGGCTCGAACTCCAGACGCCAGTCGCGCGTCTTGGCCTTGCCGGACTGCATCGCGGTCTTGGCCGGGCGGTAGATGCGAGCGAGCATGGACGGAATCCTTCGGACGGGGAACTCGCCGGGTGCATACCCCGCCGCCGCCGCCCGGTCCAGACGCCGAAAGGCTTCTCAGGCCGCCAAAGGTCAGGCCGCCAGAGACGATGAGCCCGCGTCGATCCAGCGCCGCGCGGCGCGCTGGGCTTCCGCGATCTCGTCGTGCTCCATCTCCTGGCTGAGGTCGCGGCGGTATCCCCTCGCCTCGAGCGACCCCTTCATGGCCGCCAGGTTGAAGATCATGTGAGCCGACACCCGGTCGATGGGGCATCCGTCCAGGCCGGCCGAATAGGCCAGGCCCAACCGGAACAGGGCATCGCCGTCCATGTCCGGCGTCGGCAACGGCAAGACCGTGCGGTCCGTCGGTTCGTGCGCCGTTTCGTGGGCGTTCATCGCTTGGTCCCTCCTGAGCAGCACCTTCTGCGCCGCCCTCGGAAACGCATTCAAATACCGGCGGTTTGAAATTAGCGTTAACGCGCCTTCCTCCCGCGCGCGGCGCGATGCGCAAGCTGAAAACGCGGTTCAGGCGCCATTCATTCGCGGACGCCGAAGTTGGGCTTCAGACAGGGTTTCGCCGCTTCGAATGGAGTTGAATATGAACCGCCTCACCAAGGCCGCCGTCATCGCCCTGGCGCTGGCGACCACGGCCGCTCCCATGATGGCGCAGGCTCAGGATCGACACGATCGCCGTGAATGGCGTCAGGATCGCCGTGACGATCGCCGCGAATGGCGTCAGGACCGTCGGGATGACCGGCGTGAATTGCGTCAGGACCGACGCGAATGGCGTCAGGACCGCCGCCACGACCGTCGCGACTGGCGCCAGGACCAACGCCGCCATGACCGCTGGAGTCGCGACAATCGCGACTGGTGGCGCGGGCGGCCGGAATTCCGCGACTATCGCGGCGCCCGGAACGGCTACTGGTACGCCCCCGGCCATGGCTATTATCGGGTCGAGCCGCGCTACTACGGCTATCGCTGGCGCACGGGCGGCTACCTGCCGTCGGCCTATCGCAACTACTACGTCAGCGACCCCTACTTCTATGGCCTGCGCCCGGCGCCGCGCGGTTATCGCTATGTCCACGCCGGCAACGACATCCTGATGATCGCTGTCGCGACCGGCCTGATCGCCAGTGTGATGAACAACGTCTATTAAGGCAGCGCCTGCTGTCTTTTCCGCCCCGCAAGATCCTGTCTTGCGGGGCTTTTTTCATGACAATGCTCTGTGATCGACGTTCAGCCGCAGTTCATGGGCCCTCGTGCATTTTCCTCCCAAGCCGCCCAATCTGGGCGTGCGAGGACTTTGACCATGAAACGTTCCCTTCTCATGTTCGCGGCGGTCTCCGCCTTCCTCGTGCCCGCCGCAGCACCTCTGTCCGTCCTGGCCCAGGACCGGCCCGAGCACCGTGCTCAAACGCGCGGAGACAGCCCGCGCCGCGCCGAACGTCGCGCCGCGCCGCAACGTGAACGCGGCGACATGGCCGTGCGCCCGCGCGAGCGCCAGGAAGCGCCCCGCCAGAATTCGCCTCGCCCGCAATCACGCCCCGATCAAACGCGGCCTCAAGCACGGCCGGACGGCCAACGGCCTCAACGCCCGACGGGTCAGCGTCCCGACTCATCAAGGCCGGATCGTCCGTCTCGTCCGGAAGCGCAACGTCCCAACCGCCCGGATCGACCGGACCGACCCAATCGCCCCGACTGGAATCGACCCAACCAGCCGGATCGGCCGGGACGACCCGACCGCCCGAACCGGCCCAACCGTCCCGACCAGTCGAGACCGGATCGTCCTGATCGTCCCGGCGCCAACCGACCGGACCGCCCCGACTGGAACCGTCCGAACCGACCAGACGCCAATCGACCGAACCGGCCGGATTGGAACCGTCCCGGCCGTCCCGACGCCAATCGGCCCAATCGGCCGAACCGCCCCGGCTGGAACGGAAATCGGGATCGCGACTATCGCGAATTCCACAACCGCTGGAACCGCGACCAGTGGCGCCGGGACTGGGATCGCCGTCATCGCAGCGACTGGTGGCGTCATGACCAACGCTTCCGGGGCTGGAACGGCGTGCGCATCGGCTTCTATTTCGCCCCCGGCTACGGCTACTACAGCGTGCCGCGCAGCTATTGGAACCGGCAGTATTACGTCGGCCAGTACCTGCCGGACATCTTCTGGCGCTATCAGGTGAACGACTGGCGCACCTACGGCCTGGGCTATCCGCCTCCGGGCACGCGGTGGGTCTATGTCGACAACGCGATCTATCTGATCGACGACTACGACGGCTACATCATCGAGGTCGTCCGCGACGCCTGGCGCTGGTAGCGCAAAACAGGAAGGCCCCGAAGAGCGATCTCCGGGGCCTTTTTCGTGCTGCGGTCAGAAGGCTCCAACGCAGCCTAGGTGTCGCTCAAGCAGCGAGCGACCGCGTCGCGAGCGTTAGCGACCAGCCGGGGGTTTGGGGGCCGCAGCCCCCAAGCATCAAAGCCCCAGCTTTGATTTAAGGATGTCGTTCACCGCGGCCGGGTTGGCCTTGCCGCCGGTGGCCTTCATGACCTGGCCGACGAACCAGCCGATGGCCTGGGGCTTCTCGGCGACGGCGGCGGCCTTGTCCGGGTTAGCGGCGATGATCTCGTCTACCGCCTTCTCGATGGCGCCGGTGTCCGTGACCTGCTTCAGGCCGTGCTTCTCCACCACTTCGGCGGGCGAGCCTTCGCCGTTCCAGACGTGGTCGAAGACCTCCTTGGCGATCTTGGACGAGATGACGTTGGTCTCGATCAGCTCGACCAGTTGGGCCACATGGGCGGCGGGCAGCGGGTTGTCGCTGAAGTCCTTGCTGTCCGCAGCCAGCCGGGCGGAGACCTCGTTCGTCACCCAGTTGGACACCAGCTTGGCGTCGCGACCTTTCGCGGCGGCCTCGAAATAGTCGGCCTTGGCCTGTTCCGAGATCAGCACGCCCGCGTCGTATTGCGACAGGCCGTATTCGCTCATGAAGCGGCGGCGCTTGTCATCCGGCAGTTCCGGCAGGTCGGCCTTGATCTCGTCGATCCATGCCTGCTCCAGCACCAGCGGCAGCAGGTCGGGGTCGGGGAAGTAGCGATAGTCCTGCGCCTCTTCCTTGGAGCGCATGGAGCGGGTCTCGCCCTTCACCGCGTCGAACAGGCGGGTCTCCTGCGTGATCGAACCGCCGTCTTCGAGGATCTCGATCTGGCGGCGCGCCTCATACTGGATCGCCTGAGAAATGAAGCGGAAGCTGTTGACGTTCTTAATCTCGCAGCGCGTGCCCAGGAAGCTGAAGTCGCCCGTTTCCTTGAACTTGTCGTAGTTCCCGGCGCGGCAGACCGACACGTTCACGTCGGCGCGCAG
>Ga0182745_1005560_pt1 | contig 10283 bp, 8 predicted proteins | sample eDN3rd30CKraftBY_FD_128523 | JGI IMG/M metagenome (GOLD analysis project Ga0182745, IMG submission 128523) | Enriched backyard soil microbial communities from Emeryville, California, USA - eDNA 3rd pass 30_C Kraft BY (version 2) (version 2) | ecosystem: Environmental > Terrestrial > Soil >... | reverse complement strand
CGGCTGGGTGGAAGGCGAGGACGGTCTTTGGCACCTGGGCTTGCATATCGTGGCCGGCCGCATCATCGACGATGCCCAGGTGCGGCACCTGACCGGCCTGCGCGAGATTGCCACCGCCCTGCTGGAGACCGACGGCGTCCAGTTCCGCCTGACCGCCAACCAGAACCTGACGATTGCCGGTGTGCCGCAGACGCTGCGCGCGCGCGTGGATGCGCTGGCCGCCGAGTTCGCGCTGGATGGTTACCGTAGCGCGCCGCAGTTGCACGCCAATGCGCTGGCCTGCGTGGCGCTGCCCACCTGCGGGCTGGCGATGGCTGAGGCCGAACGCTACCTACCGGATTTCAGCGACCGGCTGCAATCGCTGCTGGTATCGCATGGCTTGGCCGACACGCCGATCCACCTGCGCCTGAGCGGTTGCCCCAACGGTTGCTCGCGGCCTTACCTGGCCGAGATCGCGCTGGTAGGCAAGGCGCCGGGCCGCTACAACCTGATGCTGGGCGGCGACCATCGCGGCCAGCGGTTGAACCAGCTGTACCGCGAGAACGTGGCCGAGGCGGACATCCTGCAGAGCCTGGATCCGCTGCTGGCCCGCTATGCGAGCGAGCGCAGCCAAGGCGAACGTTTCGGCGACTTCCTGCACCGGGCCGGTGAACTGGCCGACGGCGCAGCATCGCGCACCCCTGATCCCTCGAAGGCGATTTCCCTGGAGTTACAGGCATGACCCTGCACGCATTGGCCGGAGTGGAGGACGCTCCGCAGACCCTCGAAGGCCTCAACGCCCACCTGGCCACGCTCGATGCCAGCGAGCGCATCGCCTGGGCGCTGCGCGAACTGCCGGGCGAGCACGTGCTGTCCTCCAGCTTCGGTGCGCAATCGGCGGTGTCGCTGCACATGGCCACGCGCCTGGCGCCGCGCATGCCGGTCGTGGTGATCGATACGGGTTATCTGTTCCCGGAGACCTATCGGTTCATCGACGAGTTGGGCGAGCGCCTGGCGCTCAATCTGAAGATCTACCGCCCGCAGATCGGCATCGCCTGGATGGAGGCGCGCCACGGCCGCTTGTGGGAGCAGGGCCGCGAAGGCATCGAACGCTACAACCAGCTGCGCAAGGTCGAGCCCATGCAGCGCGCGTTGCGTGAGTTGGGCGCAGGCACCTGGATCGCGGGCCTGCGCCGGGGCCAGTCCAGTACGCGCGCCAACATCCAGTTCCTGGAGCGCCGCGACGGCCGCTGGAAGCTGCACCCGCTGGCCGACTGGACCGACCGCGATATTGGCCGCTACCTGAAGCAGCACGGCCTGCCGTACCACCCGCTGTGGGACGAGGGCTTTGTCTCCATCGGCGATATCCACACCACCCGTCGCTGGGAGCCGGGCATGCGCGAGGAAGACACCCGCTTCTTCGGCATCAAGCGCGAGTGCGGCCTGCATTTCGACGCGGAACCCGAGCCCGCCTGAGTTGCCGCTTATCCCTTCTCCCGCGCCAGCGGGAGAAGGGGCCCGCAGGGCGGATGAGGGCAAGCCCCACTCACGCCCTCACTCCACCGCTTTAGCCTCCGCCCCGAATCGCCGCGCATACGCGCGCTCGTCCACCACGCGCAGCACCTCCTCGGTGGGCAGGTCGGGCGCCCCGTACACTGCATAGACCGGTTGATCCCAGTCGCGGCCCACCGCATGCAGGCGGTAGCGCGATTGCCCGCTGCCCGTGCCCGGCGGGTAATTGAGCGGCGGCTCGCGCTCCTCCAGGTCGATCTCGGTGTTGTCGATGACGCCGCCGACGAACAAGGCATGTACGGGCATGGGGAACCTCCGGGGTGCAGGGCCTGTGCCTGCCATCCTGGCCGCCGGCACGTTACCGAAACATCAATATGAGGTTGGCCTGCCTTGAGCGGTCGATTCTCCGCCACCTGGACCGTCGTATCCTGCAGAGGGTTGTCCTCTGCGAACAAAAGGAATCCATCATGCCCGGTACCGTCCGCCTGCACCGCGTGCTCAAGGCCCCGCCGGCGCGGGTCTATCGCGCCTTCCTCGACCCCGCCGCCTTGTGCAAATGGCTGCCCCCACACGGTTTTACCGGCACCATGCATGACTTCGATGCCAAGGTGGGCGGCCGCTTCCGCATGTCCTTCACCAACCTGGATACGGGCCACAGCCACAGTTTCGGCGGCGAATACCTGGAGCTGGTCCCGAACGAGCGCATCCGCCACACCGACCGCTTCGACGACCCCAACCTGCCTGGCGAGATGAACGTGACCGTGACGTTCAAGGCGCTGCCATTCGGCACGGAGCTCAACGTGGTGCAGGAAGGCATCCCCGACGTGATCCCGGTCGAGGCTTGCTACCTGGGGTGGCAGGAGTCGCTGGCGCTGCTGGCCGGGCTGGTGGAGGCGCAGGTAACCGAGTGAAGTGGGCGGCATGGCCGACAGGGGGCAGCTTTCCCTTCTGCCCCCCTCACCGGGATTGGGGGTAAATTTCGCCCCAGTCATCTCGGGGAGCACCAGTGACCACCACGCGCCGCAGTTTGCGCCTGGCCGAATGGGTCCGCCAATGGAATGCGCCGCTGACGCGTTTCCTGGGGCGGCGAGTGCCGGCGCACGTGGACCCGGAGGACCTGGCGCAGGAGGTATACCTGCGCTTGCTGCGGGTGCAGGACATGGATGCGATCGAGGACCCGCGGGCGTACCTGTACCACGTGGCGCGCAACATCGCCGCCGAGTCGCGGGTGCGGGCCGCGCAGTGGGAAGGGCATAGCGCGACTATCCTGGATGAGCTGATCGACCCCGACACCCCGGAAACCAGCGCGCAACTCGCCCTGGAGGCACGCCGGTTCGATCAGGTGCTCAGCCGCCTGTCGCCGCGTGTCCGTGCCGTGACCCACCTGAAGCTGCGCGAGGGCCAGACCCATCAGGAGATCGCCCAGCAGCTGGGCATCAGCCCGCGCATGGTGCGCAAGGACCTGACCGCAGGGTATGCCGCCTTGCGCCGCAATCTGGTCAAGGAGTCGTGACATGACCTCACGGGTGTCCGAGCAAGTGACCCACGAGGCCGCCGCCTGGCTGGCCGTTCTGTCCGATCCGGCGTGTACCGCCGAGGAGCGTCGCGACTTCACCCGCTGGCTGAAGCGCTCCAGCCTGAACGTGGAGGAGTTCCTGGCCTTGAGCCTGCTCACCCGTCGGTTGGAGAAACTGCCTGCCTGTTCCAGTGAGGACAGCATGCGCTGGATCGAGCAGGCGCGGCAGGTGCCAACGCAGATCGCGCGTTTGCCGGCACCGGAACGGCCGCCGCCGCGCGTGCGGCCGCTCCGATGGAGCTGGCCGGTGGCCGCGGCGGCCGCGATCGTGCTGGCGATATCCGGCCTGGTGCTGGACCAGTGGGGCCGGTTGGAACGGCAGACCTATGCCACGGGGCTGGGCGAGCTGCGGTCCGTAGTGCTGGAGGACGGATCCATCGTGCAGCTCGATGCCCAATCGCAGGTCCGTGCGCGTTTCCAGCGCAACGAGCGCGCGGTGGAGCTGCAGCGGGGTACGGCCATCTTCAACGTGGCGCACGACCGCAGCCGGCCGTTCCGGGTGTCTACCGGCAATGGCGACATCGTGGCGGTGGGCACCGCTTTCAATGTTGCCGCCCGCGATGGACGCACCATCGTGACGGTCATCGAGGGGCGGGTGCGTGTGCAGCCTGCCACGGGCATGGCGGGCGTGTCCGGTAGCGCGCCCTTTGAACTGGATCCGGGCCAACAAGTGGTACTCGCCGGCCATGCCGCCGACATGCGCCTGTCCCGGGTCGATCCGGGTCAGGTCACGGCCTGGACGGCGCGCCGGCTCTATTTCGAGGACACGCCGATTTCCGAGGCGGTGGACGCCTTCGCCCGCTATAGCGCACGTGGCATTCGCATCGAAGATCCGGCGCTTGCGCGCCGCAGGATCACCGGCGCGTTCGACGCCACCGACCCGGCGTCCCTGGTGGAGTTCCTGGGGCGCGATGCCAGTGTGACGGTGGTGGAGGCTGCCGATGGGTGGCGCGTTCTTCCCCGGCGCTGATTCAAGGGGCAACTTTTCCGCGGTGGGCGCTCTACAGCCTCAGAGCATTTCGCTCTGCAAATGGACGGACGAGCATGAATGACGGTTTCCGTGGCCTGGCCGCGTCGATTGCCTTCACCCTTTCCTGTGCTGCGGCCACGGCCCAGGCCGCGCAGGCGCCGGCAGCCGAGCGATTCGATATCCAGGCACAGGCGCTGTCCGGCGCGCTGCGCGCCTATGCGGAACAGACGGGCGAGCAGGTAGTGTTCTTTTCCGATATTGGCCAGGGGTTGCGCTCGGTGGCGGTCGTGGGTGAGTTCACCCGTGAGCAAGCACTGTCCAAGCTGCTGGAGAACACCGGGCTCACCTACGAGCGGGTCAATCCGCGGACCATCGCCATCGTCGAGATCGGGGGCGTGCAGACGCCCGAACCCCGGTCTGGACAGACGCCGCCGCCAGCACCGACCCAACGCCAGGACGCGGCGCCGGATGCGACATCCCGCACGCCGCGCGACCGCGGTGGCGCCGGGTCGCGTGGCGATACCGGTGCCGACGACGTTGCCCAGCTGGAGACGGTGCTCGTCACGGGCAGCAACATCCGGGGCGCCGCCAACCGGACCGCACCGATCACGATTTACACCAAGGACGACATCGAGCGTAGCGGCTACACCACGACGCAGCAGTTCATCCGGTCGATACCGCAGAACTTCGGCGGCGACGCCAACGGGGTGAGCGAGGATGGGCAGCTTGGGGCGGGCACCGCGCGTGCGACCAATGCCGAGGCCGCCACGGCGATCAACCTGCGTGGACTCGGTGCCGGGTCCACCCTGGTGCTGATCAACGGGCGACGGGTTGCGCCCTCGGCCAATGCGGCGGCGGTGGATGTATCGCTGATTCCGCTCGGCGCGGTGGAGCGGGTGGAAGTGCTGTCCGATGGCGCTTCGGCGATCTATGGATCCGAAGCGGTGGCCGGCGTGGTGAACTTCATCTTGCGCTCCGACTACGAAGGGGCGGAGACCTCCCTGAGCATTGGCCGGGGGACTGAGCACGGGCCCTGGGAACGGATCGTGTCGCAGATGCTGGGCCGCAGTTGGGAGTCGGGCAACGTGCTGTTGAGCCTGCAGCACCAGAGCCGCGATGCGCTCAGCGCCAGCGAGCGCAGTTTCACCTCGCAGGTACCGCTGCCCTCCGACATCCTGCCCGATCGCGAACAATCCAATCTCATGTTGAACCTGCGCCAGACGCTGCCCGCCGGCCTGGACCTGTTTGGCCAGTTGCTCTACACGCGTTCGGACGTGCGCCGCTACCGCGCCGTGCCCACCGGCCAGTACATGAGCGCCCATGCCGACATGGACAACCGCAACTTCAACCTGGGCATGGGCTACCAGCCCGGCGACAACTGGCGTTTCGAACTCAGTGGGCTGCACGCCAGGCAATTCACCCGCCACACCGGGGTCGCCACGCCCACCGGCTATTTCGGTCCGCTGGATTTCACCCGCGAGTTCGAGCTCGACTCCGGTGAATTCAAGGCCGATGGCGCCCTGTGGCGCCTGCCGGCGGGTGCCGTGCGACTGGCGTTGGGTGGTGCCTATCGCCGGGAGTCGTACCAGGTACTGCCCTCCAATCAATCCAGCTCGCGCGATGTCCGCTCGGCGTATGCGGAGCTCTCGGTGCCGCTGATTGCCCCGAGCCAAGGCCTGCGGTACACGCACCGCCTGGAGCTGTCCGCGGCGGCGCGCTACGACGACTACTCCGATTTCGGCGAAACCTTCAACCCACGCGTGGGGCTGGCCTGGTCGCCGATCGAGGAACTGGATTTCCGTGCGTCCTACAGCACTGCGTTCCGCGCGCCCAATGCCAGCGAGATGAATCTGGTCAATCGGGTCGAAGGCCGATGGATCATGCCTTACAACCGCTTCTCCGCCCCCGACGGCGGGGGCACGGTCACGGCCCTGCTGATCAGCGGGTCCAAGCCGTTGCAACCGGAGGAGTCACGCAACTGGACCTATGGCATGAGCTATCGTCCCCGGCTGCTGGAAGGCCTGCGATTGACCCTGAATGTCTACGACATCGAGCACACCAACCGCATCCAACAACCGCCGTTCGCGCTCAACGTGCTGGAGAACCCCGCCGTATATGGCCCGCTGATCAGAAGGTACGCCAATGATGCCGAGGTGCAGGCCGAGGTGGATGCCTTCATCGCCGAAGGCGGCGTCCTGGACGATATTTTCGGCCTGGGCCTGGCGGGTATCCGCTACGGCTATGACTACCGGCTGCAGAATTTCGCCCGGGTCACCCAGCAAGGGTTCGACGTGGAGGTGGACTACCGCTTCTTCAAAGGGGAGCACGATTTTCAGCTGAAGGCGTATGCCACCTACATCGACGAGATCATCACCTCGTTCGGTGCGGGCAGCGCATCGACGGACCTGGTCAACACGCTGACCAATCCGTTGCACTGGCGCGGCCGGGCGAGCGCGGGCTGGCAGTACGGCGCATGGTCGGCCAACCTCGGCATGAACTACACCAACGGCTATTCCGACAACACGGTGACGCCGAGCGTGCCGGTCGATGAGTGGATTACCTTCGACCTGGCGGTGCGGTTGAGCCTGGATGGCAGCTGGGGCGCCACCTGGTTGCGCGATACCTCGTTCGGACTCAGCGTGGCCAACGTCTTCGATCGGGATCCGCCTGCGGTGGTCGGTTCCGGTCTGTATCCGGCCGGCTACGACGTTGCCAATGCGTCGCCGCTGGGCCGCATCGTGTCGTTTTCCGTGCGCAAGATCTGGTGAGCGGCGTGCCAAGGCGATTGCGCATGGGCATGGTCTCGGCCTGCCTGGTGGCACTGGTTGCCGCATCGGCCGCATTGGGCACGGGTGAAGTGCAGGCCAGCGGAACGGAGGGGCTATCGCCCACGGATCTGCTGGGGCTGGTGGTGCGCGATGGCAAGTTGCACCGGTCCAGGACCTACGCCGAAGGCAGTCTGGCCTGGGCGGGCGATGGCAGCCTGCTGTATGCGACCTCTGCCCGGCACCCTGGCGACCGGGTGCCGACGATCACGCGCTTCGATACTGCCAGTGGCGAACACCGGCTGCTCGCCAACGGTACGTTTGCCGTGGTGTCGCCTGATGGCCTGCGGGCGGCGATCGGCGAGGGGGGACAACTGCGCATCGTGTCGCTGGACCCGCATGATGCACGCGACCCCATCAGCCTGGAGGTCGACCTGACCGGCTCGCTGGCCCAGGTCGGGGGCAGGACGGTGGCGTGGTCTCCGGATTCGAACGGGCTGGCTTTTGTCAGGGTAAATGCGGCCGCACGTAGAGCTGGCACCGGAACGCCGAAGACGCGTTACGCGAGCGGTTTCGAACTGCGCATACACGACTTCGCCTCGGGCAATACGCGCACGTTGCTCGATTCGGTCGGCGTGGATGCCGGCATTGGTTCGGTGGCCTGGCCGGTGGGTGGGCGGTTGCTGGTCAGCCGGGGGGCGGGGGACAGTGCGGATCAACTTTCCGCACAGCTGGCGTGGGTGGATGCGCAGTCGGGCGCACTCACGCCGCTGATCGAGGACGCCGCGTTCCTGGCCTCGGCCATGCGGCCCTTGGTGTCGCCCGATGGGCGCTGGATGAGCTATTGGCGGGATTTCGATTACACCTCGCCGGCGCAGTTGGGGTTCGGGTTGGCCATCCGTGGCCTGGCCGATGCCAGCGACCGCCGTGTGCAGCACGTTCCCTACGCAATGGGCTTCGCCGCCTGGGCACCCGACTCCGATCGCGTCTTCTTTCCCTGCAAGCAGGCCGCCCTGGCCTCGGCGATCTGCGTGGCGGCAGCCCAGTCCGGCACGTTGGTGGACGTGATGAACCTGTACCCGCTGGAGGACATCGAATGGCTGTCCATGGCGCCCCAGGGTGGGCGACTGGCCTGGCGCAGCCGCGATGCCTGGGACGTGGAACGGATCAGGATCCTGGAGCTGGACACCGGCGTGCAGACCTTGGTGCGCGAGGACCGGCGGGTCGACCCGGTCACGACACCGCTGAGCGCCGTGCGGCCGCTCACCTGGCACAGCTTTGACGGCTTGCGTATCGGCGGCTTGCTGGTGGAGCCGCTGGGCTACGTGCCGGGCCGGCGTTACCCGGTGATCGTGGATGTGCATGGCGGTCCCAACGGCGGTATCCGGCTGAGCGGCGCACTGCTCAACTCGACGCCGCTGGAATGGCAGATGTGGGCTGCGCAGGGCTATGCGGTGCTAGTGGCCGACTACCGTCAAGGGGGCGTGTACGCGCCCGGCAACACCTATCGACGCCGGTCGGAGCATCGCCACCTGTCCGACGAGGACGCGGCCGATCTCGTGTCCGGTGCACGGTACCTGATCGATACGGGGCTGGCCGATCCGCAGCGGATGTTCATCATCGGTCACAGCGCCGGGTCGGCCGTCACCAATTGGCTGATCACCCGGACCGGGTGCTTCGCCGGCGCAGTCAGCAAGGAAGGCAGGACGGACAGGCGTTGGATGGCACCGGGCTGGGGCCCTTTCAACCGGTTTTACTTCAACGCGAGCGCCGATGCGCTTGCGCAGGTGCTGGCGCAGAGCTCCCCGTTGTTGCATGCGACACGCGTTCGCACGCCCTTGCTGTACATCAATGGGCAGTACGGCTTGGGCGTAGAGGAGGGCGAGCAGTTCGTGGAGGCGATCAACGCCGCGGGCGGTCGTGCGCAATGGGTGCGCTACGCCGATGAGGGCCACAACATCGAAGCCGCGGCGAACATGCAGGACATGCTGCACCGCACCCTCCGCTTCCTGCGCGATACCCGCGACACCGGCGGCGTAGGCGAAACACGACCGGGGGGTTCCGCGGCCTGCGACGCGGCCTCGATCATGGCCGATCCAATGCCCAGCGTTACCCGCTGATCGTTTATCCGATGGCGCTCAATCGCGATCCGGCGCACCCAGCGGAAAGTAATGCCGATATGGCCGGGCTTCATCGACGGCGCGTGCGAACGAGGGGCGCGCCAGCAGGCGCTTGCGATACGCATGCACGTTCGCATGCGCATCGCCAATGGGGTGAGTCCAGTCGGCATAGAACAGGAAGGGCGCCGCGCCGCAATCAGCCAGACTGAAATCCTGGCCCGCCGCCCATGGGCGGTCGGCCAGGGTTCGGTCCAGCCAGGCATAGGCGGTATCCAGCATGGCGCGCGCTGCAGCAACGCCATACGGGTCGTGGTCGGCTTCGGACCGCATGCTGTCGAACACGATCTTCTGCTGCGGCGTGGAGATGTAGTGGTCGAAGAAGCGGTCCATGATCCGCACTTCCAGCGCCTGGTCGGGGTCTTCGGGGATCAGCCGCGTGCGCCCCGGGTAGTGCTGGTCCAGATACTCCACGATGGTGCTGGCCTCGATGACCGTGCGACCGGCATCCACCAGCACGGGAAAGCGTTTCATTGGCCATAGCGCGGCCAGCTCGTCCATGGCCCCCTCGTGTTCCAGGTGACGGTACTCGAACGGCGTTGCGTTCTCGTACAGTGCGGTCAAGGCCTTCTGGCAGTAGGAGGAGAACGGGTGGGCATACAGGGTGAGCGACATGGGCAACCGCCAGGGCGTGGTCCGGTGCCGCCCAGGGTAGCGCAAGCTTGGCGCCGGTTCGCTAAAGACACCCAACCGAGGAAAAACCTCCATGGGCATGGGCAGGCCAGTCCTTTGGCAGGAACAAAGGGTGTTTTGGGCCGGAAATCGCTTGGTAGTAGTGAAAACCGCGTGGCATAGTCCGCAGCCATGGACCGCCTGACCACCTGGCTGCGCGACAACACCCGCTGGCTTCGCGCCCAGCTGCGGCGCCGTGGTTGCACCCATGAGGATGCCGAGGACCTGATCCAGCAAGCGTACCTGCGGGTGTTCGAATACTGCAGGCGCGGCGAGGTACGCGAGCCGGAAAAGGTGCTGGTGCGTACCGTCAGCAATCTCAGCTTGAATGCGCGTCGCGACCAGGGGCGGCGGCCGCACGCGGACGCATCTTTGGAGGAGCTGTTGTTGGTGGATGCCGCCCCGCTGCCGGATGAAGCGGTGGCGGTACAGGAGCGGTTGCGGGAAGTGGTGGATACCTTGCAGTCGGTGGAAGCGCGTTGCCGCGAGGCGTTCCTGTTGCACCGGGTGGATGGCCTGAGCTATCAGCAGATCGCGCGCCAGATGGGTGTGAGCGTCAGTACGGTCGAGAAGCGCATCGCGCGTGCCATGGCGGCGCTATTGGCGCTGTCGCCCGAATCGCATCGACGCGG
>Ga0182745_1005559_pt1 | contig 10283 bp, 10 predicted proteins | sample eDN3rd30CKraftBY_FD_128523 | JGI IMG/M metagenome (GOLD analysis project Ga0182745, IMG submission 128523) | Enriched backyard soil microbial communities from Emeryville, California, USA - eDNA 3rd pass 30_C Kraft BY (version 2) (version 2) | ecosystem: Environmental > Terrestrial > Soil >... | reverse complement strand
TCGGCCGTGCGGACGTAGGTGTCGTTGTAGTAGCCGATCCGCATGTCGTGCGTGGAATGTTCGACGAAGCACAGCGGCTGGGTGCCGGTCGCGGTGTCGCCGTCGATGTCGATGAGGGCCGTGCCCGTCATGAACAGGCCCTTCGGTGCGGCCGCGACGAGTTCGGGGAAGCGGTCGAGGGGGAACGCGTCGCCGAAGGCACTGTAGGTGCCGTCGGGGGTGAACACCGAGACGACGCCTTCGACGTCGTTCTTCGTCATGTTCACCGCGTAGCGGGCGAGCAGCTGGTTGATCTCGACGAGGTCGTCGGTGATCGAACGGTCAGTTGTGGACATAGACCTTTCCGCCTTTCATCACGAACCGCACGTTCTGGGTGACGGTGATGTCTTCGGTGGGATCGCCGGGGACGGCGATGATGTCGGCGAGCAGACCTTCGGCGAGGCGACCGCGGTCGTCGACGCCGATGAGTTCTGCCGCATTGATCGTGGCGGCCTGGATCACCGCGAGGGGAGGGATTCCGCGGTCGACGAGGGCAACGATCTCGTCGGCGTTCTTGCCGTGGGGGATGGCCGGCGCGTCGGTGCCGACCGCGATCTTCACCCCGGCCTTGTATGCGGCGAGCACCGAGGTGCGTGCCTTGGGGAACATCTCGGCGGCCTTGGCCTGCAGCTCCGGCGGCGCGTGGGAGGTGTCCATCGCGTCGGCGAGACGGGTGGTGGGCACGAGCCATGTTCCGCGCTCGACCATGAGGTCGATGGTGTCGTCGTCGATGAGGAATCCGTGTTCGATGCAGTCGATTCCGGCTTCGATCGCGTGTCGCACGGCTTCGGCGCCGTGCGTGTGCGAGGCGACCTTCATCCCGCGACGATGTGCCTCGTCGACGATCGCGCGCAGCTCTTCGTCCGAATAGTGCTGGGCACCTGCGGATCCGGTCATCGACATGACGCCGCCCGAGACGCACACCTTGATGAGCTGGGCGCCGTGCTTGATCTGGTAGCGCACCGCCTTGCGGACCTCGTCGACGCCGTTGGCGATGCCCTCCTCGATCGTGAGGTCGAGGACGCCGGGCGCGAACGCCGCGAACATCGTCGGATCGAGGTGTCCGCCGGTGGGGGTGATGGCGTGACCGGCGGGGACGACGCGCGGGCCGTCCACCCAGCCCTTGTCGATGGCCGTTCCGAGGGCCACGTCGAGGAGGTATCCGCCGGTCTTGACGAACAGTCCGAGATTGCGGACGGTGGTGAATCCCGCGCGCAGGGTGCGGCGGGCGTTTCCGACGGCACGCAGCATGCGCAGGGGCGGGTCGTCCTGGACCGTCGAGTAGACGGGCTTCTCGCCGCGTCCACCCATGAGGAGGTTGACCTCCATGTCCATCAGGCCGGGCATGAGGATCAGGTCGCCGAGGTCGATGACGTCACCCTCGGGCGTGTCGCCCGAATTATCACTGTAGGTTCCGCCCACTCCGGCGATGCGTTCGCCGTCGACGCGGATGATTCCCGGGCGGACGATCTCGCCCGTGTCGACGTCGAGCAGTCCGGCTGCCTTCAGGGTCAGCATCGCTCGTCCTTTCATCGGAGAGCGACACATCATGAGAATGTCACTCTCATATCTTGATTATGAGGTTTTCACACAACCCCGGACGGCGTCAATCGACCCTCGATGGGAGAAACGAAAAAGGGCGTCGGCCCGGACCTTTCGGTCCGGACCGACGCCCGTGTTCGGTTTCGATCGTGACTCAGTCGAGCCGGATCGCCCTTTCGGGACAACCCGCTGCGGCCTCCCGCACGGATTCCTCGTGCTCGGCCGGGACCTCGGAGACGAGCGTGACCGCGTACCCGCCGTCGCTCAGGTCGAAGACCTCCGGGCAGGCGGCGAGGCAGACTCCGTGTCCGCGACAGGCGTCGTCGTCGACGAAGACCTTCACTTCGACTCACCTTCCGCCGGCGCGTACTCGAGGTGCAGCGCGAGCAGGCCGCGCAGGATGAAGGTCGGCAGGTAACCGAACTTCCGGTCGTTCTCGGGGCCGTGCACCTTCTCGGAGATCCGGATCTCGCTGGTGCGCTCGAGCAGACGCTGGATGCCCACGCGCCCCTCCGTGCGGGCGAGCGGGGCGCCGGGGCACGAGTGCACACCGCGACCGAACGCGATGTGGGTGCGGGCGTTGCGGCGGTCGATGTCGAAGTCGTTCGGATCGGAGAACTGACGCGGGTCGCGGTTGGCGGCACCGTTGACCAGCATCATGATGGTGCCGGCCGAGACGTCGACCCCGCCGATGGTGGTGGGGGTCTTCGCGAGTCGGAAGTCGCCCTTGATCGGGCTCTCGAAACGCAGCGTCTCCTCGATGAAGTTCGGGATGCGATCGGGCTCGCTGCGCAGGGTCTTCTGGAGTTCGGGCTGCTCGGCGATGATCCGCAGCGCCGAGCTCAGCAGACGCACGGTGGTCTCCTGGCCGGCGGAGAACACGTTCGCGGCGATGCGCAGGACGTCGTCGACGGGCGGCAGGGTGCCGTCGGGGAAGGTCGCGGTGGCGAGGCCCGTCAGCACGTCGTCGGTGGGGTTCGCGCGGCGGTCCTCGATGTACTGGCCGAACTTCTTGTACAGGAACTCGAGCGGGTTGAGCTTCAGTGCCTCACCCTCGGTGCTGCCGAGCGAGAAGCCCTTCTCCACCTGGATGTTCAGGCCCTCGATGAACTCCTGGTGGTCGCTCTCCGGCACGCCCAGCAGGTCGGCGATGACGAGCATCGCGAACGGCGCAGCGAAACCGGTGATGTAGTCGCCTTCGCCCCGGGCGAGCAGGTCGTCGAGGAGGCGGTCGGCGATGCGCTCGATGAAGGCCTCGTTCTCCTTGAGGCGCTTGGGAGTGATGAGCCGCATCAGCAGGCCGCGATGGTCGGTGTGCTGCGGGGGATCCATGGTGGGGAGCTGGTCGTTCATCGGCAGCGAGGGACGGTGCTCCTCGATGAAGTCGGTGATGTCGTCGCTCTCGGGGCAGGCCGGAAGGCCGGAGAACGGGCCGGTCACCGAGATGCACGACGAGAAGGTCTGCTCGTCGCTCAGGACCTGGATCGCCTCCTCGTAGCCGGTGACCATCATGACGTTGTGGTGGGGTTCGCGCCTGACCGGGCATCCCTCGCGCAGGGCGTCGTAATAGGGGTACGGGTCCTCGACGAGATCCGGATCGGTGAAGAAGTTCTTCGTCTCGATGTCGGTCATGTTTCCTCCCGGGGCAGGCTGTGGGCTGGTGCAGAGTTCGACCTCGCCCCGCGGCCGTCCCGCGCTCGAAGCCGTGTCTCGCCCGCACATCCAACCATGGGTCGGAAAGTCCGGCGCGAGGGGATCTTTCGTGCATATCGGACTTGTGATCGATCACGTGACGACAATCGACCAACTGTGTTCGATCTTGAGATACGGACGGCGTGGAACCGAAGAAACCACAACGCGCCCGTACTCGAACCCCGGAGGGTTCGGGTACGGGCGCGAGGTGTGCTCATCGCCGGAGTGTCCCGACGGGTGGCATCACACCACCGGTTCCTTGGTGATGGTGACCCAGGCGGCGCCACTGTCCGGCACGCGGGGCTGCTTCCAGACCTCGACGGGGAACGAGACCATCACGAGCGACTGCATCAGGTGCATGAGCGCGCGGGCATCGTCGTCGAGGTCGTCCAGATCGAACTTGTCGAGGTAGGTGATGGCGTCCTCGAGCCGGCCGAAGGCGGCGTCGTAGAACTGCTGCATCTCGGGCATGCTCGACGCCAGCCGCTTGGCGTAGCGCTCGGGCTCGGTGGCCAGAGCCCAGTCGGCATACGGTTCGAGGTCGGCGAATTCGGTGGGCAGAGTCGTCACTTCTGGTACTCCTTGACGTAATCGGCGACGGTCTTGTGGAGGTGGCGCAGGAGGATTTCCTGGTCGTTGAGCGGGAAATCGGTCACTGCGCGGGTGCCGATCATGGTCTGGGTCGCTTCGAGGGTGTTCGCGTCCTGGAGCGCGTACTCCTTGAAGGTCACCGCGGCGAGTTCCTGCGCGAGGCGGTCGCGAGCGTTCTTCGGCGGGACGAAGTACAGGCTCGTCTCGAAGATGTGCTTGTCGACGGCGGTGGGCCAGTAGGTGTAGGTGAGGTACCAGCCCGGCTTCCAGATGAGCAGCGTCATGTTCGGGAAGAACTCGAAGCTGTCCTGGCCCCAGCTGTGGAACTTGGTGGGGTTGACCGCGGGCGGCAGCTGATCCTCGGCCAGGCCCTCGATGTCCGGGACGTCCCACGGACCGAACAGACCCGAACGCAGGACGCGCTCGATGGGCTTGACCATGTTGAGGTCCTTGGGCGGGGCCATGCCGCCCCACGAGGAGATCATCGAGTGCGGCGACTTGATGTCGTAGTGCAGTGCCTCGTAGCCGTAGCCGGCGAGCTTCTCGGCCTCGTCCTTGACCGCCTGCTTCATGTGCAGGATCGGTGCGTGGTAGAACTCGGCGAACGCGTCGATGAACAGCTTCCAGTTCGCGTTGATCTCCGAGCGGTAGCTGTAGACCTCGGTCATCTTGTCGAAGGGGTAGCCTTCGAGACCCTTGGCGAAGTCGCCGAGGTAGTCGACGAGCGGAGCTGCGTCGTCGTCGAGGTTGATGTAGATGAACCCTTCCCACGTCTCGCAGCGAACCGCCTTGAGTCCGAAGTCCTTCTTGTCGAGATCGAAGAACTCGCCCTCCTGCTGCACGAAGGTCAGATCGCCCTCGAGGCTGTAGCGCCAGGCGTGGTACTTGCAGGTGAACTGCTTGCAGCTACCGGCGGTCTCCTCGTTGGGGAAGTCGTTCCACACCAGCTTGTTTCCGCGGTGGCGGCACACGTTGTGGAACGCGCGGATGACGCCGTCGTTGCCCTTGACGATGACCAGCGAGGTGCCGGGCCCGGCCGACGGGATCTCCTTGGTGAAGTAGCTGCCGACGCGCGGCAGCTGCTCGACGCGACCCATGTAGAGCCACGTGCGCTTGAAGATCGCCTCGCGCTCCGCCTCGAAGAAGGCGGGATCGATGGAGTCGGTGTAGTCGACGGGTGCGGTGCCGAGTTCGGGATAGTGCTCGGTCCAGCTTCCCTCGGCCGGCTTGGTGAAGTGGGGCAAGGTTCTACCTTTCGTCTTCGAACTCGATACCGAAGGTGTTGTAGGCCATGGCCATCAGGCTGTAGCCACCCACGGTGAAGATGAGGTCCATCAGTTGTTTGGTGGTGAGATGCTCCGAGAGCGCTGTCCAGGTCTCCTCGGACAGGCGCGAAGTCTCGGTCAACTCCCGAACGGAGTCGAGCAGGCGCTGCTCGAACGGATCCTCGGCCGACCCGTCGACGGCCGCGGCGATCTCGTCCGGCGTGAGGCCGGCCTCGGTGCGCGCGATCTCGATGTGGTGCTCCCGCTCGTACGAGCAGTCGTGCAGTGCGGCGACCCGCAGGATCACGAGTTCGCGCAGCCTGGCCGGGAGTGTGGATCGGAACAGAAGATGCACGCTGAAGCCGAGAAAGGCCTTGGTCAACTCCGGATGGTGGACGAGCGTCGCCATCGCGGTGCCGGCCTGCTCCGGATTCCTCATGTGCCGGGGCATAAGACCTTTCAGTGCTGCGTCGACGTCCTCGTCCCAGAGTTCCGCCGGCAGCGGGGATAGCAGTGCCACATCAACCTCCTCCCTGTTCGAGAGAATTGCATTCTCATTTCTGATCGATAGATTTCCACGTCCGCGCCGGATAGTCAACGTTCCGCGAGAAATGGCCCGTTTCTGCTGGTGGGAAGCTCGCGCGCGGAGCGGCTGTCGCTCCACGCTGCCGGTGGAGGCATGAGATCTACGAGCCTCCTCCTCTTGTGGGCGGCGCGTCGCGAAGGTTGATTCTCCTCAAAAGAGAGGATAGTTTTCATCGCACGAGCCACCCGGGGTCGCGCTCGCCCGTCGAGCGATCGAAAGAGAGGTACGCCGTGACCACACCCGCACCACTTCGTCCAGGAGTGCAGCTCGCCGCCGCCGAAGGCTCCACGAGGGTCGTCGTCGTCCGCGCCCCTGCGGAGAACGCACAGGAACTCACATGCGGTGGCGCCCCGATGATTCCGGCTCCTGCGGGCCGGCCCGAACCGTCGGCCGGCGACGCCGTCACCGTCCTCGGCAAGCGCTACGTCGATGCGGACGACACGGTCGAGGTGCTGTGCACCTCCTCGGGACCCGGGGAACTCGGCTACGGCGGTATCCCCATGACTCTCAAGGCCGCGAAGCCGCTTCCCGCCTCCGACTGACCGACACGAAAGGGACCACCATGAGCCTCGACGACGTGCAGCCCCACCCGCAGGGCCGGAGGTGCCGACGATGAGCGGAATGAGTTTCGAACTCAGCGAGGATCAGGAGCTCATCCGCAAGTCGGTGGCCGAACTGACGAAGAGGTTCGACGACCAGTACTGGATGGAGAAGGACCTCGCCCACGAGTTCCCCTCGGAGTTCTACAAGGCCATGGCCGACGGCGGCTGGCTCGGTATCACCATGCCCGAGGAGTACGGCGGGCACGGATACGGCATCACCGAGGCCACCCTGTTGCTCGAGGAGGTCGCGCGTTCGGGCGGCGGCATGAACGCCGCAAGCTCGATCCACCTCAACATCTTCGGCATGCAGCCGGTCGTCAAGCACGGTTCCGACGAGCTCAAGGCCCGCACCCTGCCCCGCATCGTCAGCGGCGACCTGCACGTCTGCTTCGGTGTCACCGAACCCGGCGCAGGCCTCGACACCTCGCGGATCACGACCTTCGCCCGGCGGGACGGCGACCACTACGTCGTCAACGGCCGCAAGGTGTGGATCTCGAAGGCACAGGAATCCGAGAAGATCCTGCTGCTGACCCGCACCCAGCGGTACGACGAGGTGCAGAAGAAGACCGACGGCATGACGTTGTTCCTCACCGATCTCGACCGCAGCCGCGTCGACATCCGGCCCATCCGCAAGATGGGGCGCAACGCCGTCACGTCGAACGAGCTGTTCATCGACGACCTGCGGGTGCCGGTGGAGGACCGCGTCGGTGAGGAGGGAAAGGGTTTCGAGTACCTGCTCGACGGCCTCAACCCCGAACGCATGCTCATCGCCGCCGAGGCCCTCGGCATCGGCCGCGTGGCACTCGACAAGGCCGTCAGGTACGGCAACGAACGCGAGGTCTTCGGCCGCCCGATCGGCATGAACCAGGGAATCCAGTTCCCCCTTGCCGATTCGCTCGCCCACCTCGATGCCGCCGAACTCGTCCTGCGCAAGGCGACCTGGCTCTACGACAACGGCAAACCGTGCGGACGGGAAGCCAACACCGCCAAATACCTCTGTGCCGATGCGGGATTCACCGCTGCCGACCGTGCGCTGCAGACGCACGGTGGCATGGGCTACTCGGAGGAGTACAACGTCTCGCGGTACTTCCGCGAAGCGCGCGTCATGCGCATTGCACCGATCAGCCAGGAGATGATCCTGAATTTCCTGAGCTCACACACTCTGGGACTGCCGAGGAGCTACTGATGGCCGTGAACAACTCTCTCTTCGATCTCACCGGGCGATCGGCCGTGGTGACCGGCGCGGCCGGCGGCATCGGCTCGGCCGTCGCCGAAGCCCTCGCGGCCGCCGGTGCGGCCGTGCTCGTCACCGATGTGAACGGCGACGCCGCAGCCGCTGTCGCCGAACGGATCTCGGTGAACGGTGGTAAGGCCGACAGCGCCGCGCTCGACGTCCGCGACCGGGAGGCGGCCGACGCCGCGATGGCGCGTGCCGCCGGTCTGACCGAGGGCGTGCTCCACATCCTCGTCAACAACGCCGGTGTCACCGACCCGGCGATGTTCGCCGACACCACCGTCGACTCGTTCCAGCGCATCCACGACATCCACGTGCTCGGTGCCTTCAACTGCTCGCAGGCGGCGCTGCCCTTCCTCGCCACCGACGGCAAAGGGCGCATCATCAACGTGACCTCCTCGGCGGGCATCACAGGCACTCTCGGACAGGTGAACTACTCCGCGGCCAAGGCGGGGATCATCGGCATCACCAAGTCGCTCGCCCGCGAGCTGGCCCGCAAGAACATCCTCGTCAACGCGCTGGCCCCGCTCGCCGCGACTCCCATGACGGAGACGATCCGCACCAACGAGAAGTTCGCCGCCAACATGCTCAATCGTATTCCGCTGCGTCGCTGGGCATCCCCGGAGGAGGTCGCCGGAGCGTTCGTCTTCCTGGCCACCGACGCGGCATCGTTCGTCACCGGGCAGGTGTTGCCGGTCGACGGTGGCATGGTGATGTGATGACCGGGACGGTGACAACGGAATCTGTGGGCTCGGACGGCCCGCTCGCGGGCGTCACCGTCGTCACCCTCGAGCAGGCCGTGTCGGCACCGATGTGCACGCGGACGCTCGCCGACTTCGGTGCGCGGGTCATCAAGATCGAGAACCCCCGCGGTGGTGACTTCGCGCGCGACTACGACGACGTCGTCGGCGGCATGGCCGCACACTTCGTGTGGGCCAACCGCGGCAAGGAATCGGTGACACTCGACCTGAAGTCGGATGACGGGATCGCGGTGCTGCACCGGATCCTCGCCCGCTCCGACGTACTGGTGTCGAATCTGGCGCCGGGCGCGACCGCGCGACTCGGACTGTCGCCCGATCAGCTCGAGGAACGCTATCCCGAACTGATCTCGGTCGAGATCGACGGCTACGGCCCTGGCGGTCCGCTCTCGCACAAACGCGCCTACGACCTTCTCGTCCAGGCGGAGTCGGGGGCGTGCGCGGTCACCGGCCATCCCGGCATGCCGGCGAAACCCGGGCCGCCCGTCGCCGACATCACCACCGGCCTGTACTCGGCCGTGTCGATCCTCGCCCTGCTGTGCGGCAAGGAACGGCACCGCGGCCGCGGCGGCAGCCTGTCGAAGGTCTCGGTGAGCCTGTTCGACACGATGACCGAGATCATGGGATATCCGCTGACCTACACGCGATATTCCGGAGTGAACCAGCAACCGCTGGGTATGTCGTCGCCGGCCGTCTCACCGTACGGGTCGTACCGCACCGCCGACGACCAGGTCGTCGTCCTCGGCACCACCAACGACCGGGAATGGCAGCGACTCGCACGGGAGATCATCGAACGCGACGATCTGGCCGACGACGAGCGTTTCCGCTCCAATGCCGGTCGCTGCGAACATCGCGCCGTGCTCGACGAGGCGATCGCGCAGTGGTGCGCCCGGCATCCCCTCGCACACATCCAGAAGATCGCCGACGAGGCCGGTATCGGCAACTCCCGGTACAACCTGCCCAGCGACGTGATCGCACATCCGCAGCTGCAGGCCCGCGATCGCTGGCGGGAGGTCGCGACCCCCAACGGGCCGATCGAGGCGTTGCTTCCCCCACCGGTCGTCGCGGGATTCGAACTGTCCATGGGCGCGGTGCCGGGGCTCGGTGAGCACACCGACGCGGTGCTGCAGGACTTCGGCATCACCGGCACCGAGATCGCGCGGCTGCGCGAGGCCGGCGCGATCGGCCCCGCATACCGCGCATCGGATACGGAGGCGGCAGAATGAGCACCGATTCCCTCCTCGTCGACGACCGCGACGGGATCCGGACCCTCACGTTGAACCGGCCGCGTCGCAAGAACGCGATCGACGGTCCGCTCTGGCAGGCGCTGCACGACGTGCTCGTCGACACCGCCGACGACCCGGACGTGCGTGTCCTCGTCATCACCGGCGCGGCCGGCGCGTTCTGTTCCGGTGCCGACATCGCCGATCCCGGTGTCGCACATCCCTTGCGCAAGCTGCGCAAACTGACGGACGTCGCGTTGCTGCTCCACGAACTGCCTGTTCCCACCGTCGCGAAGGTCGACGGCGTCGCCTACGGGGCCGGTTGGAACCTGGCGCTCGGATGCGATCTGGTGGTCGCGACACCGCGCTCGACCTTCTCGCAGATCTTCGCCGAGCGGGGACTGTCACCCGATCTCGGCGGTACATGGCTGCTGCCGAGGCTCGTCGGTCTGCAACAGGCGAAACGGCTCGCATTGCTGGCCGAGGCCATCGACGCCGACGAGGCGCATCGGCTGGGGTTGGTGACGTGGATCGAATCCGAGGACGGCATCGACGCGTTCGTCGACGATCTCTGCGCTCGGCTGTCGGCCGGGCCGCCCGTCGCCCTGGCGCAGACCAAGGCATTGCTCAACGAAGCCGTCGACCGCGGCCTGCGGGATTCCCTCGCCGGTGAAGCGCGCGCCCAGGCGGTCAATTTCGGGACCGTCGACGCCCCCGAGGCGTTCCGGGCCTTCGCCGAGAAGCGCGAGGT
>Ga0182745_1005557_pt1 | contig 10286 bp, 9 predicted proteins | sample eDN3rd30CKraftBY_FD_128523 | JGI IMG/M metagenome (GOLD analysis project Ga0182745, IMG submission 128523) | Enriched backyard soil microbial communities from Emeryville, California, USA - eDNA 3rd pass 30_C Kraft BY (version 2) (version 2) | ecosystem: Environmental > Terrestrial > Soil >... | reverse complement strand
TGAAAGGTGCGGGTCGCCGGGTGCGGACCATTGGGATCAGCGCGCACCACCCGCGCCACCAGATCGGCCAGGGCGCGCGTGGTGAGGATGGGCGCTTCCTTGCGCGCCGCGACGATGGCGCGAGCCACCGCGCGCGCGCGACGCTCCTCGCCAAAATGATAGATGATGTCGGCGAGGCGTTCCTCACTCTCGCCATTGACCAGATCGGCGGCGCTCTCGCCGGACGAGGCCATGCGCATGTCGAGCGGGCCATCAAAGCGGAACGAAAAGCCCCGCTCCGCCTGATCGAGCTGCATCGATGACACGCCAATATCGAGGACAACGCCGTCCAGCGGCGGCAGCGCCAGGTCGCGCGCCGCCTGCTCCATGTCGCCGAAGCAGGCCTCGACCAGTTGCAGCCGCCCGCCCGAAGCAGCGACCAGCGCCTGCCCGCCGGCAATCGCCGACGGATCACGATCCAGCGCCGTCAGCCGAACGTCGGGATGGGATTTGAGGATTGCCGCGGCGTAACCGCCCGCGCCGAAGGTGCCGTCGAGGAATGCGCCGCCGCGCGCTGGCTGGAGAGCTTCGAGCACCTCCCCCAGGAGCACAGGAACATGCCGGGCCGGTCCGCCATCGGCGTCGGCATTGCCGTCGCCGTGACCCGTCATGCGCCTGACGCCCCTGGGGAGAGAGACGTCGCAGGCCGGACAGGGGAGCCATTCGCCCCAGACCGGCCCAGATTCTTCTTCAGTTCGCGCACCCGCGCCCGCGCCTCGTCCAGATGAGCCCGGAAACGCTCCGGCTCCCAGACCTGAAACTTGTGTCCATGCCCCACAAAGGTCACCGTATCCGTGATGCCCGCGTGGGCCTTCAGCGCGTCTGAGAAGGTCACCCGGCCCTCCGGATCGACCTTCAGGATTTCGCTCGTGCCAAGCAGCGCCGTCGACAGGAAATCCCGCTCTTCCGAGTAGGGAGACAGCGTCTCCAGCAGCGCGTTGATCTCCGCCAGCAAGGCGTTGCCGCCAGCATCCAGCGCCGGTGCGTCCAGCCCCGGATGCACATAAAGCCCCTCGAAACCGTCGCGCGCCAGCACAGCCCGGAACGGCGCCGGGATCGATACCCGGCCCTTGGAGTCGAGCCGGTTGGTGAAGTTGGACACGAACCGGTCCATCGCCGCCAGCCGCCCTGACCTTGCAGCTCCCCGCAACGCCGAAACCCGCGCCGGAGCTGGCGGCGGGCGTCGTTCCGCGCATGTCCGCGCGCTCCCCACCGGGGAGCCGCAGCCCGGCTGACGCCAGCACTGGCGCCACATCTTCATGCGGGATGATTTGGGATACCATGGGATATCTTGGGCGTCAATGGAATCAAGGGCTTCTGAGCCTGGCGTCGCCGATTCGGAAACGCACGGCCCCGTCACGCATTGTCATCCTGACAAGGTTAATGAATCTGCTATCGCACACGGTTTGGACGCGGTTTTCCGGTCGTCGCAGCTGACGAAAAAGACGGATCAATTTTGGAGGGGACAGGGAGCGGCCCGGGCGGATCTTCAGCGAGCGCGCCGCCCGATCCAGACCCCGGGCGATGCGCCAGCAGGCGCCCCAGAGGGCGCGCTGCGCTGGCGGGCCAGGAGGCCAGGAAAGGAAAGGAAAGGAAAGGAAAGGCAAGGCAAGGCAAGCGCTGGATGGCCGGACGAAACCTGGCCATCAACACACCATGCCCGGATTTGATGTAACGCGGTTTGCGGACGCAACGCGTTATGGGCGCATGCGCCATGGCTGCCTGCCAACAGCCTCCTGACGCGGCGGCGCGTCATTCATGCGCGGATGCGCGGCGCGGCGAGGTCCCGCCGTTGCGGGGAGCCCAGCCCATCCTGCGCGCATCAGATGGGGAAAAAGCGCCAGTCAGCCTGTAAGCCGGGTTCTGTAAGGCCCCGCGCCGCAAGCGGCGCAGGACGTGACGACCATTCCTCTGGGACGACCGTTACCGGCCGCCTCAAGCAACCAACCCGGGCGATCTGGCCGGAAAAGCCCGCGCTTGCGCGCACGTCGCCCCTATTTGGTTTTGCTCCCGGCGGGGCTTGCCATGCCGTCTGCGTCGCCGCATCCGCGGTGCGCTCTTACCGCACCCTTTCACCCTTACCGCCGGCGGACCGGCGGCGGTTTGCTTTCTGTGGCGCTTTCCCTGGGGTCGCCCCCGCCGGACGTTATCCGGCGCCGTTTTTCCGTGGAGCCCGGACTTTCCTCTGCGGGGCAGCGGTCGTCCGGCCAACTGGCGGGGGGTGGTGTGCCGCCGAACGGGCGGACAGTCAATAAAAAACGCTCCCCGTCGCCAACGGGGAGCGTATGGAAGGCAGGCGCCTCGCCAGCGCGGTTCAGCGAAGCCGGGCGCCGCCCGTCAGGCTCAGAACGCCGCCATCATGGTCCGCACCCGCGAGCAATAGCGCGCCGCGTGGGAGGTCATGCGCTCGGCCCGGTGGCCAGCCTGATACTTCAGGATCGTGCGGCAGGTGTCGCCGCCGGCCAGCCGGTAGGCCATCGCCAGATACTTCATGCCGTAGCGCAGATTGGTGTCCGCATCCATCAGGCCCTGGGCGCCGCCGCCGTAGCCCACGGCGCGGGCCGTGTTGAGATGAATCTGCGACAGACCAAGGTAGGGGCCGTTGCGCGCCGACGGATTGTAACGGCTCTCCACACGCACCACCGCGTCAGCAAGCGCCACCGGAATGCCATAGGCGCGGGCGTGCCGCTCGATCAGCGGCGCGATGTTGGCGCGCGCGGCGGCGTCGCGCGCCGCGCCGCGCGCATGGCGACGGCCACGCCGGGGCTCGTCCTCAGCGACGCCAGCAGTCGGGGTCGTCCCACCCTGCGGCTTTCCTGCAAGGAATTTGAACAGGTCGAAACCACCGCCAGGGGCGGGGGCTGGCGCGGCCGGCGCCTGCAACGCGGCCTGCCGGGCCTGATCGGCGACTTCCGCGGGCTGGGCCGGCGCCGTCATCGCCACCTGGGAGGCGCCGCTATCGAGATCATCGGGACGCGCGGGGGGCAGCGGCGCGCGGGCCGCGAGACGCGTATCCGCCTTCATGGGCGTTTCGTTCGCCGGCGGCTGGGCTTCCGCCGTTTGCGGCGCAGCTTCCTGCGGCTGGGCCGGCGCCGTTGCCTGCGTCAGTGTCGCCGGGGCCGCGGCTGTCTGCGGCGCGCCATCGAGATCGGCCGGTCGCTGCGGCGGCAATGGCGCGCGCACGACGGCGTGGCGCGGTTTGGGCGCTGCGCCGGGAGCGGCGCCTTCCGCCGCCTGCGGCTCCGCGCCGGCGCCGGGCGCTTCGCCTGCCCCGTCATCCACATGAAGCGACGCCTGCACGAGGCTCGCGCCGCCCGCAGCCGCATGCGCCGAGCCGCCAGCCTCGTGTCCGGACTTCTTCTGGGAGCCGCTTTTGGGAGCCGCTTTTCCGGAGCCAGACTTTTTGCCTGAAGGCTTGCCGCCTGACGGCGCGGCGGCTGGAACGCCGCCCTCCTTGTCAGACGTATCGCCGGCTTTGCCCCAGGGCGTGCCCTTGGAATATCCGTGACCGCCGAAACCGCCGAGTGGCCCCGGCCCCTGGGCCACGACTTCGCCAGACGGCGCCTGCGCCATCGCGGCGCTTCCACAAGCCAGGAAGCACGCCAGCGACAGGGCTGTTGTCGTTTTCAAATTCAAACCGCGTTACCCCCAGATGGTGGTGGACCGGGAGCGCGCCCGCCGAACCCAGGCTCGGCGGAAGCGCTCTATCTCTTTGGTTTGAAACATTTTCTCCACGAAAAGTGGGTCCACTTCCCTTGAAAATGTTCTAGGGCAAAGTCCCCTCAAGTCTTGAGCGGATTTTGCACTATCCTTTTGGGTTTACGCGCGTTCTCAACGCAAAGCGGCGTCCGCTCCGCCCAAAAACGCCCGGGACTCCCGGCGCTGGAATGGCGTCTCGCGACGCCCCATCCGGCGACCCGATATCCGCAAACCGCGCCAGGCCCGGCAAACGGGCGGCGCGGTCGCAGCTATCCGGATTTCGGCCCTGAACCTGCTTCCAGGCGCAGCGAATTCCGTTTTCGCAACGCCCTGGCGGAGCAGGCTCCGCCACCAGGCGTGGGCGCCCCCGAGCGGCGGGATCAACGCTGTGATCGATCCAGCCGGCGCTCGCTCCACCCATTCATTGTCACGCATCACCCCTGCCGACGCGGCTTCGCCCCGCGAGAGATGACGGCGCAAATTTTCCTCAAAATGCGGCAGGGATCAGGCAAGGACTGATGCAATCGCCGCAGCGTTTTAAGGTTACCAATTTCCGCACTGTTGCAGCAAACAGGCATTTTTTCAACGATTTCGCGATCAACCCTGGATTTTGAGCCATGAAACTCGCCGTGAAAACCCTTGCCTCACCTGGGATAGCGGCCCGAATTTTTCCCGTCTGAACCCGGGTGTTGACCGGGACAATTTCGCCATTCCTGCGCCACGCTTCACCGTCAGCCTGGTGAGCGTCCGGGCTCTGGCCGGCGGCCCCGCCCGCCCCATTCCCGGCGCATTGCCGGGAACCAAACCGTTTCGGGGCGCATTCCCGGCACAGGTCATGCTGCAACTCCGAGGGAGAGGATCCATGAAAAAACTGCTGGCTATCGGACTGGTGACGGTTGGACTGGCAGCTTGCCAAACCCCCGGCGAGCGCGCTGTGGGCGGCGCCGCCATTGGCGGCCTCGCCGGCGCTGCGGTCGGCGGCGCGGCCACGGGAACGGGCGGCGGCGCTCTTGCCGGCGCGGCCCTGGGCGCGGGCGCGGGCGCGATTGTCGGCGCCGGAACGGCCAATTGCCGCAGCTACTACTACGGCGGCCGCCGCTACCAGGAATGCTACTGAACCTCGCCTGAAGCGTTTTTGGGCGTGGCCCGGCCCTGCCACGCGCTGGAAGAACGCAGGGCAACGGACAGTCAGGGCAGAACGCCGCCGCAATGGCGGGTTTTGCTCTCGCTGACGACGGGTGGCGACGGCGGTGACGGCGTCGCTTTTTTTTGCGCGAAACCTGCCTGAGGCGCCTCGAAAAATACGCGTTCTGATGTTCCGATGCGCGTTCGATGACGCCTGATTCCCTTTCGCGCCCTTCCGCCTCATGCCCCAGCGCATCCTGCCCGTCCCGGTTTCCCGGCGACCGGACGGACGCATCCGGCTGCGGGAGCGGCCAATGAGCGTCTGGGGCAAACTGGGCGGCCTGGGGCTTGGCGCGGTGCTCGGCGGACCGCTTGGCGCGCTGGTTGGCGCCGCCACGGGCCACGTGCTGCTCGACCGGAGCGACAGCCCCGGCGCCCAGGCCTGGGCCGCCACCGGACGGTTTCTGGAGAGCACCGGGCTGTTCGCACCGGGCGGAATTTTCGGGCCGCCGCCGCCGGAGGTGGTTTACGCCACCGGCCTCGTCGCCCTGTGCGCGAAGATGGCGCGGGTCGACGGGGTGGTTACCCACAACGAAATCGTCGCTTTCCGCCGCATCATCGACGTGCCGGCGGAGGATCTGCCGCGCGTCGAGCGCCTGTTCAATCTCGCCCGCCAGACCATCCACGGTTTCGACGCTTACGCCCGCCAGCTCGCCGACCATTTCGCCGACAACCGGCCGTTGCTGGAAAGCGTGCTGGACGCGCTGTTCGAGATTGCCCGCGCCGACCACGCCATCCATGAAGCGGAACTGGCGTTTCTGGAGGAAGTGGGACGCATTTTCGGCTTCAGCCACGACGAGTTCGTCGCCATCCAGGCCAATCACATGGCCATGCCGGACGATCCCTGGCGCATCCTCGGCGCCCGCCGCGACATGAGCGACGCGGAACTGCTGCAGTGCTACCGCCGGCAGATCGCCGAGCATCACCCGGACCGGCTGATCGCCGCCGGCATGCCGCAGGAGGCGATCGTCGTCGCCAACGACCGCGCCGCCGCCATCAATGACGCCTTCGCCCGCATCCGCGCCCTGCGCGGCGGCAAAAGCGCTGACGCCGCCTGACATCGCCAGCGACGGGTTGAGCTTTGCCAGCGTTCAGGTGAAACAGGCGCAGCCTCTAAAGGCCGCCGGTCGCGCCGCGGCTCGCCGCGCAAGGCGGATTTGCTGGGGTCTTGTTTGCAGAGGCCTTGTTTGCAGGAGTCTTCATGTCCCGACTGGAACCTGACAGCCCGGTCGCCGCCAGGGTGTTTCCCTCGCCAAACCACGGTGAACGCGCGGGCGGCCAGGCGCCGCGCCTGCTGATCCTGCACTACACCGGCATGCCGGACGCCGGCGAGGCGCTGCAACGGCTGTGCAATCCGGTGGCGGAAGTCTCGGCGCATTATTTCGTTTTCGAAAACGGCCATGTGGTCCAGATGGTTCCTGAGGCGCGGCGGGCCTGGCACGCCGGCGCCAGCTTCTGGAATGGCGTGACCGACGTGAACTCCGCCTCCATCGGCGTCGAGATCGCCAACGCCGGCCATCCAGGCGGCCTGCCGCCCTACCCGGACGCGCAGATCGCCGCGGTGACGCGCCTTGCCCAGGACATCATCCAGCGCTGGTCGATCCTGCCCGGGAACGTGCTGGCACACTCGGACGTGGCGCCCCTGCGCAAGGAAGACCCCGGCGAGCTGTTTCCGTGGGAGCGCCTCGCCCAGGCTGGCGTCGGCCACTGGGTCCGCCCGGCCCCGGTCAGCGGCGGACGTTTCCTCAGCCCTGGCGAGAGCGGCCCGCCGGTCGAGGCGCTGCAGGCGATGCTGGCGCTTTACGGCTATGGCGTTGACATGAACGGCGACTATGACGCCAGCACCGAGGCGGCGGTGCGCGCCTTCCAGCGGCATTTCCGGCCAGAGTTGGTGGACGGCGTCGCAGACGCCTCCACCATCACCACCCTGCGCGACCTCATCGCCAGCCGGCAGGGTCCGCTGGTGGCCTGACCGGCCCTCGCCTTGCGGAGCTGGCGGCCGGGGCGTATCTACATTTTGTGAGTTAGCGCTAACTCACGACAGTCCGGGGAGTGCCCTGCCTGATGGTCAGGGCTGAGATGGCGCGACGCCAAATCCTTTGAACCTGATCCGGCTGGCGCCGGGCCGGAGAGTGGAGACCGCTTTCCGGGTTGATCCGGCGCCGACTCAAGGCACGGGACATTCCTGGACGCTTTCCCGGCGTCCAGGAATGTCCCGCATCGGCGGAGGGACGGCATGACCACAGCGAACACCCACCTTCCAGACGCGCTCCGTGATGCGCCCGCCGTCTCGGTGGTCGGCGCCGGCGTCGCCGGAAGCTGGTGCGCGCTGGCGCTGGCGCAGGCGGGCTGCGCCGTCGCCCTGTATGATCAGGGGGCCGGCGATCTGGCCGGCGCCACCAGCTACTGGGCTGGCGGCATGCTGGCGCCCGATTGCGAGGCCGAGGTTTCCGAGCCGCTGGTGATGCGCCTTGGCCACCGCTCCCTCGCCCTGTGGCGCGCGGCGTTTCCCGATGCGGCGTTCCACGGCTCGCTGATTGTCGCGCACCCGCGCGACCGCGCCGATTTCGAGCGCTTCGCCCGCATCACCCCCGGTCACGAGCGGGTTGACGCTGCGGAGATCGCCGCGCTGGAGCCGGCGCTGGAAGGCCGGTTTCGCGATGGTCTGTTCTTCCCTGCGGAAGGGCATGTGGAGCCGCGCCGGGTGGTGCCGGCGATCCACGAGCGGCTGCGGGCGCTGGGCGTCAGCCTGCGCCTCGGCGCGCCGGTCGACCCGGACAGCCTGGACGGCCTGGTGATCGATTGCCGGGGCATGGCGGCGCGCGACGCCCTGCCCGCCCTGCGCGGCGTCAAGGGCGAGGTGGTCACCATCGAGACGCCGGAAATCAGCCTCACCCGCCCGGTGCGCCTGCTGCATCCGCGCTGGCCGCTCTATGTGATCCCGCGCCCCAACAACCGCTTCGTCATCGGCGCCTCCACCATCGAGAGCGAGGATGACCGCATCTCCGTCCGCTCGGCGCTCGAATTGATGAGCGCCGCCTTCGCCATCCATCCGGCCTTCGGCGAGGCGCGCATCGTCGAAATGGGCGCGGGACTCCGGCCGGCGTTTCCGGACCATGCGCCGCGCGTCACCGTCGCCGGCCGCATCGCCCGCGTCAACGGCCTCTACCGGCACGGCTTCCTGATGGCCCCGGCCATCGCTGAAGCTGTGACCCGCTGGATCGTCGACGGCGTGCGGGATGACGAACTGTTTCATATGGCGGGCCGCGCGACCGCGGCCCCGGCGCTTGAGGAGGCGACGCCATGAACGACAACCTGATGACCGACGCGCCCGTCCTCAGGCTCACCGTCAATGGCGAAGGCCAGCAGGTGGCCGCCGCCAGCGTGCGGGCGCTGCTCGAGGCCCTGGGCTATGACGGCGAATTCATCGCCGTCGCCGTCAACCAGTCGGTGGTTTCGCGCGGACGGTGGGGCGAGGATTTGCTGCGCGACGGCGACGACATCGAAATCGTCTCGCCGCGACAGGGTGGATGACCAGCATGCTGAAACTGTATGGCGAGGACATCGCCTCGCGACTGATGATCGGCACGGCGCTGTATCCCTCCCCCGCCGTCATGCAGGCGGCGGTGCGCGCCTCGGGCGCCGGCATCCTCACCGTGTCGGTGCGGCGCGAGACGGCCGGCGGAGCCACCGGCGACAGTTTCTGGGCGCTGATCCGCGAGCTGGGGCTGAAAATCCTGCCCAACACCGCCGGCTGTCGCACGGTGCGCGAGGCGGTCACCACCGCCCAGCTCGCCCGTGAACTGTTCGGCACCGCCTGGATCAAGCTGGAGGTTGTCGGCGACGACGACACCCTGCAACCGGACGTGGTGGCGCTGGTCGAGGCCGCCGACATCCTGATCCGCGACGGTTTCCAGGTGTTTCCCTACTGCACCGAGGACCTGACCGTTGCGACCCGGCTGGTCGACGCCGGCTGCCAGGTGGTGATGCCCTGGGCCGCGCCTATCGGCAGCGCCAAAGGCATCGTCAACCCGGGCCCGCTGACCTTGCTGCGCAACCGCTTTCCGGATATCGCCCTGGTGGTCGACGCCGGCCTCGGCGCGCCCTCACACGCCGCCCACGCCATGGAGCTGGGCTATGACGCGGTGCTGCTCAACACGGCGGTGGCGAAGGCCGGCGACCCGGTGGCCATGGCCCGCGCCTTCGGCCAGGCGGTGGAGGCCGGCCGCGCCGCGTGGGAAGCCGGCCTGATGCCCCCGCGCGATTTCGCCTCTCCGTCAACGCCTGTTCCAGGGACGCCGTTCTGGCATGCTGCAAACTCCTGACCGTTTTTATCCCATCGTCGACAGCGTCGCCTGGATCGACCGCCTCGTGCGCTGCGGCGTGCGCACGGTGCAGCTCCGCGCCAAGGAACTGGATCACGCCGATGCGGTGGCGATGATCCGCGCCGCGCTGGCGATCACCCTGCCCGCCGACGTGCAGCTGATCGTCAACGACTACTGGCAGGCGGCCATCGACGCCGGCGCCGGCCATTTGCACCTGGGCCAGGAAGACCTGGCCGAGGCCGACCTCACCGCCATTCGCAACGCCGGGCTGACGCTGGGCGTCTCCACCCATGACGAAGCGGAGCTGGAGACGGCGCTCGCGGCAAGGCCCGACTATGTGGCGCTCGGCCCGATCTGGCCCACCACCCTGAAAGTCATGCGCTTTGCACCACAGGGGCTGGAGCGGATCAGCGAGTGGAAACGCAGGCTTGGCGCGACGCCGCTGATCGCCATCGGCGGCGTCACCCTGGAGCGCGCCCCGGACGTTTTCGCCGCCGGCGCCGACTCCATCGCCGTGGTCAGCGACGTCACGATGAACGCCGATCCGGAAGCGCGCGTCGCCGCCTGGCTGGCGTTTGCCGGTCACGGCGCCTGACGCGTCCGCTCCGCACCTGACGAAACGGACCAGCCGGGCTGCGGCTGGCTCTCCACGGCGCATGGGCCGGCATTCTGATCCTGGACATCGGCAACGTTTGCCGGCCCTGAGCGTTTTCCAGGGCGGCGGCTGACGCGCGGGACGCGTCCATTCAGCGGACGTGTGTCCAGACGCAGGGGCGCAGGAGCGAACCCGATTCGGTCGGAGCACATTCCGCCCCTGGAGGTCCCGGGACCGGAGAGCCAAATCGGCAAATCATTACCCGCGTGTGAATCGTTTGTATTTTTCACGACGACGGATTGTCGCACGACTCCGGTATCCACAGCGCATTTTGGCGGCGCGCCGTATTGTTGCGCGTTGCTTGCCCATGACGTCCCCAGATCATGGGAGATGCGGGCCGCAGCCGACCAATATTGCATTCTCAAGTATTCATGCGCTCACAT
>Ga0182745_1005552_pt1 | contig 10291 bp, 7 predicted proteins | sample eDN3rd30CKraftBY_FD_128523 | JGI IMG/M metagenome (GOLD analysis project Ga0182745, IMG submission 128523) | Enriched backyard soil microbial communities from Emeryville, California, USA - eDNA 3rd pass 30_C Kraft BY (version 2) (version 2) | ecosystem: Environmental > Terrestrial > Soil >... | reverse complement strand
CGGCGGAACGACAAACGCCAGTACGCAATTGCTGGATGAGATGCATTATCGCGGACTGTTGCGCATAGCAGCCCGCCAAGGCGGGACACGCCTCTACGCGGCGCGCGAGCCAACGGAGGCCGACTCCAACCCACAGCGATCCCTGGACGCGCTCGTCGATGTCATCGTGCGCAAGTATGCACCACTTCCCGAACGCTCGCTCTCAGAGCTTGTAAGCAAGCTTCGCAACGGCGCACCGCAATGGGCGCTAGAGTGCCGGCCGGCGCTGCACCGGGCCCGCGCGCGCCTTGGCTCTGCAGCAGTCGACGGCGTGCGTTGGTATTGGCCCGTCGATGAAAACCCTGTGGCCAGGAAGTGGATGGCCAATGACGATGCGCACAATTGCGTGCGTCTCCTCGCCCCTTTCGACCCAATCGTTTGGGATCGACGCCGCTTCGAGTTCTTCTGGAATTGGAGCTATCGGTTCGAGGCCTATACGCCCCCAGCCAAACGCCTTCGCGGCTATTACGCGCTGCCTCTGCTCTGGCGTGACGAGGTGATTGGCTGGGCAAATCTATCGGCCGTTGGCAATAGTCTCGACGCCGAGCTTGGATTTACGAGCGGCAGCGCACCGCGCCACAGAGACTTCAAGCGCGCGCTTGATGAGGAGCTTAGTTCAATGAGAAGGTTTCTAGGCATCACCTAAGGGCGTGCTCCATCCCAAGAGCGGCCTTTCCGGTCAGAGCGCCCTAAACCGGACGCCCGCTGGCCGCTGATCGGCGAAACCGGTCGCCCATCCGATCGGATCTGTCGCTCTTCGATTGCCCCTCAGCGCGCGAGCGGGCCTCCTACATGGCGCGATCATGGGGGAGAGAAATCAATGGGCGCAGCATCGACACGCCGGACGCTATTGAAGCAGGCGGCTGCCCTGGGCGCGGCCCTCGCTTTTGGTCAAAGCTGCGCGCACACGCCGTCGGGGCCGCGCACAGAACGGCGAGACCTCTACCCGCAGGGTGTGGCTTCAGGTGATCCTGTGCCAGATAGCGTCATCTTGTGGACGCGCCGCGAGCCGGATGAAGGTGCGAGCGCGCACCGCCTTGTCGTCGAGATTGCAAGCGACGAGGCGTTCATCCGCGTCGTTGCGCGTGGCGATGTGGAAGTGAGCGCGACCACCGATTGGACCTGCCGCTTTCTTGCCGCAGGTCTGAGGCCCGCACGCGAATATTGGTATCGCTTCGTCGACGAGGCGGGAAACATGAGCCGCGTCGGTCGTACACTCACCGCGCCTGCGGAGCATGACGATCGCCCAGTGCGCTTCGCGTTCGTGAGCTGCCAAGACCCGACAATCGGCGCGCTCAACGCCTACAGGCGGATGATCTACGAAGACGTGCGCCGTCCGCGCGCCGAACAGCTGGGCTTCGTCCTGCACTTGGGCGACTTCATCTATGAAATCGTGAAATACCCTGAAGACGGGCCCGACGGACGGGATCGCGGCCGGCGCCTGCGCGAACTCTTCCGTTATCCAAACGGCAAGAAGGTGCGCAACTTCCACTTCCCGACCGACCTCGGCGATTATCGGACCATTTATCGCGCCTATCTCACCGATCCCGACTTGCAGGATGCGCGCGCACGCTGGCCGTTCGTGCCCGTGTGGGACAATCATGAATTCTCGTGGAACGGCTTTCAAAGCCAGTGGCAAATCTTCAATGATCCGCCGGAGCCGGCGCAAGCCCTGAAGGTCGCCGCCAGCCAAGCCTGGTACGAATACCAGCCGGCGCGAATCGTGAAACCCGGTGCGGGCGATGCGTTCGAGGCGCCCGTCGTAACGAATACGCCGCTTGCAGACTTTGACGCGCGCGGCCTCAGCCGTGAACCCAACAATCTCGCCGCGATCCAGGCGCTTCGGATTCATCGCGCATTTCGCTTCGGCAAGAACGTCGAACTGATCGTCACCGACAACCGCTCTTACAAAGCCGGACCAAATCCGCAAAATACCTGGTTCGAAGCAAGCCTGCCGCCCAACATGTTCCCTGAAACCGCGCTCGACATCATGGACCAGGGGCGCGTATACAATGGCGGCGCGCCACCGACGATCTTACGTTTCGGCGCCGAGGAAATTCCCAACGAGTGCGTCAACGCCACCCCAGATGCGTATCTCGGCCTTGAACAAATCGCTTGGTTCAAAGATCGCCTGCGCGCCTCGTCCGCGCCTTGGAAGATATGGGGTCATTCCTTAGGCACGCTCACTTTGCGGGCCGACCCACAGAACCTCCCCGCGCCGCTCAACGAGCGTTGGCCCGACGACGGTTACGCCGTGTTCAATGCGGGATACGCTGTCGAGCACGGTGAGATCTTCGACATGGTGCGTCAAGAAGGCATAACCGGCTTTACTATCGTCGCTGGCGACAAGCATTCGTTCTGGGCCGGCTATCCCTGCAAGACGCTGCCGCCGCGCCCCTTCGACCCCGTCGGCGTGGAATTCATCACCGGTTCGATCACGGCCCAGGGTCACGCCGAAGTGGTCGCGAACGGCATGCGCGCAGACCATCCCTATCGCGCGCTCTACATCCGTGACATGCCCGATGGCGCAAAGCAGTGCGCGACCAACATGACGATCCTGCACGGCGTACGCGCCTCGCTCATGCTTAAGGAGACTGGCGACGTGGCCGCCGCCCGCGCAGTACGAAATCCCGATGTCTCGCCGAACCTCAAATTCGCCGATTATGGCGGATATGGCTACGCCACGGTGCGCGCTTCGCCGGATGAGTTGGAGACAGAGTTCGTCTGCATTCCGACGCCGTTTGAGCGCGCCGAGACAGAAGACGGCGGCCCGCTGCGCTACCGCGTCCTGCACCGCGTCGCGCGCTGGGCGCAGGGTGAGCGGCCGGAGTTGCAGCAAGAGGTGGTTGAGGGAGACGTAGAGCTTTCGATTTGAGCTTCGATACTGGACGTACGCGGCATTGGCCTACCCGCCTCGCCTGCACCACCGACCGAAGCATCCCATCTGCGGAAATTAGCCCCTCACCGACGCAAAGCAGAAGTTGAATTTCCGAAATTCGCCGACAACAGACATTCCCGTGCTAGTCCTCAGTCATTCTTGTGCATTCGCGAACGTCCGAAGCAGCGCAGCCTCTGAGGCGGACGGAGCAACGTGCATGATGTACGTCGTCTCAAGGACTAGCGATGGGTGCACCGCCGAAAACTGAGAAAACCAGAAGGCTTCTTCGACGGGTTCATCCTCGTGCCAAGTCGTAATGACTAATTCGTCGTCCGGAAACTCTCCGTAGTTGAGGCGCTCCAGATTGGCCTCGTCCACGCTATCGTGCCACTCGCGGCGTTGGTTGCCCCACGCCATGAAGTAGCGACAACCACTCCGAACGATCCAGTCACTTACGATGCTCCGCCATTCCGATGGCGCTTCAGCTTCGCTGACGTCAGGGTAGTCGCACAGCGTTGGCTTTTGCCGTTCCTTCGACGATCGCCTAGGCGCAAACCCGTCACTCCGCCTCACCTCACTCGGCGACACTCGTGGAACAGCCGCCCGTTCCGCTCGTTGTTCCGCGCAACATCCTGACCAACTGTTTGAAATATCCGCCCTGGGCGCAACGGTGCGTGAAGTGCTCGACAAGCCAAAATGACCGCCTGCGCACGCCCGTGGTATCAGGCGTTCATTTACGTGACTCCCCACATCGACTTGCACACGGGCGTCGAACTCGAATGGCAGCCACGGTCATGGGATTACGTTACACTAACGTTCGCCGTCGCATTCCGACGCTGGACCGAGTTTTTGCGGCCATAGAGTGCGTAGATCACAGCGCCACTCAACAAATAGCCCCCCATGATCGTCGCCGGCGCCCAGTCGCCGCGCGCGAACTGGCCGATCATGTCGATAGCGACAGGCGCCGACATCGAAAGGCAGGCTGCCAGCGCCATTAGCGGGACATAGCCAATCCAAATGCCGGCGATGCGAAACCCGCCAAACGGCACCTTGAACGGACGCGGTAGGTCCGGGTGCGTGTTGCGGAGCCAGATCACGCTAATCGCCACGACGGAAAACACGAGCGCCGTGCCGAGGCTGACTAAATCGGCCAAGAGACCGATCGGCAGCAACGCGGCGGCGACAGCCGAGACAAGCGCAAACGTAAGCGCGCCCGCCGCCGGCGCTTTGGTCGTGGCATGCAAGTGCGAGAACAGTTTGGGCAAAAGGCCGTCAATTGACATCGCATAGCCCACACGTGACTGCGCGTAAGTGTTGACCAGGAGCACGGAGCCAAGCCCTGTCACCGCGCCCGCTTTGATGATGACCGCCCAAACCGGCTCGCCGATCACAGAAACTGCAACGGCGACCGGATCAGCGACGTTGAGCGATTGATATGGCGTGAGGCCCGTCATCACCCCCGCCACTGCAACGTAAAGCAATGTCGCCACGCTTAGGGCGCCGAGAATACCGATCGGCACATCGCGTTGCGGACGGCGTGCCTCGGACGCCGCCGCAGCCACCGCTTCAAAGCCAAGGTAGGCAAAGAACAGGATCGACGCCGCGCGGATTACGCCGGGCGCGCCATACTGAAAGCCGCCCTGGTGCTCAGGCACGAACGGGCGCCAATTGGCCGGATCGATATGGCCGGCGCCGACGACGACGAACGCGACCAGAACGCCAACCTTGATTACGACTAAGAGCGCGTTCACCGCCGACGACTGCGACACGCCGCGCGACAATACGGCGGCAACAGCGAGTAAGCTCAGCAGCGCGATCAGATTAAAGCCGTTCGTCGTCACCAGACGAACGCCGTCATCGCCGGGCAGCGCTTGCACCATTGGCGCAGAAATCACCGCCGGTACGTGGACGCCAAAGTCACCAAGCAGGCTGACGAGATAACCGGAAAAGCCCGCAGCTAAAGCCGCGCCCGCGACACCGAATTCGAACAATAGCATCCAACCGAGCAGCCAGGCGACGCCCTCGCCCATGACTGCGTAGGCGTAGGTGTAGGAAGCGCCGGACACCGGCAGAACTGAGGCGAGTTCGGCGTAGCAAAGCCCGATCAAGCCGCACGCTAACCCCGCGAGCACAAACGACAAGATAACCGCCGGCCCAGCGAAATTTGCCGCCGCCGCGCCAGTCATCACATAGACGCCGGCGCCGACGATGCAGCCGATCCCCACGAACACCAATTGTATGGGCCCGAGTTCGCGGCGCAACTTGGAGCCACCTGCTTCCGCACGCACCGTCTCGAGCGACTTCTTGAGAAAAAGTGACACGCCGCCCCCTTTGCGAACAAAGCAGCGCCAACATGCCAGAGCTTGGACCGTCCTGCACAAGCCAAGACGTCAGATTCTGTCGCCGTCAGGCCAAATCGCGCCTAGGCCGGGGCCAGAAGGCGGCTGCACCCAAGGCCACGGCCACGGCGCCAAAAACGGCGGTCAGCGCCAGAACAGGCGCGGCCGCCCCGACACCGTCGTGGATCGCGCCCTGAACAGCAAGGGAGGCCAGGAGCGCCGCGCCGGCTGTGGCCTGCAGGATACGCGTAGCCGCGCCGCGATTCGGCCAGAGCGCCGACAGGGCAAGAGAAAGCGCGAGCCCGCCCCAAAAGACGCCGATCAATCCGGCGCCCGCCGCTACACCGCTCACGCTTGCAAGCAACGCAATCGCAAGCGCCGCGGGAGCGCCCCATACCAACGCTGCCCAGGCCGCCGCAAGCCGCTTGGTTGCGTCCCCCTTCTGCTGACGCTTGATCAAGGACAGATTAAGCCCCGTTGCGATAATGATGCACAGAACAAAACCCAACAACACATAAGCAATCCGCGTCCACGTTACGCCAAAGCGCCCAAAGTGAATCGGATACATCGCGATGGCGACCTGCTTGCCGAATGCTCCGTCAGACAAACCTACCGTGCCCTGAAACGCACCGGCGCCGTCGAAATTGTAATACTCGCCTAGCAGGATTTCGCCGTCGTGGAGCGCGATCACCTGCAAGTGCTGCCCGGCCGTGCCGATGTCGTGCACGATGAGAGTCGTAGGTGTGGCCGCGGGCGCTTCCGTCGCCATGTGACGCATAGCGGCGGCGATCCCGGGAAACGGCGCCGGGGTCTCGTCCGACGGTACTGACCAGCCGTACACAAGATCGGAAACGGCGCCACGATCGCCGTCATAGTCAAGCTGACCGATGAGTGCGCTAACCAGCACAAACAGTCCAATCCAAGCGCCGCTGAATGCTATCGCGAATTGGAATGGCAAAGTCCAAACGGCCAAACGGTTGTGCAAATCGGTTTCTGCGGTTCGCGGCGAACCATTGCGGCGGAGCGCGAAGGCGTTGCGGAAGATCGCCGGATACGAAAGTAGGCCGGTGAATATAAGCCCCAGCATCACCGCGCCGAGGAGCCCCACCAGCACGAAGCCGAAGGTTGAAGGCAGGTGTAGGTAATAGTGCAAAGCGGTGACGAAATCTGTCCACCCAGCCTGATACGGCGCGACCAGCAAACCGGCGCCATCTACCGAGAACGAGAGGTTGTCTGTGGCTACGATGGCGCGCGGCAGATCAGGCCTCGACAGATAGACGACGACATCGGAAGTCGGCTGCGCATCCGCCGCCGCGACAGCGCGCACCGCCGCCTCCACAGCCTCGGGCGATAGCGGCGCGATCGCGGGCGCTTGGGGCGATTCCCACCACCCCAATTCATCCTGAAACACCAGCAGCGAGCCCGTAAGCGAAAGGATGTAGAGCAAACCCCCGACGATGATGCCGATGAGTGCGTGCCCAGAGATGGCGCGGTTCGCCAAATTGGGCGCCACTTTGGGCCAGATGGGCGTGCGTGCGTTCATGTCAGCACGAACGCTCCGGCGCCGAGGGCAATCAGCCCCGCCATAGCCACGAGTCGCTGCGGCGCGCGCTGCTCCATCAGCAGCCAGCAGAACAGAACCGGCCATGCGAGGGTCGCCACCAGCACCGTGCTGACGATCACATCGGCCGGCGCCCACGCCATCTGGGAAGTCAAAGCGAACCAGATCACGCCTGTAGCGAGCGCGCCTGCTGTAGCCGCCAACGCAAAGAGAACCAACAAGGCGCAACGGCGACCAAAAGTTGAAGGAGGCTCACGCGCTGGGCGCTGAACGCTCGCAACGACCTCCGCGCGAGGCGCACGCAAGAACCGCAAGCCGATATAGGCGACGGCCAGAGCGCTAAACCACAGAACGCTCTCGGCCACACCGCTTTCGCCGTGCGCAGCACCCCAGATCAAGACCGCGCCCGCAAAACAGAGCCAAGCCAGCAGCAACAAAACGCCGCCCTGCTTTCGGCCCCAAGCCAGACGTAACAAGCCCAAAGCCGCCGCATTCATCCCGATGCTCAGCGCAATCAACGCCCGCGCCTCCAAATTCAGCTTTACATGTGACTAGTACGAAGACGCGCACGTAGGTGTCGCGCTCGGGCCTGCCAATTGTGCCAACAGGTCAATTCGATGGATGATACAGGCGGCAGGCCGCGCTGGCCTGATTGCAGCTTCCTTTGGCCCAACGGCAAACCCGGCAAACAGCGCGCCGCGCTAACCTTCCGCCATGACAAGCCTCCCCCTTCCCGCCAACGAATCCGTGCGCCTCTATGCGCCTGGCTCCACTGAACGAGCGCTTTTGCAAGCAGCGCTCAACGCCATGGCGCGCGAGCGCGCCACTTTGCCTTGTGTGATTGATGGAAAGCCTGTCAGGACTGGCGCGCAGGAACCCGCCGTCATGCCGCACGACCACAGGCACGTACTGGCCGATGCGCACCTTGCTGGATCGCGCGAGACCAAAGATGCCATAGCCGCCGCCAAGCGCGCCGCTGGCGAATGGTCACGCACGCCATGGGAGGCGCGTGCGCGTATTTTCTTGAAAGCCGCCGACCTTGTATCCGGCCCCTGGCGCGATCGACTCAACGCCGCAACAATGCTGGGCCAGTCCAAGACCGCGCACCAAGCTGAGATCGACTCGGCCGCCGAGCTCGCAGACTTCCTGCGCTTCAATGCGCACTTCATGACGCGACTCTACGCCGAACAGCCGATCTCCGCGCCGCGCGAATGGAATCGATTGGATTACCGGCCGCTCGAGGGCTTCGTCTATGCGGTGACGCCGTTTAACTTCACTGCAATCGCCGCCAATCTCCCATGCGCGCCCGCCTTGATGGGCGCCACTGTGATCTGGAAGCCATCGCCGAACGCCAAGCTCTCCGCGCACTACGTGATGGCGCTGCTTCAGGCTGCCGGCTTGCCCGATGGCGTTATCAATCTGATCTATGGGGACGCCGAAACGATTACGCGTGCGGTGCTCGACGATCCAGATCTCGCCGGCATCCACTTCACCGGCTCCACGGCGGTATTCGATCACTTGAAGCGCGAAGTTGCGGCCCGGCGCTACCGAAACATGCCGCGCCTTGTCGGCGAAACCGGCGGCAAGAACTTCACGCTAGCACATCCTAGCGCTGACATTGATGCGCTTGCAGTTGGCGTCATCCGCGGCGGGTATGAGTATCAAGGGCAAAAGTGCTCGGCGACTTCCCGGCTTTATTGCCCGCGCTCGTTGTGGCCGGCGCTGCAGGATCGTCTGCTGACGGAGATCAAGCAAATTCGCGTCGGCGATGTGCGCGACTTCAGTTGCTTCATGGGCGCAGTCATCGATCGGCGCGCGTGGCGCAGGCACGCCGACGCTATCGCCCGCGCGCGCGCCGAGGATCGTGTTTTAACCAAGGCGGCGCCGCGAGATGACGAGGGCTATTTTGTTCCGCCGACCCTCGTCGAAACGACGAACCTGCAATCGCCTCTGCTACGCGACGAATTGTTCGGGCCGATCGTAACTGCCTATGTGTACGGCGATGCCCGCTTTGACGACATGCTTGCCGAAATCGATCGCACCAGCACGTATGCGCTGACCGGCGCAATCTTTGCGACAGAGAGCGCAGCGCTCATCCGGACGCAGCAAGCCCTCCGCTACGCGGCGGGCAATCTCTATCTCAACGACAAATCCACAGGCGCCGTCGTTGGCCAGCAGCCGTTCGGTGGGGCGCGCGCCTCCGGCACCAATGACAAGGCCGGCTCGCTGTGGAATTTGACGCGTTGGGTTTCGCCGCGCACGATCAAGGAGAACTTCGCTCCCCCAACCGATTGGCGCTATCCTTTCATGGGAGCCGATGCATGAGCGATCTTTTCCAACCACGCACGCCGGACGACATCAGCAATCTGACTCAAACCGCGCCGCTCGCCTGGGTGGTCTCACAAACACCGCAGGGCCTGCGCGGCACAACACTGCCGCTGCTGACACAGCTCAATAAGGATGGCGCGGTGGTCGGCCTGGAAGGCCATTTCGCCCGCAGCAATCCGCAGCTTGAGAGCTTACGCGCCGCTCCGCAGGCGCTCATTCTCTTTCTCGGACCGCAAGGCTACATCTCTCCCAGTTGGATCAGCAATCGGACCTGGGCGCCAACCTGGAATTTCGCGCATCTGCAGTTTCAGACTGAACTTACGTTCTTCGACGAGCCCGATGCGATCGCTGCCCATCTTCGCCGCCTCGTAGACACGATGGAGCGGCGGCGGCCAAACGCCTGGTCGGTCGATGAGATGGGGCCGCGCTACGCCTCGCTCGCGCGCGGGATCGTTGGCTTCAACGCGCGCGTGACGCACGCCGAGCACCGCTTCAAGCTAGGGCAAGACGAACGGCCGGACGTGTTCGCGGAGATCTGCGAGGCGCTGGGAGACAATCCGCTCGCGGCAGCGATGCGGGCGCAACAAAACCGGTAGGCGCTAGCGCAAGACGCTCCAAAGCACTGCTTCCAGCCGCAATCCAATGACGAGCGCGTCGTCAAGCCCGGGGTCGCCGCTGGGATCGATGATGTATTGGATGTGTGGCTGCAGTGTGAAGCGGTCGCTTACCGCGGCGCGATACGTCAACTCCAACGCCAATTCACCGCGCTCCACCGGCGCGCCTTCCCATACGCGAGCGGCTCGATATTCGTCGCCATACTCTGCCCATGCCAAGGCAACGCCCACCTGATCGGCCTCGCGTCCAGCAAAGACGCCGGTGCGCACCAAGCCAGCGCCGACATAGCCCGCCACTGCATTGAATCGCTCATCGGCGACGCCAAGGCGTAGCCAAGCAGACCACCCCTCAGCCGACGATGCCTCCACGTACACGTAGGCGCCGTCGTTGCCGTCTGCGTGCACCGGCATTCCGGTGATCGCTGCCGTCAGCAGCAACTCATGTCTTGCGGTGTAGCGCCAATAGCCGAACGCCGCCCTGACGCCGTTGCCGACATAGCCAAGCTCAGTGGTGAGCAGCGCCCCATCGTTG
>Ga0182745_1005551_pt1 | contig 10294 bp, 6 predicted proteins | sample eDN3rd30CKraftBY_FD_128523 | JGI IMG/M metagenome (GOLD analysis project Ga0182745, IMG submission 128523) | Enriched backyard soil microbial communities from Emeryville, California, USA - eDNA 3rd pass 30_C Kraft BY (version 2) (version 2) | ecosystem: Environmental > Terrestrial > Soil >... | reverse complement strand
GTTGTCGCCGCCGCCGGAAATCGCAAGGAATACCGCGGGTCCCAGCGCGCCCGTATGTCCCTGCTGAGCAAGGTAAGCCTGTTCTCTTTTCAACGCCTCGTATCCCGCTTGGGCCAGCCCCGGCGCACTGGCGGCGATAAAGTAGCGCACGCCAGGCATCCCGGGGATTTCAGCCTTATCGACGACTTCGTGGGGAACCGCTTGCAGGCGCGGCGGCGCGGTTATGCACCCCTGCAGGGCAAGCCCGACCGTCATGAAAAGGACGAGGCTGATCGCGGGGCGAATGTTCCCCCTGATGGCGACCAGCGTTCTGAACAAGCTCACGAAGAATCCGCGCATGGTTTTCGCCTTTTCGCCCAGGCAGATGCTCGACAAAGGCCAAGCCCCCTGCGTGTTGAGCCGAAATCGCTAGCCGCGCCCGCGCAGTGCGACCGCCATCGCATCCAGCGCGTACCCGATATTCTGGAGGACTTTGGCGGTGGCGGTGCGCGTGAACTCGTCGGACGCGGTTTTCATGAATGCAGCCATCAATTCAGGATGTGCCTTGGCGTAGCCGTCACCGAAGATTGAATCGATCTGGGTTTCCGCTGTCCGCAGATAGCTCTCCGCGCGCTTTTCGGCCAGGATGTACAACGCGTCGAGGTTGGCTTCAATGAATTCAGACATGACGGGCTCCAATGACGACAGTCGGCAGCTACCAGCCTGGGTGGGTGCGCTTGCTGAAGTCAGCGTAGACCAGCCGGCATCGTGGAAATTGACATTGGTCAACATACCCGGTGGCCGATGTCTGATCGTTACCAGCGCCGCGCCATTGCGCAGCCCGGGCAGGCGGTTGCGGAGGCAACGGCCTGCCCGGACGCGGCGAGCCATCCGTCAGAGCTTGGCCACGGATACCTCCGTGGCCTTCACGAAGGCGAGCACCTCGGTGCCGACTTGCAGGTCCAGCTCTTTGACGGAGCGCGTCGTGATCACCGAGGTGACGATACCCCCAGGCGTGTCGATCTCGACTTCGGACACGACGGACCCGAGCACGATCTCGCGGATCTTGCCGCGGAACTGGTTGCGGGCATTAATGGATTGAATGGCCATGCGTAACTCCTGTAACGCAACGGGATTGCGTGGTGTGGTGGCCTGCCGACATCGACAGACACGAAAAATCCTGGGGTGCGGCTTTCTTCCTGGTCTCTTCCAGCCAGCCTGCGCCCGCCCATGGCACAGGGCCAATGGCGAAAGGCAAGGCGGCCCAGCACGACACCGGTTGGCGCGCCCACTTCACCCATTCGCGCCGGCGGATACGCCGAACACGGCGGCGCAGCGCCGCCCAGGCCGCGCCGATACGCGCATTGACCCCCTGGCCTGCCCCGGCGCTCATCGGGCCGTCCCGCTCAGACGGATGTCCTGCGCGCCCGCGCGTTCGAGTTGGGCCACGAGCTGCAGCTCCCAATCGAGGTAGGCGCGGAATCCCGCATTGCGCGCGGCCACATCGTCCAGCAGATACGGGCTGATGTCCTGGTCGTCATCGCCCGTCAGCACCCCCGCCGCGCCGCTGTCCAGCGCGAGGCCCGCGGCCTGCCATGCGCGGGTGCCGCCTTGCAGCGCATACACGGCCGGCGCATGCGCGTCGCGCCGCAGTTGCCACTGGAGTTCGGCGGCCACGCTTTGCGCCAGCACACCGTCCTCTGACACGATCACCACACGCCGCGCCCGCTCGTTGGCAAGCAGCGCGGGCAGCCGGTCGGGCGCGGCGTAGCGGGCGCCTGGCACGTGGCCACGCACATACGACTGCCGGCGGTCCACGTCGTACACCAAGGTGTCCGCGGCCGCCAGCCAGGCCTCAAGCACCGGCGCCCGCACCACCGGTGCCGGGTCGCGATGACGCAGCACGCGCACGCGCTCGGCGCCGCTCTCGAGCGTCACGCTGCGGGCGGGCTCGCCCGGCGCGGCGGCCTGCGGCGCCAGTGGCGCGGCAAACAGGTAGACCTCTACCGCGCCCAGTTGCCGCAGCCAGGCCGCCGTGGTCAAGGCGCGCACGCCGTCGTGGTCGGCCAGCACCACGCGCGCGCGGCGCGTGCCCACATATTCGTCGGTGGCCTGCACGAGCTGACCGCCCGGCGCCCAGCGCCAGCCCGGCAAGTGGCCGGACTCGTATTCTTCCCGCGTACGCACATCGAAGCGATACAGGCTGCGCTCGCCAGCAGCAGCGTCGGCCTCGAACGCCGCCAGCCGCGCGACATCGATGTAGTCCACGCCGGCAGCCGCGATCACGGCCCGCGCCCGTTCGCGCGCTTGCGCGAGCGAGGCTGGCCCCGGCTCGGCCAATGCGGCCTGGCGCCCGTAGGCGAGCTCACGGCCGGACAGCAGCCATTCCATCGTGCCATTTTTGAGCGACGCGACCTTGTTGGGAATGCCGGCGTCGATGAGCGTCTGCGCGCCCACGATCGAACGGGTCCGGCCCGCGCAATTCACGACCACGAAGGTCTTCGGGTCGGGTGCAAGCTCGCCGATGCGATAGACGAGCTCGGCGCCCGGCAGGCTGTGCGAGAACGGCAAGGTGAAATGGTTGAACTCTTCGGGGGTGCGGCTGTCGACGACGACGATGTCCTCGCCGGCCGCGACGCGCGCCGCCAGTTCGTCCACGTCGATCCAGGGCGTGTGTTTCTCGTGCTCGATCACCTCGCCGAACGCCTTGCTGGGCACGTTGGTGCCCCAGAACACTTCACGGCCATCCGCTGCCCAGCCGCGCGTGCCGCCCGCGAGCACGGCCACGTCGGTGTAGCCCAGCCGGGTAAGCTTGCCCGCGGCCTCGTGGGCCAGCGATTCATCTTCGTCCACCACCACGATGCGCGTGCCGCGCCGCGGGACCAGCCGGTCGATGCGCTGCTCGATGCGCCAAAGCGGGGCATTGGCGGCTTCGAGAATGTGCCGCTCGGCATAGCGGCCCGCTTCCCGCACGTCCAGCAGGGCGATCTCGGCCGTGCCGCGCAGCGCGCGCTCCAGTTCGTCCGCGCTCACGCGGGCATGGAAAATCGCGGCCGGTGGACCGAACGTGCGATAGGCGCCGCCCGCGGTGCTCTCGAACACCACCCGGCCCGGCAGGCGGTCCAGCGCCAGGCCGTAGAAATGCAGGTGCGCGCCGGCGGCGCTGCCGATCAGCTCGATCGTGTGCACGTCGTCAGGCTGCAGCACGATCGACGAACCCTGTGCCACGTCGACGCGCCGCACGTGCGTGAGCACGTCGCGGCCCGGCTCGGCGCCCGGCGTGCGCGCGTAGACCTCGTTGCGTTCTTCTCCCCGCACGCCAGCGATGATGGCCCATGTCGTGTGGTCGTGCGGCGGCTGCGCCTTGCCGGCTTCGCCCAGCGACAGGTAGAGCGCGTAGGCGCCATCCGTGTCCTCGGCCAGGCGATAGATCGTGCCCGGGCGCTCAGGATGCAGCGCGAAACTGCTGACGTCGAATAGTTCGGTGCGCGCGGCCAGCCCGCGCAGCAAGGCGGCGGCGGCCTCCAACTGACTGGGCGTGGCGCGAGCCGGATCGGGCAATACGGCGCGCACGCCGGCGATGAAGGCGGCGACGGCGCGCGCCCGCTGGATCTGGACGGAAAGCTTGGCGGTGGGCGGCAGTTGAGTCATGAAGGTTCCGTTTCGGTACAAGCCCGGACTGACGCCACGGGCGGGATGGCAACCAGACTACGGCGGTCCGCGAGGCCGCGGCAACGCAGAAAACCGACTATCCATATGCGGCATGCCGCCCTGCCCGGCCCGAATAACCACATGCGAAAAACGACGTTCCCCGCAACGGCGAGGCTGCCTAGCATCGTGGCCTTCCCGATCGTCCGAGCAACACGCTCGCGGCGTCACTGGACTTCACGAACAGGATTCCCCATGTCCGCACAACCTCAAGCGCCTGCACCGCGGCGCGCCGCCGTCCGGGTGGCCGTCGACGTCGGAGGCACCTTCACCGACATCGTGCTCGAACGGGGCGACGTGCGCCACTCCGCCAAGTTGCTCACGACCCCGGCCGCACCCGAACAGGCGGTACTCGCAGGCATCGGCGAACTGCTCGCCACCGCCTCGCTCACGTGGGCGGACGTCGACCGCCTGGTGCTGGGCACCACGCTCGCGACCAATGCGCTCATCGAACGCAAGGGCGCCCGCACCGCCCTGATCACCACCGCCGGATTTCGTGACCTGGTCGAAATCGGCCTGGAGGATAGGTATGCGCAATACGACATCTTCCTGGACAAACCGCAGCCGCTCGTCCCGCGCGACTGGCGTCACGGCGTGGCCGAACGCGTGGATGCCCAGGGCCGCGTGCTGACGCCGCTGGACGAGGACGCCGTCCGCGCGCTGGCCGGGCGCCTGCGCGAGGATCGCATCGAGAGCGTGGCCGTCTGCCTGCTGCACAGCTACGCCCATCCCGCGCACGAACGCCGCATCCGCGACATCCTGCGCGACGAACTGCCCGATCTGTGGATCTCGTTGTCCTCCGATGTGTGCCCCGAGATCCGCGAATATCCCCGGCTGTCCACCGTGTGCGCCAACGCTTACGTGCAGCCGCAGGTGTCAGGCTATCTGCGGCGTTTCGAGGACGCCGCGCGTGAACGTGGATTGCGCGCCGAACCCTTCCTGATGACGTCGGGCGGCGCCATCGCCACCCTGCGCACCGGGGTGGAAGAACCGGTGCGGCTCGTGGAATCCGGCCCGGCCGGCGGCGCCATCCTCGCCCAGCACATCGCCGAGCAGATCGGCGCGGCGCGGGCGCTGTCCTTCGACATGGGCGGCACCACCGCCAAGATCTGCTATATCGACAACTACCAGCCTCAGATCAGCCGCAGCTTCGAGTTCGGCCGCGTTCACCGCCATCTGAAGGGCTCGGGCCTGCCGATCCGCATCCCCGTGATCGAGATGATCGAAATCGGCGCCGGCGGCGGCTCGATCGCCCGGGTCAATCACCTGGGCGTGATCCAGGTCGGGCCGGACAGCGCGGGCTCCACCCCGGGCCCGGCCGCATACGGTCTGGGCGGCCAGCACGCCACGGTGACCGACGCGCATGCCGTGCTGGGCACGATCACCCCCGAACGTTTCGCCGTGGGCAAGGTGTCGCTGGACCCGGCGCTGGCGAAAATCGCGGTGCAGGCCCACCTGGCGAGGCCCGCCCAATTGACCGGCCCCGAAGCCGCTCAGGCCGTGGTCGACGTGGTCACCGAGAACATGGCGAATGCGGCGCGCGTACATGCGACCGAACTGGGCAAGACGGCCGACGAGCACACGCTGATCGCCTTCGGCGGCGCCGCGCCGCTGCACGCCGCGCAGCTCGCCCGCAAGCTCGGCATCGCCACCGTGATCGTGCCGCAATCGGCGGGCGTCGGCTCGGCCGTCGGCTTTCTGTGGGCGCCTATCGCCTACCAGGCGGTGCGCAGTCTCCACCAGCGCCTGGATCGCATCGACCTGCCGCTGGCCACGCGGCTGCTGGACGAACTTACGGCCCAGGTGGAAGCCGTGGTGCGCCGCGCGGCGCCCGGCGAGCCCATCGCGATCAAGCGCCAGGTCTACATGCGGTATGCCGGCCAGGGTCACGAGATCGCGATCGACCTCGCCGCCGGCGCTTTCGACGCGGCCGCCGCCCGCGCCCTGGCCGAACAGTTTGCGCAGCGCTACGCCCAGATCTATGGCCGCAGCCTGCCGCACGTACCGGCCGAAACGGTGAGTTGGTCGGTCGCGGCGCAGGCCGGAACGCGCCGGGCCATCGCGCCCGACGTGATCGACGCGGCCGGCCCCAAGCCCGCGACGCCGGCGGGCCAACGCACGCTCTACGACTTCGCCGCTGCGCGCTGGCGGGACGTGCCCGTGTACGAACGCAACGCGCTCGCGCCCGACCAGATTGTGCGCGGGCCCGCGCTCATCGTCGAAGACGAGACGACGACCCACGTGCCCGATGGCTTCGTGGCCCATCGCAGCCCCCAGGGATCGCTCGTGCTGCAAGATCAGCAACGCGTTCCCGCCACGCCCACCCCGCTTCTGGAGACCACGGCATGACGTCGACTTCCCCATCCTCCGACGCGCGCTCGCGCATCCGTCATCAGCTTGCCTGGAACCGGCTGCTCTCGGTCGTGGAAGAGCAGGCGCAGGTGTTGATCCGCTCGGCCTTCGGCACCGCCACGCGCGAAGCGGGCGACCTCTCGGCCGGCGTGTTCCTGCCTGATGGCCGCATGATCGCGCAGGCCGTAACCGGCACCCCAGGCCATGTGAACGCCATGGCCGAATCGGTGAAGCACTTCCTGCGCGTGTTCCCGGCCGAAACCCTGCGCGACGGCGACGTTCTGCTCACGAATGATCCCTGGAAAGGCACCGGCCACCTGTTCGACATGACCATGGTGTCGCCCGTGTTCCATGGCGCACGCCTGGTCGCGCTGTTTGCCTCGACGCTGCATGTGATCGACATCGGGGGCATCGGCAGCAGCGCCGACGGCCTGGAGGTCTATCACGAAGGGCTGTTCCTGCCCATCGTGAAGCTGTTTCACGCCCATCAGGCCGATCCGGGCGTATTCGCGATCATTCGCGCCAATGTGCGTGAGCCGGAGCAAGTCGAAGGCGACCTCTACGCGCTGGTCGCCTGCAACGAAGTCGGCGGGCGCCGGCTCAAGGACCTGCTGCGCGAATTCGAGCTGGACGACCTGGAGGCGCTGGGCAATACCATCATCGAACAATCGCGTGCGGCCATGCTGCATGCCATCGCGGCCTGGCCGCAAGGCAGCTGGTCCCATCGCCTTACCATCGACGGCTATGACGCGCCGATCGACCTTGCCGCGCGCGTCACGGTGGAGCCAGGCCGCATCCTGGTGGATTTCGACGGGACCTCGCCGCAGGTGGCGCGCGGCATCAATGTGGTGAAGGCCTATACCGACGCCTATACCTCCTTCGGCATCCGCTGCCTGATCGGCCCCGACGTGCCGAACAACGCGGGATCGCTATCCGTCGTGCAGGTGAGCGCGCCCGAGGGCTCCATTCTCAACGCGCGCTTTCCGGCTGCCGTGACGGCGCGCCACATCATCGGCCAGATGCTGCCCGACGCGGTCTTCGGCGCACTGCGCCAGGCGCGGCCCGACCAGGTTCCGGCCGAGGGCAGTTCCTCGCTGTGGAACCTGCATCTCGTCGGCGGAGAGCCGCTCGCGGGGGCAAGCGCCGGCCAGAACGACGCGCTCATCGCGGGCCAACGCTTCAACGCCGTGAGCTTTTCCACGGGCGGCACCGGCGCCCGGCCCGGCAAGGACGGTCTGTCGGTGACGTCCTACCCGAGCGGCGTACGCAACGTTTCGATCGAGATCCTGGAGGCCGCCAATCCGCTCGTGTTCGAGCGCAAGGAGTACCGAACCGACTCGGGCGGACCGGGCGCGCAGCGCGGCGGGCTGGGACAGACCATCGCGCTCCGCCACGCCGACCCCGCCGCGGCCATGATCATCGCCGCCGCCTTTGACCGCGTCGTGCATCCCGCGCGCGGCGCGCTGGGCGGTCATGACGGCGCGCCCGGCCGGCTGGAGCTGGCGTCGGGCGCGGCGCTGCGGGCCAAGGGCCGCCAGTTGATCCCCGCCGGCGACACGCTGGTGGTGGAAACCCCGGGCGGCGGCGGCCTGGGCGATCCGGCCACGCGCGATCCCGCCTTGCTGCGCGACGACCGGCGGCTCGGCCTGGTCAGCGCCGAGCAAGCGCGCGGCAGCTATCTCGCCTCTTGAATGCCCGCCGCCGCAACGCGCGCGGCGGCGTCTCCCTATCGACTTTCGCACCCCTACACACCATGAAACTCTCTCGCCGTACCCTTCTTGCCGCCGCGCTCGCCACGGCCCTCGCCGCGCCGCTCGCCCTTCCCGGCGCCGCCCTGGCCCAGGAATCGGCCAAGCCTCAAGGCGGCACGCTGACCTTGCTGCTGCCGTCGGAACCCACGGCGCTCGTCACCGTGGGCAACGTCGCCACGCCGATCCTGAGCGTGAGCGCAAAGGTTACCGAAGGCCTGCTCAAGTACGACTACGACCTGACGCCCCAACCGCAACTGGCGACCGCATGGACCGTCAGCCCGGACGGGACCGTCTACACGTTCACGCTCCGCCAGGGCGTGCGCTGGCACGACGGCAAACCGTTCACATCGGCCGACGTGGCGTATTCGCTCAATCTGCTCAAGAAAATCCACCCGCGCGGCCGCAACACCTTCGCCAACGTGACCGCGATCGAGACCCCCGACGACCAAACGGTGGTGCTGCGCCTGTCCAAGCCCGCGCCCTACCTGATCCGCGCGTTCGTGGCTACCGAAACGCCGATCGTGCCAAGGCACGTGTACGAGGGCACCGACCCGCTCACCAACCCAGCCACCGCCGCCCCGATCGGCACGGGGCCGTTCAAGTTCAAGGAATGGGTCCGGGGCAGCCACATCGTGTACGAACGCAATCCCGATTACTGGGACAAGCCCAAGCCCTACATCGACCGGCTGATCGTGCGCGTGGTCGCGGATCCCGCCGCCGCGGCGATCGCCTTCGAAACGGGCACCGCCGATCTCGGCTACCGCACGCCCGTGCCGCTGGCGGACCTGGAACGTCTGCGCAAGGTGCCGAGCCTGCGCTTCGAGACCCTGGGCAACAGCTACTCCTACAACGTGACCCGGCTCGAATTCAACCTCGACAACCCCTACTTCAAGAACGAGAAGGTGCGCCAGGCCGTGGCGCACGCGATCGACCGCAACGTGATCCTGAAGGTCGTGAACTATGGCGTCGGCCAGGTCGCCTACTCGCCCATCGCGCCGGGCTTGAAGGCGTACAACGATCCCACGCCCACCCCCTACCCCTACGACCTGAAGCGCGCCAATGCCCTGCTCGACGAAGCGGGCTTTCCGCGAGGCGCCAACAACGTGCGCTTCTCGGTGCCGCTGGATTTCAATCCCATCGGCGCCGACGGCGCGCGTCTGGCCGACTACCTGCGCACGACGCTGGGGCGCGTGGGCATCGCCGTGAACGTGCGCGCGCAGGACGCGTCGGCCTTCATCAAGCGCGTCTACACCGATCGCGACTTCGCTTTCACGACCAACGGCGCAAGCAATCTCTTCGATCCGACGGTCGGCGTGCAGCGGCTGTACTGGTCCAGGAACTTCATCAAGGGCGTGCCCTTCTCCAACGGCACGCACTACAACAATCCGAAGGTCGATGCGCTGCTCGAAGCGGCGGCTGTCGAGAACGATCCCGCCAAGCGCGTCGCGCTCTTTACCGAATTCCAGCAGATCGTCGCGCGCGAGGTTCCCGACCTCAACCTCTACCAACCCGAGTTCATCACGATCGCGAATCAGCGCGTGCACGATCATTCGCTGACCGCCGATGGCGTGGAATCGAACCTGGCCGACGTGTATCTCGATCCGCCGGCCAAGCGTTGAGGCCAGGCGGGACCGGGCGCGCGCCGCGAAACAGGCCCGCGCCTGGATTCCCGCTTACTCGCCTATCGCTTCGCCCCGCAGCGCGCTTTCGACGAGGGTCTGGGTCAGCGTGGGCACGAACAGTTCGATGAAGTGATAGGCGTAGCCGCGCAGCCAGGCACCGCGGCGCGCCGCAAGCCGGGTGAGGTTGATCTCGAACAGATGACGCGCGTCGATGGCCGTGAGGCGCGTATCGCGCTCGGCATCCCAGGCCACCGAGGCCACGATGCCCACCCCCATCTCCAGCTCGACGTAGGTCTTGATCACGTCGGCGTCCATGGCGGTCATGACGATGTCCGGCGTGATCCCCGCGCGGGCGAACGCCTCGTCGATATGGGCCCGCCCCGTGTAACCGTGGCCGTACGTGATGATGGGATAGGCGGCAAGCTGCGATAGCGTGGGCGCCACCGTGTTGGCCAGCGGATGGTGCGGCGGCACGATGATGCTGTGCGTCCAGCGGTAGCAAGGCAGATTCACGAGGCCGGGATAGTCGGCCACGGCTTCGGTCGCCACGCCGATATCGGCCTCGCCTTCGAGCAGCATCTCGGAAACCTGCTTGGGCGAGCCCTGGTGCAGATGCAGCACGACCTCCGGATAGCGCGCGCGAAACTCCTTGATCACCGGCGGCAGCGCATAGCGCGCCTGCGAGTGCGTGGCGGCGATGGAAAGCACGCCGGTGGTCGCGCCGGCGTACTCCGCGCCAGCCTGACGGATGTTGTCGGCCGCCTGCAGGATCTGTTCCACCAGCGGCAGGATCAGCTCACCCGGCGGCGTGAGGCCAATCAGGCGCTTGCCGGAACGCACGAAGATGTCGACGCCCACCTCTTCTTCCAGTTCGCGGATCTG
>Ga0182745_1005545_pt1 | contig 10299 bp, 6 predicted proteins | sample eDN3rd30CKraftBY_FD_128523 | JGI IMG/M metagenome (GOLD analysis project Ga0182745, IMG submission 128523) | Enriched backyard soil microbial communities from Emeryville, California, USA - eDNA 3rd pass 30_C Kraft BY (version 2) (version 2) | ecosystem: Environmental > Terrestrial > Soil >... | reverse complement strand
TCCTCTTGCAGATACCAAATCTCCATCCATTTGCGGGAAATCTAATGAAAATAGATCAACTTTCTTGATTTCTACCTCTGGCCGAACTTGGTGAAAGGACTCAAGAAAAGCCTCCCCAATTTTTAGCCCTTTTGATTTCTCCAGTCCCTTCGGATTTGCAGCTATATAAAGTAATTTTTCCATATTATACACAACCTATCTAACATATTTTTCACTAAATTTATTATAAAAAAAAAACCATTGTTCAATATTGAACATTAGGTGACGTTAATGAACATTACGTGTCAAGCTATTAATTATTCGGGTTTGTAGGAGGTAATTCTAATTACGAAGGGTCTAATAATTTGCAAAATTATTTATTTAAACGCTTACAAAATCTATTGACTGATTTTATCCTCGATGATAATATACATCTATACTAATTAATTAGTTCACTAAACTAATTAATAGAAAATATTAACAGCGCTACTTTTTATTTTTTAAAGGATTTTGAAAAGGGTTTCAAGATATTGAAGATTCAAAGGATTTAAACGGTTTTAAGGTTTGGGGTAAATTACAAAAATAAGGGAAGTAAATGGAGGGGTAGAAATGAGTCAAGTAGCTAAAAAATCCGCTGTAGAAACAGTATCTGAAAATGGATTCAGAAAGTTTGGAATGAAAGACAAAATTGGATATATGTTTGGTGACTGGGGGAATGATTTCTTCTTTATTCTAGTTGCAGCATTCTTAATGGTTTTCTATACAGATGTCTTTCATATTAATCCTGCTGCAGTCGGTGGATTATTCTTTCTTGCCCGTTTGTGGGATGCAGTAGCCGACGTTTCATGGGGCCGTTTTATAGATACAAGAAAAGCAGGGAAAAACGGCAAATTCAAGCCTTGGATTTTTAGAATGTCTTTCCCGCTTGTTATTTCTGGTGTTTTGATGTTTGTACATATTCCAGGAATGTCAGATGGATTTTATCTTGCTTATGCTTACGTAACATATATTATTTGGGGATCACTATATAGTACAGTTAATATTCCTTACGGATCGATGGCGTCAGTTATCACAGGCGATCCTGTTGAACGTACTGCACTATCTAGCTGGAGAACATTAGGTGGAAATTTGGCTGGTTTAATTATTAACGTGGTTGGACCAATGATTTTATTTGTTAACAATCGACCAGATGCTAATCGCTTCTTATTAGCTGCATTACTTTTTGGTGGACTTGCACTAGCTTGTTACATGGCTTGTTATAAATTATCTGTTGAACGGATTGTAATGGATGAAACAAATAAACCACAGATGAACTTTGGACAAACAATGAAAGGTCTTGTTAAAAACAGACCATTAATTTGGTTCCTTATTGCTTCATTATTGTTCCTGGTTATCTTTATGTTAATTGGTGCAGTAAACGTGTATTTATTTAAGGACTACTTTGGAAATGCAAAAGCATTAAGTATGGTTGGTCTTTTTCAATCTATTGCAGTATTTGTAGGTATGCCATTTGTTAAACCATTAGTTGCGAAATTTGGCAAAAAAGAAGTGGCATCTGGTGGTTTATTACTTGCTGCTCTTGTATATGTTGCTCTATATTTCCTTCCTAACTTAACAGCAACACAATTTATTGGAATTTTAACGGTTGGAATGTTAGGTTATGGCCTTTTCAACCTTGTCATTTGGGCTTTCGTTACTGACGTTATTGATTATCATGAGTATTTAACTGGCTTACGTGAAGATGGAACCGTTTACTCGATCTATTCTATGGCACGTAAAGTTGGTCAAGCAGTTGCTGGCGGTGTTGGTGGGGCAGCAATCGCAGCAGTAGGTTATAATTCAAATCTTAAAGCACAAACAGCTGATACGCTTCAAGGAATTCATACAATTGGAACACTAGTACCAGCAATTGGAATTGGTCTTGTGTTCCTAATCATAGTATTCTGTTATCCTTTAAACAAAAAGCGTACGGCACAACTTGCGGCGGATTTAGCTGAAAAAAGAAAAGGAAAACATTGATTCCTATTGCATATGAGAGAAGATAGCTAAGATCTGCTTAGCTATCTTCTTTTTTTTGTGATGATAATAATTTATAAGTTTTGAACCTTGATTACTGTCTAGCTCCAGCGCATTAGCTCCTTTCTTGATATATCCGCTTACAAATTAGTATTGACGGAATTTGTCGATGGTGTTATTCTAACGGTGCAGAATTAATTAGTTTATTAAACAAATTAAATTAAATTAACACGCTTTGAAACCTCAAAATATCATCTATACATTCTTGGTAGTTTTGAAAAGGGTTCCAAGTAAACGCTTTTAAGTAAATAGGAAGGGAAGAGTGAAAGCAATGGAGAATAGTGTCTCAAAGAAACTTACCTTAAAAGAAAAATTTTCATATGGTTTAGGTGATGTTGGTAATGGATTTATGTTTGATATGGGGCAAATTTATTTGCTAAAATTTTATACCGATGTTTTAGGAATTTCTGCTTATTGGGGCGGGCTAGTATTTTTAATATCGAAGATTTTTGATGCATTTGCGGATTCTGCCGTTGGTGCATTCGTAGATAAGCGAAAAGTAGGTAAGAGAGGTAAGTTCCGTCCCTTCATCTTATTTGGATCGATTCCGCTTGCCATTATGACTGTTATTTCTTTCATGGCACCCGAGTTTTCAGACACTGGAAAAATAGCCTTTGCTTTTATTACTTATATGGCCTTTGGGTTGTCCTATTCTATTGTCAATATCCCTTACGGATCACTTGCAGCATCCATGACCCAAGATTCTGTGGATCGTGCCTCACTTGGCTCCTTTCGAGCGATTGGCAGCCAATTTGCACTGCTTATTTCGGGTATGGTCGTAATCCCAATTGTTCTATATTTTCCAAATGAAAGATTAGGATATATGGTAGGAATCGCTTCGATGGCGTTAGTAGGGGTAATCTTCCATTATATTTGCTACCGAAACACAACTGAAAATATTATTAGAGAGCCTCAAAAAGAAAAAGAAAAGGTTCCGATGTCAAAACTATTCAAACTATTACTTAGTAACAGACCGTTAATTGCCCTTTGTTTCGTTTGCTTGTTTATGGTTGCCGGAAGTAACCTGCGCACGGCAGTTCAGTTATATTACTTACAGTATAATTTAAATAATCCCGGTCTTATGTCTTTGCTTTCTTTTACTAGTATTGGAATCGCTGTCATTGGCTCATTTTTTATTCCAGCACTTGTTAAAAGATTAGGAAAAAAGAAAACATTCATAATCGGTCTTTTAATTGGAATTGCTGCGGATGTTGCAAACTTTCTGTTACCGGCAAACATACCGACTTTCCTAATATTGCTTACAATTGGAAGTTTGGGTCTTAGCTTTGCACTTGGTTTACCATGGGTAATGGTTGCAGATGCAGTGGACTATCACGAATGGAAAACAGGACAAAGGACAGAAGGGATTGTATATTCCAGTTACAGTTTCTTCCGTAAACTAGCGCAGGCACTTGCTGGATTTATTCCTGGTGTAGCACTTGGGTTAATTGGTTACGTTCCAAATGCAGAGCAAACTGCAAGCACACTCATTGGTATAAAAGGGTTAATGTTTCTTGTTCCAGCTGGACTAAACTTAATTGCAGCGATTATCTTAATTGTTCTGTATAATTTAACAGAAGACTTATATAAAAAGATTGTTAATGAACTTAAAAATAAACAAAAAGCTAATAATGGTTTAAAAAGCGCGTAATAATTACAAATAAAAATCCCCTTTTAGCAATTGCTAGAAGGGGATTTTTCACTGTAAAGTTAAATTGAGAGCGCGTTTTCAATTTCATTGTCTTTTAGATCATAGGGCAAATTTAGCATTGGGACATCTAGAAATTGTTTGATAGCAAGTGCACATGCTCCAAGAACACAAGATTTTTTTCCGATAGTAGAAATCATTAATTCACGATAATGACTAATTGAGGAATTTAGATTTTTGCTAATTTTATGGAGCGAGTCGGGATAAATTCGCAACAATTCACTATCAAGTACGAGCACGTCTGGGTTATACATGTTAATCATATTATTCAATCCAATAGACAGATAAAAAAGGAAATCTTCCATCAATTGGTGTACTTCTTCGTCGCCTTCATTAAGCCATTTTTGAATATGTTCGTAAGTCAGATCTTTAATCTGTCGTTTTTCAGATAAATACTCAAAAATACTCGATTCAGAAGCATATTTTTCCCAACAGCCCTTATTTCCACAATTGCAAGGTTTCCCCTCTGGTACTACAATCATATGACCTATTTCACCAGCAAATCCATCATGGCCACGGAAAAAGTCATTTTTCATCATCATGCCTAGGCCGATCCCCGAATAGAGGGTAGCACATAACAGGTTGTCTGTTTCATGGTGCACATAGACCCTTTCGGCGAAAGAACTTAGATTTGCATTATTTTCAATGTAAATTGCGATATTAATTTCTCTCTCTAAATCACTCTTAAGATTAACTTCATGCCAATCAAAACGTGGAACATAGTGGATTTCTTCGTCTTTTGTAACCAGACCATGTATGGCGACAACAATTCCGACAATACCATAGCGGCTGGAAGTGTAATCTGATTTGATCCTTTTGATTTGTTGAATTAGAATCGGGAGAATCTCCTCATATTTTGTAGTATTTAATTGGATAATACTTGAAGAAACGGGACAACCAAGAAGGTCTGATATTGTAAATGATATTTGACCATAATCAAGGTCAATACCAAGTGCATAGCCGGCATCTCCATTTAATGAGAGCATAATTGGTTTTCTTCCAACCGAATAATGCTCTAGGTGTGTTTCTATAATTAGCCCTTCTTCTAATAAGTCAGCAACTTGCGCTGAGATCGTTGCTCTTGTCAAATTAGTGGCTTTGGATAGATCTGCTCTTGAAATCATGCCTTCTTTCACAATTTCTCTAATGATTAAAGAGCGATTAATTTTCTTTATATATGCCGCATCACCGGTAACCATTAATATCCTCCATTTCGGGCATTCCTTTGTGTATATTCTTATTATATCAGTTCTTTAATTAATTGGACGTTTATATTCTATTTATTCCTAAATAGTTAATTGACTAAACATATTAAACATGATAAATTATGTATGTAATTAATTTGTTTATTAAACAAATTAAAGTAGAATTATCTGTTAGCGAATATTTATAGATTACTGTAAGGGGTTACAGCAAGAGCATTTACGTATGAATTGTATTATAAGGAGATGGATTAGATGAAAAAATTTATGGATCAACACTTTTTGCTAAATTCCGAAGCTGCAGTAAAGTTGTATGAAAATGCAGCAGCAACTTCACCAATTTTTGATTTCCATTGTCACCTAGATCCGAAAGAAGTTTGGGAAAACAAGTCATATGAAAATATTACCCAAATTTGGCTTGGTGGAGACCATTACAAGTGGAGAACGATGCGCATGAATGGTGTTGGTGAACGCTATATTACAGGTGATGCTAGTGATTGGGAAAAATTTGAAAAGTGGGCAGAGACAGTCCCTCATTTACTTGGAAATCCTGTTTATCATTGGACACACTTGGAATTAAAAATGTTTTTCGGAATTAATAAAGTATTAAGTCCAGAAACAGCCCGTGAAATTTGGGATGAATGTAATGAAAAATTACAGTCATCAGAATTCAGTGCGAGGGCTTTAATTGAGAGGTCAAATGTAAAGTTTATCGGAACGACCGATGATCCAATCTCCACACTAGAATACCATCAATTATTAAAAAATGATGACACCTTTGAAACGACGATTGCACCAACATTTCGACCAGATGGTGCGATGTTTATTGAACGCCCAACTTTTGCAAGCTGGATTCAAAGATTGGCGGATGTTTCCGGCATAAAAATAGATTCCTTAGATGGCCTTTTATCAGCTTTAAAACAAAGAGTCGAGTATTTTCATGAAAATGGCGGCCGTGCGTCTGATCATGACATCCAAAAGATGGAATATGTAGAAACAAGTAAACAAAAAGTAGAATCGATCTTCAATAAACGTATAAGCGGTGAACAGCTTACAGATGAGGAATTGATCGCCTATCGGATTTTCCTATTAAAAGAACTTGGAAAAATGTATGCTGAAAAGCAGTGGGTTATGCAGCTTCACATGGGAGCGCTGCGAAACAATAACACCAGAATGAAAGAATTGCTTGGGACTGATGTGGGATTTGATTCAGTTGGAGAAGCTAATATGACTGAAGGCTTGTCGAGATTCCTTGATTCCTTAGATCAAGAAAACGCACTGCCAAGAACAGTATTATTTAACTTGAACCAAAAAGATAACGTAACATTAGCTGGCATGATGGGGAACTTCTATGAAGAAGGTGTTCCTGGTAAGGTTCAATTAGGTTCAGGATGGTGGTTTGTTGATCATATCGATGGTATGGAGAGACAAATGAAGGATTATGCTAATGTTGGATTACTCAGCCATTTTATCGGTATGCTTACTGACTCGCGCAGCTTCTTATCTTATGCCCGTCATGATTACTTCCGCCGAATTCTGTGTAATATCCTTGGCGATTGGGTGGAAAAAGGGTCGGTACCAAATGACATGAAGCATATGGAGCAAATGGTAAGGAATATCTGCTTTAATAATGCTGAAAGATATTTTTTAGAACGCTAAATAGTGCTTCACATTGACCACATTTATATTAACATGGTTGGCAAAACTATTGATGTGTATTAGCAAGAATATTTAGTCAAAAAGCACTTTTTGTTTGTATTATTGTCAGAAATATGTTTATCTAAATAGGATTATTAAATAAGAAAGAGGGATTGTATGTCTAAACAACAAATTGGTGTAATTGGTTTAGCCGTTATGGGTAAAAACCTTGCCCTAAATATCGAAAGCCGCGGTAATTCTGTCGCTGTTTTTAATCGTTCTTATGAAAAAACAGAAGAATTCTTAAAGAATGAGGCAGAAGGAAAAAACTTTGTAGGTGCTCGTACCGTTGAAGAATTCGTTAATTCTTTAGAAAAGCCTCGCAAAATTTTATTAATGGTTAAAGCTGGTACTGCAACGGATGCGACAATTGACTCCTTGAAGCCATATCTTGAAGAAGGCGATATCCTAATTGATGGTGGGAATACATTCTTCCAAGATACAATCAGACGTAATAAGGAACTAGAGACAGCAGGGTTCCATTTCATCGGAACTGGCGTTTCAGGTGGAGAAGAAGGCGCATTAAAAGGTCCTTCTATCATGCCAGGCGGTAAAGAAGAAGCTTATAACCTTGTTAAACCTATCTTAGAAGCCATTTCTGCAAAAGTAGAGGGCGATCCTTGCTGTACGTATATTGGTCCGAATGGTGCGGGTCACTATGTGAAAATGGTTCATAACGGAATTGAGTATGGAGATATGCAGTTAATCTGTGAAGCTTATTTTATTTTGAAAAATGTCCTTGGTTTAGATGCAAAAGAGCTTCATGAGGTCTTTGCTGAATGGAATAAAGGCGAATTAGACAGCTACTTGATTGAAATTACGGCTGATATCTTTACAAAAGTGGATGAAGAAACTGGTAAACCAATGGTAGATTTAATCCTCGATACAGCTGGTCAAAAGGGCACTGGTAAATGGACAAGCCAAAATGCTTTAGACTTAGGTGTTCCACTTCCAATTATCACTGAATCTGTATTTGCCCGCTTTATTTCGGCAATGAAGGATGAGCGTGTTAAGGCAAGTCAGGTTCTTAATGGACCAGAAGTTAAGGCTTTTGAAGGCAATAAAGAAGAATTAATTGAAGCAGTTCGTAAGGCGTTATATATGAGTAAAATTGTTTCTTATGCACAAGGTTTTGCACAAATGCGTGCTGCATCAGAGGAATACGATTGGAATCTTCGTTACGGAGATATCGCAATGATTTTCCGCGGCGGCTGTATCATTCGTGCGCAATTCTTACAAAAAATCAAAGATGCCTATGATCGTGATCCTGAATTAAGAAACCTATTACTAGATCCTTATTTTAAAGAAATCGTTGAGAACTATCAGCAGCCATTACGTCAAGTTCTTGCAGTGGCGATCGAACGTGGAATCCCTGTCCCATCCTTTGCAAGCGCAATTGCGTATTATGACAGCTATCGTACAGAAACACTTCCAGCGAATCTATTACAAGCACAACGTGACTATTTTGGTGCACATACGTACCAACGTATTGATAAAGAAGGTATTTTCCATACAAACTGGATGGAATAATAACAGCAAGTTACCGAAATGAATATATGGCCAAAAGGGCTGTCTCAAAAGTGATAAATTACTCTTGGGGCAGCCCTTTTTTTTTACATAGCACTTCCACTTTTCTTAGTGCCTGACACCATTCAATCCTTTTCGGAATTCAGAAGGAGTGATTCCATTGATCTTTTTAAATACCTTTGTAAAGTAGTTGACGTCGTTAAAGCCTACTAATAAAGCAATGTCTGTGATGGACAGACTTTCATTCTCCATAATTTTTATGGCTTCATTAATCCTGAGTTTATTGATGTACTCTGTTATCGATTTGCCCGTCTCTTTTTTAAATTGTCTTGAGAGTTCGTAACTATTAGATTGAATGGCATTGGATATGGTATCCAGTCTTAAATCTTGATCTAAATTTAAACGAATATACTCGATTGCTTTTCGAATTAAATGATTGAAATTTTTTAAGGAGAGCTTTTTTACAGCATCACAATATTCATAGTACATTTGCATTTGAAGGTCCGAGAGCTGCTGAATGGAAGACGTCTTTTCAATTTGGATAGCAAATTTTTCTGAAATGCTGTCGATATATACAGGATGAAGACCGCCTCTTTCAGCTGAGATTCTTAACACTGTATTGTTTACGAAAGCTAAATTCTTTCTGGATCGTAAAGGGTCATTCGGAATGCGGTCAGGGATTTTCTCAACGAGAAACATACCTTCGTTTAATACTTTATCTAACTTTGCTCGATTTCCACTTTCTACAGCTGACATGAGATCATTTTGAGTACGATATCTTTCTTCGATAGTAGCAATAGATGGCCTAGCGTTTATTTTTACGGCATCGGAAATCATAGGGTATTCAGAGTGCAGTGAATAATTAATTTTACCGATTGTTATCTTTCGGAGGGAAGAATCATCCCGGTTAAAATTTGAGGAAAGATAAGCAAGAAATTCGGCGATGGTTTGTGCTTTGTATGTACTAATTAACGGAAGAGATAAATAAAATTGTTCCATTATATGGCTAAGTGAAATAGAGAATTTGTTAGTAAAGAGTATGTCATGAATCATTAGAGAAGTAGGTTCCTCAAACAAAAAAGGTCCCACCACAATACTCCCTATGTAATCCTCCTGTCTATACAGTTTTGCAGAGATAAAATTAATCTTGTATGAACTAGAATGGAATAGAACATCTGGTTCAGTCGCTAAATCGTGTAGATTCAATAAACTATGAAAATTTCCAAAGTACCCTTTTAAAGGTTCAGGTACTTGATTGTGGCCAAATTCACTTATTATCTGTGATTTAAGATCGATAAAAATGGTATCAATATGGGAAAAACTGAACGCAAATTTGCATAATCTTTCAAGTTCTTGATAGGACATGCTAACACTTCCCGATTGTCTTTAATTTTCTTATTTATTATAAACATTTTACTATTATTCGCAAAATTTTACGAGAATAGAAAAACGTTTTCATTTATGATTAGAGCATAAATCATCAAATCCTGATTTGTAGATGATAGCAAAAGGTCTGTTAACAACCTATAGAAATAAGGAGGAACAGTCTGACGTGAATAATGATTTATTGATTTCAGGTTTTTCGGATGAAATTTCGTCTGATTTTGATATTCAAATAGAAGTTGTAGCGAAGTTAGGTATGCGTTACATTTCATTGCGGGGTATTGATGGGAAAAATATAGGTGACTTTACAGTCGATGAAGTTAAAGAAAATGTTCAACCAAGGCTTCAAAAAGCTGGAATCGGTGTTTCTTCTATCGGCTCACCAATTGGTAAAGTCTTCATCAATGATGAAGAAGGATTTGCAAAGCAAAAGCTGATGTTGGACACGCTTTGCCAAATTGCTATTTTATTAGATTGTAAATACATTCGTATATTCAGTTTTTATATTCCAAAAGGTGAAGTCCCCGACCAATATAAAGAAGATGTGATTAGCAAACTAAAAGAATTTGCGGCGATTGCGGAAAAACACAATGTTATTTTATTACATGAAAATGAAAAGGACATCTATGGAGATATTGCGAGAAGATGTTATGAGATTTTAAAAGAAGTTGGTTCAGCACACTTTAAGGGGATTTTTGACTTTGCTAACTTTGTTCAGTGTGGTGA
>Ga0182745_1005537_pt1 | contig 10307 bp, 10 predicted proteins | sample eDN3rd30CKraftBY_FD_128523 | JGI IMG/M metagenome (GOLD analysis project Ga0182745, IMG submission 128523) | Enriched backyard soil microbial communities from Emeryville, California, USA - eDNA 3rd pass 30_C Kraft BY (version 2) (version 2) | ecosystem: Environmental > Terrestrial > Soil >... | reverse complement strand
CTTCTCCGCCAGGGCTTTGAGGATGGTCAGCTTGCTCGACACCTTGGAACCGGCGACGATCGCCACCAGCGGGCGCGCCGGCTGGTTCAGGGCGAGAGTCAGCGCATCCAGCTCGGCCGCCATCAAGGGGCCGGCGCACGCCAGCGGCGCATATTTGGCGATGCCATGGGTGGTGGCCTCGGCGCGATGCGCGGTGCCGAAGGCATCGTTGACATAGATGTCGCACAAGCCTGCCATTTTCCGGGCGAGCGCATCGTCGTTCTTTTTCTCGCCGGGATTCAGGCGGCAGTTTTCCAGCAGCACCACCTGCCCCGGCGCCACATCGACGCCGTCTACCCAATCGCTTTTCAAGACCACTTCCTGGCCCAGCAGCTCGGTCAGGCGCTGCGCCACCGGCGCCAGGCTGTCCTGGGGCCGGAACTGTCCTTCGGTGGGCCGTCCCAGGTGCGAGGTCAAAAGCACCGCAGCACCCGCCGCGAGCGCTTCCCGGATAGCCGGGAGCGAGGCGCGGATGCGGGTGTCCTCGGTGATACGGCCGGTATCATCCTGCGGCACGTTCAGATCGGCGCGTATGAATACGCGCTTGCCTTGCAGCTTGCCTTGCTGCACCAAATCGGAAAAGCGTATGAAGTGTATCGGGGGCATCGCGGACTGGATCAATGGAAAACCATCATTCTACCCCAAGGCCCTGGCGCCAGGCCCCCCGATGTGCACGCCGATGCGCACTCGATGGGCGCGCCGCAAGCGTCAAAAAACCAGGCGCAATACGGTGAATGCCGCCATGCCGACGATGATGGTGCCGAGCAATTGCCCGCGCCACAGAAAAAACAGCGTCGCCGCCACGGCCGCCAGCAAGCGGTAATTGGAAAAATCGATGTGCACCGCCTTGTCCGCATCCAGCAACAAATCCGGCGCGATGATCGCGGCCAGGGCCGCCGCCGGGGCAAAACGCAAGGCATGCTTGACCGGTTCCGGCAAGCGCTCGGCCGAGCCCAGGAAGAAAAAGCTGCAGCGGGTCAGGATGGTGGCGAGCGTCATCAGCCCAATCGCCACCCAGATCTCGAGGTCGCTCATACCCGCCCTCCCCGGCCCAGGCGCAGCGACAGGCGATCCGCCAGCATGGCCGCCACCATGCCCAGGACGGTCGCCAGCACCAGCCCCAAACGGTACGGCAGGTCGGCGCCCAGCACCGCCGCCAGCGACGCCACCACTACCCCGGTCAAGGCCGCCGAGTTGACGATCAGCGGAATCAGCACCCCCAGCATCGCCAGCGAACCGGCGAAAGCCATGCCCCAGCTGTCCGGAATCCGGGTCGCCAGCACGATGCCGACCACCGAGCCGCTCTGCCATGCCATCCAGTTGGGATAGACGATGCCGGTGAAATACCCCGCCTTGCCCGTGGCCGGTCCGGCGCTTTCGGGAAAGCGGCGCGGGAAGAAGGCCATCGCCAGATCCGCGCACAGGTAACCGTACAAGAGTTTGCGCTTTCTTTCCAGATGCATGAAATGCGGAGCGAAAACGGCGGAAAAGATCAGAAAGCGCAGGTTCACCACCAGCGCGGTGAAGAAGATCAGCCACAACTGGGCGCCGGCGGCGATCAGGGGCAGAACAGCCAGTTGCGCCGAACCCGCGTATACAAGAAGCGTCATGCCCAGCGCCTGCCAGACCGTCAAGCCGGACTTGGTCATCGCCAGGCCCACCACCATGCCCCAGGCAAAGATTCCCGGCCAGGTCGGTGCTGCCGTGCGGACGGCTTCGCGGAACGCCAGCCGCTCGGCGTCCTCTCCCGAAAGCGAGGATGTGCCAGGTTGTTGTTGTTTCATTTTTTCTTCATGTTGTGCGCTGCCGGGAAAAATGGGTATTCCACGAAATCCCAAAAAAAATGCAAACATTCAGGAGCCACACCGGGAAGCCACACCGCAACCAAGCGCATTGCCCGCCATACCACGCCGCCCGATTGTTCCCCGGCATGGGGTAGCATCCAAATATTTGCGGCACCATTTTACCGGCGAAGCACCGCGCGCGTGAGATTGCCGCTAAAATCTCTCTTTTCTCAAATTATTCGGAGATACAGCATGTCCATGGCCGACCGTGATGGAAAAATCTGGAAAGACGGGGAGTTGATCGATTGGCGCGATGCCAACATTCATGTATTGACCCACTCCCTGCACTATGGCATGGCCGTGTTCGAAGGCGTGCGTGCTTACAAGACCCCGACGGGTACCGCCATCTTCCGCCTGCGCGAACACACGCAAAGGCTGTTCAATTCCGCCAAGATCTTCCAGATCGAAGTTCCCTTCGACCTGGAGACCGTGATGGATGCCCAGCGCGAAGTGGTGCGCGCCAACAACCTGGAAGCCGGCTACATCCGTCCGCTGATCTGGCTGGGCTCGGAAAAACTGGGCGTCTCGCCCAAGGGCAACAAGGTCCACGTCGCCATCGCCGCCTGGCCGTGGGGCGCCTACCTCGGCGAAGACGGCATCTCGCGCGGCATCCGCGTCAAGGTCTCGTCCTTCAACCGCCATCACGTCAACGTCTCGCTGGTGCGCGCCAAGGCCTCGGGGTATTACATCAACTCGATCCTGGCCAACCAGGAAGCGCTCAACGACGGCTACGACGAAGCCGTGCTGCTGGACACCGACGGCTATGTCTCGGAAGGCTCGGGCGAAAACATCTTCATCGTCAACAACGGCAAGGTGTACACGCCCGACCTGGCATCGTGCCTGAACGGCATCACCCGCGACGCCCTCCTGACCATCGCCAGGGACCTGGGCATCACGGTGATCGAAAAGCGCATCACCCGCGACGAACTGTATTGCGCCGATGAAGCCTTTTTCACCGGCACCGCCGCCGAAGTCACGCCGATCCGCGAAGTCGACAACCGCCAGATCGGCAGCGGCAAGCGCGGCCCGATCACGGAAAAACTGCAATCGGTGTTCTTCGACGTCGTCGCCGGCAAGGCGCCCAAGTACCAGGAATGGCTGACCCAGGTCTAGGCCAGCAGTGGAGCAAAGCATGTCTGAATCAACAAAATCCGTACCGGAAGTGAACCACGCAACGGCGGCGGTGCTGGTGGACGGCAAGGACTTGCCGGTCCACTGCCCCAACCCCGCCATGCCGATCTGGTCCTCGCATCCGCGCGTGTTTCTCGCCTTCGACGCCGACGGGCAGGCCACCTGCCCTTACTGCGGCACCGCGTACCGGATCAAGCCGGGCACCGAGGTGCACGGTCATTGAACCGATGACGCAGGGCTCGCCCTCGGGCACGTCCGTGGACAACGCCAGGGATGCGGGCTTAAGCAGCCCTGGCCTCGGGTCCAGCCTTACCGCCGACATCACCCCCTACACCGCCCCGGCCTGGCTGCCGGGCGGGCATCTGCAAACCATCTACCCCGCCAAGTGCCTGCCCAGGCCGCAAGTGGCGTTCCGGCGCGAGCGCTGGGATACGCCGGATGGCGACTTCATCGACATCGACTTCGTCGATGGCCAGCCGGGCCAGCCCTGCCTGGTCCTGTTCCACGGCCTGGAGGGGTCGTCGCGCAGCCATTACGCGCGCACCTTGATGGCGCAGGTCCAGGCGCTGGGATGGTCGGGAGCGGTGCCGCATTTCCGCGGCTGCTCGGATGAGCTCAACCACGCCCCGCGTTTCTATCATTCCGGCGACGCCGCCGAAATCGACTGGATCCTGCGCCGCATGGATACTTACCGCGCGCGCTGGCAAGCCCGCGCCCTGACCGCCGTCGGCGTATCGCTGGGCGGCAACGCCCTGCTGCGCTGGCTGGGCGAATCGCAGCACTCCGCGCGCTTCGTCGCCGGCGCCTGCGCGGTCTCGGCCCCGCTCGACCTGATCGGCGGCGGCCACGCCCTCGGGCGCGGCTTCAACCGGCTCTACACCAAGATATTCCTGGACACGCTCAAGCCCAAGTGCCTGCGCAAGCTGGAACAATTTCCCGGCCTGTTCGACCGCGAGACCATGCTGGCAGCGCGCAACCTGTACGAGTTCGACAACATCGTGACCGCGCCGCTGCACGGTTTTCGCGACACCGACGACTATTGGCAACGGGCCAGCGCCAAGCACGTGCTGGCCGACATCGCCGTCCCGACCCTGATCCTCAACGCCCGCAACGACCCGTTCCTGCCCGAGCGCTATCTGCCGCGCACGGCGGCGCCCTGCGTCACCCTGGAATTCCCGCGCCAAGGCGGTCACGTCGGCTTCGCCACCGGCACGCCTTTCGGCCGCAACGATTGGCTGCCGCGCCGCGTCACCCGGTTCCTGCAGCAAGCCTGAAAGCGCGCTACCATCGGTACCGACGGATGCATGGGCCGTGGTTTTTCGTAGGGGCGGGTTTCAAACCCGCCCGTCACTCTCGTCACCCTGCGCGCAGTCGCAGGGTCCATGGTTGTTCATGGATTCCGCGACTGCGCGCGGAATGACAGATCCGGGGTGGGTTTCAACCCGCCCAACCACAAGCCATAGACAACCCAGGAAACCCATGGATGAAATCGTCAAGCAAGCCATGGCCAAATGGCCCAACGTGCCAGTCTGTCACGGCTGGCTGGCGCTGGACGCGCGCGGCGGCTGGCGCATGTGCGACGAGCGCGCCCAGGCCCTGCAACTGGCCGGCGATCGCATCGCCCATCCGGCCCTGCTGAACTTCATCAACCGCAACTATGGCGTTGATGACGCGGGCGCCTGGTATTTCCAGAACGGCCCGCAACGCGTCTTCGTCGACCTGGCGGCCACGCCCCATATCGCGCGCACCGATCCCGTGCTGGGCTTCGTATTGCACACCGGCTTGCCGCTGGAATCGATACGACATGCCTGGCTGAGCGACGACGGCCAGTTGCTGCTCTCGAACGCCGCCACGGTGGCGCAACTCGACGATCGCGATCTCGAACAGGCCCTGGCGCTGCTGCATGCGGACGGCGCCGCAAGCACGGAAGAGGCGGTGCTGCAAACCATCCGGGACGCCGCCCAGGACCTCGCTTCAGCCGGCCTGTACATGGCCTATCAGGGTCAGCGAATTCCGGTGACGGGGATCGCCCGGCGCGATCTCGCGCGCCGTTTCGGCTTCAATCCCAGGCCGCGCCCCGACCCGGGCTGAATTCCGCCAGGAATCAGGGAATCGTGGTTGATTCGGGCGGGTTTGAAACCCGCCCCTACGAAAATCCGCTCCCTGGTCTTCGCCTCACCTGGGCATGGCGTCGATTTCCTCGCGGCGCCGGTCCTGGAACTCGCGGATGCGGGCGTCGATCACCGACTGGTCATAGAACGAGGCATCGGGGGCGCGCCGCGCAATCTGCAATTGATCCAGCGCCGCCGGCAAGCTGCCCTTCAAGGCATACGCCTCCGCCAGCGCCAGGTGTTGCAAGGCTTGCCGGCCCTGGGCCGCATACGCCTTGGCCAGCCGGTCCTGCAAGCCCGCCTCCTGGCGGTAGAGCTGGGACTGGTCGCGCAGATAACGCACCGCATCCTCGTCGCGCCCCGCAGCCAGCAAGGCATCGGCATACTGGTGCGCGATCCCGCGCGACAAGGGAAATTGGGTACGGGCCGCTTCGGCCTCGCGCAGCGCCTGGCTCGCATTTCCCGCCGCCAGCTGAATATCGACCGCGAGCGCCGCCAGGATGGCACTGGCCGGCGCGGGCGCGCCCTTGGCGCCGGCGCGGGCCTTGTCAAGAGACTCCATGGCGGCCTGGTGCTGGCCTTGGCGCAGCGCCACCAGGGCCAGGCCATACTGCGCCGACAGGGTTTGCATGCGGCCTTGCTGCAGCAGTTGCAACTCGAAATGATTCCTGGCCTCGCGCCAGCCCTGCACGGTATCGTCCTGCAATACCCGCAGGCGCGCGCGGATCAAATGAAAATCCGCGCTATCGGCGCGCTGGCGGTAGCGCTGGTTGCGAATGCGGTCCTGGATGTCGGCGACACGTTCGGTGGTCAGGGGGTGCGAGCGCAGCCAGGCCGGCGCCGAATCGGCGAAACTGCTGCGACTGGCGGACTGGATCCGGCCAAAGAAAGCCACCATGCCGGAGGTGTCGAAACCGCCCTCCTGCATGATTTGCAAACCGATGCGGTCGGCTTCGCGCTCGGCCTCGCGGGAAAAATTCAATTGGCGCTGGATCGCCAGCCCCTGGCCGCCCATGATCGCCGCGCTGGCCAGATCCGGGCTGCTGCGCGCCGCCAAGGCCCCCAATAGAAGCGCCGCCAGCGGCAGCAAGGCGTCCTGGCGCTGGTTGCCCAGCATGCGCGCGATATGGCGCTGCGACACGTGGCCGATCTCGTGCGCCAGCACCGACGCCAGCTCCGACTCGGATTGCGCCGCCAATACCAGCCCCGAATGCACGCCGATCAAACCGCCCGGCATGGCGAAGGCATTCAGGCTAGGGTCGCGCACACCGAAGAAATAATAATCGAAGGCCGCTTCGCCGCGCACCTCGGGGCTGGCCGCGACCAGCGCGGCGCCGAAGTTGTTCAGGTATTCGCTCAGCGGCGCGTCGTCGAGGAAGTCGCGGTCGCGGCGCAGGTCGCGCATGATTTGCTCGCCCAGGCGCCGCTCCATCAGCGGCGACAGCTCGGCGCGCTCGCTACCGCCCAGGTCGGGCAGATTCTGGGCCCGCACAGGCGCGATCCCCGGCGGCAAGGCCAGCGTGCAGGCCAGCGCCGCCGCCAACAACCCGCGCGCGCTGCGGCGCAGTCGAGCGTAAGGCAGGGAATGGGCAAATGTAGTCACGGTGTTATGATACCCGCTCGCCCTGATTCGTTTCATTTTCTCCACCGATCACGCATTTTTCCGCAGCACATGACCAGCGACCGACAATCCCCCGCCCTCACCCACTTCGACAGCGCCGGCCAGGCGCACATGGTGGACGTAGGCGCCAAGGACGATACCCACCGCATCGCCGTCGCCAGCGGCAGTATCCGCATGCAGGCGCCAACCCTGGCCCTGATCGCCTCGGGCGGCGCCAAGAAAGGCGACGTGCTCGGCATCGCCCGCATCGCCGCGATCATGGGCGCCAAACGCACCAGCGAGCTGATCCCGCTATGCCACCCGCTGGCCCTGACCCGCATCACGGTCGAGTTCGAACTCGACGCCGAACGCAACAGCGTGCATTGCCGCGCCCAGGTCGAAACCCGGGGCAAGACCGGGGTGGAAATGGAAGCCCTGACCGCGGTCCAGGTCGCCCTGCTCACCATCTACGACATGTGCAAGGCGGTGGATCGCGGCATGGTCATGGAAGACATCCGCGTACGCGAAAAGCACGGCGGCAAATCCGGCGACTGGGTGGGGTAGGTTTTTCGTAGCGGGTTTCAAACCCGCCCTGGATAACCACGATCCCTGGACTGCCCTATGATTGACAAATTTCGTCACCCATTGGCGTTTCGGCATGTCAAAAGACAAAAATCGTCAGCCAGCGACAATTTCTGACAGGCAATATTTCCATTAATTAACCTCTTCATTCAGAATATTTCACACTTCCCCGCAAAATCCCTATAAAAAGATATCAATACGATAACTATTTACCCCCTGGCATGGGCTTTGCTCTACCTCTCCCGAGAACACCCTCGATTTACCGATTAATTCACTGGAAAGGAAGCAGACATGAAACCTATGCAAAAACGCATGATGGCGCAAGTGCAGCAAGGCTTTACCCTGATCGAACTGATGATCGTGGTTGCGATCATCGGTATTTTGGCCGCTGTGGCAATTCCGGCTTATCAGGATTACACCGTGAAAGCCAAGGTACAGGATGCCGTGGCGATCGCCGCACCTGCATTGACCGCTGTTGGTATCGCTTGCAGCGATGGCAGCCTCGGCGGCAGCGCAACACAGGAATCCTTGGGCCTCTCCCCCACTCCTGGCGATTACGAAAGCACCTACACTCAATCCGTTACTGTGAATCCCACCTCGGCTTCCGCTCCCACGGTCACCATCGCCCTGAAAGCGATTGGTAACACTGTTGCTGCTGGCGACACCATCGTCTACACCGGCAGCTGCACGAATACCGGCCTGAGATGGAATGTTGACTCCAGCACCTTGAACGCGAAATATCGTCCGAAACCGTAATTCCCTACCTGCATAGCCGCGCAAACTCTTGGCGGCATGCCTGAAAAACGCCCCACCCGGGGCGTTTTTCTTGCCCGATCACCCAGGACACCCTTGCCCAACCGGGAGACCCGAATGGCCACCACCCCGACCCTGCCGAACCGGCGCGCCTTCCTGCTCTTTTGCGGTTGTCTGGCCCTGGCTTACCTGATTCCGTTTCACGCCCGACCCTACACCGGCTTTTACAACGAATGGCTGGCGGCGTTTGCCTTCACCATCCTCGCAGCCTATGGCGCGGCCAGGCTGCCGGACTACCGGTTGCCGTGGATCGCACTGGCGCCGCTGGCGCTCGCCGCCGTGATCGCGTTGCAAATGGCGCTGGGACTGCTGACCATGCCCGCCGATGCCGTCCTGCCATTCGGCTCGCTGCTGGTGTGCGTACTCGCCATCGTCCTGGGCGCGAGCATCGCGGCCCAGCCCAGCGGCAGCTACAAGCTGACCAAGGCGTTGGCCTATGCCATGGTCGGCGCATCTCTGGTGTCCCTGGTCATCGCCTGCCTACAATTTGCCGGCCTGGAGAAAGCCTTCGATCCCTTCATGGTGAACATGACCTATCCCAAGGAATCGATCATCCGGCCCTTCGCCAACCTGGCCCAGCCCAACCAGCTGGCGCTGCTGTTCTGCTTTGCCATCGCCGCGCTCTGGTGGCTGTTCCAGGCCCGGCTGATGCCCGCGACACCGGCCCTGATCCTGACCGTCGGCTTCCTGTGGGGACTGGCCCTGACCCAATCGCGCATGCTGTGGCTGGTGTTGCCGCTGCTGGCGGTGGTGACCACGCTATGGCAATTTACCGGGAATTACCGGCGCCACCCGAAATGGCTGCCAGCCGCACTGCTGGCGCTCTACGTCGGCTTCGTTTTCCTGGTGCCGGTGCTGGCGGCGCTGATGATGCCCGTGGCGGCGGACGTGCGCCTAGGCACCGGCTCGCAACGCATGTATCTGTACGGCCTGGCCTGGAACGTCAGCCTAACCCACCCCTGGCTGGGCGCCGGCTGGGGCGAATACCTGGTCCAGCAGATCGCCTGGTCCGCCACCAGCGCCACGCGCGTGTATTCGAGCCACGCCCACAACCTGATCCTCAACCTGGCCGCCGAGATCGGCTGGCCGCTGGCACTGGCGTTCTGCGCCGGCGTCGGCTACTGGCTGCTGCGGGTATGGCGCGCCAAGCCGCTCTCCACCGAAAGCGCGCTGGCCTTGCTGTGCCTGCTGATGGCTGGGGTCCACAGCATGCTCGAATTCCCGCTGTGGTATGCCTATGTGCTGGTACCGCTGGCCCTGATGATCGGCGTGCTGCACCAGGAACAGCTCGGTGGGCGCGCGCTGCGCCTGCCTCGGACCGTCCCCGCCGTGATCGTGTTGCTGCTGGCGGCGAGCCTGCTGGTGATCGCCATGGACTTGCGCCGCGTGATCAATGGTTATCTCTACCTCAGCGTGCAGGAGATCGCCGGACCGCTCGGCGCGCCCGTCACGGTACGGCCAGAATGGACCCTGTTCCCGCAGCATTTCGATTACCTGCTGGCTTCACGCCTGGAGATCGATGAAGGAATGAGCCCGGCCGACATCGCCCAGCTGGAAGCGGTGGCTTTTCGCTTCGGCAACGAACCGGCGCTGCTGCGCATGGTGCTGGCGTATGCCATGAACGGCCGCGACCAGGATGCCTTGCGTACCATGCGCATCATCCGGAATCTGCATCCGGATTTTTATCCCGAGGCCTATGCCAGATGGGAAGTCCTCGCGAGGAAATCGCCGGAGAAGTATCAGGAATTGTTCGAGCAAATGCCCGAGCCCAAAGTCCGCCCTGAGACAATGCCGAAGACACCGTCATTGAGGGCTTCCGGGGTAGGGCATCAAACCGAAGGTGGGCGCGAGGCAGGCGTGAATTAGAGCATTTTCAATTGACGTGTTACACAACCAGGGCGGGTTTGAAACCCGCCCCTACGAAATGCCGCCACAGCCATGGTGATGCCCCGTAGGGGCGGGTTTCAAACCCGCCCGCCTTGCTTCTGGCAAATCTCCTACCCTTGCCCCCGATCCTGCACCCGCACCAGTATCGCCGAGATATTATCGCGCCCGCCGCGCTGATTGGCCTGGTCGATCAGGTGCGCGACCGCGCCGTCCAGGTCGGGCATGCGCTCGGACACGATGGCGGTGATCTCAGGATCTGGCAGCATGTCGAACAAGCCATCCGAACATAATAAAAACAGG
>Ga0182745_1005534_pt1 | contig 10310 bp, 9 predicted proteins | sample eDN3rd30CKraftBY_FD_128523 | JGI IMG/M metagenome (GOLD analysis project Ga0182745, IMG submission 128523) | Enriched backyard soil microbial communities from Emeryville, California, USA - eDNA 3rd pass 30_C Kraft BY (version 2) (version 2) | ecosystem: Environmental > Terrestrial > Soil >... | reverse complement strand
TGAAGGATTGGCGGCGCGTCGCGACCCGATACGACCGGTGCCCGGAAACCTTCTTCTCTGCGATCTTGCTAGCCGCAACCGTCTTGTTCTGGCTCCGAAACTCAATGAGTCTGGACCCTAGGCCATGACTTGCAAATGCACCAGCACCAACGTGTGACTGTCGGCTTTGCTCCGAGCAACGTGCTGTGCAGCAGCAAGGCTCATGGGTCCCGTTGATTGGCGATGATGCCGACCTTGCGCTGTTTCGTCGTCGATGGCAGCGGCTTTGGTCGCTTCTCCTGCTGATGCGCGGGCACATGCCGGCCGTTCAGAACCCGAAGCGGCGCCCTTGCCGGGGCGCCGCCGGAGGTTTTGTCCCTTGGTCCCTTTACCAGTCGAAATCGTCGCTGCCGAGCTGGTTGAGGCGGGTATCCTCGATCACCAGATGGTCCGTTCCCGCCCTGATCACCACGTCGTTGCCGACCTGGCTTGCGGCGCCGCGGACATCGGACCAACTGTTGAAACGGGCATAGGCGGACAGGTCGATCGTGTCATCATCCAGCTCGAAATCGGTGATCCGGTCGCGGCCGCCGTTCCAGACGAACGTATCGGCGCCTTCGCCACCGGTCATGGTGTCATTGCCCGCGCCGCCGTTCAGGGTGTCATTTCCCTCATGCCCGATGATCCGGTCGCTGCCCGCCTCGCCGAACAGCCGGTCGTCGCCTTCGCCGCCATAGATGATGTCATTGCCTGCGCCCGCGCGGACCGTGTCATTGCCCTCGCCTGCGCTGATCGTGTCGCGGCCGGCCCCGCTGACCGCGAGGTCGTTGCCCTCGCCCAGCGTGATCGAGTTGTTGCCGCCGCCGGCATTGACCCGGTCATTGCCCTCGCCGGCATTGATCACGTCATGGCCGCCAAGCGCGCTGATCACATCGTTGCCCGATCCGCCGCTGACGCGGTTGTTGCCCGCGCCTACGTTGATCTGGTCATTGCCTTCGCCACCATCAAGCGTGTCATTGCCGCCATGTCCAAGGATCGTGTCATCACCGGACATGCCCCAGATCTGGTCGGCGGCATTGGTCCCGCTCAGGCGGTTACCGTCGTCATTGCCACGGATTCGTGCCATGGTTTCTCTCCGTCAATTCAGGATGGACCGGCATGGGTTGGATACGGCGTCTCGCCGTGATCCGCTCTGGCTGCCGGTTCGGCCAGTGCGGAAACTCCGTGAACTCAGGCGCGGCCGCGCGCGGCCAGCCGCTCGCCGACCAGCAGCATCCGCATCGTGTTTTCGGCGGCATTGCGCAGCAGCTTTGCGCCCCCGCCGATGGCCTTCTGCAGCGAGCAGGGCCGGCGGATGATCGAGGCATAGGCGCCGATCCCATGATCATAGGTCTGGCGCGCGCCCTTTCCGATGGTGCCGGCCAGCGCGATGGTCGGGATGCCAAGCACCTCGGCGCGCCGTGCGACCTCGCAGGGAACCTTGCCGAAGGGGCTTTGCCCGTCCAGCGCGCCCTCGGCAGTGATGACCAGATCGGCGCGGCCCAGCAGGTCGTCGAAATCGAGATATTCCAGCATCATCTGGAAGCGCGGATGCAGGGTCGCGCCGGCAAAGGCGATCAGTCCCGCCCCGAGGCCGCCCGAGGCGCCCGCGCCGGGCATCGTCGCCACCATCTTCCCGGTCTCGGCCTCGATAGCCGCGGCATAGCGCGTCATGCCGCGATCAAGGCATTCGACCTGCTCGGGCGTCGCACCTTTCTGCGGGCCGAAGACGCGGGCGACGCCACGGGGGCCGAGCAGCATGTTATGCCAGTTCACCGCGGCGTCGATCTGCACCGAGGCGAGCCGGGGATCGAGACCCGAGGCGTCGATCCGGGCCAGCCGCTCCAACGCCCCGCCGCCTTCGGGCAACTCCTCGCCCGAGGCGTCCAGCAGCCTTGCGCCAAGCGCCCGCGCCATGCCGGCGCCGCCATCGTTGATCCCGCTGTCGCCGCAGCCGATCAGGATGCGGTCAACGCCATGGTCAAGCGCCTGAAGGATCAGTTCTCCGACCCCGCGGCTGGTGGTCAGCGTCGGGTCGCGGCGATCGCGGGGCACCAGCGATAGCCCGGCGGCGGCGGCCATCTCGATCACCGCGGTGCGGGGGCCTGCGCCACCCATCAGCCCCCAGAAGCCGGCAACAGCCTCGCCGACCGGGCCGGTGATCCTTGCCGGGATCATCCGGCCACCGGTCGCGGCAATCAGCGCCTCGGTCGTGCCCTCGCCGCCATCCACCATGGGCGCGGTGAGGATTGTCGCATGGGGGGCCGCACGGCGCACACCGCGGGCAATCGCCTCGGCCACATCCTTGACCGACAGGGATTCCTTGAAGCCCGAGGGCGCAATCAGAACGGTCAGTGACATCTCGTGATCCTTCTCTGCTGTCTGAAAGGCTTACGCACGACACCTGACGGTTAATCCCGCGCCGATGAAAAAAATGCGCGGAGGGGGAGTGAAAAAAGGCGGCTGGTACCGCCTTGCTCACTGAAATATCCGGTGAAAATCACCTGACGATCAGGCGGATTCCCAAGGGCCGCAGCGCGTGGTTCATGTCGCGCAGGGCATCTTTGGCCGAATGTCGGTGAACATGCCGCGACACGGGCCTGGGCTGGGTCCCGGTCTTGCGCAGCTGGGCTGGACGCGGAACCGGGCGCGCGGCAGCGATGGTTTTTGGGGGATCGGCCTGCGGCATCAGGGCGATGGCGGGCGCAACCAGAGACGCCGCAGGCGGAGGCGGGTTGGGCGCATCGCCCCTGAGGCCCGAAAGCTGCGCGGGCCAGACCAGCAGCGCAAACGCGATCAGCAATGTCGTGACCGCAGGCGCGAGGGGCAGGGCAAGCCGCAGCAGGTCGCTCTGGTCGAACCCGGCATTCTCGGAAAACGCTCTGCCTTGCCGATGACGGGCGGGTGGTCGACGGGTTCCATAATGCCGCCAGCCAATCCGAGGGGCAAGGCTATGGCCTGACCCTTGCCGCCATCTTCGACGACCGCCCCGCCTTCGACGCGATCCTTGGCTGGAGCGACGCCAACCTTGCCGTGCGGGGTGACGCGCTGATGGCGTGGCGCTGGCAGCCGGGGGCCGAGCCTCCGGTGCAGGACCGCAACAACGCGACCGATGGCGACCTGTTCCTGGCCTGAGGCCTGATCCTTGCCGCCGCCCGACAGGACCGGCCGGAACTCACGACGCGCGCGACGCGGATCGCCACGGATGTCATCGGGCTCTGCACCGCCCCGCACCCGGATGGCGGGGGCGAGGTGCTGCTTTTGCCTGCGGCGGCGGGGTTTCGCGACGATGGGCAACTGGTCATCAACCCCTCCTATTACATGCCGCGCGCGATGCGCGAGCTTGGTGCAGCCACCGGGGTCCGGGAACTCGGCCCGCTCGCCGATACGGGCGAGGCGATGATCGAGCGGCTGGCGCAGGACGCGCTGGTGCCCGACTGGGTCGCCCTGACCGCCGAAGGCCCCGCCGCCCCGCCCGAAAGCTTCTCGCAGAACGCGGGCTATGAGGCGATCCGCGTGCCGCTGATGGCGCTCTGGTCCGGCAATGCCGCCTCCCGCGCGGTCGCAGGTTTCGCCGAGGCCACGGCGGCGGAGTGGAAAGACGACAGCCAGCCAGTGGTCTTCGATCCGAAAAGCCGTGAGGGGCTGGAGCGCAGCGCCGATGCCGGCTATCGCGCCGTCGCCGCCCTCAGCGATTGCGCCGCATCGGGCGGCCTGGGTTCGGCGATGCCGCGCTTTACCGCCGACCAACCCTATTACCCCGCGACCTTGCACCTGATGGCGCTGGTCGCCCAAGCGACGAATTTTCCCCAATGCGTGCTCGTATGATCCGATCGACATTCCTTGCCGCCGCGCTTCTTGCGGCCAGCCCGGCCTTCGCCCAGAGCGCGCCCGCGCAGGACGGGTTTCTGGCGCTGAACATCTATCTGCAGCGAAACGACTCCGCCGCGGTCGAGGCCGAACTGAGGCGTTTGCGGCTGAAATATCCGCAATGGACGCCGCCCGCCGACCTGCGGCAATTGTCGAACACCGTCCCCGGCCCCGAGATCGACCGTTTCTACCAGCAACTCGCCGCCGGCCAGACCGCGCAGGCGGGCGACGCGCTGGCGGCGATGCGGCGGGATTATCCGAACTGGACCCCGCCCGCCGACATGACCGCGCAGCTTGAGACGGCCTCGGGCCAGCAGTCGCCGGATGCGGCGCTGCAAAGCGGCGATGTCGATGCCGCGCGCACGGTGGCGGCGCGCACGTCGCGGCTGCTGCGCTGCGACCGGATCGACAATGCCTGGCGGATCGCTGAGGGCCAGCGCAAGGCCGGAAGTTCGGCCGAGGCGCTGGCCACCTATCGCGCGATCCTTGGCGCCTGCACCAATCCGGGCGAGCTTGCCGCGACCATCGAAAAGGCCGATGGGGTCAGCAGCGAGACCGAGTTGCGCGCCATCGTGGCGCAGGTCAGCGGGCGTTTCCCGGCCGATGCCGCGCGCTACGACCAGCTTTTGCAGCGCCTGCTGGCGGGTAGGGGCAAGGGGGCGAGCGTGGCGACCGTCCCGGCGGGCCGCGCCGCGGCGCCGGCGACCCCTCAGGTCGCGCAGCCCCAGCCGCAGGCCCAGCCCAAGCGCCAGCAACAGCAGCAGCCCCGGCAGAGGGAGGCCGCTGCGGCGGCCCCGCCCCGGTCCTCGGAAAGCCCGGCGCAATGTGCGGCCCGGACGGCGGGCGCGCGCGGCGGGGACGGTGCTTGAACGGGCCTGGTGCGTCTACAACCTCGACCGGAGCATGGAGGCGATGGCGGATTTCCGCGCCGCGCTGTCCGGCCGCCTGACCGCGCAGCAGCAGCGCGAGGCGCGCTACGGCCTCGCGCTCAGCGACCTCAAGCTGGGCATGGCCGAGGAGGCTTCGCGCATCGCCGCCGCCACCGACTTCACCCGCCAGCAGCGCGTCGATGTCGAGCGCCAGATCCTCGACCAGCGCGGCGTGCAGGCCTATCGCGAGCGGCGCTATCGCGATGCCATCCGCTATTTCGACGCGATGGAGCAAGTGGCAGGCGGCATACGCCGCGACCTCGCGATTCTGCGCGCCTATGCCTATCTGAGCGCGGATCAGCGCCCACGCGCGCGGGCCGAGTTCCAGCGCCTGAACGACGAGATGTCGACGAAGGAGACCCGACGCGGGCTCAGCGCGGCATCGGACTGAGCCGCCCGCTGGGGCGGCGGCAGATGACAGGACAAGGCCATGCAGCGTGAGCAGAGCGCGTTCAACTCGAAACCATACAACAGGTTGGCGCAGCATAAGGACGGCGGAGCATCGGGCAACCTGCTGCAAGGCAGAATGCATTAGGGGCATGCTTGGCTGGATGAGCAGATGACGGGCCCAGAGCGGACGGCTGCCTCGCGCCAATCCTACATGCGGCACCTTTGGCCGCCGTTCAGCTTTGCGCGGCGCTCGAAGTCCGTGGCCTCGGGCATGCCGTATAGATCTGCTTTGCACCCGCGTCGATGACCTCATCGAGGCAGTGAAGGCCGGATTTACGGCCCCGCAGCGCGTTTCCAAGCGACGGACGCGACTCCTCCGCGACCGCATCGAGACCATCGCGCCGGGCCGTGGCATCGAGGTCATGGCGCTGCTGCCGGACCATCCACCGAACTGGATCGCCTGTCGTGGCATCCGGCACTGTGTCCGTCGCGCCGAGGGGTCCGAACGGATTTTCCGTGAGTGACGAAACCACGAGGCCGAGCTGATTTTTAACAGATTTGGCTGGCATCGGTGTGCAGACCGACGCCTTCTGGCCGTCGGATAGTCGCGGTAACGAATGTCACAGCTGCCCCGCACCCTGCTATGTCCTGGGAACATATGGTGTTGCGATCCGGTTTAGAGGGGATGATAAAAACACGCGGAAGTTGTTTCTGGATCTGTGGAAGGTCGACCCATGTCATTTGCCTCTGCAAACGAACGCTACTTCGCCAGCCTGGTCAATCAGGCCCGTCGGGCTGAAGGACTTCCAGCGCTGACCCTCGAGCGACGGCTGAATGATTCATCCGAGGATCATAGCCGTTGGATGTTGACCGCCGACGTATTTTCCCACACCGGGCGAGGCGGCTCGTCGGCGAGGGAGCGGATGGAGGCGGCAGGTTTCACGCTGCGAGGCGATTGGATGACTGCGGAAAACATTGCCTATGTCGGGATCACAGGCGAGGCGGATCTCAGCGATGAAATCCGGGCACTGCATCAGATGCTGATGAACAGTCCCGGCCATCACCGCAACATCATGAGCGATGCTGCCTATATCGGCATCGGTCTCGAGGTCGGGCTATTGCGTGTGAATGGTCAGGATCATCGCGTGCTTATGGCAACCCAGAATTTTGCCGATACGGATGGTCCGGTGCGGATCGACAACGGTAGATTTGGACGCGCTGTCGACCCGGAGGCCAGCTTGACGATGCAGACGCGTCAGCATTGGTGGCAAGGTTTCGACGGTGAGACCTATGTGACGCCAGGGCCGCGGCAGAGCACTATCCGAAACGACGATTATCGGCTGACCGCACGCAACGACATGGCATCTGGTGCGGCGGGGCATGACTGGATGGCGGGGAACGCTGGTCATGACACTTTGAACGGCGGCGCAGGGAATGACCGTTTGATTGGTGGCGCGGGCATGGATCTGCTTCAGGGCGGTCCGGGCAATGATACCCAGCAAGGGGGCGCTGGCAATGATCGCCTGATCGGCGGCGACGGAAATGACCAGCTGCGCGGTGAGTTGGGCGCTGACCATCTTGCGGGTCAGACCGGAAATGACTGGCTGATCGGGGCCGCCGGAAACGATACGCTGAACGGCGGAACGGGAAACGACACATTGCGCGGCGGTGCCGGTAACGATCTTCTGGTGGGGGAAGCGGGGGCGGATGTGTTCCTGTTTCACGCTGGGGACGGGCAGGATACGATCAGAAACTATCAGCCCGGGATGGATCGGTTGATGTTGGATGCCACCCTCGTGGATGGCGGTGCCATTGCCTTCATGCGCGATCACATGCGCCAGACGGCGAATGGGGTGGTCATCGACTTTGGGACAGATGGCCGTATTGTCCTGACCGGCGGAAATCTGACGGTTGCGGGGGTGGCGGACGACATCTTCGCGATCTAGCTGAGATTTGATGGCAGTCATGCCATGAACGTCGCCAGAGGTGGCAGCCCTCGCGGGGATGCAAGGCCGTATCGTGACCATGCCGCGGAATTCGGAAAGGCAATAAGCTGACCATCATTTTGGTACGCGCTGGCCTGTCGTGGCGGAATTTTCGCCCTCGCTTTCGGCCTCATCGGTTTCAGCATACTCTCCGGTGATCGCCTGCGCCACGTCGCCAGCCAGTTCGTTCAACAGCTCTATCTCGTCTTCCCCCAGGTTACGGGGCCGCGTGTCCAGCAGGCACAACGCCCCCAGAACCATGCCGTCTGCCGTGCGCAGCGGAGCGCCCGCATAAAAGCGCGTCTTCCAGAGGTTGATCGCCGGATTGTCGGCAAAGCGTGGGTCGCGTTGGGTATCCTGGATGACCAGCGTGTCGTCGCTGGAAACCACATGATCGCAGACCGCATCCTCGCGGGGCAGTGTGATCATGTTGCTGCCGTCCCGGGTCACTTCGCCGGGCAGGTCCATGCTTTGACCGATGATGAACTCGCGTTCGGCGTCGATTGCGGTGATCACGGCAAATTCCACGTCAAACACCTCGGCCGCGCGGGCGGCAATCGCGTCCAGTTCTTCACGCGATTGGCCGCTGAGCACGCCCGTTTCCCGCAGGGCGGCCACGCGCTCGTCATCGTTTTCGGGGCGGGGTGCCACCTGGCGCTGGCGGGCCAGTTCCGGGCTCAGCATCTGTTCGATCCGTCGGACCCCCTCGTCAGCCGAGGTGACCACCGCATCGGCGCCAAGATCGCCGAGACCTTCACCTTCCGTGACAAGCGAGGGCGGGTTCCACAGCGCCAGAACGATCTTTACCCCCGGCCAGCGATGGCGCAGCCGGCGGCAGAACGACCTCGCGGAAAGTTCTGGCTGACGGCTGAAATAGCTGAGGCAGACAATCTCGACCTCGCTCAGATCCAGCTTGTCCAGGTAGCGCGCCGTCAGGACTCCGGCCGGGCGCTGCTGCGCGCGAATATCGTGGAAGGCCAGGGCATGGACCAGCATCTCGCACGCGACATTGTCGATTTCCCACTTGCCGCCGATGCAGGCGACGCGTGCCGGACCTGTGGGCGGCTCGGGCGCCGGATATTCCTCGCGCAGGTCGTCCAGCATCACGTCCATGCCGTTGACGACACGCAGGCGATGTTCGGCACGGGCCTGGGTCAGGAAGTCATGACTGGCCTGCCGCAGCACCTCGATGCCGTACCGGTCATAGAATTCCGAAACGGAACTGTCCTCGATGGCGTTGCTGGCGATCTCGATCGCCTCTTCGGGGTCGTCGGCGATCAGGCGCTGATAGATCCGGGTCGGCACGTCCAGAACCGGCGTCGAACCCAGCAAAGTATCCAGGAACTGCAGTTGTGGTAGATTTCGCCCGATCACCAGCAAGCAGACGGTCAGCGGCGTGGACAGGACCAGCCCGATCGGACCCCATAGCGCGGTCCAGAAGGTCGCGGCGGCGATCAGGGACAACGCCGACAGCCCGGTGCTGGTCCCATAGAGGACCGGTTCGATGATATTGTTGCTGATGAGTTCCAGAACAACGATCAGTCCCACGGTCAGCAGCACCATGTTCCAGCCGGGATCGACGGCAAAGGCCAGCGTGATCGGAAAGATCGCCGACAGCATCGGCCCGACATAGGGGATGAAGCGCATGACGGCCGCAAGCGTCCCCCACAGGATCCAACCCGGTACGCCGATCAGCCACAACCCCAGCGCCATCGGAATGGCATAGGTAACGTTCACCACAAGCTGCATCAGCAGGTATTTCGAGATGCGGCTGCCCGCTTCCTCGATCGCGTCGGTCGACCGGTGAAGGTTGCCCCCCAGCATGCGGATCAGCCGGTCGCGCAGGTCGCCGCGATCAAGAAGGGCAAGGAACACGAAGACGAGGACGATACCCGCCGTCGCCACCGGCGCCAGCACCGGCACCAGCCAGGCGATGGCGGTCCGAAACGGCGATTGCGGGGCCGGAACCACCTGCACCCGGGTCTGGGGCATGCTTTCCTCGTTCTGGGCGATCGCTTTCTCGACCTCCTCCTGCACGGTGTCGATCATGTCCATGGCGCCGTCGAATATGCCGGGGCCTTTCATGCTGTCGCCGAGGTTGTCGATCTTGGCACGGACGGTACTTTGGTAAGTCGGCAGCTGTACGGCCAGCAACCGCACCTGCGATCCGACCAGCAGCCCAAGCCCCAGGATCACCGTCACCACCGTCGCCATCACCAGGATCACCGACGGCACCCTTGGTAACCCCCGCCGCCCCAGCCAGACGATCAGAGGGCTAAGCGCGAAGCTGATCAGAAACGCTATTGCCAGCGGGATGAGCACATCCTGTCCGAGGTAAAGCCCCGAAAGGACCAGCGCCGCGACCAGAAGCCATGCCGCCAATCGCACGATATCCGGCGTCTGGACCGGCGTGACAGGATCGTCCATATTTCCTCTCCCCCTCTTGGTCGCGGCCGATGCAAGGTCGGAAGGCAACGCTTGCCGAGCCCGTCGGTTGCCTCGAATGGAACCTCCGTCGATCGAAAGTGCCTACCATCCAGGGGGCCATTGACTGGAGATGACTATGGAGGTCCGTTCAGAGGCCGGGAACATCCGGCCTCTGCGAACGTTGCCTCAAGAAGTGTGTCAAGTAACGAGTGGGGACATGCGCGATCCATCCGCGTTGATCGAACATCTAGAGGCGACGCTTTCAGAGACGACCGGCCCCAAGGAGCGCAAGGAGCTGATCAAACGATTGAAGTTCCTTCGCCACGCGCAAAGGCTGCAGGACATGCGCGACCTGAAATTACAGATCGAGAGCGATGAGAGTTAAGTATTTCGATCCGTGGGCAAGCAATGATGATGTGAGCTACTCCCCGGAAATCGGACAGTGACGGAAGCTAGGATCTGACGTTTGCTGGTCTCCAAGTTTGAGGAGATCAGGATGCGGAAACGCAGGAACCATGACGCGGGCTTCAAGGCTCGGGTGGCGCTGGAGGCCGTGAAGGGCGAGCGCACGGTGTCGGAGCTGGCCGCCGAATACGGCGTGCATCCGACGATGATCCATCAATGGAAGAAAGCTTTGCTCGGCGGGGCGGCGGACATTTTCGAGCGCGGCGGCAAGAAGCCTGCAGTGGAG
>Ga0182745_1005530_pt1 | contig 10315 bp, 8 predicted proteins | sample eDN3rd30CKraftBY_FD_128523 | JGI IMG/M metagenome (GOLD analysis project Ga0182745, IMG submission 128523) | Enriched backyard soil microbial communities from Emeryville, California, USA - eDNA 3rd pass 30_C Kraft BY (version 2) (version 2) | ecosystem: Environmental > Terrestrial > Soil >... | reverse complement strand
TGCCTACTCTGAATTTAGTCGGAGTAGGCAATTTCATTTTCACAAAAGCAAATGATAGGGAACTTTTATAAATTTTAAATAACTACATATAATTTAGTTACAAATAGAATATAGATAGTTAACAATTGATGTAACTGGTTAATTTTTTAAGTTTCAATAATTGAAAGGAATTCTTTGAAATGGAGCTTTACTTAAGATGAAATTTAGTAATTTATTGATGTTCTTAGTAATCTCTGGGATGCTATTATTATCAGCCATAATCTTAACGACATCTCATTACATAAATGAAAAATATGTTATTGATGAAATTCTATATTATGTAACCAATGGATTAGAAGGAACATCGGAAGGTTTGATCGGATATTGGATTATCGAAAATTTCCTTCCTTTTGTGTTGATAATGGTATTGATTCTAGTGCCTATCCTTATTCCAAAAAGTAAGACAATTAAATTTCGCTTCAAAAAAAGGAAAGTTCAATTTACTGTATTCCCTAAAACAACTAAATTTCGATTTGTCTATTCATTAGTTATTTTCTTCTTTTCTGTAGTGGTAAGCTTTTTCTTACTGGGTATTGATGAGTTTATAAAACGAACTTTCGAGAATTCTATTTTTATTGAAGAACATTATATTGATGGACGAGACATTGCGTTACAATTTCCGGAGAAAAAGCGAAACCTAATTCTCATTTATTTAGAATCTATGGAAAATGCATTAATAGATGAGAAAAACGGTGGGGGATGGCCATATAAGGTGATTCCTGAGTTAGAAATATTAGCAAGAGATCATATTAACTTTTCTAATACGAATCAAATAGGCGGAGCATACCCTATTAGTAACACAGGATGGACAGTTGCAGCAATGGTAGCATCGACATCTGGTCTGCCACTTAAAATACCGATTGAACGAAATAGCTATACAAATACTGACAGATTTCTTCAGGGTGCATACACACTTGGCGATATACTAAAAAATGAAGATTATAATTTAAAGCTAATGGTTGGCTCTGATGCACAATTTGGTGGGCGTCTAAATTACTTTACAACTCACGGTGGATTTGAAATCTTTGATTATAATACTGCTATTGAAGAAGGGAAAATGACTGAAGAGGATAAAGTTTGGTGGGGATTTGATGATACGCATTTATTCACATGGGCTAAAGAGGAACTAGTAGAGCTTGCGCGTAAAGAGAAACCTTTTGATTTTACTCTATTAACTGTTAATACACATTTTCCAGACGGTTATTTAGAAGAAACGGCAGAGCAAAAATACAACTCTCAATATGAAAACGTATATGCACACTCATCCAAACAAGTCGATGAATTTATGAAATGGTTGCAAAAGCAGGAATTTTACCAAAATACAACGGTCGTACTAATCGGTGACCATTTGAGCATGCAAGATCCCGCTTATTACGAAGGAAAGATAAACACTGAATACAATCGTACTATTTATAATGCTTTTATAAATACTCCTATTACGCCAACTAAAGCAAATTTCCGAATATTTACCTCTCTTGATTTATACCCAACCATTCTTGCAAGCATTGGTGTGGACATTGAAGGGGAGCGATTAGGACTTGGAACAAATTTGTTCTCAAATAAACGTACATTAGTTGAAGAATACGGATTGAACTATGTGGACACTGAACTCAGTAAAAATTCTCATTTTTATAACCAAGTGATATTAACGGATGATTATTTTGATTTAATTAAACAGAAGAATAGGAATAAATAGCGGCCAATTTTAGATTGGCTTTTTTCTTTTTAAAATTTGATAAATACTATTAGTACTTGCGAAATTAAGTAATTAATGTAGAAATAGGTAGAAATTCATAGAATAAAAAATGAGGATATTTAAATATAGTTTTATAGTAAATAAAGTTATATATTTAAGATAAAATGAGAACGAAATAGGTTCCTCATTTGAAAAAGGCAAATTTATCGAAAGGTAGAGACGCAAAGTCACAGATCTAAGGGGTACTATGATGGCTGGGCTACCAAATGAAGAATCACAAATATACTCTGCTAAAAATGAGTAGCTTACGATTCTTCCAATAAAAAATATGGAGGGATATTTTTTTATGACTAGTAAATTCAACAAAAATGTACGCAACGTTTTAGCAACAAGTTTCTTAATGGCAACTTTTACATTCGGAACTGGACAAGCCTTTGCCAATGAGGAACCAACTGAAGCGGAAGAAGTTGAAGTTGTAGAAGAAAGTGTCATTGACTCATCTAATGAAAGTGTTGAAGTTACTGAAACTGAGAAGACTGTTGATGAACAAACAAATAATGACCAAGCAAGCTCTACTGATGAAAATACAGAATCAGAAGAAGCTACGGTTGATACTGCAGAAGGACAAGCAGGCGAAGAAACGACAACTGCTGAAAATGACCAAAAACCTATTAGTGTAGTGGATTTCTTTAAAAAAATTATTAACAATATCCTAGTTGCCGTTGAAAATGATGACACAATTAATGCAATTGTATTAGCAAAAGATGCGCAATCTAAAATAGAAGAGGCAGAAGTACTACTTGCAGAAGGCAAGGAAGAAGAAGTAAGTAAACTATTAGAAAAAGCTCTAGCACAACAAGAATTAGCAATTGAAAAATACGAAGATGCAACATCAGAAGACGAAGCGAAGGAAGAAGGATCTTCTACTAATGAAGAATTGCAAAATGGTGAAGCTGAAGATGGGACAACAACTGAACCAAAAGCATCTGAAGAGGTAAAAGAAGAAGTAACATTGGACACAGTTCGCGCAGCACTTGAAGCAAAATTTTCTTCTAATTTAATTGCACTTCAATCCGCGCTAGACAAAGTAAGTAACCCTAAGGCTAAAGCAGCTTTAGCTAAAAACGTTGAAAAAGCGAAAAATCGATTAGAAAAGAAAGTGAATAAAGAATTAGCAAAACTAGAAGCTAAGGGTCTATTTACTAAAGAAGAAAAAGAAGAAGTAAACGTGATCGAACAGGAAGTAACTACTGAGGAAATGGCAAAAGAAGAAGCTGCTGAGCAATTAGTTGTCGTTCCAACTGAGACTGAACAAAAATCAGAAGTGGTTACGAAAGATGTGGAAAAAGCTGTAGTTGAAACAACTAAAAAAGCAGAGATTGAAAAAGTAAATGTTATAAAAGAAACAAACACGAAAAAAGAGTATCAGTCTAAAAAAGAAGAAAAACAACAAGAAGTAGTGAGTAAAAAGGAAGAGAAACAGCAAGAAGTGTCTTCTAAAAAAGTAGAACAACAACAAGAAAAGGCTGAAAAGGCAGTAGAAAAACAAGAAAGTAAAGCCGAAAAGGCAAATGAGAAAAACAATAGCAGAAATGGTAATAAAGGAAATAATGGAAATAGCGGCAACGATAAAGGAAATGGTAACAACAGCAATAACGGAAATGGTAAAGGAAACGGAAAAGAATAATCTTGTTTTCAAATTAAAAGGAGCTATGGTCATAGCTCCTTTTGTGTTTTAACTCAACTCTCTAAACATTGTATGATTAAAATGGTATTTGGCTCAAATCCTAAATTGGTCAACAAGACATCCTCGTAAATTCAATTTAAAGAACGAAATTTAATTCGAAAAAGTTAATTCAAGATTCCCTTCATAGGGCACATGTTCAACAGTTATGATTATATCTTCACCATTTTTATCTTTACCATTTCGTTTGTAAGTAAATTTATCTTTATTTAGTTCTGTTATTTCAAGAATGGCTCCGTATTTATTTTCTCCAAGGGAAACATGAGCTCGTATTTTATTTTCATTTAAAACATTAAAATAGCCAAAGTCCCCACGACTTTCTCCGGTTTTAGGATCGAAAAATTCATATTTACTTGTATTGAAATCATACTTTGCAAGGCCAAGGAAATCAGTGTTATATGGTGAAACATCATTTCCATTTTCATCTAAAGCAATTGTACCTTGCCATAAAGTGTTTGCTAGAATTTCGTCCCCATCTACATCTGTAATCACTTCACCTGTAAAGGTTTCGAAAGATTTATTTGGATTAGTGAAAGTAAGTTCTGAATCTAAGTAAGGAATATGGTCAACAAAAACTTCTATATCATTACCATTTGCATCTTTGCCTATTCTCTTATAAGTAAACATATCAGATGTTAATTTAGTAATGTCAACAACTGTCTGAGTACCTTTGGATTCTGATATTAATACTCTATGTTTTCCGTCATTTGTAATAAAATACAGTCCATAATCGCCACGACTTTCTTTTGTGGTTTTATCAAAAAACTCGTAACGTGCATTCTCAGCATCATACTTTGCAAGACCTATAAAGTTAAGGTTTTCGTTTGTTAAATCATTTTGGTCCTTATCGTATACCTTCGTCCCTTGCCAATTTGTTTGAGCTAAAATAGCAGCCATTTCTTCACCTAGAGTGACTTCCTCTTTTTGTATTTCAGTTGTCTGTGCGTTCGTGATTAGGAAAAAAGAAACAATAACAGCTGTACTTGCTAAGATAATGGATATAATATGTTTTTTCATTTTAATCCTCCAAACTTTACATACTTTAGATAGCTTATCCAACTGATGAAAGAAAAAATCAATATTTTACATATTTGTTAAATAATTTGGAACTCACTAGAATATCAAAAATTTATTTAAATAACCTTAAAATATCTGAAACTTATTCACAAGATGAAACGACAAATGGAATGGTTTGATATTTAATCCAGTATTTAGGGGGATATTATGAAAAACGTTAAAAATTTATTAATTATAACTACTTTGACTGGAACACTTCTAGTGGGCGGTATTGGTGCTTCTGCAACTACTTCATTTAAAGATGTAAAAAGTGGATTTTGGGCTGATGACGAAATAAATTATTTAGTTGAGCAAAAAATTACTTCTGGTTACCAAAATGGTAAATTTATGGTGAATAAACAGATTACAAAATCTGAAGTTGCAAGTATGTTAACAAGAGCATTAAATTTAAAGCCAAGTAAAAATGCTAAAATTGAATTTTCAGATGTGAAGAAAAAGGATGCTGCTTATAACGATTATGTTGCTGTCGTTGAATCGGGAATCTTCCCTAAAGAAAAAAAATTCAATCCAAATCATAACTTTACAAAAGCAGAAATAGCAGAAGTATTTGTAAAAGCTTTTAAATTACAAGGTTATGGAACGATTGAGTTAAAAGACGTAGCGAAGAATTCAAATAGCTATGATGAAATTTCAACATTAATTGAGAATGATATTGCTACAGTAGGGAAGGATTTGAAATTTAACCCCAATAAAAAAGTTTCAAGAGCAGAATTTGCGGTTTTCCTTGCAAGAGCATTAAATGAGGACTTCTTACCAACTCAGTACAACATTGCGCAAAATATGAATCCAATGCTCAAATTATTTGATTTAATTATTAAAAATCCAAAAGATATTTCATCAGTATTTGCTCTAAAAAATGATTATGGATTTACTGAGGTAAGTAAGGAACTTAAAAAACTTGAAGTGAGTGAGTATAAAGAAATTGCTCGTTTAAACGGAACAACTGAATTTGTAATTCATCTAAATGTAGATTTAAAAGGAGATCAAGCTGGTCTATTAAAAGATGGTGAAAATGTACTTTATTTCTTAATTCAAAAGAATGATTATATGAACTTTAGTATTGTTTCAGTAAGTAAGACACCTCATTTAAAAGGTGATAATTCAATTTCCTTCACAAATGATCTAGCTGTAAAATTAGTTAGTGATTCAAGTAAAGCTTATTGGTATGTTGTTAGTGGTGGAGATGTTATTAGCAATGAAAATGGTGAAGTTGAAACATTTACAAAAAACGGTCTAGAGTACCGTTACATGGGTGAATCGTTAAATACTGAGGCAAAATTAAAAGCATATTTAGGTAAGACGTATACGCCTGAACAAGTGGAGAAATTGTTTAAAGATTTAGGATTCATCACTCATAATGGTAAATTAGCTCAACCGAATGCTGATGGTGGAAGCTTATTAAACTACGAGAAGGCGACAGCAAAACTAATTTCTAATTCTACAACTGTGAAAAAATATGAATTAAAAGTTCCGCTAGGGGAAACTAAGGAAATTAGTACCATGCATGCAGAATTACGATTTGTAGAAGGTAAGGGTTGGAGAGTTCAAAATATAGTGGATGCTGATCAATACAATCTATCCAATGAAACTGCACTTGTTTTATTTGCCGAATCAAATAAAGCATACTGGACAGCAGTTTCGGGTGGAGAAGGTGATGGGGAGCTCCAAACATTTAAAGTGGGCAATATGGAATATCGCTATATGTTAGAATCCCTTAACACAGAAGAAAGGTTAAGATCTTATTTAGGTCAATATTACACACCTGAAAAAGTGAATCAATTATATAAAGATTTAGGCTTTATCACACATAAAGGAAAATTAGCTCAACCAAATGCAGATGGTGGAAGTTTACTAAACTTTGCAAAAGCAAAAATTGAGTTAATCTCTGATAATGGTAAAGTGAAGAAATATAAATTAACGGTACCTCTAGGTGATACAGGTTCTTTTGAAACAATGGAAGGTGAACTTCATTTTGTAGAAAATGAAGGACCACGTGTTCATTATCTAAAATAAAGAGATAAAAAATGCCCCTAACAAGAAATGACTTTTGTTAGGGGCATAAGTTTTGTTTGAAGATTAGCGATTAGTTAAGATTACTCCACCTATTACAGTCAAACCACCGATTATTTGCGCCAAATATAATTGTTCACCTAGGAATATTGTTGCGAATATCGTTGCAAATACAGGAATGAGATTTAAGAAAATGCCTGCACGGTTTGCCCCTATTGCCACTACCCCTTTATTCCAGCTTAAGAAAGCAACGATTGAAGCGAATATCCCAACATAGAGAATGGCACCAATTGTTTTACCTGACCAGATAATTGGACTTTCCAAAGTAGCTAATTCGTAAGCAGAAAACGGGAGTAACATGATTGCCCCAATTACAATGGATATCAAAAATGTAGAGAATCCCGGAAGACGGTCAGAAAATTGTTTTACAAGTAGTGAATAGATACTCCAAGAAACTACTGCCACAATGACAATTAAGTCTCCAACGTTAAAGGAAAAATGGATTAAGTTATCGATGGAACCTTTTGTGAGGATGAAAAGCACCCCTACTAACGAAATGACAGTACCAATGATTTGATTTCTGCTCACTTTAATTTTTAAAAATGCAAAAGAAAATATGTATAAAAATATTGGAGTTAATGAGTTCATTAATGAAGCATTGATGGATGTTGTATAGTAAACGCCTATATAAACTAACGTATTAAAACTAGCTACCCCGGTCAAAGCAAATACGATCACGATTGGCCAATGTTGCTTGATTTGAGTCCAATCACGTTTTACATATTTATATGCTATTGGGAAAAAGACAACGAATGCTAAACACCATCTAAGAAATGATAAGGTAAATGGGGGGATTTCACCGGTAACTGCTCGTCCGATCACAAAATTCCCACCCCAAAGTATAGTGGCCAATATTAATAGTAAATGTGGAGGAATTTTCATTGGTACAACTCCTTTATATCAAAATAATAGTTCAATTATAGCGTTAATCGTTTAAACTTCAACCAGTATTTACTAATTAACTTTTGTGAGAATGATAATTTATTATTTCTATAATATCCAATTGAAAAAAGGGAGTAGCCCACAAGTGGGTACCCCCTTTCATAACGACTGTCTGAACAGAAAAACTATTAGTGTTTTTTACTTTTGCTTTGGTTGGTTATTAGTCATCGGTAAAAAAAGTAATAGGTGAATGGTCATCGGTTTACCAATTTTTAAATTAGGTATGCGCGACGGGCATTTTGACAGTACGTTATGCCTCGGTTTGGATTCTCACCGCCCCGAGGTGTTAACCCATTAGAAGTAGTTTGAGTCATCAAACTCAATTTCTACTTGATAGTTTTTAGCATTAATAAGATTAGACAAGCGATGTGCATCTTTTTCTAAATCATTTGCTCTAACACGATACTCTTCTGGATCATACAAAGTAACTTGATAGAAAATAACGCTGTCTCCAGTACTATGATAAAGTCTTTCTTTTTCCGCTTTACTCATTTCTTTACAAAGTGAAGCTTCAGCACGCAGTTGACTGGCAAGCTCAATTGCTTCTACAATTGGCAACTCTTCACCGTTAAATTGGACCGTGTTATCAATATTTGCGCGGTAGATTAATCTATCTAATGTTCGAGAATCTTTTCTTACTTGAGCAAGCTCAGCTTCTACATCTTTCAGTGTACGGCCATTTGGTTTAGGTAATTGCCCCTTTTCTACAATGGCTTTACTAACTGATTGAATTTCAATATTCAATTCGGAGATTTTTTTGGTTAAAACACTTTTTAATTTTACCCCTTCAGCTAACGGTATTTTCTTCATTTTTATTCCCCCTTACAGTACTATTGCAGGTTCCTTAGCCGATAGAATGAATGGCTGATAGTCTCCACCTGCTACTTGGCAAAACATTTTACCAGCAGATTGAAGTAATTCATTGCATTCATTTTCAGTTAATGATGGTCTTAAATAGAAGATTTGTATAGCATTTGTAGTCTCTTCAGTTACTGAAGTCTGTTTTGAATCGACAAATGGACTACCGAATGCCCCTTCTTCATCAATACTACATAAGATATTCTTTAATGAATTATAACGGCCATTAAGCCCTTCATAGCCTGTTTCTTCATTTCCAACAGTAATGGAGACATCTCCATGTATTTTAGAGGTATCGTAAATACCAATCGGAATTTCAAATTGCAATGAAAAGAAATTATTTAAATCGACCGCAAGATGGAACGGTTCTAAGTAGTTTTCTTTTGCAATTCTACGCATTAGACTTTCAGCAGAGTGACGGTATCTGTTTGGGTCTGCTCCAAATGATTTCCAAACTTTTCTCCATTCTGCAATCCCAGGTCTTTCAGTTACAGGTGTTTCTTGTAATTCAAAGAATAGGTTTTCCTGGTATAATCTCGTACGTCCTTTTATCATTTGAGGAGATTTTGATACAACAATTTTGGTATAATGGATAATGCCAAATTTTAATTGGTCGTTCGTTTCAAAAAGTGATGGATTAATTGAAATCTTCAAATAGAGTCACCTACTCACGTTTTATATATAGTAAAGTTTACCAAAGAAAGGAGCGGAATGCGAAGGTGAGCATCGAACAATTACAAGTTGAGTTAATTGACTATGCTAAATCAATTGGCGTCGATAAAATCGGGTTTACGTCCGCATCGCCGTTCAATGAATTAAAGAATCGCTTAAAGCGACAACAAGAACTAAATTATCAATCTGGTTTTGAGGAATCGGATATCGAAAAGCGTACGGAACCTGTTCAATTACTAGATGATGCAGAAAGTATCATTGCCATAGCCATTGCGTACCCTTCCAAAATGGAAGATGCCCCTGCAGGCAAAAAAGGAGCAAGACGTGGGATTTTTGCCCGTGCTTCTTGGGGGATTGATTATCACGTTGCCCTACGTGAGCGATTAAAACAGATTGAAGAGTGGTTAGTCGAACGCGTTCCAGATGTGAAGTTTAAGTCAATGGTTGATACAGGGGAATTGGTAGACCGAGCTGTAGCAGAGCGTGCAGGAATCGGTTGGAGCGGTAAAAACTGTTCGATTATCACACCTGAGTTTGGGTCGTATGTTTACTTAGGTGAAATGATTACGAACATTCCTTTTGTGCCCGACTCACCAATTGAAAATGAATGTGGGGATTGCACATTATGTCTGGACGTTTGCCCGACAGGTGCCCTTGTTGAGCCTGGTCAGTTAAACGCAAAAAGTTGTGTAGCTTTTTTAACGCAGACAAAAGACTTTTTACCAGATGAATTTCGAGCGAAAATCGGAAATCGAATTTATGGATGCGATACATGCCAGACGGTTTGTCCGAAAAATAAAGGGAAAATAAACTGGATTCATGAAGAATTTAAACCAAATCCAGAAATTGCGAAGCCTTTATTACAACCGTTGTTACAGATCTCTAATAAAGAATTTAAATCGAAGTTTGGATACGTTTCAGGTTCGTGGAGAGGGAAGAAACCTATTCAACGAAACGCAATTATTGCGCTAGCGCATTTTAAGGAAGAAAGCGCCGTCCCTGATCTAATTGATATAATGAAGAAAGATGAGCGCCCTGTAATGAGAGGGACTGCAGCATGGGCTATTGGGAAAATTGGCGGGCCATTAGCTGAAAATGCTCTTTTGAGTGCACTGGAAGTAGAGAAGGACGAACAAGTTCTTTCTGAAATTGAGAAGGGGTTAAAGTTACTTACAGTAGGATAGGAAACTTTACCAACAAATACGGACAGTTTGGCG
>Ga0182745_1005525_pt1 | contig 10318 bp, 8 predicted proteins | sample eDN3rd30CKraftBY_FD_128523 | JGI IMG/M metagenome (GOLD analysis project Ga0182745, IMG submission 128523) | Enriched backyard soil microbial communities from Emeryville, California, USA - eDNA 3rd pass 30_C Kraft BY (version 2) (version 2) | ecosystem: Environmental > Terrestrial > Soil >... | reverse complement strand
GCGCGTGCTGTACGGCGGCAGCGTCAAGGCGGCCAATGCCGCCGAACTGTTCGCCATGCCCGATATCGACGGCGGCCTGATAGGCGGCGCCTCGCTGGTGGCCGAAGACTTCCTGCGCATCGCCGAGGCGGGCGCCATAACCCGGAGTGCTTGAATGTCCGTAATGCTTACTGTCCTGCTGATCGTGCAGGTTGTCTCCGCCCTGACGATCATCGTCCTGGTCCTGCTTCAGCAGGGCAAGGGCGCCGACATGGGCTCCGCTTTCGGTGGCGGCTCCGCCGGCAGCCTGTTCGGCGCCGCTGGCGCGGCCAACTTCCTGTCGCGCACCACCAAGTGGGCGGCGGTCGTCTTCTTCATTTCCACCGCCGCGCTGGCCTACCTGGGCCGTCCGGCTCCCGCCGCTTCGCAAGGCGGGGTCATGGAAAGCCATCCCGCCGACCTGTCGGTACCCGCGGTCCCCGGCAGCACACCCGCGCCGGCCCCGGCGGCTCCCGACGCATCGGTCCCGTCGGTGCCCGCCACGCCGCCTGCGGCCCCTGCCCAGCCCGAGGCGCCCGCTCAGAAAAACTGAAGGGAATTCCGCTGACGGGCCGGCAAATGTTATATACTAGCGGGCTCACGCAAGCCGTCGTGGTGAAATTGGTAGACACGCTATCTTGAGGGGGTAGTGGCGAAAGCTGTGCGAGTTCGAGTCTCGCCGACGGCACCAACATGCTCAAAAAACTTGTCCAGCGCAGTCCGGGCAAGTCCACGAAACCCGCGATATTCCTAGTGAATCGCGGGTTTTTTTTGATCATCCAGGACGGTCCAGCGCCGTCTGGCTAGATCCAGGCCTTTTGAGTATGTTTTCGTAAACCTACTCAAACCGGTCCCGCTCCCCGGGGTCGCCTACTCAAAAGCGCGCTATGTGCGGGAGAAGCCCATCGACCCGACGTAATGCCTCAAGATATTGTATTCACGGCAAAGCAGGCTGAGGTCTATCGTGAACTTATGGCTGGTCGGAGCGTAGTTCTGAGTGCTCCCACAAGCCCGCCGGAGTGGTTCGCTCCTCAAGCCAACTGACGTTATTGGTAAGCAGGTGCAGGAAGAACCCAAACTGTGCAGCTCAGCTGAGAGCGAAAATCGATGAAAAGGGTGGTGGTGATGCGGGTGAGGCGCTCGAATCCTTCTTGGAGTTTGCTCCCCAATGGCTGACTTTTAAGGCACCCCGTCTTGTTGGTGCGGTTGGACGCATCCAGACGGAAGTATTCGGGCGACGTGGGATCAAGCTAGGCGATTATGGTCACTTTGCAGCCTGCTGGAGACTCTATCCATGAGCCCAGTTACTACCGCTTTGAAAGAGCGTGGTGTACCGATTCAAATTGTCGTTCGGTTAGTCCGTGGTCTTGGTGATCCCCAAACGTTGGATGACGCGCTGATAAATCTCTCGAAGCGCAAGGCAAGTGAATGCGCTGGGCTCACTCGCTTCGAACAGGCGCTTATCAACCCACTATGTGCCGAGTACTCAACAGCAACGGATTGCCCCAACGTGGACTAGTGACACTTAACCGCAAAGGGGAGCCATAGGTTGGTCAGTCCCAATCGAGTTACCAAATGTCCGGAGGTGGCAAAAAAGGGCGATGCAGTTAACCATTTTGACCTGCCAGATGCTCCCGTTGTTTGTGACCTGTAACACGATATCTCGTGGGGTGCCGCAAGATTTTTTCGTTACTTAACGTTACTTCACCGAGCTTAGGGTATCATTGTCCGGAGACAGCTTGGCTGGTATGTGAGAAGGCCGCAAAAAGGAACGTCGAAAAATGTATAAGGCTCCAACGGACGCCAACATCGAAGAGTTCGAGCAATTGACGTTCCTTGATCTTTTCTCCGGGTGTGGTGGATTCTCTCTAGGGCTGGAGTCGGCTGGTTTGAAATGCTTGGCGGCCATCGACTTTAATGAGCCCGCCATTCAGACCTTCAAGATGAACCATCCGGGCGTACCGCACGCCCTTGTCCGTGATCTGACCAAGTTTCATCCGGAGCACCTTGACGAGTTGCTCGGTGATCGGCGGGTGGATCTGATCGTCGGAGGGCCTCCCTGCCAAGGGTTTTCGAAGGCTCGTCAGGTAGATGGTGCCAACCACGGTGAACGACTGGTTGATGACCCCCGAAGGGGTCTTTATAGAGAGTTCCTTCGATACGTTAAGTACTATCAGCCCAAGGCCTTCATTATGGAAAATGTCCCCGGTTTGCGCACGGCAGCCGGAGGAGAGTTTTTCACCCGGGTGCAAGTGGAGGGACGTGAGCTTGGCTATCGGGTCATTCCCTATGAGGCCGAAGCTTGGCGTTTTGGTGTGCCGCAAAAGCGGGTCCGACAGCTTTTCATTGGAACTCGGCGCGAGCTGCCTCTCTTTATCGCTGCCAGATACATCCAGCCTACTCATGCTGCGATTGGCGAGCCCATCGAGGCTGGTCTTGAGCCAGCTGTGACGCTTGGTGAGGCGATTGGTGATCTTCCCCCAATCTATGCTGGCGATGGCCAATTTGAGCGTCCCTATGACATCAAGCTGCGGAAAGCTCATGTCAAGAGGTACGGGCGACGCTACACCTATGACGTGTTGCAGGTACACAAGGTAAAGAAACTCACGGCATATGCGTCCCGTCCTCACAGTAACCGCGACTTGCGCGATTTTAGCCGACTTGGTGAAGGTGAAAACAGCAGGCAGGTGATTGCCCGTGGGGAAGCGATGGAGTTTCCGTATGATCGGGACAACTTTAAGGATCGCTACACGCGTCAGCATAGGGATGGGCTCTGTTCTACCATCGTTGCCCACCTGAAAAAGGATGGGTTGATGTTCATCCATCCAACGCAGCCACGCTCTCTGACTCCTCGCGAGGCAGCGCGTATTCAAAGTTTTCCAGATACGTTCGTTCTGCCCCAACAACCAACGAATTCATTTTCCCAGATCGGCAATGCGGTTCCCCCTCTGGTTGGCAAGGGCATGGGTAACGCCATTCGTGATTATCTTGCCGCTGCTCTTGATAGTGACAAGGTCGTTCCACAGCTTTGCGCAGATTTGCCATCCGGTCGGGACGAAGCGATTGAGTTTTTGGAGTCTTTTGTCGAGTCGTTGTTTTTAAAACCGATAATGGAGTTGGATAGAGGTGAGTTCCTGCGGGCTTGGTGGACAGTTGGATTCTTGCATCCGAATCTTCACCCGGATTCGGCGTTCGATAACGGAAAAATATTAAGCAAAGGGCCGCGTCGAGGAGTCAGTTTTGTGCTGGAGCCCGTCTATATCCGTAGTGGTTGGCCGGTTGAGCTTATTCCGATCGCGTGTGAGGCACGCCGACGTTTTGATGAAGGTCTACTCGCTGAAGATGAATACTACTGTTCGGCTGCCATGATAGCTGGGGCTGCTAGTCATGGTAAACAGCTTGAGCAGACATTGAGAGTCAAGGAGGCTTGATTGGCCACAAACTGTTTGACTGTAATCCCGAGTGCCAAGCGGATGGTTCGCTCCCTTCGGGATATGGGTTACGAGTTCGCGGCGGCTGTCGCTGATCTCATTGATAACTCTATTGAGGCCAAGGCGAACACCGTTCGAGTTTCGGTCGAATGGGAGGGCGCATCTTCCTATGTGCTCATCGCTGATAACGGTGAAGGCATGCGTCCCGAGGTTTTGCAAGAGGCGGTCCGTTTTGGGTCCGAACGGGACTATGACGATGCAGATCTAGGTAAGTTTGGCTTGGGGCTCAAGACCGCATCATTGAGTCAATGCCTTCGGGTGACGGTTGCCACGCGCTGGAACCCTAGCCGGGCAGACATTCTTGCCTATTGCTGGGATGTTGCGCATATTGAGGCTACCAATCGATGGGAGGTGCTCAGCGTCAAGGCCGCCGACCTGCCGACCCAAGCCAGACTGCATTTGAAGGAAACTCCCGGAACTGTCGTCATTTGGGAGAGTTTGGACCGGATTTTGGGTTACAAGCATCCAGATGGGGAATATGCGAGAAAGCAGCTCATAGCCATGGGGCGCGAGCTCGAAGAGCATGCAGCCATGGTGTTTCATCGTTTTCTCTCTGGCGAGGTGCGAGGGAAGAGGTTGGCCATTTACGTCAACGACAATAGGGTCGAAGCGTGGGACCCTTTCGCTCGTAAAGAAGCCCAGACAAAGAAGCTGGAGTCTAGGGTGTTCCGCCTCGAAGGTGAAAAGGGTAAAGGCGACGTAGTGGTTGAGCCTTATGTGCTTCCTGCGCAGGCCATGTTCTCTTCGAAAGAATTTTTTGAACGAGCTTCTGGCCCGAGAAAATGGAATGCCCAGCAGGGGTTCTATATTTATAGGGCTGATCGTTTGATTCAGAGTGGTGGGTGGTGTGGGCTGCGGGCAACTGATGAGCACCTGAAGCTTTCACGAATTGCAATATCGTTCAATCCAAAACTGGACGACGAGTTCAAGATCAACGTGCCAAAGATGCGGGTACTTTTACCTGCAGCAATTCGAGAAGATATCGACAAATTCATCAAGCCTGCAGTGAAAACTGCAGGAGAGGTGTACCGAGGAGGTAAGCCAAGACAATCTCCTCCGTCCCAACCGGTTTTCCCCACCTTTCCACCTATATCGGATCCAGTGGCTGAGCCTGGTGGGCCATCGGGCTCTGGGGTGCGGAATAGTGACATTGTTGTGCCGCACAATGGGGGCGGTGGCACTCGGCCGCTTGCTCCAATACTAGGCAAGCGCCGTGCAACGAAGCAAGAACTCGATCTAGTTGCTGGTTTGCTGATTCAGGTAGCGCTGCCCGAAGAGGTTGAGGCCGTTGAGAGCGCAATAGCACGAGCCCGTCCGCTTACGGAGTATTGAAGATGTCGATGACCACACCGCAGCACGACAAAGCATTGCGCACAGCCCGATACCTAATCGATGAAGGGCACTCACGCGATGAGGTCATCAACAATTCGCTTATCCCGGTTGACTTGCGAGGATGGGTCGCTGCTGAGCTGGAAAAGGAGAGTGTTCGCACATTTGAGCGAGCTCGCGTTATTTCCGGTGCGGCAGGGGAGGATTGGCTGGGTGGGATCGACCGTAGTGAGTGGTACTACTGGCCCACTCTGCGTAAGCACCTTCTCGGTACAAAGAATTGGCCCAAAGACACGGTCAGTTCACTCGATGACGCCTCGGATCAGGTTCTCGGCAGGCTTCAAGCCCCGTATGTTGAGGAGTTTGATGTCCGGGGCCTCGTGCTTGGCTATGTTCAGAGCGGCAAGACAGCCAATTTTACGGCGGTAATAGCAAAAGCGGCTGACGCAGGATACCGCTTAGTCGTTGTGTTTTCAGGCATTGATAAGGGGCTTCGGCGTCAGACGCAAATTCGTCTTAACAAAGAATTGACGGGGTATGCCCACAATCCGCTTGGTGCAGTGCGACGGCCTCCAGTTGGGAAAATTTGGCATCAGTTCACAACAGACGATCTGAATGGGGATTTCGATCCCGGACGAGTTAATTACGCCGCCCTTCAGGGGTCCGAACCAGTCCTTCTCGTCGTCAAGAAAAATGGGTCTGTGCTAAGAAAGCTGCAAGCGTGGCTGATGCAGGCGCCGAGGGATGTGCGAAAGAGTCTGCCCACGCTATTCATTGATGATGAGGCAGATCAAGCCAGTGTTGATGTCAAAGCCTCCTTGCAGACCAAGGAAACATATGACCCAGAGGATCCTGAGTACACGCAGCCCGCAGTGATCAATGGCTTAATCCGGGAGATCATCTCCATGTTCTCTCGGATGGCATTTGTCGGCTATACCGCGACGCCCTTCGCAAACATCCTGATCCCCCATGAGCAATACGACCCTAAGGCGGGGCTGGACCTCTACCCTAAAGACTTCTTTATCGATCTGCCGAAGCCACATGGTTATTTTGGAACCGAAGAGTTCTTTGGACGTTTTGACCCTAGCAATGATGACCGTGTTGAGGGACTGCAGGTACTGAGGCCCGTCAACGACGAGGAGATAGCAGCATTGCTTGACGGGGACGTGCTGACCACTTCGCTTGAAGAGGCAATTTGTGCCTTCGTTCTAGGGGGGGCAGCTCGGGCCCTGCGAGGAAAGCCTGATGCCCCCGGCACTATGTTGGTCCATACCAGCCATTTAAATGCCAAACAGGGGCCTCTCAAGCGGATGATCGAACGGCGCTGGCGAGAGTTGAAGGACGAATGGAGGTATAGCCGCAAGACGGGCCTGCTCGAAAGATTCAGAGCTCTGTGGGATGGAGATTTTGCCAAAACCTCCGAGAGCGTTGAGGGTTGTCCTGTCCATCGGTTTGATGAACTGGTTCCGTACATTGGCAAGTTTATGGAAGCGGTGGAGGTCCGCGAGATCAACAGCGAAGTTGGAGATGTGCTGGATTATGAGCGGGAGCCAACGCTGAAGGCCATCGCAGTCGGGGGAAACAAGTTGTCCCGCGGTCTGACGCTCGAGGGTCTTACCGTGAGTTATTTCGCTCGCCGTTCCCCCCAATACGACACACTACTTCAGATGGCACGTTGGTATGGATACAGGGGAGGCTATCAGGACCTGACTCGCATCTATACGACGGGTGAGCTGATCGGTTGGTTTGCGGACTTGGCTCTTGTCGAACATCGTCTGCGTGAAGATCTGCAAGTGTACGAACAGATGCCTGGGCTGACTCCGCGTGACGTAGGCATGCGCATCCTACGGCACCCGGCCATGCAGGTGACCAGCTCGATGAAGCAGCGGGCTACTGTGCAAACGGTCATCAGCGAAAGCTACTCGCAGCAGTTGGAGCAGACTTTCCGTTTTCCCATGAAAGACTTTGAGCGATTGGGAAGCATCTGTGAGCGCAACAGACTGTTGGTACAGGAGTTTCTGGGGGAGCTGGGTGCGCCAACTCGATCGTCTACGCGAGCCTTCATTCCGCTGTGGCAGGATGTGGGAGCTGCTGCTGTGGTCAGCTTCCTACGCCGCTTTGATCATGATCCAGCCGCGTGCGGATGCGTTCCCTCATTGATGGCCGGATGGATTGAGGAGCAGAACCTGTATGGCGGTTTGGTTAACTGGACTGTCGCCATCCGGGGGCGAGAGACTCTGAACAAGGCGTTGGGCGCAGCAACCTGGGCTCCGGAGTCTGCTGGGGAGGTCTTCAATCTGGGGCGTACGCGGCTGAGAAGTTCAAATTCCCTGGGTGTCATTACCTCCGCCGGCGATGAGGCCATCGGATTGACTGATGCCCAACTCGAAGCGGCAAAACGGGTTGTGGCCGATGGCACGGAGAAGACCCTCAATCGCGCAGCGCGCTTGAACCGGGATGCCGCATCAGGGCTGCTGCTACTGTATCCAATAAGCCGGTTTTCTGGTCATGATGGGAGTGATTTTGGGGGCGCGAGAGAGCCTCTCTTCATCGATCCGACTGGCGGTGAAGCCCGTGATCTCATTGGATTCGCGGTGTCGTTTCCCATTGCTGCTAAAGATCGCCCTGCTCAGTCCTACATTGAAGGCACTGCGCGATGGAAATCGGTCCTGTGAGCTCCCACGAGACAGCGATGCGCTGGGATCTCCTGGCAGTTCAACCGCCAAATGGAGAACGCCTCGCTGCACGCCTTGCAGTTCCTTCTCGTTGCGAGGATGTCTACATCGCCGTTGACGCTGCGCTCAGGCGGTACGTCCTGATAAAGGTGCCATATGGCGAACCCGCCACGCTGTCTGAGAGAGTCAGTCGGGGTATCGCTGTTCAGACAGTGGAGATGACTGTCGATGCGGGGGCAGAAACAGCTATTTTCGTTGAAGTAGCCTGCCTTGAGTCTTCCGGGCACGCGGCACTCGACATCGTGACGCGCGAAATCGTTGAAGCGCTTGCGGCGGGAGCGAGCCTCGGCCGCATACGGTTGGTTCAAAGCGTCCTTGCAAAGTGGCGCAGGTTCTGGTCAGGTATTGCTCAGAACCTACTTAGCAAGGAGGAGCAGCTTGGTTTGTTCGGTGAGCTTTGGTTTCTTTCCAGATGGCTTCTGCCCAGCGTTGGGGCACAGCGTGCAGTGCCGATGTGGCGAGGTCCGCTGGGGGCTAGGAATGACTTTGAAGCGCCGGGGTTGGCAGTAGAAGTCAAAACTAGCGGCCGCTTGGATGGAAGTCACCGGATTCATGGACTGGAACAACTGCTCGAACCTGAAGGGGGCGTGCTATTGTTGTTCAGCCTTCTTGTACGTGAGGAGGGTGGCGGTATCGAATCACTGCCTCGATTGGTTGAGGAGGTGAGAGCCGTTCTGACTGTAGACCAGGCGCAATTGGTGCAGTTTGAAGCGGTGCTACTGGCCGCCGGCTATGAAGATGGTCATGCACCGGAATACGAGAAGGTTGGACTGCGTATGAGGGGGCAGGGGCTCTACCGAGTTATGGGAGGGTTCCCTCGGCTCATTCCGGCTTCTCTCAACACCGGTCTGCCTGTCGGAGTGAGCAACGTGTCCTACGAGCTACGGCTCGATGCGGCTGATGCGTGGCTACTCGGCGCAAATCCCCTTGCTGCTGTGAAGCTGCTTGATGAGCTTTCAGCTGGGAGCTCAGTGTCTCAATAGGCTGACGCGGATGTTCAGGTCGACTGTTGGCGATGGCTTTCATGACTGATGTCTTCACTTTTCAGAAGCGCTCGGAGGTCATGTCCAAGATCCGAGGCCGCGGCAACAAGTCGACGGAAATGGCGATGGTTGCCGTGCTCAAGCGGGCACATCTGACAGGATGGAGAAGGCACGTGGAGTTGCGCCCATGGCCAGCTCCTGAGGATGGAGCCTCGACAGCGACTTTGAAATCGGGGCGCATTCGAGTACGCCCTGATTTCATTTTTCAGCGAGCAAAGCTTGCATTGTTCGTAGACGGTTGTTTCTGGCATGGTTGTCCCTTGCATTCAACTAAGCCAAAGCAGAATGCAGTGTTCTGGGACTCAAAGTTGCGTGCGAACAGCACACGCGATGCTCAACACACAAGGGCCTTGGAAGCTGCTGGCTGGACTGTTCTAAGGGTCTGGGAGCACGAACTACGCGATGCTGACACCTTGGCTGGACGTGTTGTCGGTGTTTTTAAGGGCATCTGAGTGTTGTTGTTCAAGGCTCTTGTTTTGGGTAACAAAAACAAATTTTGTCCATGAGTTGCCATGAAAGTTCGAGTCTCGAGCTCACACATGGCACGGGCAAGGGTAAACCACAGAAGTCCTGCTCTGGGCTCGGCATGGTCAGTAGGAAGGACAGTGGCGGAGTCTAACTTTTCCGAGCAGACCGAAGTTTAGTCGTCCAACCCGGTCCGAGACAGCTCAAAGAAATCGACAAAACTTGAGTGGGTTTTTGAGTATGTATTGGATTTTTGATCGAGACTATATGAGGGCAGTCCTAGTCTCGCCAACGCACAAGGCTTTTCCCCAGGGCGTCCCATCCCTGGCATATAAAAAACCCGCGCATCCTTTACGAGGCCGCGGATTTTTTGTCGTCATCGGGCGTCCGCCGCCTTACATCCGTTCTCCCGGCAACCGGCTGGCCTGCTTCACCCAGTCGGCGAATCGCGCTTCGTCGAACTGGCCTTCGTGGATGTCCAGGTAGCGAATCCGCTCGTACTTGGACTTGCCCGAAGGCGGAGGATGCAGCGATGCGCCGCTGAAGAAGGTGACCTTGATGTACTTCGTGAAGCAATGAAAGCTCAGGAACCAGCCTTCGCCTTCGACGCCATAGAAGGGCAAGTTCCACTTGACCGCCTTGTTCACGCCGGGCACGGTGTGCTCGTTCAGGGCGTCCATGCGGCGCCCGATGTCGCTTTTCCAGCCCGGCATGGCAGCGATGTAGGCCTGCACCGGGGCGTTGCCGTCTCCCTTGGGAATCTGGGGGTTTCCGCCTGACAGCAGGACGGGCTCCCCGGACCGCGCAGTGGGCTTCACGCCGACTTCTCCAATACCCGCTCCAGCTTCTCGAAGAACTGCGGCCATCCGGTCCTGGCGCCGCCGTACGCCTGTTTCTGGTCCGGGCGGAAGCCCGTCTGTTCCATGCGCAGGCGGGTGCCCGCGCCAGTGGGCGCGAGAGTGAAGGTTACGACACTGCGCAGGTCGAAGGCCGGATCGGCGTGCGTGAGGTTCCAGGTATAGGACAACGCCTTGTCCGGTTCGACGACTAGTACCTCGCAATCCAGCGTGCCGCCCCATTCGCCTTGAAGCTTGAAGCGGTGGCCCACGGCGGGGTGGAAGTCATTCTTCATCAGCCATTCCTCGATCAGGTGCGGCTGGGTCAACGCGCGCCAGAGCCTGTCCGGCGGGTGGGGGAACTCGCGCTCGATGGCGACGGAGCGGGTTTCGGTCGGGGT
>Ga0182745_1005524_pt1 | contig 10318 bp, 7 predicted proteins | sample eDN3rd30CKraftBY_FD_128523 | JGI IMG/M metagenome (GOLD analysis project Ga0182745, IMG submission 128523) | Enriched backyard soil microbial communities from Emeryville, California, USA - eDNA 3rd pass 30_C Kraft BY (version 2) (version 2) | ecosystem: Environmental > Terrestrial > Soil >... | reverse complement strand
TACCGGTATCACTAACAATAAAAACTACAATTCCTTTTACAATATCAACTGCTCCGGGAGCAAATGCTGCAGACAGGTTTTACATAACATTCAGGCCAACATCTATATTACCTGTTACTTTTACAACCATATCTGCTGTTCGCTTACGCGAAAAGGAAGTTAATGTAAACTGGAATGTAGAAAATGAAATTTCGATGGAAAAGTATGAAGTTGAGCGCAGCTTAAATGGTCGTGATTTTATTAAGATCGGTGAAACAAATCCTGTTGGAAATTCTTATTACAACCTTAAAGATCTTAATGCATCGCCTGCTGATAATTTCTATAGAATAAAAGGAATAAGCATAGGCGGCAGGGTTCAATATTCTGCGGTAGCAAAAGTAAGCGGCGACAATTATATTTCAGGAATTTCAGTAATGCCTAATCCTGTTGAGAATAAAACAATGAACATCCACTTTAGTGGAACTTTAGCAGGAACATATATTGTGAAGATCACTAATAATTTAGGGCAGGTTGTTTATTCCTCAGCAATTGAAACAAATTCTGCAAACTGTGTGGTAAGTGTTGATCTTAAAAAATTAGCTGCGGGAACATACCAGGTAAGCCTGAATGGAATAAAGAAATTTTCTCAAAGAATAATAGTTAGGTAGCGATTAAGTTTAGTTAGTTTAAATTAAAAGGAGCAATTATTTGCTCCTTTTTAATTTGAAAATATTGGGAATTTTAATTTTAATCAGGTTATCCTAAGTATTCTCTCCCATGTATCGTTGATCAATTCTTATAGCTGCAATGCATGTAAGTGTGGGGCTATTCCTAAGTAATTGTACCCCTTTTTTATACCAAATATAGAATTGTTGAAAAATTCTTATTTATTTTCTGTTATTAATATTTTACCATTTTCATTGCTCAATATATAATATCCTTTTTGGTTTGATTCATAGTTGTAATTTAACCAATCATGAACAATGTTGAATTTATGTTTTTTGCGATTAATCGTAATTTCAAAAAAGGGATTTTGAGACAACGATTTAAAATCTAAAATAAATTTCATATAACGCCCCTCGCTTATCTTAGAAAGAACAGGTGCTTGAAAAGTTATTGATTCAATTTCAAAACCACTATCGTTAAACAGAAATATACTAAATTCCTTAGGTTGAGAAAGTGGTTTATTTACCTTATTTATGCCTGTGTTAAACACATAAAAATTATCTATTTCATCATATACATATCCCATATCAGAAAAACCATAAGATCCTAAAAACACCTTATTATTAGTATAAACTTTTAAGTATTTAATTGATTCATTTTGTGTTCCTTCAATAAAAACTGTTTTTTTAATAGAGTCTTTCGGCATTATCGGGGTTCTCAATATGCAATCAATGGATATTGAAATTATGTTTTCTGTAGTCCAGAGCCTTTTATTCTTCTGTCGGGATTTCTTCTTCAGGTAGGTTTTTAACTTCCGTTTTAATTACTTCATCCATCAGCATTTCATTGATTTTTGGTAATTCCTCTGCACTGTTAATTCCAAAATAATCCATGAAAGATTTTGATGTAGCGTAAATTAAAGGTTTGCCGACTGCATCCTCATTTCTGCCGGCAATTATTATAAGATCTTTTTCTAGAAGTTTTTGAACTGCATAATCGCAGTTTACTCCACGAATAGATTCCATTTCACTTTTAGTGATAGGTTGTTTATAAGCTATAATAGCAAGGGTTTCCAGCGCGGCTGAGGAAAGTTTTTTTATAAATTTATCGCCATTAAGAAGAGCGATGGTTTTATGATATTCGGGTTTGGTAAGAAACTGCCAGCCTCCACCGCTTTGTTTAAGTTCGAATGCATAAAATTCAGTATCATATTTTTCTTTGATACCGTTAATAGCAGAATCTATCTGGTCAGTATCTGCCTGATCATCAATAAAACCCAGAGCGCTATTTATGAGAGTGGTAATTTCCAGTGTTGTCAAAGGCTTATCACTAGCAAAGATCAGAGCTTCAATATGCGGGATAATTGCCGATGTTTCCATAAAAAGATATTAACCCTGAAGAGCAGCAGCGCCACTCACAATTTCAGTAAGTTCGGTTGTAATTGCTGCCTGACGAGCTCTGTTATAACTAATTTTCAAAGTTTTAAGAAGTTCGTTTGCGTTATCGCTTGCTTTATCCATAGCCGTCATTCGTGCGCCATGTTCAGAAGCGTTAGCATCAAGAACAGATTTAAAAAGCTGAGTGTTTAAAATTTTAGGCATTAGTTCAGCAATAAGCACATCCTGTCCGGGTTCAAAAATAAAATCTGATTTTGTGCCACCTTCAGAAACGGTTTTCTTTACGGGAAGAAAAGGTTCTGCAATAAATTTCTGCGTAGCAGCATTTTTAAATTCGCTGTAAATAATATCTACTGCATCATATTCTTTATTTGAAAATGCATCCATAGCATATTTAGCCGCAGTTTGCACTTTTTCAAAACTTAGCCCGGTAAAAATATTCCAGTAGTTATCAATTAATTTATATCCATTTTTTTGAAAATGTTCAAAACCTTTTTTTCCTATTGGAAGGAAGTAAACATTACCTTTTTTAAGTTGATCGCTGTATTTTTCAGCAACGGTATGGTGAGCAAGTTTCAGGAGATTACTGTTATAACCGCCGCAAAGCCCTCTGTCGCTGGTAATTACAATTAAAAGTACTTTTTCAATCGGTCTTTCTGCTGCAAGGTGCAAAGAGAGGTTACCTTCAGTACTGCCTATAATATTACTAAGCATTTCCTGAAGTTTTTGAGCATATGGACGCATTTGCGTAATTGCATCCTGAGCACGACGTAATTTGGCAGCACTCACCATTTTCATAGCTTTGGTAATTTGCTGGGTGCTTTGAACGCTTTTTATCCTGTTTCTTACTTCTTTTAATGCGCCGCTCATAAAAAGTCTTTGATTTTTGAGGCGCAAAAATAGGGAAAAAATTAGTAATTAAATAAGGCATTCTCTCTATTTACTCGCTAACAATTGCTAAATTGCGCCCCTGCCAATTTGGCCTTAACAATAAAATAGCATTGTATTTGTCAATTTTGGCTTTCTAAAAGAATTTTAATAGCAATATATGTTAGGTATCATATCTAAATTATTTGGTGGGAACAAGAGTGAGAAAGATGTAAAATTAATTTTACCCAAGGTTCAGAAGATTAATGAATATTTTGAGGAATATAAAAATCTTTCTAACGATGAACTACGGAATAAAACACATGTTTTTCGTACCCGTATTAAGGAGCATCTTGCGGAAACCGATGAAGTAATAAAAAAGAAGAAAGAAGAGGCGGAAACTTTAGGCTCGGAAGAGATTGCTCAGCGAGATGAAATTTATAAAGAGGTTGATGAACTTAAGAAAAAGCGAGATGAAAGAATTGAAGAGATTTTAAATGAAATTTTGCCGGAAGCTTTTGCAACAGTAAAAGAAACATCACGCAGGTTCAGCGAAAATGAAACCATTAAATCAAAGGCAACAGAACTCGACAGAACCCTTGAAGCGAGAAAAAACAATGTAATAATTGACGGAGAATATTCTCTTTTTAAAAACACCTGGCAGGCAGGTGGCAACACAATTACCTGGAACATGGTTCATTATGATGTTCAGCTTATTGGTGGTGCAGTTCTGCATTCCGGCAAAATTGCCGAGATGGCAACAGGTGAAGGTAAAACACTTGTAAGTACTTTACCGGCTTATCTTAATGCCTTGGCAGGCGAAGGTGTACATATAGTTACTGTGAACGATTATCTTGCAAAAAGGGATAGCGAATGGAACGGGCCTATTTTTGAATGGTTGGGGCTAACAGTTGATTGCATTGATAAACATCAGCCAAATACTGATGCCCGAAGAAACGCATATAATGCAGATATTACCTATGGCACTAACAATGAATTTGGTTTTGATTACCTGAGAGATAACATGGTACACAATCCGGATGAAATGGTGCAGCGCAAGCACCATTTTGCAATGGTGGATGAGGTTGATAGTGTATTGATTGATGATGCAAGAACGCCACTTATTATCAGCGGCCCTGTAAGTCATAGTGATAATCAGCAGCAATTTGTAGATCTTAAAAAAAGGATAGAAATTTTAGTAGATGCACAGAAAAAATCTGTAAATCAATATTTGATTGAGGCAAAAAAGAAAATCGCCGAAGGCAATGATGACCCTAAAGATGGTGGCCTTGCTTTAATGCGTGCCCATCGCGGTTTACCTAAAAATAGTGCACTTATTAAATTCTTAAGTGAGCCGGGAATCCGTGTAAAACTACAGAAAAGCGAAAACTATTATCTGGCTGACCAGCAGAAGGAAATGCCTAAAGTTGATGCCGGATTATATTTTACAATTGATGAAAAGAATAATCAGGTAGATTTAACCGAGCAGGGAATAACGCTAATTACAGGAACCGGGGAAGACCCTGAATTCTTCATTTTGCCGGATATTGCAGTAAAGCTAACCGATATTGAAAAATCTTCAGCTTCAGCTGAGGAAAAATTGCAAAACAAAGAAGCATTGCTTTCAGAATATTCGCTGAAGGCAGACAGGATACATACTGTACAGCAATTACTAAAAGCTTATACATTATTTGAAAAGGATGTTGAATATGTAGTAATTGATGGTGCTGTAAAAATTGTTGATGAGCAAACCGGCCGTATTATGGAAGGAAGGAGATATTCAGATGGTTTGCATCAGGCATTGGAGGCAAAGGAGAATGTAAAGATTGAGGCATCATCTCAAACCTATGCTACTATTACATTACAGAATTATTTCCGTATGTACCACAAACTTGCCGGTATGACAGGTACGGCTGAAACAGAAGCTGCTGAGTTGTGGAGTATTTATAAACTAGATGTTGTTACAATACCAACCAACAAAAAAGTTATAAGAAAAGATGAGCAGGATCTGGTTTATAAAACTAAAAGAGAAAAGTATAAAGCCGTAATAGATCAAATAGAAGTATTAAGAAACAGTGGCAGGCCTTGTCTTGTTGGTACTACTTCGGTTGAAGTAAGTGAATTGCTCAGCAGAATGTTGAAGCAAAAAAATATTCCGCACAATGTGCTGAACGCAAAGCAGCATGGCAAAGAGGCGCAGGTTGTTGCCGAAGCAGGTTTTGCAGGGGCTGTAACAATTGCAACAAACATGGCAGGCCGTGGTACGGATATTAAATTAGGGCCCGGTGTAAAGGAAGCAGGCGGGCTTGCGATATTAGGTACTGAAAGGCACGAAAGTAGAAGGGTTGACCGTCAGTTAAGAGGGCGTGCCGGCCGTCAGGGAGATCCGGGTTCTTCCAATTTTTATGTTTCACTTGAAGATGATTTGATGAGAATGTTCGGCAGTGAAAGGATTGCCAGCCTTATGGATAGAATGGGATATAAGGAAGGAGAGGTTATCCAGCATAAGATGATTACCAAAAGTATTGAGAGAGCGCAGAAAAAAGTTGAGGAAAATAACTTTGGAATAAGAAAACGTCTTCTTGAATACGACGATGTGATGAACAAACAAAGGAATGTAATTTACAGCAAAAGGAACCATGCTTTGTTTGGTGAAAGATTAGCGTTGGATTTAGATAATGCGTTTTATTCTGTTGCGGAAAACCTGATTTATGATTTCCGCGAAAGCGGCGATTATGAAAGCTTTAAACTAGCTGTTATAATAAACTTTGCAATTGAAACATCTATCAATTCATTTGAGCTTGCAAAGGACGATGTTAACGGTTTGGTTCAGAGGTTGTATATGGAAGCTGTTTCATCATATGAAAAAAAGAATAAGGCAATTGCAGAACAAACAATGCCTATAATTAAAAATATCCGAGCTCAGCAGGGCGATCACATTCAGAATGTTGCTGTGCCATTTTCGGATGGTAAAAAGGGAATTCAGGCGTTAGCAAATCTTGATAAGTATTTTGCAACAGAAGGCCGTGAATTAGGTTCGGCACTTGAAAGAAGTATAACACTAGCTTTGATAGATGATGCGTGGAAAGAGCATTTGAGAGCAATGGATGATTTACGGCAAAGTGTACAAACGGCAGGATATGAACAGAAAGATCCGTTGGTAATTTATAAGATTGAGGCATTTAATGCTTTTAAGCAAATGGATAGCACTGTAAATAAAAATATTGTAAGTTTCCTTTGTCATGCATCTATACCCTTTGAGGAAACAAGGGCAGGGCAAATAAAAGAAGGAAGAGAGCAAAAAACTGATCTCAGCAAATTAAACAATAATAAAAAGGAAATAGATGCCGCGGGTTCTGATTATGCAGCGAATGAGAATGATTATTTCGATCCGTCCACTCCTGTTAAGCAGGAACCTGTGAGGGTTGAACCAAAAATTGGAAGGAATGATCCTTGTCCTTGTGGCAGTGGCAAAAAATACAAGCAGTGTCACGGAAAGGATTAATTTTTGATAGAGTTCTGTTCTAAATTTTTATGATGAAATATTCTTTAATCCTTTTGGTTGCAATTCTTTTTGCAAGTTACTCATATGCTCAACCGTCTGATACAAACGTTTTTGGAAATGTAACAGTTGAGAAAGATAACAGAATTGATGTTTTGGCAAGTAAAATGGGCGAGTATAATCAAAGTCTTTCTTTGCGTAAAGCCAGGACAGGTCCTGGTTACAGGCTGATGCTATTAAGTACAAACAACAGGAACGAAGCTTTAAAATTACGTACAGCTTTAATTCAGCAATATCCGGAACATAAGGTTTACATGGTATTTAAGTCTCCATTTTTAAAAATAAAATTTGGAGATTTTGTTGAGAAGAAAGATGCAGAAGACATGCGAAAGCAACTTTTAAAAAGTGGATTAATAACAGGAAACATTTATCTGGTAAGTGAAACTATTGAGATAAAGCCTGAGAAAATTGAAGAGGAATAGTGTGTAAATAATTTGGAGTTATGTTTTTCAATTTTTGAAAATGTAAAGTCACAATTTTTAAAATAGATACCCCGATATACCCCTAAATTACCCCATTATAATTTTGGAGATTGTATCAAATTTTTTACGGGGAAAACCCTTGCCCATCCCCGGTGTTAAGTTAAAAAAGGATTACCTAAGTATGCGTTTTTAAACGTTTAATTTATAATAATGCCCCATATTTTTTTTACTTTTTGAGGTTTCCTTTACGAATAATTAAAGAAGGAATTGTGCATTATATCAAGGGCTGATACTATTTCGCGTTTGCAAAATATTGAGCATAAAAAAAGTGTCCTTGTTCGGGACACTCATTCAAAAATTCAGGAAGATTAATACGAGCCTTTGCTGCCACCAATATTTTCAATAGGATGCCAGGTAGTTTTTATTTCCTGATTATCCATTATAAAATATGGCGACTGTGCGTCCCAATTTTGTTTATCATAAAGCACAACACGCTTTAGGTTTAAAGCTGATTTTTCTTTAATAAGAGTTTTGTCGGCAACATTATTTTCGCAATAAACAATTGCGTTAACATCCATATGATCTGCGAAATATGGGAGCAGTTCAGCCACTTTACCTGTAAGGATATTTACTACACCGCCGGGCACATCTGAAGAGTTCAGGACTTCCGCAAAAGTAACAGCGCAAAGCGGCTTTGCAAATGAAGCAAGCACCACGCAAGTATTTCCGCCTGCTATTACAGGTGCAATAACAGAAACCAGCCCAAGCAGAGAAGAATTTTGAGGAGCAATAACAGAGACTACACCGGTTGGTTCGGGAGTGGAGAAATTAAAGTGAGAGCTTGCAACCGGATTCACCGAACTGAATACTTGTTGGAATTTATCGCACCAGCCGGCATAATAAATAAGCCTGTCAACAGAAAGATTCACTTCATTTTCAGCTTCAGCGGCAGAAAGATTTTGTTTAATAAGTTCTTCTTTAAACTGCGCCCTTCTACCTTCAAGCATTTCAGCAATTCTATAAAGTATTTGCCCTCTGTTGTTAGCAGCTTTTGCACTCCAATCGCCAAAGGCGGATCTGGCAGCGATAACAGCTTCGCGGAAATCTTTTCTTGAGCTAAGGCACATATTTGCCAGGTTATTGCCGGCGTTGTCTTCGGCAATATAGTACCTTCCCGATTCCGTTCTTGGAAATTTACCGCCGATATAAATTTTATACGTTTTGAGCACTTCTAATCTTTTTGTGGATACCATTTTATGAACCCCATTAGTTTTAGTTGTTGCCGGAATATTTTTAGAAATTGTTTTACTCATTTCAGTTTATTTAAAATTAAACCAGGTTTAAATAAGGAGCCAGGCCATGAAGGCCACCTTCGCGGCCGTAACCGCTTTCTTTATATCCGCCGAAAGGCGATGTAGGATCAAACTTATTAAAAGTATTAGCCCAAACAACACCTGCTCGCAGTTTTGTTGTAAGGTTAAAAATTTTAGAACCTTTATCTGTCCATACACCTGCCGACAATCCATAAGGCGTGTTGTTAGCTTTTTCAATCACTTCGTCGTCGGTTCTAAAACTTTGAATAGTAAGAACGGGCCCAAAAATTTCTTCTTGAGCAATACGACTTGATTGCGCAACATTTGAAAATATAGTTGGAGGAATATAAAGTCCTTTTGAAGGAAGCGTACAACTGCTTTGGAACATGTCTGAGCCTTCATTAATTCCAATTTTTATATATTTCATAATCTGGTCGTACTGTTGTTTTGAGTTGATAGCTCCAACGTCGGTATTTTTATCAAGCGGATCGCCAACAATAAGAGTTTCGATTCTGTCTTTAAGTTTACGTAATACTGATTCAAGAACTGATTCTTGAACATACAAGCGAGATCCTGCGCAGCAGACATGGCCTTGGTTAAAGAATATACCATTCACAATTCCTTCAACTGCCTGATCGAGAGGGGCATCTTCAAAGATTATGTTTGCGGCCTTACCGCCGAGTTCAAGAGTTGCTTTTTTATCTGTACCGGCAATAGCTTTTTCAATTATTTTTCCAACATCTGTGGATCCGGTAAATGCAATTTTATTTACATCAGGATGATTAACAATAGCGGCACCGGTTGAGCCTGCGCCTGTAATTATGTTTACAACTCCCGGAGGTAAATCAGCTTCCAAAATAATTTCGGCAAGAAGCATTGCTGTGAGAGGAGTAGTTTCAGCAGGTTTTAAAACAACGGTATTACCAGTAGCGAGAGCGGGAGCAATTTTCCAGGCAGCCATTAGTAGCGGGAAATTCCAGGGAATTATTTGTCCGGCAACTCCCAGAGGTTTTGCTGTTCTGTTAGGGAAAGCATATTCAAGTTTATCGGCCCAGCCGGCATAATAAAAAAAATGATTAGCAGCGGTAGGAACGTCGAAGTCGCGGCTTTCTCTAATAGGTTTACCGCCGTCGAGGGTTTCAACAATTGCAAGTTCACGAGCTCTTTCTTGCACCATTCGAGCAATTCTAAAGATATACTTTCCTCTTTCTGCCGCAGGCAATTTACTCCAGGAATTAAAGGCGTTTCGAGCGGCCTTTACCGCTTTATCAACATCTGCTGCTGATGAATCTGCGACTTCAGAAAGTTTTTCGCCGGTGGCGGGATTTGTAGAATCGAAATATTTTTTACTTAACGGTTTTTCAAATTTCCCGTTAATAAAAAGGTCGTATTTAGGTTTAATTTTGGCGGCGCTTCTGCTTTCGGGAGCAGGTGCAAATTTGCGGGCGCTGTCAAACTTAAGTTTTAAAGTATTATCTCTTTTTGCCATTATAAATTTATTAGAGAAATTAGTCTATTGTAAAATAATCTTTGCCTTGGTAAACTCCGGTTTTTTCTTTCATTAGTTGCATTAAAACATCGTTAGCGAGGCTGCTTGCGCCGAAGCGGAACCATTTGTTATTCATCCAGTCTTCACCCAATATTTCATTAACCATAACGAGATAATGAAGAGCAACTTTTGATTTAGAGATTCCGCCGGCAGGCTTCATACCAATCATGATACCTGTTTTGTAATAGTAGTCGCGAATTGCTTCGAGCATTACCAAAGTAACGGGAATTGATGATGCAGCGGGGATTTTTCCGGTTGAAGTTTTAATAAAATCAGCACCGGCATACATAGCAATATCGCTGGCTTTTCTGATTTTATCAAAGGTAATAAGTTCACCTGTTTCAAGAATAACTTTAAGTCGGGCGGGGCCGCAAGCTTCTTTAACAGCAGCGATTTCATCGAATACATAATTGTATTCACCACGCAAAAATTTGCCACGGCTTATAACCATATCAATTTCATCGGCGCCTTCATCAACAGCGTATCTGGTTTCTTCAAGTTTAATTTTAAGAGAAGATTGACCGCTTGGGAAAGCAGTTGCAACGGAAGCAACTTTAACGCCG
>Ga0182745_1005523_pt1 | contig 10319 bp, 9 predicted proteins | sample eDN3rd30CKraftBY_FD_128523 | JGI IMG/M metagenome (GOLD analysis project Ga0182745, IMG submission 128523) | Enriched backyard soil microbial communities from Emeryville, California, USA - eDNA 3rd pass 30_C Kraft BY (version 2) (version 2) | ecosystem: Environmental > Terrestrial > Soil >... | reverse complement strand
GCTGCTGCTTGCGGGCCTGGCCGCACCAGGAAACGGAGATTCGTCATAATGGCCACTGACCGTGTGAGCCTGATTCATTTCGATAAATTGAGCATGAGCCCTGCCGCTGCCGATCGGTTCCAGAAAGCCCTCGACGCGCTGGAAGCGCTCAAGCTGCAGGACCGTTACGTGTACCTCATCGCTCCCTATCTGGGTGATATCGCTGACGCCTCCGACGCTGATCAACTCGCCACAGCCCTGGAGCAGGGCTTGCGCGTGGTCGATGAGTTGCTGGCAGCCAGGTCGGTAACCAAGGTCAAGGCCGAGGAAGTGCGCCAGGTGTTCCACAGCGCTGGCGAACATGCGCGGGCAGAACTGCCTGGCTGAGTAGTGGCATGGCCAAAGACATCGACAACCCCTGCGTCTCGTTATGCCAGCTCAGCAGCGAGCTGTGCGTGAGCTGTGGCCGTACCCGTGACGAAATCCGCAAATGGCGGGGCATGAAGCGCCCCGAGAAGATGGCCACTGTGCAGCGGGCGGCGACGCGAATGAAGGCTATCGTCAAGAAGGCGGCAAAGCGGCAGAATACAGACTGAACCTGCGCTCAATAGACGCAGCCTCACCTGATTGTCTGACGAGCCTGAAATGGATTCTCACTCGCTGTTCGCATTCACCCTGGTCGCCGCCATCGCGATCGCCAGCCCCGGCCCTGCCACCCTGATGGCTATCAACAACAGCCTTGCCCATGGCCAGCGCAGCGCGATCTGGTCGTCGCTGGGCAATGGCACGGGCCTGTTCTGTTTGTCGGCTGCAGCCATGCTGGGGCTAGGCGCACTGCTGGCGAGTTCTGAAGTACTGTTCAATGCCGTGAAGATCCTGGGGGCGGGCTATCTGTTCTACCTGGGGGCGCGCCAACTGCTGAAGAAGAGCCCGATGCTGGAGCAGGGTGCCGCAGAGTGTGCGGCCAAGGTGCGGCCTACGCCGCTGAAACTGTTCAAATCGGCCTTTCTCACTGCAGTGACCAACCCGAAGGCGACCATGTTCTTTACAGCACTGTTTCCGCAGTTCATCGACCAAGGGGCTGCGCTATTGCCGCAGTTCCTGACCTTGACCGGGATTTTCGTGGCCTTGTCGCTCACTTCGCTAAGCGCGTATGCCGCCCTGGCTGCGCGGGCCAAGGGGGTGCTGACCCGGCCGTCGCTGTCGCGCTGGGTGAACAGGGTGGTGGGCACCACCTTTATCGGTTTTGGCGCGGCGATCCTGGCGATGCGACGGCAGGGTGCCTGAAAAGCCCAGTTTGTCGCCGGCCGAGCAGGCGCTCACTGTGTGTCCTTCGGCAAATTTATCGACGGGACGATGAAAGGCTCGTCTGCGGGTTGCTGATGGTCCAGACTGTCTACAGCGCGCAGATGATAGCTGCAGGCGACCACGGCAGGTGGCAGCCTTTGGCCACTACGCCGGATCGCCGGGTGTTTCATGTGCCGAGGGTCGTAGATGATCGAGCGTTGCTTCCGCCACGTCTTGCTCCTGATGTGCCTGTCACTGCTGCCCCTGGCTGCAACAGCGGATGATGCATGCCTACGGCTGACCGCCACAGGCAACCCGGAATACCCCCCGTACCTGTGGCGCGACCCGCTGAACCCTCAACGACTGATCGGTGCCAATGCCGACCTGCTCAAATACCTGGGCAAGCAGCTGGGGCTGGACATAGAGGTGGTTTACGCCGGGCCGTGGTCGCGAGCCCAGGAAGAAGTGCGCACCGGGCGGATCGACTTGATGGCCGGGTACTTCCTGACCGAAGCGCGCCGGCAGCATGTGGACTTCATCGCCCCGCCGTTTTTGCGTACCCCCAGCGTCATCTGGGTGCGCCAGGACAATGCCTTTGCCTACCAGCAATGGGCCGACCTCAAAGGCCGCAAGGGTGGCACTCTGGTCAACAACAGCCACGGCCAACAGTTCGATGAATACGCCGCGGCCAATCTCACCCTTGAAGCGGTGCCCAGTGCCAGACAGGCGTTCGAGAAGCTGATGCACAAACGCAGCGATTACGTGGTGTACGAGCAGTTTCCTGGCATGGTGCTGGCGCGCACGTTGGGCATCGCAGCCACTGTGCAGGTATTGCAGCCACCCGTGTCCAGTGAAGGGTTGTACCTGGCAATCTCCCGAGAGTCGCCCTGCAACCGGCCACCGCTGCGTGAGGCGCTGGCGCGGGAGATGGCGAAGATCGTTGGCGGGGCCTTGCCCGAGCAGTGGTTGAAACAGAACCTGGAGCGGTGGCAGTGACAGAGTAGCTCAAGTGCTGCGCGGTCTTTATGGGAGCAGCCTTGTGTCGGTACATGTACCTCTCCTATTCAACGCATATGCAAGATGATGGGGCTGCTGCTGGCCGGGTCGGTATGCCCACGCAGCTTGCCTACCGCCTGCGCATCCACCGCACCACCCTGGTTGCCCCAGGCTGTACGCACAAAGCCAAGCACGTCGGCAATCTCCTGATCACTCAGCTGTTCGCGGAAAGCCGGCATGCGATAGGCGTCCGGCACCCCAGCAGCCACCACCCGCTGCGAACCATTAAGTGTGATATTGATTGCCGAGGCGTTCTCCTTGGCCAGTGCCGAGGTCGCTCCGGCCAATGGCGGCATCCACTTGTCCTGGCCCTTGCCGTCCAGGCCGTGGCAGGAGGCACAGCGTGTCACGTAGGTGCGGGCTCCAGGGCTGTCCAACCGTATAGCTACCGATTCGGCTTGGTATTGCCATGGCTCGCCGTCACGTTGGGGGTCGCCGGGCAGCGACTTCAGGTAGTGGGCGATGGCGGCCAGGTCGTCGTCATGCATGAATTGCGTGGAGTTGTTGAACGCCTCTGTCATCGAACCGAATACCACTGCATGCCGGTTGCGCCCGGTCTTCAGGAACTGCGCGATCTCCGCCTCGCTCCAGCGCCCGAGTCCTGTGTTGTGGTCGGCGCGCAGGCTGGGTGCATACCAGCCGTCAAGCAGTGCACCGGACAGGAACGGCTTGCCGCTGTCATCCAGCGCCTTTTCATTGAAGGCCAGGCCGCGTGGCGTGTGGCAACTGCCGCAGTGCCCGGGGCCCTGGACGATATAGGCGCCACGGTTCCACTGTGCATCCTGCCCGGTCTTGTCGGTGTAAGGCCTGGTGGCGGCAAACAGGCCGTTCCACAAGGCAATGGGCCAGCGCAGGTTCAGCGGCCAGGGGATGTCGCTGGCCAGGTTGGCCTGCCGCGCCGGTTGCACACCGTGCATGAAGAACGCATACAGCGCCTTGACGTCCTCATCGCTGAGCTTGGCGTAGGACGGGTAAGGCATGGCCGGGTACAACCGCCGACCACCGGGCGCGACACCCTGGCGCACGGCGCGGTCGAAGTCGGCCAAGGTGTAGTTACCGATGCCGTTGTCGCGGTCAGGGGTGATGTTGGTGGCGTGGATCGCCCCCAGCGGGGTGGCCATTTCCAACCCGCCGGCGAACGGTTTGCCATCCGGCAGGCTATGGCAGGCCACGCAGTCACTGAGCCGGGCCACGTATTCGCCGCGGCTGACCAGCGCCGGGTCGGCAACAGTGGCCTGCGCATCGGCAAACGGCGAAGCAGGTTCGCGTGTGACATACCAGGCCAGTAGGCCCGCCGCGACCAGGCACGGCAGCGCGAGCCAGCCAGCGGTTCTTGCGAAACGATGGGTCATGAGGCGTCCCTTGCGATCAGCTGAAGGTGTGGCGGCTCAATGGCAAACTGCGCACGCGCTGGCCGGTGAGCTGCGCGACCGCGTTGGCCACCGCCGGGGCCACGGCGGGTAACGGTGGTTCGCCGATGCCGCCCATCTTCGCCCCGCTTTCGATAATGCGCACATGCACCCGGGCCATGCGCGAAGGCGGCAGGATCGGGTACAGGTCGTAGTTGCGCGCGCGCGGCTTGCCATCCACGTACACCGCTTCTTCCACCAGCGTCTGCGACAGGCCGAGGGCGACGGCACCATTGACCTGATGCTCGATGATCGCCGGGTTGACGATGCTGCCAGGGTCGATGGCTTGCCAGATGTCGTGCACCTTGACCTGGCCGTTATCGATTGAAACCTCGGCAATGACCGCAGCCTCCGAGCCGAACGGTGACGCCATGGCCACGCCGCGTGCGCGCTTGCTGCCGTCCTCGGCGGTGAACGGGCCGCGCTTCCAGCCGCCGGACAAGTCGGCCACTGCGTTCAGCAGGTTGGTCAGTCTCGGGTTGTCGCGCAGCAGGTGCAGGCGCAGTTCAAACGGGTCCTTGCCACCTTTGTCCGCCAGTTCGTCCAGGAATGATTCGTAGAAAAAGTCGTTCAGCGAGTTACCTACCGAGCGCCAGTAACCGAGCATGGCCGGGCCTTTGACATAGATCTGGGCGATGCGCTTGTTGGCGATGGCGTAGGACTTGCCTGACAGCCCCTCGAGCGCAGTCGGGTCGATCTTTTCCCCTTGTTTGCCGGCAAGGGCCTCGGTTGGGCCCTCGGTGGCGCTTACCGCTTCGAGCGCCACAGGCATACCGTCTGCGTCCAGCCCGGCGCGGAACTTCACCACTGCGACGGGGCGCAGTACATCGCGTAGAAACTCCTCCTCGCGGCTCCAGATAAGCTTCACCGGTCGGTCAACCGCTTTGGCCAGGGCAATGGCTTGCGGGTAGGGGTTGGCAGAGTCGTACAGGAAGTGGCGGCCAAAGAAGCCGCCCAGCAGCGGCGAATGCAGGTTGATTTGTGCAGGCGTCAGGCCAGTGCGCCTGGCAATGTCGTCACGGAACATGTCCGGCGCCTGGTTAGGCAGCCAGACGTCCAGGCTGCCGTCCGGGTTAAAGCGGGCGAGGGCGGACGGTGGCTCGAGCTGGGCATGATTCAGGTACTGGTTGTGGTAGCTGGCCTCGACCTTGGTATTGGCATTGGCCAAGGCGCCGGCAATATCCCCTTCGTTCTCTTCATCGCGTGACGGCCCTTGCACCGTCGCGAGGTGTTCGCGCCAGGCGTCACTGGAAAAATCGGCCGGCATCGGTCGCACTTTGCTGTCGGCGGCCGGTTCTTTCCAATCTACCTGGATCGCCTCTACTGCACGCTTGGCGTGCCACCAGCGTTCGGCAACCACGGCCACGGCGCCTGGCAGCTGATGCAGCGAATGTACGCCTTTCATGGCCTTGACCTGGTCTTCGTTGCGCAGGCTGCCGACCGTCATGCCCAGGCGCGGTGCATGCTGCACGGCAGCGTGGAGCATGCCGTCGACCTTGATGTCGATGCAGTACTGGGCCTTGCCGGTGGACTTGTCATAGGCATCCAGGCGGCGTACGGGCTTTCCTATCCAGCGAAACTGGCTGGGGTCGCGCAGCTTGACGCTGGCCGGGTCGGGCACCGGCAGGTCCATGGCGCGACCTGCCAGTTCACCGTAAGGAACGGAACGTCCACTCGTGGTATGTACTACGTTACCTGGCGTGGTGGAAAGCTCATCGAGCGGTACACCCAGGTGTTCGGCGCCCGCCTGCAGCAGCATGCCCCGGGCGAGCGCGCCCAGGCGGCGCATGGTCGGATAGCTCATGCGCACCGACATGCTGCCACCGGTGATGCGCATGCCGTTCTCCATTACCACGTAGGCTTCGCCTGGTGGAGCGCTATCGACCACGAAATGGGCCGGGTCGACATCCAGCTCTTCACCCACAATCTGCGCCATGGTGGTGAAAGGGCCTTGCCCGCCTTCCATGAAGGGGCTCAGCAGGCGCACCGTGCCGTCCGGGCGAATTTCCAGAAAAGCAGGCACCTGGGTGCCGCGTTCCGCAGTTGCCGCGGCGGCGGCTGCCTGCACGCGGGCCGAACCCATGGGTAAGCCGAAACCTAGTACCAGGGCACCGACTGCGGTGCCCGCAAGAAAGCGCCGACGTGACAGGTTGACCGTTTCGCCCAGCTGCAGCCTGAGCAGTTCGGCAGGCGTATCGACTGGCGTGTTCATCAGGCTTGCTCCCCCTGGGCCAGATCATGCACGGCGGCATGGATGGCGTTGTAGGTGCCGCAGCGGCACAGGTTGACCATGGCTGCATCGATCTGCGCATCGCTAGGTTTGGGCGTGTGCTTGAGCAGCGCCGTGGCTGCCATGACCTGGCCAGACTGGCAATAGCCGCATTGAGCCACCTGGTGCTCGACCCAGGCGGTGACTACCCGTTTACCGACGGGGTCGGCCTCGATCGCCTCGATGGTGGTGACCTCACGCCCCACCACACCGGCCACGGGGGTAACGCAGGCGCGCACCACATTGCCGTCCACCAGCACCGAACAAGCGCCACATTGAGCCAAGCCGCAGCCATACTTGGTGCCGGTCAGCCCCAGGTCATCGCGGATTACCCACAGCAGGGGCGTGTCGGCGTCCGCCTCGACCTGATAGGTCTTCTGGTTGATGCGTAGTTCCATGGTTTCACCTGCCCGTCACGGTTGTTGTCGCTGTGTTGTTTCTGCATGGGGAATACGTTGTCCCCCGGTGCAGAAACGCTAGCACAGGAGGATGACCGCTGGTCTGGTGGCGGGGATAGCTTCAGAGGATCAGGCAAGTAATTCGGTGGAATACGCAAGCCCGCTTCGAAAAATCAAGCCTGCGGGTGGCGCTGAGCAGGACTTGCGCAACGAAAACCCGGATAATGCCGGCCAATTTCGTTTTGCACGCTTAAATCACGGTAATCCCGCATGGAAATCAAGGTCAATTTTCTCGACAATCTCCGTCTCGAAGCCAAATTCGATGACTTCACGGTGATCGCCGACCAACCTATCCGCTACAAAGGCGATGGTTCGGCCCCCGGCCCGTTCGACTATTTCCTGGCGTCTTCGGCCTTGTGCGCGGCTTACTTCGTCAAGCTGTACTGCCAGACCCGCGATATCCCCACTGAAAACATCCGCCTGTCGCAGAACAACATCGTCGACCCGGAAAACCGCTACAACCAGATCTTCAAGATCCAGGTCGAACTGCCCGAGGACATCTCCGACAAGGACCGTCAAGGCATCCTGCGCTCTATCGACCGCTGCACGGTAAAAAAGGTGGTGCAGACCGGCCCTGAGTTCGTGATCGAAGTGGTCGACAACCTCGATGCCGATGCCCAGGGGTTGCTGATGCCGGTGTCGGACACCAGCACCTATATCCCCGGCAAGGACCTGCCGCTGGAGCAGACCATTGCCAACATGTCGGGTATTCTCGCCGGGCTGGGGATGAAGATCGAGATCGCCTCTTGGCGCAACATTGTGCCCAACGTCTGGTCGCTGCACGTACGCGACGCGCAGTCGCCGATGTGCTTTACCAACGGTAAAGGGGCCACCAAGGAAGCGGCGCTGGCCTCGGCGCTGGGCGAATTCATCGAGCGCCTCAACTGCAACTTCTTCTACAACGACCAATTCTGGGGCGAAGACCTGGCCAACGCGCCGTTCGTGCACTATCCGAACGAGCAGTGGTTCAAGCCGGGTCCGCGCGACGCGTTGCCGGCCGAGATCCTCGATGAGCACTGCCTGGCGATCTACAACCCAGATGGGGAGCTGCGTGGTTCGCACCTGTACGACACCAACTCGGGTAACACCGCGCGGGGCATCTGTTCGCTGCCGTTCGTGCGTCAGTCCGACCAGCAGGTGGTGTACTTCCCGTCCAACCTGATCGAAAACCTGTTCCTCAGCAACGGCATGAGCGCGGGCAATACCCTGGCCGAGGCGCAGGTGCAGTGCCTGTCGGAAATTTTCGAGCGCGCGGTGAAGCGCGAGATCCTCGAAGGCGAGTTGTGCCTGCCGGACGTACCGCAAGAGGTACTGGCCAAATACCCGGCGATCGTCGCCGGCATCCAGGGTCTGGAAGAGCAGGGCTTCCCGGTACTGGTCAAGGATGCGTCACTGGGGGGCGAGTTCCCGGTCATGTGCGTGACCTTGATGAACCCGCGCACGGGTGGCGTGTTTGCCTCGTTCGGTGCCCACCCGAGCCTGGAAGTGGCGCTGGAGCGCAGCCTCACCGAACTGCTGCAGGGCCGCAGCTTCGAAGGCCTGAACGACCTGCCGCAACCCACCTTCGAAAGCCATGCGCTGACCGAGCCGAACAACTTCGTAGAGCATTTCATCGACTCCAGCGGAGTGGTGTCGTGGCGCTTCTTCAGCGCCAAGGCCGACTTCGAATTCGTCGAGTGGGACTTCTCCGGGCACGGCGAGGACTCCAACCAGCAGGAGGCCGCGACCCTGTTCGGTATCCTCGAAGACCTGGGCAAGGAAGTGTACATGGCGGTTTACGACAATCTTGGCGCCACCGCTTGCCGCATCCTGGTACCGGGGTACTCGGAAATTTACCCGGTCGAGGACCTTATCTGGGATAACACCAACCGCGCGTTGTCGTTCCGTGCTGACATCCTCAACCTGCACAGCCTCGACAGCCGCTCGCTGAAGCTGCTGCTCAAGCGCCTGGACAACTGCGATGTGGATGACTACACCACCATCACTACGCTGATCGGTGTGGAGTTCGACGAAAACACAGTGTGGGGCCAACTGACCATTCTGGAGCTGAAGCTGCTGATCTGCCTCGCGGTTAAACGCTTTGAGGATGCCAAGGAGCTGGTTGAGGCATTCTTGCAGTTCAACGACAACACTGTCGACCGCGGTCTGTTCTACCAGGCGCTGAACGTGGTGCTGGAAGTGCAGCTGGATGACGAACTGGAGTTGGATGACTACGAAGCCAACTTCCGTCGTATGTTCGGCAATGTGCGCATGGACGCGGTATTGGGTTCGGTGGACGGCAGTGTGCGCTTCCATGGTCTGACCCCGACCAGCATGAAGCTCGAAGGCCTTGATCGCCACCTGCGCCTGATTGACAGCTACAAGAAACTGCACGCGGCTCGGGCCAAGTTCGTCTGACAGGCGCTGCGCCCAATCATCGCCGACAAGCCAGCGCCACAGGTATTGCATCACTCTTGAGATTTGTGCCGAACCTGTGGACGCTGGCTTGCCGACGATAGGCCAGGAGCCGTCCTACAGCCCTTTGATCTGGGCGTTATCCTCATTCTGTCTCGCCGCGTTGCCATCCAGGCGCATAGCGTTCTCTTCCTATCCACTTCAGCTGGTGACTATTCGGGCTTAGCGGGCCCACCTTCGAAAGCCTCCGCCGGTGGTGGCGCTGCACGGACATTGAAAAGCTTGCAGACACAGTACCAACAGAGAGCGACGGTCAGGTTGTAGGGGAACAGCACCGCCCAGAACGGCAATTGCCAGTTCTTTTTGCCCTGCATTTCACCGGGCTCACCGGTTCGCCAGGGGGCGTAGTGGCGCCAGGCTTCTGCCGGGGTCAGGCAGATGGCGTGAAGTGGCTTGTGCCACCAGTTGGGTTCACCGGGCGGGGGGAGTTTGTTCGGGCCGTGGTCCATGAAGTGGCGGAGGTATTCCCACACTTCGGCCACATGCTTGACGCCGGGTTCGGTGGGTTCGTTGCTGTCCACCCACAGGCAGTCTTTTTGGTGCAGGCTGCCGTCTTCCCGGCGGGGGGCGAAGGCGAGGGCATAGCTGGTGGTGAAGGAGGAGCCGCCGAATTCTGTGCGTTTAAAAATACCGCCTCTTGTGTTATTCCAATCAATAACCATGAGTGTGTTTATGCGTTTGTAATAGATTTTTTTGGTGGCTCTGTTGAGGTATATTTCAGAAAGTTTTTTTATTAAGAAAACACGGTAGGCTAAGAATGGAGTAAAAATAAATGGTCCGAGGAGCTGTATTGCAATAAATACATATGCCCCTTCCTGTTGGTAATTGATTGAGTGGGTGAAAAATCCTGTGTAGGATACAATCGCGATGGCTAAAATCGTGGCGGTATACATCTTGGCCATGAAGACTGAGTCGGAAACCCATGGATTTCTGAGCTGCGCTAATGTAGTGGTTATTTTGCTGATCTGTCCGTGGATTTTTGGTTGGATATAAGTGTTTTGGTGTGGGCTAAATAACCATGTTGTGGCCACAGTGCTACCTCTCGACATGAAGGGTTGAGGTTGAATTAGTGTTGGCGGATAAGCCTTGGTTTGGTGGAAAACTTATTAATAGAGTGCCACTTTTTGCTCTGGCTGTATCGATTCTAGTTAAGTAGCAGGTCGGCTCAGTCTTTGAGGGAATTGCCTTACTGCCGAAGTCCAAGGTGCTTAAGGTGCCATGTAGTGCACCGTCAGGGGGGGGACGCGTGAACTGCAGACAGGGCCCGGAGGTAGCACGGCTGACGGAGGCGTCGCTCATGTACGCTTCCTTTGGGTTGAATGAGCTGGGGCCTCCTCAAATGCTTCGGGTGGCGGTGGCGCTGCTCGGACGTTGAACAGGCGGCAGATGCCATACCAGCAGATGGCG
>Ga0182745_1005522_pt1 | contig 10320 bp, 10 predicted proteins | sample eDN3rd30CKraftBY_FD_128523 | JGI IMG/M metagenome (GOLD analysis project Ga0182745, IMG submission 128523) | Enriched backyard soil microbial communities from Emeryville, California, USA - eDNA 3rd pass 30_C Kraft BY (version 2) (version 2) | ecosystem: Environmental > Terrestrial > Soil >... | reverse complement strand
TGCACCGTGCAGGTCAATCTCGACTATTCGAGCGAAGCGCGCATGGTGAAGATGTTCCGCGTCTCCCTCGCGCTCCAGCCGCTGGCGACCGCGCTGTTCGCCAACTCGCCCTTCACGGAAGGCAAGCCCAACGGCTATCTTTCCTATCGCAGCCACATCTGGTCGGACACCGATCCCCAGCGGACCGGCATGCTGCCCTTCGTGTTCGAGGATGGCTTCGGCTATGAGCGCTACGCCGATTATGCGCTCGACGTGCCGATGTATTTCGTGTTCCGTGACGGCCAGTATATCGACGCGGCCGGCCAGAGCTTCCGCGATTTTCTGAAGGGCGAGCTGCCCGCGCTTCCCGGCGAGCTGCCGCGGATATCCGACTGGACCGACCATCTTTCGACCGCTTTCCCCGAGGTGCGGCTCAAGAGTTTCCTCGAAATGCGCGGCGCCGACGGCGGCCCGTGGAACCGCATCTGCGCGCTCCCCGCGCTGTGGGTCGGGCTGCTCTACGACCAGGGCGCGCTCGATGCCGCCTGGGATCTCGTCAAGGGCTGGAGCATCGCCGAGCAGCAGGCGCTGCGCGACGCGGTGCCGCGCGACGGGCTCTGCGCGCCCGCGCCGGGCGGCGGCACCGTCGGCGACCTCGCGCATCGCGTCCTCGACATCGCCGCGGCGGGCCTCGCGGCGCGCGGCGAGGTCAATTCGATGGGCGATAACGAAGTCGGCTTCCTCGAACCGCTACGCCGCATCGCCGCGAGCGGCAAATCCCCCGCGCACGACCTGCTCGACCGCTACGAAGGGCCGTGGGGCCACGATCTGTCGAAGATCTATGGCGAGTTGAGTTTCTGACCGGCTTCGTCGCCCCCGCGAAGGCGGGGGCCGCCATCGGCCTTGTCCTGCGCTGCCCCGTAAACCGACAGCGGCCCCCGCCTTCGCGGGGGCGACGGCCATTATCAGATCACGCCACCGGCCCCACGCGCGTATCGGGTTCGAGCCGGATCAACGGCCGGTCGCGCCCGCTCAGCTTCGCGAACAGCCGCGGCACCAGCGCATTTCCCTGCGCCCAGTTCCAGTAAGCGACATAGGCGGGATCGGCGAGGAGATGCTTCTCCTCGGTCTTGGCGCGCCAGTAATAGATTCCGCTGACCGCCGCGAGCAGCAACGTGTTGCGCAGCCCTTCGGTCCAGCCGCCCGCGGTGACGAGAAAGGGCATCGAGCCGACCCACCAGCTCAGATTCTTCGACACATAGGCGGGGTGGCGCGTCAGCCGGTAAGGGCCGTGGGTGAGCACGCCGCGATGCGTGAGGTTGGAGAAGCGGATGCCGAACGCCATCGTCGCCCAGGCATAGACCGCGACCAGCGCGACCAGCACCGCGCCCCACAGCATCATCAGATGCTCGTGACCCTGCAGCCAATAGCCCCAGTCGGCGCCGTTCACCTGATAGTCGAGCGGGCCGCCGCTCATCAGGATGAAGGGCGGATAGCAGACGAGCGCCGCGATCCAGCTCATGAAATAGGGATTCGCGGTGCGGATGTGCGAATCGAGCGGCTTCATCGTCAAGATATAGCCGACGGTCGCGATATGGACGTCGACGAGGTAGAGCAGATTGATCGTCCACAGGCTCGTCATATAGGGATTGGCAAGCACCTCGTTCATCGACACCGAGACGAGCGCCGCGAAATTGCCCGGTACGATCGACAGCATGAAGGCGGTGAAGAAGCCCTTCACCGCCCAGGCACGGAAATGATGCGCGATCGCGCGGCCGTCGACCGGCCTTCCGCCATTTCGATTCTTGGGCGCCGTCAGCCAGCGGCCGAACTGGTAGCAACCGTCGCGCGGCTCGACCAGGCGGCGGTCGAGCCAGAGCATATAGGGGATCGAGACGAGCAGCAGCCACGGCGCCACCCGTTCGAGCAGGTCCATCGAGAAAGCGTAGCTGCCTTCCCAATAATAGCGCATCGTGACGTAGAAGCCCGCGATCAGCGCCCAGGTCGCCCACAGGCCGGCGAGCTTGGTCAGGCTGATGTCGATCGTCTCGCGCCACGGACGGCGCAGCGACCAGTCGATTCCCGTCGACGGATTGCGGTGCACCTTGTCGATGAAGACCGACCACAGCACCATCGGGACGCCGCAGGCGAGAACGCTGGCGATCGCCGAATTGGGCCCGTTCATCGGCCCGCGCTGTCCCCAGTCGATCCCCAGCCAGCCTGCGATGGCAGGCGCGTGACGCGCGGCGAGCAGATAGGTGAAGAGGCCGATCAGACCGACGATCCCTACCCCGGCGCTGACCGCCGAACGCGGCCGCTTCGCCTGTGAGTCGGCGGCTTCGACAGACCGCGCCCCTTCGGGCGACACGATATCGGGCATAGGAGTCACAGGCCCCCCTTAGGCGAAAATGGTAAGCAAGCCGTCAATAATATTGCCGCATCGCTTTGCGTCATTGCGAGGAGCGCAGCGACGAAGCAATGACGATCTCCTGCCTTGTCGCGCCCATGTAAAACAGCCGATTCGCGGCGCCATTTCCCGCCAAAATGGCAGCGTTTCGTGCCTCTGACACCGTTCACCGCGAGTCGGTTTCGATTCGGCGCGACTCGCCCCCCAAAGATTCGCCCCCACTCCCGCACCCTGTTACACGCGCCGCCAAGTCGGGGCGGAGGGCTCCACAAAAACAACAAGACGGGGTCGTAGCTTGTCTTCGCAATCGACGGGTCTGCGCCGTTGGCGCCAGCGCTTTTCGGCGCTGTTCCAGGACCATGAAATCTTCATTCGCACGCACGGCCATGTGCGTTTCCTGCGTATCAGCGCGGTCTGGCAAAAGCGCGTCGCGCTGATCGCCGGGCTCGTCCTCTTCGCCTGGGCGGGGGTGACGCTGGCGGTGTTCGTCAACCAGCTCCTGACCTCGGGCGAGCGCGCCGAGGTTGCCGCCAAGCAGGCCGCCGCCGCCGCGGGCGAAGCCCGCATCGCCAAATATCGCGACCGCGTCGCCGAGATCGCCGCCGACCTCGACGAGCGGCAGGGCCAGCTCGAGGAGTGGAAGAAGGATTATTTCGGCGACGAGCCGCTGCCCGCCGACGCCAAGAGCGAAGCCGGCACCGGCGAAACCGCCGCGAAACCGCTCGAAACCAGCGCGATCGACCCGCGGCTGCCCCCCGAGGCGCAGGCGCTCGCCCGCCTCGAAGCGCGCCAGGAAGCCTTTTCGGCGCATCTGCTTGCGGCGGTCAAGGCGCGCGCCGCCAAGGCCGAGGTCGCGGTCGCGCAGCTCGGGCTCGATCCCGCCGGCCTCGTCCGCAATGCCGCGGCCGGGCGCGGCGGTCCCTTCATTCCCTTCCGCGGGCGCACCGGCCAGGCCAGCGCGCTCGGCAAGAGCTTCGCGGCGCTCGAAGGCGCGCTGTTCCGCATGGAAGTCCTCGAACGCACGCTGGTCGCGATTCCCTCGGGCCAGCCCGCGCATGTGCTGATGCTCTCGTCGAGCTATGGCTATCGCAGCGACCCCTTCACCGGCGCGGGCGCGATGCATTCGGGGCTCGACTTCCCCGGCCCGCTCGGCACCCCGATCCTCGCCGCCGCGCCCGGCCGCGTCACCTTCGTCGGGCAGAGGTCGGGATACGGCAATGTCGTCGAGGTCGACCACGGTCAGGGCATCCTGACCCGCTACGCGCATCTGTCGGGGTTCACGACGCAAGTCGGCGCGCAGGTCGCCGCCGGTCAGCAGATCGCCAAGATGGGCTCGACCGGCCGCTCGACCGGCAGCCATTTGCATTTCGAAGTCCGTCTGAACGGCGTCGCGGTCAATCCGCGCCGCTTCCTGGAGGCCAAAGCCGATGTTCTTGAAGTCAAAGCCGACGCCCGACAGCGAGTCGGCGCCCTCGCTTCCGCCGTCCCCGCCCGCAGCGGTGCCCGCTAAGATGGCGACCGGCGCGCGCCATACCACTTTCTCGATCATCGGGTCGGACGTTGCGATCACCGGCAATGTCGCGGCCAGCGTCGATCTGCACGTCGACGGCAAGATCGAGGGCGACCTCAAATGCGCGAACCTCGTCCAGGGCGAAGCGAGCGAGATCAAGGGTGCCGTCACCGCCGAAACCGCGAAGCTCGCGGGGCTCGTCGACGGATCGATCGAGGCCAAGACGCTGATCGTCCACGCCAGCGCGCGGATCACCGGCGACGTCTTCTACGAAAACATCACGATCGAGAATGGCGGCAAGGTCGAAGGCAAGCTCAGCCACCGCCGTGCCGGCGCTGGCGCCGCCAAGGTTCCGCCGCCGCTCGAAGTGGTCGAGAACAAGTCGGTCGGCCTCTGACCCGGCCCGGCGCTTACGCGCCGCCGGTAACCCAGGCCAAAGCCGCGTCGCGGTCTTCGGGCTCGAAGACGCGATAGCTGATGTGCGGCAGGATCGCGCTTTCGATCCTGGTGACGGCGCGGATCCAGGCCTGATCGGCGACCACCGCGACCCGACCGAATCGGTCGAGCTTGCCGAGCAGCGGCATCGCCCGCGCCATATAGGCGCCAAGCCCCGCGATCTCGATCCCGTCGATCGATTGCGTCTCGACGAAGACATGCGCCTTGTCGTGCCGCGCCATCGCGCCGTCGAGACGGTCCATGATCGTATCAAGTTCATCGCCGCTGATCCGGTCCGCAACCCGGACGGCGATCACATCGTCGGCGCTGTCGATAAAGTCGAGCATGGCGTTTCTCCTGCGTCCTGCGATACGCGGGGCAGCGCGCATCGTTCCCGGCCGTCGGGCGGGGAGCCTCAGCTCGACAGCATCGCCGCCTCGCCACCGGCCGCACCCGCGACGTCGGTGAAATAGCGCTGCACGACGACGCAGTCGCGCCCGGCGCGCTTGGCGTCGTAAAGCGCTTCGTCGGCCAGCCGGTAGAGTTTCTGGAAATCGCTCGCGGGTCGCACCTCGGCGACGCCAATGCTGGCGGTCACCGTCCCTTCGCCGATCACCGCGCTATGGTCGCAGGCGGCGATGCCGCGCCGCACGCTTTCGGCGAAGCGCGCGAGGACCAGCCCCTCCATCCCGATGCTGAGCAGGCCGAACTCTTCGCCGCCCAGCCGCGCGACGGTGCACATCGGCCCTTCCCATCGCTCGATCCGGCGCGCGACCTCGCACAATACCGCATCGCCGATGTCGTGACCGTGGACGTCGTTGATCGCCTTGAAGCGGTCGATGTCGACGACGAGCAACGCCGCCGCCAGATCGTCGGCATGGGCGCGGTCGAGTAGCGGCGTCACGCTGTCGATGAAACCGCGCCGGTTGAGCAGCCCGGTCAGCGGGTCGCGCGCCGCCAGTTGCTGGGCAAAGGCCTCGGCCGCACGGGCGCGGTCGCGCTCGACCCGCAGCAGCGCGAGCCGCCGCGTCGCCGAAGCCGAAAGCCAGAGCGCCTGCCAGGTCGCGGCGAGCAGCACCATGATCTTCGATCCGCCGCCCCAGAGCCCGTCGTCGACATCGACGATATGGACAAAGGCGAGCACCGCCATCGGCAGGCACCAGGCGGCGAGGAAGTCGCGCGCCTCGACCGATCCGCGGCGCCATGCCCAGCCCAGATAGATGGCGACCGCGAGCAGGTCGGCGAGGATGACCAGCGCCAGCATATCGGCCCACATCGGCAGGTTTTCGCTGCGGATCAGCGCCAGCGGCACCCCTACGAGGCCGAGGAAGCCGCCAAGCAGCAGCGCGGCGGCGCGCAGACGCCGCGACACGAGGTCGGGCGCGACCGCCAGCACCGCGCTCGCGGTCGCGATGGCGATCGCAAGGCAGGCAAGGAAAGTGCCGAGCTGCGCCGACACCGTGCCCGCGAGCCCCGGAAACAGGCCGAGATGCGCCTGCGACCAGACCGCGCCCCAGAGCAGCATGACCGCCGACCATCCCGCCTGCCACGCAAGATATTGGCGGCGCACCGCGACCGCGAGCGACAGGCTGTAGATCGCGCTGACGAGCAGCAGGGTCAGCGCGGCGCCGACCGCGACCGCCATGCCCGTCGACTGGACGACGGCATCGGTTTTCGGGATCAGCCGCGCGTGCAGCAGGCCAAGGCTCGCGAGCCGGTCGAAGCGCAGCGTCACCCCGGTCAGCGGCACGCCGCGCTCGGGCGCCTCGAACACGATCTGCCCGCCGGCGCGCCAGTGCGATCCATAGTCGCCCTGCCGCACCTCCTGCCAGCGGACCCCGCCGTCGGCATAAGCGAACGCGACCGCCAGCCGATCGAAACGCGACTGGTGGACCAGCAGCGCCAGATCGCCGCGCACGATCGGAAACCGCGCCGGATCGATTCGCAGCCACAGGCTCGCGGCGTGATAGCCGGCGGGGGTGCCCGTGCAGGAAAAATCGAGAGCGGCAAGGCTGGCGTCGGGAGCACCCACACTGCTTTGCGCATGGCAGAGCTGGCGATCGATCGTCAGCGTCTCGGCCTGCGCGGGACCGCCCAGCAGCACGGCGACGAGCATCGCCAGGCCGAGCGCAAGCCGGCCGCACACGTTCGTCAAAAAGAGCCCCCCGGCAGTCATGCGCCCCCTATCGCACCAATATCTTGGGAAATCTTTACCGCGGCAAAGCGGCCCGCGCCAACACCAGCCCCCTCGTCATTCCCGCGAAAGCGGGAATCCAGCTTTTTTCTTCCTTTGCGCCTTTGCGTGAGGTTTTTGAAATCTCACGCAAAGGCGCAAAGGCGCAAAGGCGCGAAGAATTAAGAGAAGAAAGCTGGTTCCCCGCTTTCGCGGGAATGACGAAGGGGCGGTGCAAATGCTCCGGACTTACGCACTCCCCCGCTCCACCATCGGCGACCCGAACCCCTCGACATATTGCGGCGCGTCGTCGGTGATACAGACCCACGGCGCCTTCGATCCGACGAAGATATGCGCGGCATAGCCCCTAAATCCCGGATCGTCGTCGAGCAGGCCCGCGGGCACGAAATAGATTTTCCCGTCGGGATCGGTATGCGGCGTCGGGCTTCCGCACGTCCGGCAGAAGCTGGACGTCCAGCCATCGCTCCCCGGAACCGCGAAACTGGCGATATTCGCCTCGCCGCTCAGCCAGCGGAAGCTGTGCACCGACGTATAGAAAACGGCGTTGCCGTCGGTCCCCGACACCTTCCGGCATTTCGAGCAATGGCATTGCCCGGCCGGACCGATCTTCCCCTCGATCGCGAACGACACCGTCCCGCAAAGGCACGATCCCATGATGGGTTTCGACATTCGACCTCTCCCTGCCTGCCGCTGGCGCCTTTATGGTCGGCCTACTTTCAGCGCGACCTCCACCCGGTCGCCGATCCCGATCCGCTCGGCCTTCTGAACCGCGACCTTGATCGGCAACAGATAGCCGCCATCGCGCGGAAAGAGCGAGGTAGCGAAGCGCGTTTCGCCGATCTCTGCGACCACCGGAACGACGCCCCAGCCATAGCTTAGCGACAGCCCCGCATAGCGGATCGCGCCGATATGCGCGTCGGGAACCGCGACGAACAGAAAGGGCGCCGGACCCCGCCATTCGAAAATCACCCCATCGAACAGGATCGCTTCGTCGTCCATCGCTCAATTCCGCGGCGCCTGCCGCCGATAGCTCAGCGCCTCGGCGATATGGATGCGGCCGACCGTCTCCGCCCCCGCAAGGTCGGCGATGGTGCGCGCGACGCGGAGCATCCGCGTATAGCCGCGCGCCGAGAGCCGCATCGCCGCAGCCGCCTGCGCCAGCAATTGCCGCCCCGCCTCGTCGGGGGTCGCGACCGCCTCCATCAGCTCGCCGTCGATCTCGGCATTGGTGCGCGCCTTGTGCCCGGCATAGCGGTCGGTCTGGACCCTGCGCGCCGCCGCGACGCGCGCCGCGACCTCGGCGCTGCCCTCGGCGGGCGGCGGCAGGACGAGGTCGGCGGCGCTCACCGCCTCCACCTCGACATGCAGGTCGATGCGGTCGAGCAAAGGCCCCGACAATTTCGCCTGATAGTCGGCGGCGCAGCGCGGCGCGCGGCTGCACGCGAGCGCCGGGTCGCCGAGATGGCCGCAGCGGCACGGGTTCATCGCCGCCACGAGCTGCACCCGCGCCGGAAAGGTGACATGCGCATTGGCGCGCGCAACGCTGACCTCGCCGGTTTCGAGCGGCTGGCGCAGGCTGTCGAGCACCCCGCGCTGAAATTCGGGAAGCTCGTCGAGGAACAAGACGCCGAGATGCGCGAGGCTGACCTCGCCGGGCCGGACGCGCAGCCCGCCGCCGACGAGCGCGGGCATCGACGCCGAATGATGGGGCGCCCGAAACGGCCGCGCGCGAACGAGCCGTCCGCCCTCGAGCCCGCCCGCGACCGACGCGATCATCGACACTTCCAGCGCCTCGGAAGGCGTCAGTTCGGGCAATATGCCCGGCATGCACGCCGCCATCAGCGACTTGCCCGACCCCGGCGGGCCCGACATCAGCAGATTATGCGCGCCCGCCGCGGCGATTTCGAGCGCGCGCTTCGCGGTTTCCTGCCCCTTCACCTGCGCGAGGTCAGCCGTGCGCATCGGCGCCTCGACTTCGCCCGGCTGCGGCGGCGGCAGGATCGCGTGGCCCTTGAAATGGCCGAGCAGCGCCAGCAGATCGGGCGCCCCGATCACCTCGACATGCCCCGCCCACGCCGCTTCGGAGCCTTGCGCTGCCGGGCAGATCAGCCCGCGCTCGACGCTGCCCGCATGGATCGCGGCGAGCAGCACGCCGGGCGACGGCGCGACGCGCCCGTCGAGGCCGAGCTCGCCGACGACCACATAGGAGGCGAGCGTTTCGGGGTCGATCACCCCCATCGCGCCGAGCAACGCCAGCGCGATCGGCAGGTCGTAGTGCGAGCCCTCCTTGGGCAGGTCGGCGGGCGACAGGTTGACCGTGATCACCTTGGGCGGCAGCGCGAGCCCGATCGCGGCGATCGCCGCGCGCACCCGCTCGCGGCTTTCGCCGACCGCCTTGTCGGGCAGGCCGACGACGACGAAGCGCGGCAGGCCGGGCGTGATCTGGCACTGCACCTCGACCCCGCGCGCTTCGATGCCGAGATAGGCGGCGGTTGAAACGATCGCGACCATGATCCCCCTTTGTTCTTTATGCTTTTAAACCGAGGCGCATGAAGGTCGAGTCCTTTTAGCACCGTCTTGGTTTCGTCATCGCAGATGATTTGACAACATACCAACCAGTCGGTATGTAGATTCGCATGACCACGACTCACTCCTCCTCCGGCCCTCCCGCTCGCACCCCGCGTGGCAGCGCGCGCGCGCGGCTGATCGCCGCGGCGCATCAGGAAGTGCGGCGACAGGGCTATGCCGCGACCACGGTCGATCAGATCTGCGCCGCCGCCGGGGTCACCAAGGGCGCCTTCTTCCATCATTTCGAATCGAAGGAAGCGCTCGCGGTTGCCGCCGCCGAGGCGTGGACCGAACGCGCCCGGCCGATGTTCGACATGCTGCCGCACACGAAGCTCGAGGATCCGCTCGACCGCCTGCTCGGCCACATCGATTTCCGCTTTTCGCTGCTTCACGGCCCGGTCGACGGCTTCACCTGCTTCATCGGCACGATGGTGCAGGACGCCTATGCGACGAGCGAACCGATCCGCCTCGCCTGCGAGGCGAGCATCGCCGCCTATTGCGAGGCGCTGGCGCCCGACATCGACGCCGCGATGGACGCTTATGGCGCCCCCGACGGCATGACTGCGCTCGATCTCGCGCGCCATATCCAGTCGGTGCTGCAAGGCGGCTTCGTTCTGGCGAAAACGACGAACGATCCGGCGATTGCCCGGGAAAGCGTCGCCCACCTGACACGTTATGTCCGCATGATCTTCGGGCGGACCTGACCAGGCCGACGCTATCAGGAAGCGAGAGGAGTTTCCCCCATGTCCGACACCCCGAAAATGATCTTCGTGAACCTGCCGGTTGCGGACCTCGCCCGCTCGATGGCCTTTTACGAAGCGATCGGCTTCACCAACGAACCGCGCTTCACCGACGACACCGCCGCCGCGATGGTGTGGTCGGAAACGATCTTCGTGATGATCCTGACCCACGACAAATGGAAGAGCTTCACCGACCGCCCGATCGCCGACAGCGGGTCGAGCGAGGTGTCGCTCGCGCTGGCGCTCGGCAGCAAGGAAGCGGTCGATGCGATGGCAGAGGCCGCCGCCAAAGCCGGCGGCACCTCCGACATCAACCCGGTACAGGATCATGGCTTCATGTACGGCCGCGACATTCTCGACCCCGACGGCCATGTCTGGGGTCCGTTCTGGATGGACCCCGCGGTCGCGAACGGCGAGGCGCCGGTCCCCGAAACCGCCGCCTGACAACAACATATACCCCCAGGAGAGAAACGATGCCCCAGATGAT
>Ga0182745_1005521_pt1 | contig 10321 bp, 6 predicted proteins | sample eDN3rd30CKraftBY_FD_128523 | JGI IMG/M metagenome (GOLD analysis project Ga0182745, IMG submission 128523) | Enriched backyard soil microbial communities from Emeryville, California, USA - eDNA 3rd pass 30_C Kraft BY (version 2) (version 2) | ecosystem: Environmental > Terrestrial > Soil >... | reverse complement strand
GGCTGGTGGCCGCGTAGGGCGCGCGGACCGCCCGCGCCACCGCGGGCGGCCCCCGGGGCAGTCACAAGCGCTGGCGAGGCGGTCCTTCGGGTTCCAACGCAGACTTCTTCAACAGCCTGCTAGTCTGCAGCATCATGAGCGCGTCAAGGCCACACAGGGCAACGCAACAATGCGAGTGAGCGAGGCGCGCGTGGTCCAGAACGCCTGTCCACAGGAGTCTGTGGCGGTCACTGGCGGAAGGCGGGCGAGGACGCGGCCGGCGATTGCGTTGTGGCAGGGCGCTACTATGCGGTCGCGTGGAAGAGCTTGAGGCTCTTCATGAAGGAGATCCTCGCGGAAGTACGAACGCTCAACGTCCGCCGCGAGGACTCCTTCCGGAGGCTGCCCCCTGTCCTATCAACGGGTCCGTAAAGGGATTGCCGAAGACGAACAGTCATTTAGCGCAACGGTCACGAGGCCGCGCAGCGGAAGGGGCAGCCCTTCGTCTGCGGTGGGACACCCGATACAGCCGCCGGGTTCCCACTCGCCACTTTCGTGCTGGGCCGCGCCACCCGGGGGACACCCGCTGTGGGCTTCAGGCCCATGGTTGGCGCCGGGGGACGCGCCATCTTCGACGTCGCATGACAACAGGGGGCTTCGAAAATGGCACGAAACAGATGTGGATTGCTCTTGATGCTGTCGCTGGGTGGGGCGCTGGCATGCAACGTCGCTCCGCTTCCAGAGGCGCTCCCGGAAGAGGCCCCCCCGGTCCCAAGCAGCGGGGAAGGGGGGCCTCCCGAGACGCCCGAGGACAACGAGGTCTCGGCCATCTTCGAGGACACGCTTCGACAGGAATCTTCGGCGGAGCACGGCGGACTGACGCAGGTGGAGCGACTCGGCAAGCTGCTCTTCTTCGACCGTCGGCTCTCCGAGCCAATGGGCCAGGCCTGTGCGGTCTGTCACGGGCCCGACACGGGGTGGACGGGCCCAAACTTCCTGGTCAATCTCACCGGCTCCGTCTACGAGGGCGCGGTGAGAGGCCGTTTCGGCAACCGCAAGCCGCCCTCGTCCGCATATGCCACCCAGGCCCCCATCCTCCACCTCGCTGACGCCGGGCAGTCCGCATTCATCGGAGGAAATTTCTGGGATGGCCGCGCTACCGGCGAGAAGCTGGGCAACCCTGCGGCGGACCAGGCCCAGGGCCCATTCCTCAACCCGCTGGAGCAGAACAACCCCGACGCGGCCACGGTGGTGGCCAAGGTCTGCGATGGGCCGTATGGAAAACTCTTCCGTGCCGTCTACGGCTCTGACATCTGTCGCGACGTGCCGCTCGCGTACGACTCCATCGCGAAGGCCATCGCCGCCTACGAAGGGTCATCCGAGGTCAGCGCTTTCTCGTCGAAGTACGACGCCTACCTGGAGGGGCGCGCGGTACTCACCGAGAAGGAGCAATGGGGGCTGAGGCTGTTCGAGGGCAAGGCCCACTGCAGCAACTGCCATATAAGCCAGCGCGGCCCCAATGACGAGCCTCCGCTCTTCACCGATTACAGCTTCGACAACCTCGGCGTGCCTCGGAATCTGCTCAATCCCTGGTACTGGGAACTCCAGTTCAACCCCGAGGGGCCATTCTGGGTCGACCTGGGCCTGGGCGCCTTCCTGCAGACGCGGTCTGACTACGCGCCCTATGCCCGCCCCAACCTGGGTAAGGTCAAGGTCCCCACGCTGCGCAATGTGGACAAGCGCCCCTTCCCGGCCTTCGTCAAGGCCTACACTCACAACGGCTACTTCAAGAGCCTCGAATCCATCGTCCACTTCTACAACACGCGGGATGTGCTGCCCGTATGTCTCGCGGGTGACTCCAATATCCCAGGCGTGGATTGCTGGCCCGCTCCAGAGGTGGGGTTGAACGTCAACACCGTAGAGTTGGGCAACCTCGAGTTGTCGCCTGAGGAGGAGCAGGCCATCGTCGCTTTTCTGGGGACGCTCTCGGACGGGTACTACGAGCCCACGGCGGATTGAGGGGCTAACCAGGGCACGGCACCCCTCCGGTGGCTGACTGCCCTTCGCCAGCGCGCGAAGGGCAGTTCAAGGGCGCAGCTCCGTTCAGGTTTCGGCGCAACTGCAACTCGATGCTCCCGAGCACGCAAGCGGGTCGGACTGACCGGAGCCGCCATCCGAAGAGGTGACCCACGAGCGAACCGGTGGGGCAGTCCATGACATGCCGGTACAGCCCCGTGCACAGTTCGCTCACTTGCAATGACGCGCTGCCCAAGGTGGCCTCGACGCACGCATGGCGCAGTGACCGAGTTTTTTGGATATGCACATCGGTGTAGCAGCTTCTTGCGGGCATGCTCTGTCGCCAGTAGCACGCAACTGCTGGAGCCGAGAAAGGTCGTGATGACAATCTCGGATGTTGATTGTGAAAAGAGCAGTGACGGCGAACAGCAGGACCACAGCCAAGTGTATCTCCGCTCAGGAGTATGCTCTTTACGTGGAGGATAATTCGGCGGTGCATCTTGTATTGTGTGTAATTTCGCGAGTCCGGACGCGGGTCGATCCCGCGCCCATTTGTTGCCGACCGGTGACGCTCACAGGCTCTGCGCGCTCACAATCTTCCATGGCCCTTCGTTCAGGCGTTGAAGCAGCCAACGCCGGTTTACATTGATGTTCTGAAACGTCCGATACTCGCCGTCGAAGAACCCGTAATGATCCACCCAGACCATGACTTGATCCACGTTGGGCAGCCCGTTCGTCTCATTGCCCGCGAGCACCCGGCGCGGCTCCTCGACATAGTCCACACGCGTGTCGTAGACCTCTTTCATGATCAGGCGGCGCGAGCGTTCCCAGTAGGACGAGTAGTAGCTCGGCCCTGGTACATAGGACGGATCGATCATGGTGCGTCCGCCGGGTCCGCCCACGACGCGCCAATTGGCGAACAGGCTGACCCATGTTTTCTCGTCACCGGTCTTCACCGCGAAGATCATGGCCTCGATGACGTTGCGCGGCGATGTATCGTCACGTGGCGCGGCCAGGAGCGAGCTCAGCGTCTCCTCGGCGGCGAATTTCGCCGGCGACGTGCGCAGGTCGGTGAACATCTCGTCATCGCCCGCCAGGGCAGCCAAAGGTTCGACCACCAACCCCATCGCGGGCCGGGCGTTGACCGTGAACATCTGCGGCTCATCGAGGATACGGGCCAGGAATCGCACGCGCTCGATGATGGTCGGATTGACCTGTCCCGTGTAGCGACGCAGCACCTCATAGTAGTCGCGGAACGGCTTTCGCGTCGCCAGGATGAAATAATAGCCGTCAGACGGCGATCCCGCCGCGATGAACGACGTGCCGAGGTCGTTCAGGAAATTTCGCGGCGTCGTGGGCGGCAGCTCGACGATCTTTCCCACGGCTTTTTGACGCTCCAGGGGCGAAGCGACGGGGAACGCCGGGATCGTCTCGCCAGCAAGCTCCTCGCGCATGGCCGTCCAAGCGCGAGCCGCATCCGTTTTGGCGATCTGCACGCGCTTCTCTCCAATCGCGCGATACTCCAGCTCCTTTTCTCCCAGGTCCGCCTTCTTCCCGCGCGTCAGCTCCATCGCTTTCTGCCAGTCTCCGTGAACGGTATCGGCGAATGCTCCCGGGTATTTAGACAGCAGGAGATCGATTCGCGGTTTCTGTTCGAGATACCAGGCAAGCTCATCACGGCTGGCGAAACCACGATACGTCCAGCCCTCCGTCAGGTTGTGCGACGTGCGTTTGACAAAGTCCTCGAGCCAGCGGGACCAGGCCGCGCCAAGCCCGTCGTTTGTCAGCTTGGCAGGTCCGCCGGGGGCGAGCGCCTCCCTGCCGTCCGCGTCGAAGTAAAAGTAATCGGTATCGAGTTTGCCCGTGACGTCGGTACTCTTATTGTTGCGCAAGACTTGCAGCGCGATCTCTTGATGGGCACTGACTCCAATCTCCTGCCAGCAGAGCCCTTCCTGTGTCTGTCCTACCGCCTTGCGATACTCTCCTGGCTTGACCAACGCCGCCAGGCTTCGGTCATTCACGCCGACGATGACGTCGTTCAATTGCAGGTTGCGACGGAAGTCGCTGTCCCAGTCGATCCAGGTCACGCGAAATCCGCGCGGCTCGTTCTCCGGATCAAATGCGGTCTGAATACCCGAGCGGACGTCCGTACCTGCTTTCTTGAGCACTGTCTTGCTCATTCTTTGAATCCCGGCAGACGTTTCAGAAAATCGCGCATGGCCTCGCGCGCCGGCCCCACGTATAGCAGCTTCACGCGCTCCACGAAGCTCGTGTCATAGGAACGAATCTGCGCTTTGATCTCCGCAAGGCGTGACTGAATGACCTCTTTCAGCTTTTTCTGCTGTTCGAGGGTCAATTGGTCGAACGTGAGGCTTTCGCACCTCGTCAAATCTTCCGATGCTTGCTGGAATTTGGCTGGTAGGCCCAGCGATTCGACCTCCTTCCAGTACTCATTGAAGAATGTTTGCTCGCTCAGGAGCTCGGTCGTCTCCTGGCTGACCTCGCCGGTGAACTTTCCGTTGAACGCGTCATAGAATCTTTTGAAGGCGGCGTTGAAGTCGCGCACGCTCTCGTCGGAAGCAGAGATGATCTTCTCGGCCAGGGCTTTCACGTCCGTCTTCTGCCCTTCCGTGGGGCAGCCGTTCGCGGCTTCCCGGGTGCCGCGGCAAGCCTCCGCGTGTTTATTCGCGATCGCCTTGGGATTCACGTCCTCCAGATAATCCATCACCTGCTGACGGGCGTTGCCGAACAGGGTGAAGATCGTTCTCTCGGAGTCGTAAATCCGTTGGGTCTGCTGAGTGACATCGTCCAACGTGCGTTGCAGCATCGCAAGCGTCTTGGTGATGATCACCACGGGCTCGGAAATCGGCGGATCCGGCGAGAGATCGTCGGACGTTTTCCAGACGGCGACGCCCTTGCGAACCGCCTCTTCGATCTTGGGCCCCCAGCCACGCGCGTCCTCGACAGAATCCTTGAATACCTTCAACAGTTCCACGCGCAGGTAGGCAATCTCTCCGTCGTAGCGCTCGTCCGCGCCGGTGAGCTCACGCCATCTGTCGTTCAGGTATCCTTCCTGTTTCTCGAATTCGCGTATGTGCTCCCGCAGCCTGCCGACGAAGCCGGCCATGGGCATCTTGGCGATGGCGGCAAACGCCATGGATTCTTGCATTGCGACGATCTCGAATGGGCGTTTGATGGAATCCTCATCCCTCGAGGTCAGATCGGTCAGCGTGCGAAAGGCATTGGTGCCGGACTTGCTGTGGGCGTTGACCCAGGCTTCCTGCCGTGTTTTTTCGGTTGCGCTCGAGTCCGGTTTGATGATGTCAAGGCACGATTTCAGTCCGCCGTCGCGCCACTCGCCATAGCTGGCGATGTCCGCATCGAGTCGGACATAGGTTGCCAGCACCGCCGGCGGACCGCCGCTCTTCTCCTGCGCGAGAGCCTGCTCGCGCAGTTGCGCCACGTCTTTGTGAAGTTCGACAACCCGCGCCGCGTATTCTGCCATAGTGGATACCTTTCGGGTTGCGGAAGCGGCCCGATGACTTTCGCACAGGCTCGGTTTGATGTTCTACAGGCCGTTCGCGGTCAATCTAAGAATCAAGCGTAGCGGGTCTGGGCAATGCGGATCAATGCTGGCGCGGTGTGAGCCGTGTCACGCGTCACATCTTGCGGCCAGGTCGCGGTTCCGTCTTGCCGTAGCGCATAGGACGAATAGGGACTCTGTTGAGAGTGGCGGTCAGTAGCAGAGGGGACGAGGAGGGCAGCTGACGGGGAGCGTCCGAGCTGTGTGCTAGACCGGTGGAGAGGCCGCACAGCCTCTTGGGGTACACGCTTGGCCAGGTGTGCCTGCCCTAAATTCGCTCGCTGCGTCATGAGCGCGTTGAGGTGAGCAAGCGAGGCGCGCCAGGTCCTTGCTTTGTCTAGTCAGGGGATGAGCAAGGCGAGGCTGCTGACACCTGGCCTGGGGCGCCAGGCCAAAGCCCTCATGGCACGCTCGCGAGCATTTCAAACACCCCGAATCAGGTCCTCCTCCAGTTCAAGAGGACTTGCCTCATCCACCCCAAGAGGGTGTACATCTTTCGCGATGGGCAGGCACGCCCACGCAGCCTGGCTCCACAAGACAGCCAGACGTGAAGAGAGTACTGCCGCACTCGCCATGGTGCGAGCGTCCGCATGGTAGACGGGGCTGGGCGTTTCGAGGCCCTGCCAACGGATGATGACTAGCCTTCGCGCTCCCGGTGGGCCCCAGGCTCAAGCCCCTGCCCCTGCTGGCCACGACAGCGCCGAGAGACGAGGGTCCGAGCCGGCCTCAATAGGCTCCGAGCCGGCCTGGAGACCGGGAAACGATGTAACCCTGGAAGGTACGACATCGAAAGCCCTGTATTCTCAGAATGGGGCTGACCCGGTGGTTAACAATGCTGTTAAACGCTCTCGGCCTCTCTCTCCCCAATACGGGCGAAAGGGCGCTCCAGAGAGCCCAGGAGGCGGCGGAGAAGAGGGGCGTCTCGCTCTGGGGGGCAGACGGCCGAGAGCGCCCTCTTCAGCACCGCGAGCCAAAATCCCTTGGAATTCAGGGGCTTAAGCACGAAGGCCCCCGCGATATTCATCGCGAGGCCCGTGTTGAATAAGAAGGACCTGCCAGTTGGCAAGGGCTTTCATCCGCCTCCCCGAATGAAGCCCTGCGCGAACCCGTTCTCGGCTTTTCTCTGAGAGGACTCAAACTCTCTGAGGGCCGAAAACCGAGTGATATCCAGCGGTTTCAAAGAGGGGGCTGGGGCCCCCTTCAATCGGGGACCGATTGAAGGTCCGCAAACGACACTGTGGGTGACCTCCCGTCCATGGTTCTGCTCCTCTCGGCGCCCGCTTCACAAGGAGTATGTGGCGGCGGTGCGCGTGGGCTCGCGGGCGAAGCATGGGGTAGGTGAAGGTCGCATGGTCTCGACGCGCGCGCGGGACCTGGGACGAGCGAGGCCCTGTCCTGGGTTCCTGTGGCCAATCGCGGCCCGCCCTGCCGTCGCGCGAGTAGCTCCGGCATCCCCACGAGTGTTCAGCGGCGGCGCTTCGACGCGACGGGAAGCCCCTCGAACGCTGTCTCCACCATGCCGCGCAGGCTGGCCTCCTCCATGCCCGCCTTGCCCACGGCCTCCATTCCCCGGAAGAGCGCGAGCAGCAGGGCCCCCAGCCGCCTGGGGTCCGCCTGGGCCCCGAGGTCCCCATGGGCCTGGGCCTGCGTGAGACAGCGCACGAACGCGGCCTCGAGTCCCCGGAAGGTCTCTAGCGCCCGGTCCGCCACCTGCGCGTCCTGCGCCGCCAACTCCGCGGTGCCCCGCGACAACAGGCACCCACGCCGGTTCACCTCCGCCGCCGACGCCGTGGCCACGCCCAGCAGGAACTGGCGCAGCCGCTCCAGCGCGCCGGCGTCAGGGCCCGCCAACGTCTTCTCCACTGACTCCACCGAGCTCACGCAGTATGCGTCGAACACCTTCCGGAAGAGCTGCTGCTTGTCGCCAAAGGCCCCATAGAGGCTGCCCTTTCCCAGCCCCGTGGCCTTCATCAGGTCGTCCATGGAGGTCGCCGCGTACCCCTTGCTCCAGAACTGGTCGCGCACCGCGCGCAGCGCCTGCGCTTCATCGAATGTCCGAGGCCGGGCCATGCCCTGAAATTAAAAGTTATTGACCGTCTGGTCCACTATTCTTAGATATGGACCATTAAGTCCATAACTCCTCGGTGGCGAGGGGGAAGGAGCAGGACCATGGGCAGGCTCGACGGGAAGGTCATTGTCGTCACGGGTGGGACCACGGGCATCGGCTTCGCGTCCGCGAAGCGCTTCGCGCAGGAAGGGGCGAAGGTGTTCTTCACCGGCCGCCGGCAGGCGGAGGTGGACCGGGCCGTGAAGGAGATTGGGCACGGGGCGGTGGGCGTGCGGGGGGACGTGTCCGTGCTGACGGACCTGGACGCGCTCTACGCGCGGGTGAAGCAGGAGGCGGGGCGCCTGGACGTGGTGTTCGCCAACGCGGGCGTGGGCGAGTTCGCCGCGCTGGGCACCATCACGGAAGAGCACTTCGATAAGACGTTCAACATCAATGTGAAGGGCATGCTGTTTACGGTGCAGAAGGCGCTGCCACTCTTGAAGGAAGGCGGCGCCATCATCCTCACGGGCTCCACCGCGGGCTCGGCCGGCACGGAGGCCTTCAGCGTCTACTCGGCGACCAAGGCGGCCATCCGCTCCTTCGCGCGCACCTGGGCGTTGGATTTGAAGGGGCGCCGCATCCGGGTGAACACGCTCAGCCCGGGCCCCATCGACACGCCGGGACTCACCGGGCTGGTGCCCGACACGCAGGGCGCGAAGCAGTTCAAGGAGTACCTCACCAGCCTTATCCCGCTGGGGCGCATGGGGCAGCCGGACGAGGTGGCGAAGACGGCGGTGTTCCTCGCCTCGGATGACAGCAGCTTCGTCAACGGCGCGGAGCTCTTCGTGGACGGTGGCGCCGGGCAGGTCTGAAACCGGCGAAGACGCTGGACTCTCCTGGAGCCCACTGTCGTGGGTTGGGTATTCGGGGGCGGCCAGCGCCTGCGCCCATCAACACTCCGGGCTCCTCACTCGGACGAAGGCGCGGACAAGGACCTCGCGAGTCGATGCTGGCGCGCGGCGCGCTTGACCTGGGCTCCTGGATGAAGCCTGGCGATTGCAATCGATTCACGGGCTGTGCATAGGGACTTCGTGTCCTCCGCACCCGTCCTTGGATTTGGTCGCTATCTCGGCACACCGCTCCAGCGCCTGGAGGTGGCAGGGCTCGTCCTGACAGAGAGCACCTATCCTCCCGACGTCGTCCTCCCCCTCCACCGGCACCGGCACGCGGGCTTCCGGCTCACGCTGGAAGGCGGCTTCACCGACGTGTTGGAAGGACGTGCCCGGGAATGTCCTCCCAGGTCGGTGGCCTTCCAGGCACCCGAGGTCGCCCACGAGCAGCGCATCGCCGGTCGGCTCACCCGCACCTTCAACGTCGACTTCTCCGAGTCGGTCTGGCGGTCGCGCTACCCCCTCGTCTCCCGGCTGGACAGCCGGATGGAGCTGGCGTCGGCGCGACTGTTCTCGTTGACCGCGCGCCTCTATCAGGAGTTCCGCCGCGGGGATGACGTGGCGGCGCTTGCCATCGAAGGGCTGGTGTTGGAGCTGCTGGCCGAGGCCGTGCGCGCCACGATGCCCCCGAAGGCGTCGGCCCCTCCCGCGTGGCTCGCACGGGTGCGGGAGTTGCTTGATGCGGTCCGGGGGCCGCCTCCCACGCTCGCGCAACTGGCTCGCGAGGCGGGGGTGAGCCCCACGCAACTGGGCCGCGGCTTCCGCCAGTTCTTCCAGTGCACTCCCGTCGACTACCTGCGCCGCTCCCGACTGGAGCGCGCCAGCCGGGCACTGCGAGAGACGGCGCAGCCCCTCAGCGACATCGCGCTGGAGGCGGGCTACTGCGACCAGAGTCACATGACGCGCGAATTCAGCCGCCGACTCCACCTGACCCCGGCCGAGTACCGGCGGCTGCTCGCGGGCCGCTCGTTTCGTCCAACGGGATGAGTTCTGTCCAAGACGTCCTCGCGCGGACGGGGCAGCTTCAGCGCCATGACTCCGGACCCGCTCGCTTCCCCCGTCCCCGTTCCCACCCCGACCTCCGACTTCCGCCGGGGCCTACCCGCCGTGGCCCTCGTCGCCACGCTGTGGCTGGCATCATCCGGCTGCGTATCACGGCAGGAGGTCCCCACATCTCCCGCGCCGGCCGTCACTCGCGTGGAGGCCGGACGCACGCACTGGGTGCTGCGTCCCTCCGAGGCCTATGACGCCCTCTGCCTGCTGAACCTGCTCCGTGGCGACGCGTTCTACACGCAGTTCTATCCCGTGGAGTTTCAGCGCTTCTCCGCCCTCCTCGAGCCCGGGGAGAAGGCTGCGCTCGCGCACCTCACCGAGCGGATGGGAAAGCAGGCCGGGAAGATGGTGGGTCCCCACCTGACGCTCGTCTTCTCCGTCACGGGCGCCACCACCGTGGAAGGCCTGGCCAGGACGGTGTCGGACGATGCCGCCTGGAAGGCGATGCGCCGGGACTTCGAGGCGACGAGCTACGGCGAGGACTCCGACTTCACCGAGATGGAGGACGTGCGCCAGGACCTGGGCGTGCTGTTCGCCTTTCTCCAGCGCATCGGCTTCTCGCGCATTTGGCGCGCGGAGTACCTGCCCCAGGTCGAGCAGGCCATCGCGCAACTCGGCGTCCAGGTGGCGCCCCATGACGTGGTGGGCTGGGACGAGGACCTCCTCGGCCGGGCGCTCCACGTGAAGGAGCTC